>JACKQG010003409.1_pt1 | contig 19560 bp, 16 predicted proteins | sample 8237621 | NCBI WGS metagenome assembly JACKQG01 (sample SAMN15677084, study PRJNA649215) | marine metagenome | biome: marine; feature: Black Sea; material: saline water; isolation source: suspended particulate matter (SPM) from the Black Sea western gyre | collected 2013-06-09/2013-06-10 | depth... | reverse complement strand
CGATATCAACCGTCAGGTTCTAACTGGGCTGGAAATACCTAGTCTGGAAACACTGACTCAATTTCGTCTGCGCGAACTGTGTCTTGATTCTGCGACAGATAAAATAAATACAGGCTTTGTTCCCGCTGCACTCCTGCGCCGGGTTCGGCTGATGGTGGTCCGGGCACTGTGGCTTCAATGGCTGCTGTTAGTGGGGGAAGCCGCGATAAAAGTTTATGGTGAACACCGGGCCGATGCAGTCCCCGAAGCGGAAATATTGCTGGACGAAATGGATCGGTTGCAGGACGAACCGGATCTGTCTTTTCCCGATGAGGTACGTGCCATCGTTGGGACATCGAGAAAAAATATTATGTTTTCGGTGAAACCCCTGCCGTGGGCCAAAGTGAAACCGCTTTATATTTCTCTGGCAGAAAACATTTCCCGTTTCTGGCATCCTCAATCTTCAGCACCTTTATATGAAGTTAAAGTTTATGATTTGCTAAAAAGCCTGGCGGACTATCTGGAGTGGGCCGGGCAATTGAGCCAGAAACCAGTGTTGAACAAAATGTTGGGGCTTAGAGTGTCCCATTTAACCGGCGTGAGGGAGGTAACGATCCCTTTTGTAGATAGCAAACTGTTTGACTGGGTGAAAAAATATCAGGTCGGGCGGGCGGCGAAATGGTCGAAAATAATTTTCAAAACCCTGCAAAAAAAACAACCGGGAATTTTATTTCGTGACGTGGCACTGGGTGTTGTCAAAGAAGGCGGCAAACGCTGGCTGATCCTCTACCTGCACGACAAAATCGCCAAGGAAACCAACGATCTTTATAAGGTCCGTTAGGTGCAGGACTAGGATTTAGCAAAGCCTTTTTTCAGCCGAGATAACTCTTCGCCAGCCAAATAAGGCTATTTACCCCTCCGGGGCACGAGGGTTAAGGAAGAATATCACGGCTACCGGGCGCGGCCCGGAGGAGGTAAGAGGCTCTCACTCCGCTGGTATAGACGTCGGCCCAGTGCGATGACTTTTTCTGGTCGGGGGTGAGCAGATCGTGATAGGTGCAGGGCCGGGTTTGGTATTCCTTCCAGTTGATTTCAGTGCAAGACATTTCTAACGATTGAAACCAGATTTTTAAAAGCGCGTCAGTCGGCAGGGTGATGAGGCTGAGATCTTTATCGCGGTGCGGGAAAGAATGCGGCAGACGGTAATCCTTTTTCCCCGGTTGGGTCAGGGCGGTGAGCAGCATCGGCAGTTTCAGACTTTCTTCGTTGATGGCACGGTAAACGTCGGGCGCTTCTTTGCCTTGAATGGCGGCGTAGGCGGCGGTGAAGGTGTCGATGAGAACCGTTTCTTTTGCCACTTTCTGCATGAGCTTCAGCAGTCTATAAGGTTCGACCATATAATAGAGTGTGCCGAGGCAGAGCACGGTATCAAAACTTCCTTCCTCCAGATTCTCCAGATAACGAAACGCATCATCCACCTGCAAGTTATAGCGGGATTCAGCAACCTTTAATTGTTGAAACAGTTCTTGTCCCCGCTCGATGGTTTTTTCTTCCGTGTCGATTCCCTGAACATACTCCGCCCCGAGTATCAGAGCTGAGTACATGAAGGTTCCCATATGCGAGCCGATATCGAGAACTCTTTTGCCTTTTATACAATTTTGATTGCGAGTCAGCAGGTTATCGATCCGTGCATTGAGGCATTCAAAGTTGTAGGGAATGGCCCAGCGGGTCTGCCGGGTTTCGGTCGTCAAAAAGGGAGAGTCCTCGGCAATAATAATTGGAGCTTTTTTCATCGCGGTCCTTAAAGGCAAATTTTTCAATCCTCTCTCTTTTAAAGCAAGCCGACTGGCTTGTAAAGCACCAGTTTTAAAGGGTTTTAAGATGATGAGAGAAGGGTTTAAATTGCCCATCCATAAAGTATTGATTTTATGGGTTTAATCTGGTTTAATGTTCTATGTTATTGAAAGTTTGGCCTTTATTTTCTCGGGAATTGTGTGTAAAAGGGCTGAAAAATTTTAATTTTTAATAACTAATTGAATCTAATGAGCTTATCTTATTTGCACCTAAAATGTAATGCTTCCATACTTGTTTTACTACGATGTTCACCCGATAATAATGTATTCCAAATTTAAGAAAAAATCTCAGGTGAGAAGATAGTTATGTCTTCTGTTATACAGATTTTGAGTCCACAAGCGGAGGAGTTACAGGCCAGAAGGCGTGAGCTGGCCGATCTTCGACGCAAGCTTGCTGACAAGGAGCTTGAACTCTCCACTGAAAATGCTCAATTGCATCTTTTCGAGCGCCGTTACCAAAACGTAGTCGGGCAGTTGTATGCGGAGCTGGATCAGGTTAAGGCGCAGGTAATGGGTCTGGCCTCCAAGGTTTTCCCCAAAGCAGATAATTTCAGGGAAGAAGCGGAATCCGCTCGCGAACAGGCCAGAGAATTTCAGGAAGAAAGCCCCGAGGCAGAAAAACCTGGCAAAGAATTTAATCCCCCTGAAAATTTAAAAAAATTATTTCGTCGTGTGGCAAAAAGAATCCATCCCGATTTAGCTTCATCTGCCACTGAACGCGAACGCAGGCATGACCTGATGGCGAAGCTCAACCAGGCTTATGACGGATTGGATGAGGAGGCGATTCGCTCCATTCTGCTGGAATGGGAGGCGGAAGAACCGGCTCACGAAAAACTGGAGTTGGGTGAGCAGTTGGTTCGGGTTGTGAGCCAGGCCGCTCAGGTGCGAAAACGCTTGCATGCTATTTCCGATGAGTTGGAAGACCTGACGCTGACCGAAATGTTCCAGTTGAAGAAAAATATTGAGTCTGCCGAGTTGGAAGGGCGCGATCTGCTTCAGGAAATCGCCGATGATCTCGAAGAGAAAATTAGAAAGACCAAAACTCAAATTCGGGATTTGGCTTATGACTTTATTTGATGGCCTGCTCTTATGAATAAACCTGTTGCCATAGAAAAAATCGAAAACGGAGCGACTTTGCACGCTCTGCCGAGGAACCATGCGGGCACAGCCAAGGCGTTGCCGGAGGTTTATTATAAAAACGGCAAAGGTTCTGTGGACCGGGTGAGCCGCAAAAATCTCGATAACTGGTTTCGCGAAGCGCGCCAGGGAAAACCGCAGGCCCAATACAATCTTGGAGTGGTTTATTTCAAGGGAGTGGGGGTTCCCACCGATCATGTGGAGGCGTTCAAATGGTTTACCAAGGCTGCCGAAAAAGGTTCTGCGCCGGGCCAGGGTTTTCTGGGTGTGATGTATGAAAATGGATTGGGTGTAGACCAGAATGATGAAATGAGTTTGCACTGGTATCAGAAAGCCGCAGAACAGGAAGATGGCACGGCACAATTCAATCTCGCCAGAATGCATTATCAGGGGAAGGGCACTGACAAGGCTTCTGATGAAGCGGCAAAATGGTTCGAGAAGGCGGCGGAAAAAAATAATGATACGGCGCAGAATATGTTGGGCGTTCTTTATGAAAATGGAGACGGGGTTTCTCAGGATTATTCCCGGGCCGAGTCCTGCTACCGCAAAGCGGCACTGGGTGGCAACGCCGCCGGACTCTACAACCTCGGCGATCTTTATGAGCGGGGAAATGGTGTTGTGGAAGATCCGGGTCGTGCCGCGCGCTGGTTCCATAAGGCGGCTTTGAGCGGATTGGATATGGCACAATTTAAATTGGGCACGCTTTACTACTGCGGTGAAGGAGTGGACCATGCACCGAAAAAGGCTCTGCAATGGTTTTGCAGTGCGGCAGAACAGGGGCACCCGCATGCCAAACATTTTCTCGCAACCACGGCGCTGGACGTTGAACCGACTGCTGAAGATCTGTATAAAAAAGGCCAATACTTTTTTGATCAGAAAGAATATGAAGAAGCCTTTTTGTGGCTGAAAAGATCCGCCAACTTGGATTATGCCCAGGCGCAGAACTCGCTTGGTCTGCTTTATGATTATGGCAAGGGGTGTGATAGAAATCCGCTCATGGCGTTAGAGTTTTATCAGCGGGCGGGAGATCATGCACAGGCTTTATTTAATTTGGGAATACTCTACTTCCTCGGTGATGGAATCGACAGAGATGAAGAAATGGCGTTCTCCTGTTTTCAACGTTCTTCGAAAGAGAATGAAACGCGGGCTCAGGTTTTTCTGGGTATCCTCTATGAGAATGGCAGGGGAATTGCGCAGGACCTTGCGCAGGCGGTGAGTTGTTATCGCAAGGCGGCCTGGCAAGGGGATGCTTTCGCCCGGTTTCACCTGGCGCGTATGTATTATCACGGTAAAGGCATTGTTCCCGATCACGCTCAGGCGTTGCATTGGTACCACAAGGCAGCAGAGCAAGGTTATTCGCTGGCGCAATACAATCTTGGTCGGATGTATTTGAATGGCGAAGGTTCGTCGGTTAATGTTGAGAAGGCGGTTCACTGGTTTATGAAAGCGGCCGCACAGGGACATGATTATGCCCAGTGCAGTCTTGGGAAAATATTCTTTTCCAGAAACGATGACGGACGGGAACAGGCATTGTTCTGGTTTCAGAAGTCAGCCGGACAGGGAAACCATTTGGCGCAGAATTATCTGGGACAGCTTTTTGAAAACAGGAAAGATGAAGAAGCCGCTGATTGGTATAGAAAATCCGCCGAGCAGGGAAATCGTCAGGCCAGTGAGAGCCTGGGTCGTATGTATTTTGTGGGTAAGGGAGTGACTAAAGATTTTGAAGAAGCCGCGAAGTGGTACCGGCAAGCCACTCCACAAAATTCAGGGAATGAATGGGACGACAAGCCTTCTGGAAGAACGGATATCGGCTGGTTGCGCAAAGCCGCTCTCCAAGGTCATGCCCGAGCCCAGAATCGACTGGCTGAAATTTATGAGCAGGGGGCAAGCAAAAGCCCCAGGGAAAGCCTGAAATGGTATACGCGTGCAGCCAATCAAGGGGATGACCAGGCTCAGTTTAACCTAGGTCGATTGTTGAAAGCCTCGGGCGCGCTGGAAAAAGCATTGACATGGTTCCATAAAGCTGGCGAACAGGGTAACCACCTTGCCCAGGCAGAGTTGGGTCATCATTATCTAACAGGTGTCGATGACGATCAGGCTTTCAAATGGTTTCGTCTGGCCGCCGAGCATGGCCATAGTTCAGCGCAATACCATCTCGGACTGATGCACCGCAATGGACGGGGCACTCCCATTGATTTTCAGGAGGCCATCCACTGGCTGCATCGTTCTGCTGAGCAAGATCATTTGTCCGCCATCGGCGCTCTGCAAAAACTTGAACATTCCTTAAAAGTATAAATACTCTGACAATTTAGATCTGCCGGATTGTAAGGTTTGCCTCTTTGAGGCGACCTTATCTTGTGTTAGGATTTGTTTGTCCTTTTATATGCAGTTATCTATATATTTGAATATAAAGATTAGGAGATTTATGCGGCGATACAAGAGGGTTTGGGTCGGGTTGGTTATGTTCCTGACTGTGGCTATTCCGCTTGCGGCTGTTGCGGACACGGGGTTGCGAATTCTGATCGTCGGGTCGAGCACGGTCCTACCGGTGGCTTCAAGATCGGCTGAAAAGTTTATGGAATCATCATCCAGTCGAATTCTGGTCAACGCCGGAGGTTCTGGGGTGGGCATTCATTCTGTGGCCGGGGGCCGTGCTGATATTGGCATGGCTTCGCGCGAGATTTCTCAGGACGAGAGTAAACGCTTCGAAAAGGCCCATCTGAAAATTCATACGGCAGGTCTTGATGCTGTGGCCTGCGTGGTCTCGGCAGAAATTTATCAAGCCGGGGTTCGTAAATTAACTCCCATGCAGATTGCCGGGATATATATGGGGAAAATCCGCAACTGGCAGGAAGTTGGGGGGCCGAATCGCGAAATTGTAGTTGTCGATAAAGAACGACACCGGGGCACCCGCCATGTGTTCATGCAATATGTTTTCGGCAATGCTTCGCAAAGAACACTGGGAACGCATCTGGTCACCGGATCGAATAATGAGGAGCAGGCCAAGGTAGCGCAAAGTGACTCGGCCATTGGCATGTTGTCCTTTAACTGGACCAATGATGATGTGAAAGCGGTGTCGCTTCTGGATCAGGGAAAAGAAATTTCCCCGACATGGGAATCGGTTAAGCGGGGGAGTTATCCCATAGTTCGAAAATTGAATTTCATAACGGCCGGTGAACCGAAAGGTGAAATTAAAGCTTTTATTGATTTTGTCAAAGGACCAGAGGGTCAGAGAATAGTTGCAGAGAGTGGTTACATACCTATCGGGAGCTTCCAACCGTGAGGGCCGATTTAATATACGGTTCGACGGGCACCCGTTACCTGGAGCCGGTGGGCTGGGTTTTTGCCATAATGACTTTTATTTTTCTCGTATGCGCTATGGGTCTTGGCATTTTTCTGGTGGTGGAGTCGGTTCCGGTTCTGCGTTCTGAGGGCCTGGGTTTCTGGTTGGGAGAAAACTGGTGGGTGGGTGAATCTTTTGGTGCCTTGCCGATGATTTGTGGTTCGCTGATTGTTACTGGCTTGGCAATTATTTTGGTATTACCTGTGGCACTTTCTGGTGCTTTGTTCACTTCTGAATACTTGCCACCTTCTTTCCGCAGGAAGGTGAAGGGGGTCATGGAATTGTTGGCGGGTGTGCCCGGTATTATTTACGGTCTGCTTGGTGTTTCTTTTTTAACCGTGGGGGTTAAGGACGCATTAAACCTGCTCGATGGGAACACACTTTTTACCGCTGGTCTACTACTGGCTATCATGGTTTTACCGACGGTCTTGACGTTGTCGGAAGATGCACTGCATTCAGTTTCTTCAGAATTTCGTGAAGTCGCTGAAAGCCTGGGCCTGACTAAACTGCAAACTGCTTTGCGGGTGGTTTTACCTCAGGCTCTGCCCGGAATCGTGGGAGCGGTTTTGTTGGGAATAGGGCGGGCGATGGGAGAAACTATCGCAGTGATGCTGGTGATTGGCAGTCTCGACCGGGTTCCCGGATTCAACATTTTTGTTTCGGGCCAGACTATTCCCTCGAAGCTGGGTCGTGAGGCGGCGGAGGCGTTGGGCAGTGGACTGCACTGGAATGCGCTGATGGGTTTGGGTTTGACCCTGTTTATAATGGTGGCGATTTTAACATTTTCGGGGACCTTCTTTATTAAGCGGAGCAGTCAGTGAATGAAATAACGACGGAAAAAATAGTACTGGCGTTCATTGGAGGCGTCACTTTTTTAATTGCGGCCCTGTTGTTTTTCATTCTGAGCACCCTATTTCTAAAAGGGGTGCCCGTGTTGCACGCTGGTTTCCTTTTTGAAGAGTCGGGGGATTTCGGGCGCGCAGGCGGCATTTTTTATCAGTCTATGGGAACATTGATTCTGATGGGGGTCGCGGTTTTGTTGAGTTTGCCAGTGGCCCTGGGGTCGGTGCTTTTCCAGACGGAGTATCTGGAGACAGGTAAATTTAAAACTTTTTTGACGCAATTGACTTATATTCTCAATGCCACGCCAACGATTTTGTTTGGACTGGTGGGCTATCTGTTATTTGGGGTCTATCTGGATACAGGTGTTTCATGGGTGACGGGTTCGTTGATTTTGGCAGTGATGATTCTGCCGACTTTGCAGGTTAGCATCCGCGAAGCAGTGGAGGCCTTGCCGGAAAAATATCGTGAGGCGGGGATGGCGCTGGGCCTTTCGAGGCCAACACAAATTTATCGCATTATCTTACCGCAAAGTTTTTATGGAATGGTGACAGGGGTTTTACTGGGGTTGGCTCGGGCCGCCGGAGAAACAGCGGCGATCATGTTTACAGCGACCACCTTTTCTGGCATTCGATTGCCACAATCGTTTTCTGACCCGGTTCCCACCTTGCAGACCCATATTCTGGTTCTGGCTCAGGAAGCGGCTAACCCGGAATCCATCGCTCAGGCCTGGGGTGCGGGTCTGGTGTTGCTGGGCCTGGTGTTTCTCTTGACGCTGATGGCCTGGATTTTCAGAACTCGAGTGGTTATGGAGTCGGAGCTATGATTCGATTCGTAAATTTTTCCGCTGCATTTGGCGAAAGAAATATTGTTCAGGACCTGACCTTCAGTCTGCCTGCAAACTCCATCACCGCACTCATTGGGGCATCCGGTTCGGGGAAAACCACTTTGCTGCGTACTCTTTGCCGGATGAATGATCGCATCAAAAATTTCCGCATTGCGGGAAGTGTTCTTGTTGATGGGGTGGATATTTACCGACCCGAAACCGATGTTTATGCACTGAGAAGAAAGGTTGGCATAATTTTTCAAAAGCCCTGTGTATTTCCAAAAAGTATTTTTGATAATGTTATTTTTGGAGTCAGGGAGAGAATATCCAGAAGAGAACAACCGGACAGGGTCGAGAAAGTATTGCGTGAAGTGTTTCTGTGGGAAGAGGTTAAAGACCGGCTTGGAGAGAAAGCCACCACACTTTCGCAGGGGCAACAGCAACGGCTCACTCTTGCTCGCACCCTGGCGGTAGAACCGCAGGTTTTATTGATGGATGAGCCCACTTCATCCCTGGACCCCAAATCAACGGCGGCGATTGAAAGACTGGTTCAATCTTTGAAGAACAGGCATACCATATTGTGGGTCACGCACCAGCACGCTCAGGCTCAATCGATAGCCGATCAGGTTCTGGTTATTGAGAGAGGCCAGGTCTCCCCCTTACGCACCCCGATGGCACGACCATCCACCTCCTCAACCCAGGTCTTGCAGAATGTGCAAGGATGCCCCGAATAAAAATTCCCCTCTTTCAGTCAGCCCCTTTATAATCAGATCATCATGCTTTTTTAATGAGGCGGGGTTTGGCTAAAAAGAAAATCAAAAAGAAACAGGAACTCTCATCCTTCAAGAGTGCGGGGCTTTCCACGTTGGGGGAAAAGCTCAAGAGCAGTAATCCCGATCTGGTGGAGCGGTTTGAAGCTATTCAGGGTGTTGAGCTGACGGTGCCAAGGTTGGTGCAGGTCATGGAAGACCTCCTGCCTTACCCCTGGGATGATATTGAATTGTTCGAGGAGGCGATCAAGCTCACGGCCCAGGGGTTTTATGGGGAAGCGGTTGCGGTTTGTGGTGATGTATTGCGCCTTAACCCGACTGCTTATCCTGCCTACCACCTTCTGGGGCATATTTTTGGGGCGATGGGAAACCATCGGGAAGAGATTGAGCATTACCGTAAGGCTGTTCGTCTCAAACCCAATTACCCACAAATCTATTTTGATCTGGCTACGGCGTATTGGATTTCCGGTAAGGAAAAAAAATCGTTCACAGCGTTAAAAAATACCATACCCATGGCACCCGATTTTGCGGTGGCGGATTATTGGCTGACTTTCATCTTTGATCGATTGGGAAGAAACCGTGACATCTATCAGGTCTCTGAAAACGAGTCGCTGGTAGCGACTGAAACCTTCGCTCAGATTTGCGGGCTTCTCGGCGTCGCATTTCTGGAATATGGCTATCATGCCTCAGCACGCCAGGCTTTTAAAAAGGCGGTGCGGGTGTGTCCAGATTTTGCGGAAGGCCATTACCAGTTGGGGATGCTGCACCTTAAAAAACTGCGGAACCCTAAACGGGCTGAAAAGTATCTGGAAGCGGCAGAGCAACTTTATATCCGTAAAAATGATTTTCATAGGGCGGCTCTGACGCATCAGATGTATCGGCCTAAGGCGGAGGTTCACGATCAAAACAAGGCATCCGAAGATTGGTTGAAAGAAGGGTTGCGCCTCCAAGGCCTGAACCGGTACCAGGAAGCGGTGGATGCTTATCGTATGGCTCAGGGTTTTAAACCTGATTTTCTGGATGCCTTCTACAATATGGGGGTGGCCTATGGCTGTATGGAGGAAAACGGTATTGATGCTTTGCATAAGGCCGTATGGGTTTTCAAAAAGGCGATAGACATTAATGCGGAATTTATTCACTCCTATACGGCTCTGGGTGCATCTTATATAAAGCAGAATGAGTTGGAGTTGGCCATTCAGGTGTTGACCCGGGCTTTGGGTGTCGACCCTGAAGACTCCAATGTTTATTATTATCTGGGCATTGCCTGTCGCATGAACATGCTAACTGCCCAGGCTGTGGATTATATGAGGCAGGCCGTAGCTCTTAAACCTGACTCGGTCCAGGTTCAGTTTTATTTTGGCTTGTCTCTCATGGACATGGAATTGTTTGATGAGGCCTGTGCGGCGTTTCGGGAAGTGGTGCGGATTAAACCTGATTTTTCCGAGGGACATTTAATGCTGGGGAAATTGTATCGCGAAAATTTAATGGATATGGATAAGTCGACCCATCATTTAAAAAAGGCCGAAAAACTTTTTGTGAAACTGGAAGATTATCAGCGAGTCGGGCAGATTCGCCAGCTTCTCAGTCGTCGTTCTAAATAACTGTTGTTTATGTCTGATAACATTTTCAGGATTAAAACCTGTTTACTTCTGACCGGAGTTTTGTTTTTCACTCTGGTCACTGCCAGGGCAAACCCCAGTGCCGAGCTGAAAAATCTGACTGCCGATGAGATGGCCTCCCTGGCTCTTAAAGATTCCATGTACTACCATTTTGATGAGTGGTTTGCCCGGTTTCAGGGCGAAATCAACCGTCTGGAGTCTGCGGCACCTTCTCTGAAAAACCGCGTGGAGCTGATGAAGTTCCATTTCAATTACGCGGGTTTACTGGGAGAACTTTGCCATACGCTGGCTTTCACCAGCAAATATCAGGATGAAGAAATAGCCGAAAACTTTTTGTATCACAGCCGACAGGTGAAGAGTCTGGCCCATGAGGTTTTGGATGATGCCTCTGCGACATCCGATCAGGAGGCTCAGGCGAATTTGTTCCTCGGTGCGTCGGAGGGTTATATCGGTATTTTTGAATATGGCCAGGGCAACCTCATCGAAGCTCTGGTCAATGGATTTCAGGCCGATACCCATCTTGAAAGGGCTCTTCTTCTGGGTCCTGAACTTGTCGATGCCTATTTTGGTTTGGGATTGTACCGTTACGGCAACAGCCGATTGGGAGGGTTTGGCAACCTGATCATGCAGGGCGGAAAAGACCATCGGCTCGTTGGTTTGAAACATATAGAACATGCAATTTTAAATGGAGGGGCGTCTCAACCCCTGGCACTCAAGACCCTTGCATGGTTTTATATTTCTGAACAAATCAATCCGGCAAACAAGGGGCTTCCGCATGAGAACCCTTTATCGCAGAAGAAGACCCGGCAAAATGCCATGGCCTTGTTGATCGAAATAGAAAACCGCTATTTCAAACAACTCCCCCCCCACGCTCATTTTCAGGGCAATAAAGAACTGGCTATTATGAAGGCGATACAGTCTGTGCTGGATAGGGATTACGCCAAAGCCGGTATTGAGTTTAAAAAAGTTCTCCAGATTATTGACCACTTGCAGAATCGCGGATTTCGAATCAATCCGCAACTGGTGCAATCGGTGGAAGCTGGCATTGAATTCTGTAAGCTCATGTTGTTGCAGACCTCTGTAGGGAAAGAAAAACAGTTGGCCTGTGTGAAGGTCAAAGAACAGAGGGATTTTTTAAATGGTGGAGGCTCTATGGTCGAATACGATTCTAAAAAAATCCGCCGGGAACTGCACGCGGTGTTCTCAGAGGCTTTGAATCAAATGGCTGAAAAAATGAATTGCGATCATGGCTGATAGCCAATGATTGCAGAGATTTTCATATTGTATGCAGGGTGTAAGGGATCGCCAGGTGAACCGACCAATCAGATAATATCTGATTGGTTTTTTTTATGCTGAAACGGAGAGAACATTATTGTTTGAAAGCTTTGTGCGGGATATTTATCATTGTCATGCTTTGTGGATTTGACACGTCCAGACACAGTATTCCCATCGATGATATTTATGACGGTGGACCGGGGAAGGATGGGATTCCTGCTATTCTCAAGCCCAAGTTTATATCCGTAGAGGAAGCCGATAAAACGCTGCTGAAAAAGAATGACCGTATTTTAGGGTATGTTTACAACGGTCAGGCGAAGGCGTACCCCATTAAAATTCTAAACTGGCATGAAATTGTCAATGATCGTGTTGGCGGAGCTTCAAGGGTGGTGACTTATTGTCCGCTTTGTGGAACGGGAATGGTGTTTGACACTCAGGGGCGCAATCTCACTTTTGGGGTTTCGGGTCTGCTTTATCAAAGTGATATGCTACTTTACGATCATCAAACGGAAAGCCTCTGGTCACAAATTAAATCGGAAGCAGTGACCGGCAACCTGACCGGTGCCCGTTTAAAACTGCTTCCTTCCACGCATACGAATTGGGCGAGCTGGAAGGCCATGCATCCGGAAACCCGAGTCTTGTCTGATAATACGGGCTACCGCCGGGACTATGATCGCGACCCCTATCAGGGTTACGAAACCAGTGAGCGACTGATGTTCGGAGTGAGCGCAAAGAGCCGGAAGTACCCTCCCAAAGAAAAGGTGATTGGTGTCAAATTAGGAGAAGTCACCAAAGCTTATCCTTTTTCAGAGTTAAACAAAGTAGATTCCCCCGTTAAGGATGTCCTGGATAAAAGACCTATCCAGATTTTTTATGACCGCAAATCCAGAACGGCGGTCATCCGGGACGAAAATAACCGGGAGATACCCTCCGTTGTCGGGTTTTGGTTCGCTTGGGTCGTATTTCATCCTGAAACCCGTGTGTTTTCACCCAGATAATTTTTTGTGGTCAGGAGTTTTTTTCCTTGTGCAGAACCAGAGAGGCGGAGTTGATGCAGTAGCGTAGCCCGGTAGGCTCCGGGCCATCTTCAAAGACATGTCCGAGATGAGAATCGCAACTACTGCATAGCACTTCGGTCCTTCGCATAAAGAAGAGAGTGTCTTGCTCGGTGGCGATGCTTTCTGGGCTGAGGGGCTGGTAATAGCTCGGCCACCCGGTACCGGAATCAAATTTTGTGATGGAAGAAAAAAGCGGGGCATCGCAACAGGCGCAATGATAGTTCCCCCGGTCATGGCAGTCCCAGTATTTTCCTGAGAAGGCCTGCTCGGTTCCCTTTTTGCGGCAGATTTGAAACTGTTCTTCGGTCAATACTTTTTGCCACTCGCCATCGGTTTTGGTTATTTTTTCTGGCAAAGCTGTTACCCCTTTAAAATTCTGGTTAAGTTTTTTTTATGATCCACTGTCGAATTTTTTCTTTTACTTCAGGACTCATGCTGGTTTCTTCAAGAGCTTTGGCTTCGTCTTTCCCCAATGCCCGGGCCACCTTGCAAAGAGTCTCTAATTGTTTTTGATAGATTTGGCAGAGCCCACACAGGGCAAAGTGCATTTTCAGCCGCATCCTGCTCAAAAAAGGCAGGGCATGATCCCGACTTTCTGAAATAAGAGGATAGACATCCTCGCAAGTCATTTTTAATGCTTTCATCATACCAGTAAACATAAAAGTAGCTATTTAGTGTTGAGCCAGTTCGTTTCCAGGCACAGTTTGAGTTGGTTTCTGGCCCGATGCAGGATAACCCATAAATTGGTCGGTTTTATATTGAATTCTTTACAGATTTCGTCGGAACTCAACCCGTCAATTTCTCTGAGGATAAATAATTTGTGGTATTTTTTGGGCAATGCTTTCAGGCATTCAGCCAGAACCTGGGCAAGCTCGTTGTTTTCAGCGGCTTTTTCAGGGTCGATGTTCCAGTTTCCCGGCTTGGGAGACATATGTCCTGAGCTATCAAACTTGATTCGGTCGGGCCCTTCGTTTGAAGTCAGGTCGATGGAAATATGTTTTTTGGAACTTCTGAAATGATCCATGATTTTGTGTTTCAGAATCCCGAACAGCCAGGTTTTTTCCGAGGATTTGCCGGCAAAAGTGTGTTGCGATTTTAATGCTGCGAAAAACGTGGCCTGAACCAGCTCATCAGCCGCTTCCGGGTCTTTAACCCGGACAAGCGCGAAGCGGTACATCATATCGGCATAAAGCTCTACCCACTTTTGCGGGTCCAAAATCTCTTTGCTCATGATTCTCCGATAGCGTTGTCTGGTTTAGACTTGAACGTGATAGAAGGAGCCCATATACTTGCCTGCATGGAAGAGCAAGCCACAGATCCGGGAGAATGCGCCAAAATTCTAAAAGCACTGGGGGATGAAACTCGATTGAAAATCGTCCAGTTACTGCTTAAAGGAGAAAAAAGTGTTTCTGAAATTGTCAGGTCTTTATGCATGGGGCAACCCCAGGCCTCTCATCATCTTTCCATATTAAGAGCCTCAGGTCTGGTAGGAACCCGAAGAGAAGGCAACAAGGTTATCAATTTTATCCATCCTGGTAAATATTTTTTAAATAAAAAAGAGACGGGGCTTGACCTTGGCTGTTGCTCGGTCAATTTCGACAAGCACCAATAGGCGTGAGCTGACCAGCATGGCTGGCTCCAAATTGTACTAGTTTCATTCAATTGGCAACAGCACACTTAGCGCAACGAGTCTTTGCCCGTTGTTTCCACGGTGAGTGGTTCTTTGATTCTGACCTCGTAAAACTGTTTTAAAAGTGATTTGAACAGTTTGAGAGGATTGAAAGAAATGTCTATCGGATAAGCCTGTTTGAAATCCTCAACGGCAAGAGACCGGTAATCCGCAATCCCTGAAATTTTTATATCCTCTAGATGAAACTGGCCGAATTGTTTGAGTCGTGCGGCCTCAAGCGCATAAACTTTGTCCAGAGGTATGTTTAACAGGTCGGCAAAAACCCGATCGAGAGCGGTCATGTCTTTCGATGCGCCCATCACTCCAAGAGGGTAGGGGGTTCCGTTGATAGGGCCTTGCCCCTGCATGGCCTGAATGCCGTCCGCGATGGTCAGGCAGGGGTTGACATGACGGGCGATGTCTATCAGCATTTTCCCGAACTTGAGTTTGTCGTTTTTAACTAAACAATGCAGGGCTGGTTTGCGCTTGCCGATCACCAACCCGAATAGATTTTTGATGCCCAGCGTCATTGTCATTTGGCAATGTGATTTGACCTTTGGCAGATTAATGATTCGGTCATAGTGTTGCAGGCAACCGGCAATTTTCAGATGCGGAACCTGCTCTTTATTTTCAAAGGGAATCGGATCGGTCAAGGGCAGGATTTGCGCGCCATATTTTTTTTTCAGCAAACCATACCCGGCTTTATCAGCCACAGCCGATAAACTGCCCAGAGCCGGGCTATCGCTGATGGCGATCTGATGAACCGACAGGTCTTTGAGAACCCGGCACACGGCTTCTATCACCACAGGGTGAGTGGTGACGCAGTGTTCGGGTTTGAATCCCCGTAGAAGATTCGGTTTTAAAAGAACCTTTTGGCCTGGGCCGAACAAAGTTGCTTCAGGGTCTAAGACTTTCAAAGAGTCCTGGACAAACTGTTCCACGTCATCCAGCGAATAACTTTCTATTTTTTGTAAATGGATTTTCGATTTCATGAAAAGTTATTTTGAGTTTCAGGCATTATAGCCTCTTCAATAAATAATTTTCCGATTTTTATCAGCGGATTTTTGTTGCCATGAAAAATTCCTTATGATCAGGAAGTTTTCAGGAGAGAGGATACAGCGCTTTATAGATGCCCAGGTTTCTCAACACATGTTTGACATAGCGACGGGTTTCTGGATAGGGGATGGATTCTATGAATACATCCTGATCGCTCAAATGTCCGAATCGTTTCAACCATTTTTTCAGCACATGAGGGCCCGCGTTGTATGAAATCAGGATGTGCATCCCGTTTTTGTTGAACCGTTTGTTCAGTTGGCTGACATATTTCACTCCCAGCCGGATGTTCAGGTCAGGGTCAAAGAGGGCATCGGTTTCAAAAGGTTTTTTCAATTTGGTGTTCGGGTAAAGCTTTTTCCCGGTCGCCGGCATGATTTGCATGAGGCCGCGAGCACCGGCAGGGGAAAGTGCCTGACTGTCAAAAAGGCTTTCCTGGCGAATAATGCCGTTTACGAAAAAGGGATCCACCGCGCGCGACTTGGCATAGGCCACAATTGCTTCTTTGTAGGCAAGAGGGAAAAAATGTTTCCAGAATTTTTCTGAAAGGTTTTTTTCATTGGGTTTGGTGGTGAAGTCTTTATACAAATGTAAAAGCCGGAGGGATTCTGCATAGCCCTGTGCCTGCTGATAAAGCTGGGAAAGCCACAAAACTCCGGTCAGGTTTTTTTGTACGGTTTTCTGCAATTCGCCGATTTCATTGCGTGCGTCCTCTATCAACCCAAGTTGGGTCAGCTCATTTGCCCGGATGTGATGAAATTTTTCCTGTGCGCTGAGAGGTCGGCCAAGTTGCAGGTTTTCTTCTTTCGTGTCTGGTACTGGGTTTTGACTTTCGGGAAGCGTTTTGATGCCCAGTACAAGTAGCCTGTCTTTCGCACGGATGCCGTGAAACGTGTAGGGATAAAGCTCAGCAACTTGGACATATAAATCACGCGCTACATCTTTTTTGTTTAGTTTCTCTGCCGACTTGGCACTCCAGTACAGGTTGTATTCTATAAACGATTTGTCAGGAAATCGGTGGGCCACTTCCTGAAACTTGTTGAAGGCTTGCTCAAACTTTCCGTCAAGATAGTGAACCCAGCCCAACCGCCAGCCTGCCCACTGTGCGTAGTCATCATCTGGATATTTTTCCAAAGCGATTGTGTAGTTTTTCAACGCTTCGGGAAAGTTTTTGTTTTCTTCATAAATTTTTCCGAGAAAAAACTGTGCCTTCACCGCCAACTCTGAAGAAGGGGTGCTCTGAGTGACTTCCTTGAAGTATTTAGCTCCTGCCATCGGTTGGCCCAGGTTCCACAGGTTTCTGCCGACATCGAACTTGGCGTTTTGCACCTTGGCGTGATGTGGGTATATTTTCAGGAACTGTAGTAATGCCTCGTTGGCTTTTTTGCGATCGCGGAGCCCGCCATGTGCCTGTGCCATGAAAAAATAAAACCGCCCAGGCAAAAGATCATTTTGCCTTTTAAGATGTTGGATTTCTTCAATGACTTCCTCATAACGCACGCCCTCAAACAATCCCTGGATGCGGTCAGTGTGCTCTCTTAATGTAAGGGGAATCTCTTTGACCGTTTCCAAAGCTGACAGACGTTTGAGTGCTGTTTCGGCCTCAGGTGTTTGATCGTGATTGGGGTATTGGATGTGCAGTTGGCGAAAGTTCAAATAAGCATCTGTTTGTTTTCCGGATTGCTCCTGTATCTCGGCCAGCTTGAAAATCAGGTCAGGAAGAAAATCGCGGAACTTCTGGTGACTGAAATCTTTGCTGATCGACAGGATGGTTTCCTCCAGTGTCTTCATTCCCGCCTCTTTTTCTCCCAACTGAATTTGCGCTTCGGCAAGAATCAGTTGAAGTCTGGTATAGAGCAGGGTGTTGGGACTGTGCTGGAGGAGTGCGAGAGCATTGTCGCGGACTTTTTCATGCTTGCCGACTTGTGCCTGTGCCTGGATTAAATGGAAGCGGATATAATCTTCCACTTCTGCATAATTTTTGCTCAAGGGTTCGAGAAGCTTTATGGTTTCCTCCGGTTTCCCCTGCTCCGTGTGAATGAGAGCGAGTAAAAACCGGGCACGTTTGGCTTCTATCGAATCCGGCGCCTGATTTTGCAGAGCCAGAAGGCTGTTCTTAGCCTTGGCCCATTCTTTTTTCTGCAAAAGTTTTTTAGCTTCTTCGTAGTGTTGGGTTGTGGCTTCGCCTGTTTGCGCAAAGCTCAGGAAAATAGCCAGAAAGCAGGCGGTGACTTTGGGCAGAAAAGAGAGCAGTTTATCCGCCAGAGTTTGAGCCGTATCGGTACTTTCTACTGGCAGGTTATCGGCGTCATGCATTTTTCTGAACCAGGTCAATTGTCTTTTGGCGTAATGCCGGGTTTCCCTTTTAATCTCATAGGTGGCACGGTCCAGGTCTATATTTCCTTGGTGATATTGAATCATTTGCGCATAACCGATGCTTTTGAAGGGTTTCAGTTCCGGGTTGTGACCACAGTCTAAAATATTTTTGACCTCTTGTGCCAGCCCGTCCACAATCATTTTGTCCACCCGCTGGTCGATTTGGGAATATAACTCGGCCCGGTCTCTATCCAGAATAAAAGTGTGGATGGGGAATCGGCCTGAGGCTGGGGAGTCACCCCGATGAAACTCGGAAAAACGTTTTCCGGTATCGAGATAAACCCCTAAAGCGCGTTCGATGCGCAGGGAATCTGTTTCAGAAATTTTTGTGGCGTATTCAGGGTCAACGCGCTGAAGCTCCTGATAAATTTTTTCAACGCCCTGATCAAGAATATCTTGCCGGATTTTTTCCCGGGTTTCAGGCGAGGCTCCCTCTGCACAATCGTAATCTTCGGTCAGGACTTTTATGTACAATCCTGTGCCACCAACCAGAATAGGAATTTTATCTCGACTCATGAGTTCACGAATGATTTTCAAGGCCCTTGTTTTGAAGTCGAAGGCGTTGAACTCTTCATCAGGCTCCAGAATATCAATCAAGTGATGGGGAATCTCTTCCCTCACTGCTAACAGAGGTTTAGCGGTGCCGATGTCGAAATATTTATAGACCTGTAGCGAATCGGCGCTGATGATTTCCGTATCCAGCTTTCGAGCCAAGGCTAGAGCGGTCTCACTCTTTCCCGATCCTGTTGGGCCGGTCAATATAATTAAAGGAAGCATAAACCTTTGCCATCTCCTGTGAATAAGTTCCATCTTCATTATAGACTGCCAGCGGAGGAGCCACGCTAAAATCGGCTTTTTTCCCTTTCAAGGCAGAAACCAGAACAATTTTTGCCGGAGCCTGATAATTGCCATGAACAAAACACGCCCGGTTGGGGTATAAGCTACGGCACTCCAGTTCCCGCATGAGTTCGCCCAGCCGCTCTGGCGGGTAGGCGAGGCTTATCTGCCCGCCTTTTTTTAAAAGCGGAGCCGACTTGTCCAGTAAAGAACCCATGTTGAGCGAGAGTTCGTGTCGGGCAACCGCTTTGCCGGAATCGGGGTTGATCCTCCCTGTCTGTATTTTCCGGTACGGCGGATTAGAAACAATATGGTCGAAGCATTCGGGTTTCAAGCTTTCTGCTTCTTCTAAAAAGTCTCCCTGGATGAGAGAAATTTGTTTTTCCATTCCATTCTGATGAATATTTTTTTGCGCTTGCGAGCACTCCTGAATTTCAATAGCCGTTACCTTGAGGCTCGGTTGCCGGTGCACCAACAAAATCGGAATGATGCCGCAACCGGTGCCGATGTCCAATACCGACTGATCTGGCAACAAGGTAATGAAATCGGCCAGCAGAAACGGTTCGATGGAATAGCGGTAGCCGGTATTTTCCTGATCAATGATCAGTTCAGTGCTGTTCACAATGGTGTCGTCAGTGTCGTGAAAGTATGGTTTTACAGCGGATTTTCCATTAAAGTTTAACTCATAGCCGGGAGAGGAGCAACCTTTTGTCTTTCTGAACTATTTGTTTATTAAGCGTTAATTGGTATACTGGTTTCATGTTCGAGGAGCACCGGAGACCCTCCGCAGGTAACTGGCAATATCTTTTACCGCTGGCAAAGAGTTATCTCGGCTGAACACGCTCTTGCCATCTGCCTCCCTCGCGAGAGGAGACCTTTGCATAAGGGGCATTTTTTGTGATTTTTGCTAAACCGCATTGGATCT
>JACKQG010003408.1_pt1 | contig 19560 bp, 15 predicted proteins | sample 8237621 | NCBI WGS metagenome assembly JACKQG01 (sample SAMN15677084, study PRJNA649215) | marine metagenome | biome: marine; feature: Black Sea; material: saline water; isolation source: suspended particulate matter (SPM) from the Black Sea western gyre | collected 2013-06-09/2013-06-10 | depth... | reverse complement strand
TATACTTCGAGCAGGTCCTGCGGCCAGCCCTCGGCGCGCAACCGGGTCAGCATGCGCCAGGCCATCACCTGTACCGCGGGTTGCGGATTCCACATGCTGTCGTTCAGGCAGCGCCAGTGATGCGCGTCCATCTGTTCGGGGTTTTCTATCTGCCGTCGGCAGTTGGCGCACAGCAGGATGGACTGATCCGCACTGCCGTTCGAATTGGGGGGTATTGGGTAGGCCTGTAGCGGTTCGCTAGCGCTGCATAGCTCACATTGGGAATTGCTGCGGGTTAGTAGCTGTTGCTCTGTGCTCATGTTCGATTATCTATATAAAATTGGCGCAGTATAGCGAATTAAACGGAGAGGAAATCTGTAACGTACAAATTAACTCATCATATCCTTAAAATAGGGTTATTATGCTGCGTTTCAGTTTCCGTTCGAGCACATGCTGGTTTTTCAGGTTTATTCATGCGTATAAGTTTTTTATTTTCATCTCCCCGTCCTTTATTGATGTTACTCGCGCTGATATCGCTTTCGATGCTGTCGCTAGCCGCTACCGCACAGACGGACGGCTCGATATCGGCTGAAGATGAGCCTTCACCTATCTACCTAGGTACCGGCATGGTTTTTTCTTTTATGGATCCAAGGCTGGATGGGGGTGTTTACTCGGTCGAGGATGGCGGCGATATCGGTGTTCATTTGTTTGCAGGCATGGATCTCAATCGGTTTTTCAGTGTGGAGCTGAACCTGTCTGATCTGGGGTCTGCCAGCCTGCGGCCGTCCGGAGAGGTGGATTTTCAGACGATCGCGATTAATGGTCTTTATTATATCTATAAGGCCAATGTAACGGACCGATTGGGTCTGACCGGTTATGTGACGGCGGGCCTGGGGCAGGTGGACAGCTCGGCTAATATTCCCTATTCGGGGGATAATTCGACGCGGATTGTGCTGGGCATGGGCTATGAGTATGCCTGGAGAAATGGCTATGCGCTGCGTCTGGCGGTACAGAATTTTGGCGGAGATGCCTCGCTGTTTAGCGTCGGCATGGTTTATCGTTTTGCCAGCGTCATGCCGGCGGTTGTTGTGCCGGTGATAGTAAGGACCGTGGTCGATACGGATGGTGATGGGGTTCAGGATGAGCAGGACCAATGCCCCGACACACCTTCCGGCAGGATCGTAAATGAGCAGGGCTGTGAGCTGGATTCGGATAACGATGGCGTTCTGGATGGTGTCGATCAATGCCCATCGACCGCAGCCGGTGTCATAGTCGATAGCCTGGGCTGTAATCAGGATAACGACAGCGATGGCGTATTGAACGAGTCCGATGCCTGTCCGGGAACCGCGTTAACCGCTGTCGTTGACGAAAAGGGCTGTGAGCTGGATTCCGATAACGATGGCGTGGTGGATCGACGGGATCAATGTCCATCGACCAGGGCCGGCCTGCGGGTCGATCGTTTTGGCTGTGTCGGCGATAGCGATGGCGATGGCGTTAAGGACGATATCGATGAATGTCTGGACACCATCAAAGGGGCCGATGTTAACGAGAAAGGCTGTGCCATCTTCGAGGCGAAGATTGAGGGGATCAACTTCAAACTGGCATCGGTAGATCTGACGGCGAGCGCCAAGAGCAAGCTGGATGCTGCGGTCGCTGCGCTGCTCAAGTTCCCGAGCATCCGGGTTGAGGTACAGGCGCATACCGATAGTCAGGGTGAGCTGGATAATAATCAGCGGCTTTCCGACAGGCGAGCCGATAGCGTGGTGCAGTATCTGGAATCCGAAGGGGTGGCTCGTGATCGAATGGTGTCACGAGGTTATGGCGAAACCAGTCCTATAGCCGAAAACCTGACTCCCGAGGGTCGCGCATTGAACCGACGGGTGGAGTTCCGTGTGCTGCTGGCCGATGAATCGATTACCGAGGTGGTAGCGTTGCCCGCAGGGGCCGATGGTGATGGAGACGGAGTGGATGACTCTGAGGATCAATGCCCTGCGACCATCTTCGGTGCCGATGTGAACGAACAGGGCTGTGCCCTGTTTGAGGGCAGGGTTGAAGGCATAAACTTCAAGCTGGCGTCTTCGGATCTGACCAATGCCTCCAAGAAGCGGCTGGACGAGGTGGTGAAGTCTCTGCTCAAGTTCCCGAGCGTGCGCATAGAGATTCAGGCGCATACCGATAGTCAGGGCGAGATCGAGAATAACCAGGCTCTTTCCGAGGTGCGCGCCAACAGCGTTCTGATGTATATGCAGTATAACGGGGTCAGCAGTGATCGAATGGAAGCCAGGGGTTATGGGGAGTCGAGGCCGCTGGTCAGCAATAGAACGGTGGAAGGCCGGGCGAAAAACCGGAGGGTTGAGTTCCGGGTGTTAGCTCAATAAACGGGCTGAGTTAACTGTATAGGGCTCAGCGTATGGCTGAGCCCCTTTAATATGGCGTATTTATTCAAAACCAGGGTTAAATGCAAGCTCTATACGACAGCCCTATAACTTAAGGTATATCGCCATCGAATCGATCAGGAACAGGCAATACTATTTGTTTCTGCGTAAGCAGATTCTGGTTATGCTGGGTCTGTCTCTAGGCCCGGGCATGGGCTATGTTTTTCTCGGCAGTCTGCACGATGCGGCGATCCGGGCACTGCTCTGGTATTTCAGCATGGCGCTGGTTTCTGCCTGGGGGTTTCGTCTGTATCGACGTTTCAGCTTCGATAGTATGAGCCATCAGCAGCTGGAGCAGTGGTATTCTGCGGTTTCTTATTTCTACTATATTATCTTTTCCCTGTGGACCGTAATCTTCCTGCTATTCATCCCTCTGGTAGACAAGGACTTGCATTACATCGCCATCTTTACCCAGATCGGCGCTTCGGTGGTGGCTTCTTCGCTGCTGTTTGGTGATCGGCGTCTTTATCGCCCCATCATCTATATCCTGATGGTTCCTCTGATTGTATTTTTCTCGTTGATCGGCAGCTGGTATGGCTATGTGCTGACCATTTTTGGCGGTGTGTTTGCCTGGGTGCTGCTGTATGCGGCCTCCAGTAGCAACCAACTGTTACATAAAACGAATTACCAGGCTTCTCATGATCAGCTGACGGGGCTGTTCAATCGAAATTATTTCGTTGAGGTCGTGCAGCAGGTCGTCAATAGCCTGAAGAGCAATGACTGTTATAGCTATATGCTATTGATCGATCTGGATCACTTCAAGACCATCAACGATTCGCTGGGGCATGACGTGGGCGACATCATGCTCAAACAGGTGGCCGAGCGTATGCTGGCTCATACACCCAAAGACGCCGTGATTGCGCGTATGGGCGGTGATGAGTTTATCCTGGTCGGAGGCATCAGTGACAGCCAGCAGGGCTGCATGGCCGATGCGATGCGTGTGGCCGAAGAGTTGCGCGTATCGCTCAAGTCGGTTTACCGTATCGATCGGCATAGCCTGTACATCAGCGCCAGTATCGGCGTCAGTATCCTGCATGAGCCGGGCCATGATGCGAATCAATACATCAAGGAGGCGGATATCGCGATGTACGAGGTGAAGGATCGTGGCCGCGATGGGGTTGTTGTTTTTGGCAGGGAGATATCGGAACGGGTTGATCGAAACCTGGATATAGAAAGGCTGTTGCATCACGCACTGCTTGAAAAGGAGTTCTTCCTTAATTTTCAGCCCCAGTTTGACTGTTCTCACCGGATCAGAGGCTGTGAGGTTTTATTGCGTTGGGAAAGCAAGGAGCTGGGTCTGGTTTCCCCGGTAGAGTTTATCCCGATCGCCGAGAAAACGGGGCTAATCATCGACATAGGGCGGTGTGTGATGGAGCAAGCCTTCAAGACGCTGGTCGTATGGCAGTCGAAGGGGATACGGCTGTCGTACCGGTTATGCGCAAACAAAAGGCCGGGCGCATCGTGTTGATAGGCTCCGAGTCGGCGCTGAACGCGGGCAAGAAAGGTGCGCTATACAGTAGCGCCAAGTTCGGTCTGCGCGGCCTGGCGCTAGCGCTGCGAGAGGACTGCGCCAAAGATGGTATAACGGTCAGCCTGATCAACCCCGGCATGGTGAAAACACCTTTTTTTGACCGGCAAAAGTTTCGCCCCGGTGCTGATGCCAGCAACTTCATCGAGGCTCAGGATATCGCCGATACCTTGCTCCACATACTGCACAGCAACCCCAACATCGTATTCGATGAGGTCAATCTGTCGCCGAGAAATAAGTCGATCGATTTTGGCTAACTCGAAACAACGCCCGAACTTGCTGGATGTCCGATAAGGGGTTCACAAAGGGCTCTGCCTCCAGCGCTTCCAGTGCTTGCTCCAGGGCAGGTATTTGCCATACTCATACAGGGCCAGCCCACTGATAACCAGCGCCGCACCCAGCCAGATGCGCTGGCTGACCGCTTCATCGTTCAACCAGATCCCGAGCAACAGGGCGCTGATCGGTGTGATCAGGGTAATCAGCGCAACCCGCTCCGCCTGCATCTTTTTAAGGCAGTAAAAATACAGCGGGAACCCTAGCGCCGAGCCCATAACCGCCAGATAGACGATCGCCGACAGCGTCTGACTGGGAATCGATTGCGGCAGGCCCTGGAACAGGCTATTCAGAACAAAAAGCGGGGTCGCCACCATCAGGCTACCGATCGTCACCGATACCGCCGGGATGCTGGAGTTCAGCTTTTTTAATAACACCGCACTCATCGAGTGGGCGATGGAAGAGAAGCACACCCCGGCCACGCCCCACCAGGCGTATCGGTCCATATCCAGGCTTTCCGCAAATACCACGATCAGGCCGCTAAAACCCAACAACATGCCGACCGTCTTGCCTGCCGTGAACGAACTTTCGCGCAGGATGAGAGCAGCAAACAGGCTGGTAAACAGAGGGGTCAGCCCAAAGATAACCGAGATCCAGCCCGAAGGAATGTACTGTGCCGACCAGTAAACACAGGACATCGCCAGAAACAGCGGAATGCCGCCTGCCAGATAAACCCGTGTATTCTGCCTGTCCCAGCCCAGGGGCAGACGCCACAGGCGAGCGACCAGCAACAGGATGATCAGACCTATAACCATACGCAAGGCCACGCCAAACTCATAGCCAACACCTCGGCCACTCCACTGAATGGCGAGCGGCGTTGTACTCCAGATAACGATCACGGTTAGGTAGGCAGCGGTAATAGACACGAGTCTCTCCTGTCACTAAAACGAAAAAGGCCGCTCATCTATTGAGCGGCCTTTAAGGGATTCAGTTTATTAAATGCGATTTTTTAATGCGAAAATATCATAAACCAGAATTGGACCGCCCATACCCAGACCACACAAGAAGGACCTTGCATCGGCTGAAAATTCGAACGGATAAACTCTGAGGATTCATGGCTAGATAGTCCAACTTTCAAAGCGCGAAGTCAACTGCTCGTTGCCATCCCTGGCCTCCCAGCTTAAGGACCTCCTTGTCCAAAAAACTGCTCGTTGCCATCCCTGGCCTCCCAGCTTAAGGACCTCCTTGTCCAAAAACTGCTCGTTGCCATACACAGCTATTTTCAGGAATGCTGATACTGGCTGCACAAGATTTTCTAGCAATTGCTTCCTCTGCACGCCTCGTGCACTATTCGATATAACACTAAGCTAATTGCATTATTAGGTTTGGGATAGATTTACCTGATTCTAAGGCCCGTGTTTCTTAGTGTTAGATAGCTCGCCAAGTATTCAAAAATTAGCAAAATGGTATTTAATGATTACAGCAGTCGGAACGGCAGATGCTGCCCAATGGATCCCCTGGACGATTTTTATACCTATCCCTGTTCAGCTAATATCACTTTTTAAACGTTAAACCCTTAGCTCGATTAACAACCTGGCCGAGATTAGATTCATATCCCTCAACAGTTACCACGGGTAAGAAACAATGAACATTAAGGAAAGCTCTCCCCAGCATCTTATCCTGACTGCAGCAGCCTGGTGGGTGCCCATTACTGGAGTTATTACCGCCACATTCTGTTTCTGGGGCGCTGCCACACAGATGGAGCAATATCCTATAACCAATCAACTCGTTGCCTGGGTTGCTGGCCTGGTTTTTCTGGTCGTATTCACACTTCCGATACGTAAAACGGAGATTCATTTTGACCGAACGGCGGGAACCATTACGCGAACATCCGAGGCACTGTTACCTCTTGGCAACATCCGTCTATTTCGGCCACGCAGTGAATCCCACCCCATCGACTCTTTTCTATTCGCCTTTCTCGAAAGACAGTTAAACTCTAAAAATAACCCGAATGATAACCCTCAGCGAAATATATTTTGTCTCGCTCTGGCAATGGGTGAGATACCAAAAGATTTACTAATGGGGGAAATTGGCTTTATGAACACCCCTGATAAGGACAAAATCCGCTGGCTGGTTGGATACAATGCAAGCATGAAACGAAAAGAGGCTGAAATGATTCTTAGCATGGTCAATCTTTGGCTAGGCACGACAATTCCACAGAGCTCAAGTAAGTGACCACTTCATATTCCCCCTACTTACTTTTTGTGTCATAGCCTTTAATGGCGTAGGGAACAGTTGGCGCTATAAAGTCAGGACCTTCTGATAGGTATTAATTGATTATCAAGCTTGATTGATTGCTACTGAACTATTGGGCAATGAGAGACATAAAATCTGAATCGCTCATCAATAACAAATGGAAAGGCGTTGTTTGTCGGCCAGTTTACTGGGAAACCTGTCCTGGCACGGCTCGTTTCCGTCCATGGCATCCAGCATAACCCGTAAAAAAACCGGTTCAGTCCGCTGAACCGGTTTGATTTCATCAATTCATATAGAGTAATTCGGTGTCTCGTCCTGCAAGCCTCCCTTGCCTGTTATTTCCGAATACCTCATCGGCCATTTTACTTTTTTTGATCGATCAGTTCTTTTACGCACTCTTCCATAAATTCAGACATTTCCTCACGAGTGATCTCTTGATCCTCAGCTACGGCTCTACACTTTAATTCAGCCTCTTCCTTAGGGTCGGCAAAGGCGATATGGCTCGATAATAGAGAAAAAAACATTACCAGCACTACAAATAATTTAGACATTTCCAGGTTCTCATGGCGAGAATTTTTAGCAAATTTCGTACGGTAGTAATAACCGAACTCGCGCAATTTATACCATTTGTAGCAAAACATTGAATCGAAATATATCGATTGTCACGAACAGATTTTTTGTTCAGGAAACATGTCGATAACATCGACAAGATGCTGGCTAAAGCTGTTGCTGTCAGGTATTTCCGGTTCCAGCACCGCCACTTGTTTAGCGCTTGGCATAAGGTCATCAATCCTCTTTCAACAACGCCAGTAAATCCTCTGCATTCAGCTTATCCGCTACGTCGGTACCGGCCAGCAGGTTATCCGCAAGATCTCTCTTCTGGTGATGCAGGGCGATAATCTTTTGCTCGATGGTGTCTTTCATCACCATGCGGTACACCGTAACCGGGCGCGTCTGACCTATTCGATGCGCTCGATCCGAGGCCTGATCCTCTACCGCGGGGTTCCACCAGGGATCCATGTGGATCACGTAGTCGGCAGCGGTCAGGTTGAGCCCGACGCCTCCCGCTTTCAGGCTGATCAGAAATACGTCGCCCTCGCCCGCCTGAAACGCATTGACCCTTTTCTTGCGCTCCTTGGCCGGCGTACTGCCATCCAGATACTGGTAGCTGATACCGTTGTCTTTCAGGTGCTGCTCCAGTATCTGCAGATGCCCGACAAACTGGCTGAACACCAGCGCCTTGTGGTGATTCTCCAGTAGCTCTTGAAGGGTTTCGGCAAACTGTGCCAGCTTGGAGCTGGCCGGAGCCGCCTGTTTCATGACCAGTTGCGGGTTGCAGCAGACCTGTCGCAGTCGGGTGATCTCGGCCAGGATCTGTAGCTGTCGATGTCCCTTTTTTTCGGCGTTGGCTTCGGCAGCGAATTTTTCTATCGCTTCACGTCGCAGCGCTTCATACAGTCGCGCCTCTTCCTTGCTCATCTCGATGTTGAGCACGATCTCGGTACGCGCTGGCAGTTCTTTCAAAACCTGGGTCTTGGTGCGACGCAGAATAAACGGCTGGATCAGTCGCTTCAGCTGCTGACTGGCATCGGGGTTGCTGTCCCGGCTGATGGGTAACGCGAAGCGTTCATTGAAGCGTTCCAGCGAGCCCAGCAGGCCGGGATTGATGAAGCGGAAAAGGTTCCAAAGCTCACCCAGATGATTTTCTATCGGCGTGCCGGTGGTGATGCATTTAAACTTTCCCTGCAACTTCATCGCGGCCTGTGATCGCTTGGTGGCTGGATTCTTTATCGCCTGCGCCTCGTCCAGCACGATGGTTTGCCAGTTGGTTTTGTGCAGCTGTTCGGGCCTGGTTTGCAACAGCCCATAGCTGGAGATCACTATATCAAAGGGTTGAAAGTCATCGCTGCTATCCAGAGCCATGTCGCGGATGTCGATGATATTCAGGGTCGGAGCGAAGCGCTCTATCTCATCCATCCAGTTGAGTGAAACCGAGGTCGGTGCCACGACCAGGCTGGGACCGTTCATCGCCCGATACAGAATCATGGCCAGTGCCTGCAGGGTCTTGCCCAGCCCCATGTCATCCGCCAGACAGGCGCCTGCGCCCCAGTGTGCCAGCCGCACCAGCCATTCGAAGCCCTGTTGCTGATAATCGCGCAACTCGGCCTGCAGGGTGCTCGGCAACTTCGGATGTAACGCCATCGCCTGCTCGAAGCGCTGACTGAATTCCTTCCAGTGTTTGCCCGCTTTCAGCTGCCCGACCTCGCCCGCCATGTCCTCCAGCGTGAGCGCGGCCAGCGGGTGCAGGTTAACCGCATCGCCCTTGATCTCACCAAAGTTATTCAGCTCTTTCAGTCGCTTCTGAAAGGTTTTGCTGAGCGCCAGAAACTGGCCGTCTTCCAGCTGAATAAAACGTCCCCTGGCGTTTTTTGTTAAGGACAGCAGGCGCTGCATATTGAGCACCTCTCCATCCTCCAGTTTCAGCTCACCTGAGGCGGAAAACCAGTCGTTGTTGCTGTCGATCTGCAGTTTGAACTGGCTGGTCGACACCTGCTGACGGATGCGCATGGACTCGCCCTTCGGCCAGGCGATGGTGATACGATCCTTAATCGCCTGCAGTTCTGTCAGCATCTCCAGGCAATCCTCGGCCTCGGCAATATACCAGTGATACTCGTTGTCTTCCTGCCCGGCCAGCAACGGACAGGCCTCCAGTAGATAGCGATACTCTTCCCGCTCCTGTTTCAGGTTGCGCCGGGTTTGCAGTCGCTTGCCATCGATCTCGCTGATCAGGTTTTCACTGCCCTCGCCCGGCGGGTAGTAGGGGCCACGCTGTCCAAAAACGCGGCTACGGGCTTCGATGATGATCCCGTCATCCGAGGGAGAGAGCAGCACATGCAGCGAGCTATCGGCCTCGACCGTTTCCAGGCTGCCCAGCTGGCCGCCAATATCCGAATGGATATTCACCAGTGGCGCTATGGATGACATGGTTTCCAGCACACGCGCCTTCTGATCGGCCGGTACCGCTATCCCGCCACCCAGCAGGCTGCTTAACTGACGATGCTGTTCGCTAAAACGGATCAGCTTCCAGCGTGACGCCGTTTCCCTCTGCAGCACCACATCGTCTTCCACTCCCTCCATCGTGGGCTGCATACTGATGATCAGTTGCTGCCCCTCTTTACGTATGACCACCTCCGGCTCGCTAACGCTAAGCTCTAGCTGGCGCTCGGTTTCTTCGCCATCGAACAGCAGCGGGTGGCCGGCCAGTGCGCTCAGTGCCGGTATCACATCCAGCTCGTAGCTATTGCTTCCACCATAAAAGCTGTACGAGCGATCTTCATAGATGGCCCGGCGTACCGCCTGATCCTGTGGGCATAGGTGGCTAAAGCTTTCCGGATCTTCTTTTAGTCGTTTAAGAGCAACATTGCGCCCTTTGGTCCAGCCACCCCTGGCGGTACGCTTCTGTTCCTTGGGCTGTATCTCGGGGAAACCCGAATCGAGATCCGACAGCAGCCAGATGATACGGGTTTCTGCGGAGGGCTTATCATCCGCCTTATTCAGCGGGATCAGCGCGATGGCATCCAGTGCCTGCTCCCATTTTTCCTTGGTTCGGATGATATCGATCAGGCTCTTTGTGTGCTGAAGCCGGTGCTGCTGATCCGCCCGGGTCTGAGCCTTCCTGTCGTTAACATCCAGCCTTGCTAATAGCTGCCATGCCTCGGCCGCCAGCCACTGGCAATGATTTTCACTAGCCGCCTGAGCGAATTTCTTCAGCTGTGGTCTGAGCCTCTGGGCATCCTCTTTGCTCGTCCAGTACAGATAAAAAGCATGCAGCAAAAAACCCAGTGTCGAGTTCAGGTCCTGCCATGTGATTTGAACTTCAACACGCTGTTCAAGCTGCATTCCTGTGCTTAAGTAACTCAACAGGCGTGCCATTACCCGATGACTGACCGGGTTGCTGAATTGTTTTTGCCGGGTATGAAAAATCGAATAGTCCAGCGCCCGCTGCAGATGCCCTGGTTCACCCGACTTTATCAATGCCAGCAGATAGAATATGCCGCTAATATTATTTATGAAGGTTTTACGCTTGCGCGTAAGCCCCTTATACAGCGCTAACGCCGCCTCGAAGTTATCTATCGCCAGCGAGTTTTCGCCTTCGATCACCTGCTGCCAGGCCAGCATCAACAGCCGATGATAATCATCGGTATAGGGGCTAACCGCCTGCGCCGAGGCACAATCGCCATCCAGTAAGAACTGTCCTCCACACATAAAAGCCAGCTGCTCGGCCTGTGTTATCTGACCTTGCTGAAAGGCGTTCAACAACCACTGCAACAGTTCATGGATATCGGTAAAGTCCCGGCTGCCGACGTTAAATACCTCGAAGCTGGTCAGTGCCAGCATATCGCCCGACAGGCCGCTGAACCAGTCATCATCGAAAGGCTGACAACAGATCGCATACAGTGGGCTTTGCCGCTGGTAGGCCGCATAGAAGCGATCAATGTATTCGTCCATCAGGCTATTCACCTGCTGCACCTTATTCGCATAGAAGGCGATACGGATCTCACTCAGCCCCTGCTCGGGGCTCAGCATGTAATCGTCGTTCCAGCCTTTGCCGAGCGGAAAGGCCTGCCTGGCTGCCTTCGCCATAGAAGTGAAATAGCCTTCTGCAGCAGCCCTTCGACACAGTACCTCTGCAATCAGCGGATTGATTGCATACTGGCTACCGACAGGCGTCAGCAGGCCCTGCCCCGCCAGCATCTCCAGAGTTTGTTGCAGATATTTGTGGGTGTATTTCCGGTTGCTATCATCCTTGATATTCAGCTGATTGACACAGGCATACAGCCTGGCGGCCGCTACCGACTGATAGGTGATAGCCAGTAGTTGCAAGAGTCGTTGCTGGTTGGGATGGGCCTGTTCGACCCTCTGTAATAATTCAGAAGCGGGTAATACTTTCTTTTTTGCGGGCATGTAGCTCAATCGGCTTGAAATTTATCCCTTTTTACCCAATTCATAGGCAACTAGCAATGCCTGCTTGATCGATTCATGCTGATCCAGGTCATCCAGCGCCAGATGATCTCGGGCGACCTGAGCTAGCTGGGCCCTTATACGATCCTCCTGCCATTCATTTTGGAAGCCTTCATGGTCGAAACAGTCGTCCAGGCAGTACGCCTGCGCCAGGCCCTGTGCATCAAAAAATTTATGCGGTGCCAGCTGCATCACTTCATACTCGTAAGAATAGGTATCGATATTATTCTGTTGAGCGACCAGCCGATAGAACTCAGGCAAGGGCTGTTTTTTTTCCAGATAAGCATCCAGTTCAATCTCGGCCACTGGGGTATGGGTCTCTCCTCGATAGGAAAAGATAATCTGAACCTTAATGCTGTTTTTCATCGTGTTATTTCGTCAGGCTCATAAACAGGCGGGGTAATTTTTCGGGCAGGCGATCGACGTGATCTATGACCGTGTACTGGTTGCCGAAAATATCCTGAATATAGTCATCGGCCTTTTTATCCAGTGTGATGCAATAACTGCTCATGCCTTTGGATGATAATTCATCCACTGCCTTTTTGGTATCGCTGATCAGATACCGCTCATCATCAACGTCGATATCAGAGGGCTCACCATCGGTAAGTATCAACATCAATTTTTTATCGGCCTTCTGTGCCTCCAGGTAATGCGAGGCATGACGAATAGCGCCACCCATACGGGTAGAAAAGCCGGCTTCCATGGCCGCCAGACGACCCTTTACCCGGTCATCGAATTTTTCGCTATAGCCTTTCAGGTGATAGTAACGAACGTTATGTCGGGTATCCGAGTGGAAGCCGGCGATGGCATACTTGTCACCGAGCTGCTCGATGGTCCAGGCCAGTAAAGAAACCGCTTCCTGACTCAGTTCGAGGATCGTTTGATCCGAGCCATCGGGCTTATCATTCAGCGATGCCGATAGATCGAGCAGTAACATGACGGCGATATCACGGCCGTCATGTTGATGGCTCATATTGATACGCGGGTCAGGCTGAGCACCGCACTTGTAATCGATGAGTGAACGAATCGCCACATCCAGATCCAGCTCGCTGCCTTCTTCCTGATAACGTACACGAATTTTTTGTTGCGGCTTGAGGCTGTCCAGGATCGCTTTCAGCCGTTTCGCCAGGGCTTTATGTTTATCCAGAATGGCATCGATATCGGCAGAGTTACCCGATGGATGAACCGATTCATACAGGCTCACCCAGTCGGGCTTGAAGGTGCTGGTTTTATAATCCCATTCGGGATAATGGCGAGGTGGCAGGCCATCGATTTCGAGTTCATCCGCCTTCTTCTTGCGCTTATCGGCAAAGTCTTCTGCTTCATCATTTTCTTCGATAAACACCCACATATGGCGATTATCATCGCGATAATCCACTTCGGTATTTTCGAAGCGAACCCTGGGCAACTGATCACTTTGTAATCGTGTGCGCGCGATGAAGGTAACCCCAATATCTCGCATGGCTTCGGTACTGCTGTCGCTGTCAGCCATTGCCCGTTGAAACTGCTCTACCGCTGCCAGTACAAATTCGTTTTTATAACCGTGGTTTTGATCCAGGATGGCGCGCGACAGCATGGCCAGGCGATGGCGAATGCAGGACTCTATTTCTTTATTACAGTCGCCTTCGACGGGCACCGGGTGCAGGGCCAGCAGCATTTTACGCATGCCCGGATATTGTTTTAGCATCAGGTACTCAACGCGTGAGTCCTCCAGGTGTTCCGCGGCGACTCGTTGAAAGGGGCTGAGGTTATCGGCCACTAAAACGCTTGTCCATTTTCTATGTGCAGCGATATGAGCAATAGTCAATCGGTAACGATCGATACCACTTACGCCATTACGGTCATCATAAACATCCGGCACTCGAATCCCTAACGCATCGTAATACGGCACCGGCTTACGTAGTTCGTCAAACCCTAGAGAGTAGGGTACAAAATAGGATTCGTCCTGCCACAGACCACGCAGATACATATCCAGCTGGCGATCGTTATCCATGAATAAGGTGCCATGACGCTCACGTTGTAGCATCGCTTTGCTATCGGCGGACTGCAGACTGAAATAATCTTTCTGGCGTTCCGGGTGTGTTCTGTAATTACGTGAACCGTATTCGACCCAGTTTTTAAACCCTTCGAGAGACAACTGACTGAGCAGATAGGGTACATGCTCCAGCAGCACGAGGAACCCCTGGCTAGAATGCGTTTTATGATGGCCATGCACCGAAGTCGTGGTCTCATCGACCATGTTATGCAGAATATCGAAGTAATGCTGCATCTGTTCCATGGTGCCCAGGCGTCGTGAAACCTCTGGCAGGCACGACATAAACGGAGGAATCGCTTTACCGTTGGGCGAGCGCGATAGCTCCCACACACACTTGGAGACGACCTCGATGATCGGCTCTCCGATTCGATGAGCCATCTCTGGAATTTCTTCCAGATAGATACTGACCGGTTCCCAACCGCGACCGATCATACAGATCAGTGATGCACCGGATAGATAATTCTCGATGCCTTTTTTTGACAAATTCCTTATCGCATCCTGAACATAATCCTCAAGACACTCCTGGATTTGAGGGAAGTTACATTTAAGCTTTTCCCGGTAGGCTTCTAAGTCAGAATTTTGCATATTTTTTTACTCACCGCAAAGGTCACTAAGGTACGCAAAGGCTTTAAGGTTATCATGCTAAAAGCACAACAACTGATTATGTTTTCCTTTGCTTACCTCTGCGTCCTCTGCGGTAAAAAGTTTTTACCCAAAAATACTATCTATTGCATGATCCAGGGTACTGCGGATATCGGCATCGTCGGTAATCGGTCTAACCAGTGCCATACGACAGGCTCTTTTCGGATCGATGCCCTTGCCAATCAAGGTTGCCGCATAAACCAGCAGGCGCGTTGAAATACCTTCATCCAGACCATGCCCCTTCAGGTTACGCGCGGTATGAGCTATTTTCACCAGCTTGCCGGCGGTTTCAGGATCCGTTCCCGATTCTTTCTCGACAATACCGACTTCAACCCTGGTGTCTGGATAATCAAAATCGAGACCGGTGAATCGCTGCTTGGTGGATTGCTTGAGATCCTTCATCAAACTCTGATAACCCGGATTATAGGAAATCACCAGCTGGAAATCGGGATGCGCATCGATCAACTCACCTTTCTTGTCCAGCGGTAATTGGCGACGATGATCGGTTAGAGGGTGGATGACCACCGTCGTATCCTGACGCGCTTCAACGATTTCATCGAGGTAACAGATGGCGCCGATACGAGCCGCCGTGGTTAAAGGCCCATCCAGCCAACGGGTGCCATTGGCATCCAGCAGATAACGACCGACCAGATCGGAAGCGGTCATATCTTCGTTACAGGCAACGGTGATCAGCGGCTTTTTAAGCCTCCACGCCATGTGCTCGATGAAACGAGACTTACCACAACCCGTCGGGCCTTTGATCATAACCGGCAGGCGTGCATCATAGGCCGCGGTATACAGCTCAATCTCATCGCTCTGCGCACCGTAATACGGTTCTTCTTTAACTCTGTATTGCTCTATATCTATATCGGACATTTTCTAATACCTTAAAAATTTTTCACCGCAGAGGACGCAGAGGTGCGCAAAGGAAAACACTTAATAGCTAGTAAGCTTACTAACCAGTATTCTTTGCTTCCTTTCGGCAACGTTTTAAAAATTATTTACAATTCGTTTTATGCCGTACTTTAGTCTTGGCACATTAAAATTTATTTATAACCCCAACTTCTTATTTCCAAGCTTTAAATATGACAGCAACTGAGTTTCATGTATTGGCAATAATCGATCTACTGACTTCAATTCCACAATAATTGAGTCATTGATCAACATATCAAGCCTGTAACCAACATCAATGGTTACATTTTCATAATAAACCGGTAACTCGACCTGTGTTTGTACCGATAAATTCATAGCAACTAATTCAAACTTCAGACAGGCCTCGTAAGCACTTTCCAAAAGCCCCGGCCCTAAAGCCGAATGCACTTTTAATGCAGCATTAATAATGTCTTTACTAACATCATTCAAATCCATTTGCTTGTCCATAAGCTATTGCCTTTATCAATTAAAATATCTTAAATTTTCACCGCAAAGGACGCAGAGGTACGCAAAGGAAAGCTTTTAATAGCTAATAAGCTTTAGTTGACTAGCCTGTATCCCTTACTTCCTTTCGGTAACGTTTTAAACTTATTTAAACGTGGCACATCGATTAAAATCCTCCGCGTACCTCTGCGTCCTTTGCGGTGAAAAATCTTTTCTATAAAAACTTATTTAAAATTTCTATAGAAAAAAAGCCCCGACCAGCGGGGCTTTTTTAACTTTACGTTCTACTTATTTGTGAACGCCCAGCTTGTCTCTCCAGCCTGGGAACAATGCGTCAGCGTCATGCTCGAACGACTCGAATGCACGAGCAAATTCGTGATGCTCTTTCGCGTATTCGATTGGGTCTGCACCCTGCTTCCAGCAATCGTATGCCTGATGCAGTGACTTAGCACCTGCCGCAGGAGAATCGATGTGACCGTAAGAACCACCACCCGAGGTGTTGATCACGTTACCGTGTCCCAGGTTCTCGAAGAAACCAGGTAGACGCAGCGCGTTCATGCCACCCGAGATGATTGGAGTGGTAGGCTTCATGCCATGCCATTTCTGGAAATATACAGGTCCCTGACACTCATCACGCTCGATCATGTAAGCGATGATCTTATCTTCCTGACCACCTTCCATCTTACCGTAGCCCATGGTGCCTACGTGGATACCTGACGCACCCATCAGACGTGACATCTTGGCTAATACATAAGCGGTGTAACCACGCTTTGACGATGGAGAGGTAACAGCACCGTGGCCCGCACGATGATAATGCAGGTATTGTCCTGGGTAGTTACGACGTGCCGTGGTAACCATACCTGGACCACCCACATAACCGTCAACCAGAAAGGCTAAACGAGGAGCATCTTCACCAAACAGCTCCAGACCGAAGTCTGCACGAGCACACATTTCGTGGTGATCGTCAGCGGTAATGTTCATAGAGAATATTTTAGCTTCACCCGTCTCGTCCTGAGCACGCTTCATGGCGTCATGTACCAGAGGAAGAACCTTCTTCATTGGGCAGAAAACCTGATTTCCCTGAGGCTCGTCATTCTTGATGAAATCACCACCTAACCAGAAAGAGTAAGCCGCGGCCGCAAACGGCTCTGGACGTAGGCCAAGCTTAGGCTTGATGATAGTACCCGCGATGTAACCACCGTCTTTACGTGGGCGACCCAGCGCATTCCACAGGTCAGAGATATCCATAGAAGGACCATCGAACAGGTTCAACATCTTGGGTGGCATATAGAAGTCATACATCTGAGAGTTCTTGATATCGCCCATGCCCTGGTTGTTACCGATTGCCAGCGTCAGGAAAGAAACAATCATGGCACGACCATCGATCACGTTACGATCGAACAGATCATTCGGGTAAGCAATCTTCATGATGCCATTGGCTTCATCGATGAAATAAACCAGTGCGTCAACGCCCTTAGTAAAGTCATCGGTAGTGGATACCTCTACATTGGTACCGGTCGAGGATTCAGCGGCAAAGTGTGCAGCAGCTTCCAGGTAACCATAGCCTTCAGCAGGCTCCATGGTGTAGGCAACCAGGATGTGCTTGCCATCGGCCAGTAAGTTATCTTCGTTTAAGCTCAGGTCAGAATAACGACCCGTTTGATCTAATAAAGCCATTAAATGGTCTCCTCAGTCAGTTATAGCAAGCTTATGCTCACCAGAAATAGGTTGGTTTTGCGATCTATCCTTCGATATAGCCACAAAAACAGGACGGGCAATATAATCGTTTAGTTTTATAATAACTATTCATAGTTTTTGATGATTTTCATAAGTAAAACCTTATAATGCACTCGCATGAATATCACCATAAGACAGCTCAAGGTTTTTCTCGAGGTGGCTACCCAGAAGAGCTTTACGCTTGCGGCTAAGGGCCTGCACCTCACTCAACCGGCCGTATCCATGCAGATCAAGCAACTGGAGGAGGTGATTGGTGCATCCCTGCTGAGCAAACATGGGCGCAAGATTCAACTGACCGATGCCGGCCATGAGGTATTACTACTGAGCCGTAACATTCTTCAACAGATAGATCAGACCGATCGACAGTTGAAGCAAATAACCGAGGGTCATCAGGGGCGGCTGAAACTGGTGGTTGCCTCCACCGTGTCGGCCATAGCCACACGGCTACTCGCATCCTTCAAAGAGCTGAATCCCGAGATGCATATCAGCTTCGATGTCACCAACCGCGAGGACATCATCCAGCAACTGGAGAGCAATGAAGCCGATATCGTATTGATGGGCCAGCCCCCGGAAAACCTGGACATCAACGCCATCGCCTTCATGGACAACCCGCTGGTCGTCATCGCCGCCCCAAACCACCCCCTCGCGTTACAACAACGACCCGCCAGCATCCATCAACTGCTGAGTCATGGCTTTGTGGTAAGAGAGCCAGGCTCGGGAACACGCCTGGCGATGGAGCGTTTTTTCAGCCAGCACGATCGGCAATTGAACACCAATATGGAGATGAATAGCAACGATGCGATCAAGCAATCGGTGGAAGCGGGACTGGGGCTGGGGGTTGCATCTATCCATACTCTGGAGCATGAAATACGCGAAAATCGACTAAAGATTATCGAAGCCGAAGGCTTCCCGCTGCGCCGCTCCTGGTATCTGGTACAGCGCAAGGATAAAAGGCTATCGCCCCTGGCCGAAAAATTTAAGGACTTCGTGCTGCAACAGGCGCGCAAGATAGGGCCTGTTGTTTGATCCCGGTAATTTTTTTCTCCAACTGGAACGGGCTGAGGTTCATGCCACCATAGAGTGGCCGTAAATTGCGATAATAATTTTGCCATCGGCAAAAATACTTAGGAGCAGTCATTCTAATTGAACGTAGTTTACGCCGATGAAAGGCTCAGACGTGCCAGGAGGGGTCATTGATGAACCTCATAGTCTATGAGAGGATATGAGAACAAAAAGTTGCATTTCACAATATTCACGCGTGTAACATAATCACCTGTTAGAGCTAAACATGAGTGTTTCAAATGAAAGCTAAATTAATAATAGCCTTAATATCCTTTTTCTTACTTACAGGTTTTTTCGGAAGTAACTACGATACTGTCGAGATTTTAACGGTATCATCTTATTCAACTGAGGCTTGGAAATACAAAAGCAAAGAGGGTAGTAAAAAGGATATAGGGGTTGTTTTTCTTCACGGTAAAAGAGGTAACCCAAGCCTGGATCACAACAGCAAGTTCATTAATAAAATGCGTGATGCTGGCTACGATGTTGTCGCGCCAATAATGCCTTGGTCACAAAAACGAGGCTACGAGGGCACTAGGGAACAAGGGCTTGAGGTTGTAGATGAGGCGGTCAAACTGTTGGGTAAGTCTAAAGTTGTAGTTGTCGGCCACAGCATGGGAGGAATGGCCGCTCTTCAATATGGTGCACGAGGTGTGCCTTCAAATGTCATCGGTTTAGTTTCTGTTGCCGCAGGTCACGATCCTAATAACTCAGGGAGGATAAGAAACCTCACAGAAAGCGCTGCTGAATCAGCATGCGTGGCAATGAAATCTGGTAAGGGAGCCGATAAGGGGCAGTATCCGGAAATGAATACTGGTAAAGAATACTCAATAGATGCAACTGCAGAGTATTATTGTACTTACTACAGCGTAAATGAATATCCCGATTCATTACAAATAGCAGAGGAAATTCAAACACCAACCTTCATATTGTCTGGCTCCAAGGATAGATTAACTCAAGTATATTCTCATGAAGGCATTCACTTCTCTCTTCCAGAAAACGACCTTAATCAACACGAAACACTTCCCGGAAAGCATAAAAGCGTGTTGTTTAAAAATGTTGACTCCGTGACTGGGTGGATTGAAAAGCTATAATAGTTCCTTACTGAGGATGCAGTCGCTAAACGCCTGCTCCGCCGAATGCCGTCGTTGAATGGCGACTCAGGGTCGATAGCGGTCTATCGAATTTCCAACACTTGAATGCCTGCTCCATGGCTA
>JACKQG010003407.1_pt1 | contig 19567 bp, 11 predicted proteins | sample 8237621 | NCBI WGS metagenome assembly JACKQG01 (sample SAMN15677084, study PRJNA649215) | marine metagenome | biome: marine; feature: Black Sea; material: saline water; isolation source: suspended particulate matter (SPM) from the Black Sea western gyre | collected 2013-06-09/2013-06-10 | depth... | reverse complement strand
AAAGATTTGCAGGCCGTTCTTCAAGATGATCAATCAAAATACTAATTGCCTCTTTAATTTGACAAGCAGCCAGGATTCCAGCTTTAAATAACGACATTCTAACCAATATCAGTGGAGTAGAGGTGGACGAGCCGGACCAAGTAGGGGCTATGTAGGCACCAAGCAGAGTCGGGCAGAGTCGGGACTGGGTGAATGCAACAGATGTACTTCCCAATACTGCTGATCAGACACCAGGCTAAGGCGCCAATTGCTCAATAATAAACCGCATTTTATTTTTGTTAAAATTATGTTGTAAAATCAATTATATCATAGTACTACCGAATCGTGTTTCAGCCCCATAAACTTGACTTTTAACCCATGTTGGCCGATATTATTAATGTTATGATTATTACACACCACAGAGAGAAACTAATAAATGCAATAATTTATTTTGCCAATCATACTAAGTATTGCGGCAAAACAAAGCTTCTTAAGCTGTTGTATTTCCTTGATTTTTTTCATTTTAAGCAAGCCGGCAAGTCCGTTACCGGACTGTATTATTATGCCTGGGAGATGGGGCCGGTTCCTAAGGATCTCTTTGAAGAGCTCTCTGGCAATATGAAGCCTGACATGAAAAGCGCCATCAATGAGCTTCCGGGAGAAGGTTTTCAACAAATCCGACCCAAAAAGAAATTTGATAGCCGGTGTTTCTCTAATAAAGAAATGAAGCTCTTAGATGATATATCCTTTATTTTCAAGGATGCGAAAGCCGACAACATGGTCGAGTCTACCCACTTAAAAAACGAGCCATGGGATAAAACTCTCAGAGAAAAGGGAGAGTTTCAAAAAATCGATTATATGCTTGCTGTTGACAGCGAGCTAATAAGCCTGCCCTATGATGAAGCCAAAGAAAGAATGGAAGAACGTTCTGAGATGTACAAAATACTTGGAGTTGATTAATTGCAAACTCGAGGGGCTATCTATCATCACAGCGAGCTAGTCTTTCATAACGGCTTTACCGGCAAAAAGTATCTCATCCTGCTTAACACGCCAGTCAAAAATGAACCCTATCTCTTTGTAAAAACTACTTCTCAAAAAAAGGATAAACCTTCGACACCGGGCTGTATCAAAGAACACAGCCTATTTTTTATCCCTGTCGGCAAAACATCCTTTAAAAAAGATACTTGGGTACAGCTATATGAGATATATGAGATTCTGCCCCGAGACATAGATACGAGCAAAGAGATAAGCATTGTTGGAAACATGGATCATAAAATGATAGATGCTATCGTCGACTGTCTGTTTGAATCCGAAGAGGACAACATTGCCCCCGTCCACAAAAATATGTTGCGTCCTCCGCTGCAGGATTCTTTGTTAAAGCTTAAAGAAAAATTTAAAAAAGACCGTTAAGATAGCTTGGAGTTTTATTCATTAGTATCGTTGCCTTGTGTTGACAAAGAGCCTGCTTTTGGCTTAAGTTTTTAGCTGATATTTTTAACAAAACTTTTCAAGTTCCGCTTCAGCGGGACGTTATATAAAGTCGCGCAGCGATTTTATGAATGGAATTTAGCCCTATGAAAATCTACAAGTATCCTTCCAAAACAGCCGACAAGAGGGTCGCTGCCATAGTCAATCGCGGTCTTGACGTTAAGAAGAAAGATGTCGCTTACGTTACGCGTATCCTGGAAGATGTAAGAAAGAACGGCGACAAGGCCCTAATTCAATATGCCCGGCAATTTGACAGTCCGCGCTTGACCATCCCATCGCTCAAGGTGACATCCGGGGAAATCGAGGCCGCCGCTAAAAGCGTGGAACGGTCCTTTAAACGTGCTCTGAATCGTGCCGCCAATCAAATCGAAGCCTATCATCGTCAGCAGCGCAGCAACTCCTGGATCAATACTCAAAGACCCGGCACGCTTTTGGGCCAGATCGTGACACCCGTTGATACCGCCGGGGTGTATGTACCCGGCGGCAAAGGTGGAGAGACCCCCCTGGTCTCTTCGGTGTTGATGGGCGTTATCCCGGCTAAAATCGCCGGTGTTCGGCATGTTGCCATGGTAACGCCGCCGACCAAGGACGGCTCGGTGAATCCCCATCTGCTGGCGGCCGCCCGCAAGGTTGGGGTTGATGCCGTTTACAAGGTCGGGAGCGCCTGGGCGATTGCCGCCCTTGCTTACGGTACCGAGACGATTCCTAAGGTCGATATCATTGTCGGACCCGGCAACATTTATGTTACCCTTGCCAAAAAGATTGTGGCCGGTACGGTGGGCATCGATATGATCGCCGGTCCCAGCGAGATTCTGGTCATTGCCGACAGTACGGCCAACCCCGCCTTTATTGCAGCAGACCTGCTTTCCCAGGCCGAACATGATACGATGGCATCTGCCATTCTGGTGACGGATTCTAGCACGTTGGCCGGCGCGGTTGATTCTGCCGTCAAGGAACAGCTTGAGAATCTGGCGCGCAGAGAGACCGCCGCAGAATCACTTGAAAGATTCGGTGCCATCCTGGTTGTGCCCAACCTTGAAGCCGCTTTTGAAATATCAAACCGGATCGCACCGGAGCATCTTGAACTGCACGTCAAAGATCCCTTTGCCTATATAGGCCGGATTCGCAATGCCGGGGCTGTTTTTATGGGCGAATATACACCGGAGCCTGTTGGCGATTATGTTGCCGGCCCTAACCATGTGCTGCCGACTGCCGGTACGGCCAGATTTTCTTCCGCTCTTTCGGTGGACAACTTTGTCAAAAAGACGAGTCTGATCCACTATTCCAGAAAAGCTTTCAAAAGAGAAGCCCGGGATATTATCCGCCTGGCGGAAATCGAGGGGCTGGATGCCCATGCCAATGCGGTGAAGATACGGTTAAGATAATAGTATCCCGCCATGTGAATACTTTTTACCCATATGGATTGATTTGGCGGGAAGTGCTGGATATTTTTTAACCATCCTCGGTGTTGCCCGGCCCCAAAAGCAACCTGTTTTCGGCAATCAAAAATTGATGTTTCAAAAATTGTTTAATTTATTCAACTGGATACATGCCGATATTTTATGGGCCAACGCTGTGGCACGCGGATTGCGTAATGTCATCAGAAAACTATTGTTAACGCAGTTAGTGTCCATCCATAAATAGGGATCTGGCAATACTAAATTATGTGCTTATATTATTGAACGGTTATATATAGAAACAATAATTTCTGGCGAAAAGGAGCGTACCAATGAAACTAACGACAACGATAAAACATTCTGTTCGTGGAAAGACTTTTACAGCATTGATTTTGCTGGCTGTCGGATTACTGGCGATCTCAGGTTTATTTTCAGCATCAGGAGTTGAGGCCGCAGACGGCAGTCTTGCAAAGACACCCGAAAGTTTCAGCCAACTGGCTGAAATGGCCAGCCCGTCCGTGGTCAACATCCGGACGGTAAAGACCGTCCAGGGCGGCGGCCGCGTGTTCCGTCATTTCCAAGGCCCCTTTGACAAGGACAAGGACGACCCCATGCAGGATTTTTTTAAAAAATTCTTTGGTGAGAACCACCCGCGTGACTTTAAACAGCGCAGCCTGGGGTCAGGATTTATCATCGGCAAAGACGGCTATATCGTAACGAACAATCACGTTGTTGAAAACGCAGACAAAATTGAAGTGATACTCAAAAATGAGAAAGAGTATGAAGCTGAAATCATCGGGCGCGACCCCAATACGGATTTGGCATTAATCAAGATCAAATCCGGGCACAACCTTCCCGAACTTAAATTCGGAGATTCCGACGCACTCAAAGTCGGCCAATGGGTGATGGCCATCGGAAACCCCTTTGGCCTGGACCATACCGTAACTGCCGGGATAGTCAGTGCCAAAGGGAGAGTTATCGGGTCAGGCCCTTATGATGATTTTATCCAGACCGACGCATCCATTAATCCCGGCAACAGCGGAGGCCCGCTGCTCAACATGCAAGGTCAGGTCATAGGTATCAATACGGCCATTATCGCCAGCGGACAGGGTATCGGGTTTGCCATTCCCGTTAATCTGGCCAAGGGAGTTATTGATCAACTCCGGCAAAGTGGCGAGGTAACCCGTGGCTGGCTCGGTGTGGGCATCCAGGACCTCAGCCCGGAGGTCGCCGAGTACTATGGCATAGAAGCAAAAAAAGGTGTCCTGGTTACGGAAGTTTTCCCGGGAGATCCTGCTGATTTGGCCGGCGTCGAGCCCAGAGACATAATTATTGCCATCAACGGTAAACAGGTTGAGTCCACCCGGGATCTCACCAGCACTGTTGCAAGTATCAGAGTAGGCGAGACAACTAAAATTGAAGTGCTGCGAGGCGGCAAAACCAAGACATTTAAGGCCAAGATTGCCAAGAGAGAAGATAAAAAAATTATGGCACAGCAAAGCCCCAAGGAACACCAGGACAAACTTGGTATCCGCGTGGCCGAATTGACGCCTGAAATGGCGCGTCGATATAACGCCAAAGAAGGTGAAGGTGTAATTGTAGCAGGTGTGGACTCAGGCAGTCAGGCGGAGGCCAAGGGATTGCGGGTCGGCGATTTGATAAAGGAGGTCAATCACCAGCCCATAAAGTCGGTTGCCGATTTTAATAAAACCATCGACGCCGTCAAGGAAGGCGAAATCGTCAATATATTCGCCCGGCGGCCAAATCGGGGGTTTTTGGTTATAAAGATAACAAAGTAGCGCCGATAATAAAATCCCATCGCGGTTTTATGTAACGTCTCGTTTAAAGCGGGACTTGCAAAAGGAAATTCCTATACAATCAAATTGCAAAGGAGGGACCTGAAATGGAAACAACAACATTTTCAATACCGAATATATCCTGCGGTCACTGCGTAAAGAGTATCACAAACGAGTTGGATGAAATCGAGGGCGTAAAAAGTGTAGTGGGCGATCCCCAGAACAAAAGTATTACAGTTGCATGGGAATCTCCGGTCACCCTGGATCAGATTAAAGCGACCTTGGAAGAGATCAATTATCCGGCCACCGCTTAACAGTAAACATTCGGACCCAGAGGACTCGGCTTTGGTTTCACCCCATAGGAGTGCACCTGTCTCAAGTGGAGCAAATTAAATTCTAAATAACAACTATCAAATATCAAACAAATAACAATGACCAAAAGGGGAAATCCCAAATAACAAAATACAAATAACAAATAAATTCCAATGACCGAAAAAACAAATAACAAACAAAAGAATAAAAAAATAGTTTTAGCCCTTGTTTGGAATTTGAGACTTGGAATTTGTGATTTATTTGAAATTTGGTGCTTGTAGTTTGGAGCTTGTTTGTTTTTTGGTGCTTGGAATTTGTGATTTTAGACACAAAACTCTAAGGCAGAGCCAGATATCTCTGACTTGGCCCAAAGAACCAGATTTTTCAGGACCAAACAAAAACATGGCAAATCAGACGATCACATTACCGGTTAGCGGCATGACCTGTGTTAACTGTGCCGCCAACATCGAACGCGGCTTGAAAAAGCTTGATGGCGTCAAAGACGTAAGCGTCAACTTTGCCGCTGAACAGGCTGCGGTCTCTTTTGACCCCAAAGCGCTGCACATCAGCGATGTAGTTGCAAAAATACAAGGCTCCGGTTATGCGGTGACCACCGGCAAAGTGGAATTTCCTGTTACCGGGATGACCTGCGCCAACTGTGCCGCCAACATCGAAAGAGCCTTAAACAAGAAGACGCCCGGAGTGATCAATGCCTCCGTCAACTTTGCCACGGAACGAGTTGCAGTTGAATATGTCCCGGCACTGGCAACCGTTGATGATATCATCGCGTCTATAGAAAAAGCCGGCTATGGTGCCATTGCGCCGGATGACGCTATTGATGAAGAAGATGCCGAGCAGGCGGCACGCCGTGCCGAGATAAAAGACCAGACGCAAAAGTTTGTCATCGGCCTTTTATTTACCGTTCCTCTGTTCGTTTTAAGCATGGCCCGCGACTTTAGCCTGGTAGGTGCTTGGAGCCATGCCGCCTGGGTAAACTGGCTTTTTCTGGCTCTGGCCACGCCGGTCCAGTTTTACACCGGTTGGGATTATTACGTAGGCGGGTTTAAAAGCCTGAAAAACAGAAGCGCCAACATGGATGTTCTGGTAGCCATGGGGTCATCGGTCGCCTATGTTTACTCCTTTGCGGTTCTTGTAACCCCCTCGTGGGGTCAGCACGTTTATTTTGAAACATCTGCCGTCATCATCACCCTGATTAAACTTGGCAAAATGCTTGAATCCCGCACCAAGGGGAGAACCGGCGGCGCCATCCGCAAACTGATGGGGCTGCGCCCCAAGACCGCTACGATCATCGCAGATGGGGTCGAAAAAGAGATTGCCTTAACCCAGGTCAAAAAAGATGACATTGTCGTTGTCAGGCCCGGGGAGCGTATTCCGGTAGACGGTGTTATCCTTGAAGGCGCATCAGCGGTGGATGAATCGATGCTGAGCGGTGAACCGCTTCCGGTTGACAAACAGGCCGGTGACATGGTTGTCGGCGGAACCATTAATGGCCAAGGCTTGTTAAAGTTTACCGCCACCCGTGTCGGCAAGGATACTGCCCTGGCCCAGATCATACGGCTGGTGCAGGAAGCCCAGGGGAGCAAAGCACCCATCCAGGCCCTGGCCGACCGGGTAGCGGCCATCTTTGTGCCTGCGGTCATCGCTTTGGCCCTGATTACCTTTGGTTTGTGGTGGGGAATTACGGGCGAGTTTGTACCGGCCATGATTCGGCTGGTGGCCGTATTGGTAATTGCCTGTCCCTGCGCCCTGGGGTTGGCGACGCCTACCGCCATAATGGCCGGCACCGGCAAAGGGGCTGAAAAAGGTGTTTTGTTTAAAACCAGCGAAGCCCTGGAAATGGCGACAAAATTAGATACCATCGTGCTGGATAAAACCGGAACCATTACCATGGGGAAACCGTCTGTCGTGGATGTCATCCCTTTGAGCCCTGTATGTGAAACCGAAGATCAGCTTTTAAAAATAGGCGCTTCCGTTGAACAGGGTTCCGAACACCCGCTGGGCAAATCCATCGTCAATGAGGCCCTTGCTCGAGGAATTGAACTTGCCGACCCTAAGGATTTTAAAGCTTCCGGCGGCCTGGGCGTTCAGGCGACAATAAACGGCGGCTTTGTGAGCATCGGAAAGCCCAATTGGTTTCAGGAATTAGACATCGACATTGCGAGCGTGCAGGACCAGATCAGCGCCCTGCAATCTGAAGGCAAAACCGTTATGGTGGTGGCGCAGGACCAACAGCTCGCCGGCTTAATTTCCGTATCAGATACGCTGAAGCCGGAATCGAAAGAGGCCATACGGCAGCTTCACAACCAGAATCTGGGAGTCGTTATGCTTACCGGGGACAATCTTCAGACGGCCCGGGCCATTGCATCCCAGGTCGGCATTGATGATATCCTGGCTGAGGTCCGCCCCGAAGAAAAAGCATCAACCGTTAAAAATTTGCAGGAAAAGGGCCAAAAGGTCGGAATGGTGGGGGACGGAATCAATGACGCCCCGGCCCTTGCCCAGGCCGACGTCGGCCTTGCCATCGGCACCGGAACGGACGTCGCCATTGAAACCGCCGACGTCATCCTTTCCAGCGGGAGTTTGATCGGCGTTTCCCGGGCCATATGGCTCAGCCGGGCCACCATGAGAACCGTCCGGCAAAACCTTTTTTTTGCTTTTCTCTATAATTCCCTGCTGATCCCTGTGGCCGCGGGGATTCTGGCGCCTTTTGATTTTTTTCCCAATTTTTTAAGACAGCTCCATCCTATTCTGGCGGCTCTGGCCATGGCCCTGAGCAGTATTTCCGTGGTGACCAACAGTCTGCGGCTGTACAACGCCAAAACAGATTAACGAGCCTGATTCGTCCACTGACTGCGTTATCAGGGGCTCGCAGTAGTGCACTACGGCTTGACTTCGGCTGTCTTCGACCCTGAGCTCAGACCGAAGGGAGCTCAGTCGAAGCCCACCCCTGAATGCCCCCGGCGGCGGGATTTCGCTGCGCTCAACTTGCAAATGAACTCATAAACTAGGCCAACGATTTATTGATTGCAGCGGAATGGATGATCTTTTTTTAAAGCGTGTGCTGTTTGAGTGTATTAGGGATCCGGTAGAAAGAACAGACGGATCCCGCAATTGTTTCATAGCAAACTATTGCCCATCGTAAAACAAACCTGTTGTTTTTTGTGAGAAAAGCCTCTGTTCTTTCTTTACGAGCCCTTATACACGAGTTCACACGGTTTAAAAAAAGATTTTCCATGAAGCGACCATATGAGAAAACTCCCCGACACCTGAATTATAGAGTCTTTTCTTCTCCTGAATTTCCACAAAATGCGGGCTAATCAAGAGAGCGGTGACTGAAACGCAGCGTGGGGATGCCGAACAGAGGGTAGTTTTGATCGATGTTGCCAATGCCCAGTCCCAGAGTATCAAGACTGCAGAATAGTTGGGGGGCATCATAAAAATCGTTGAATCCGTGCGGAGCGACGTCATAATCGGCCAGGGCCATGAAATTGATCTTTTTTTGATTCATTAATTCCTGAACGTGCATGTGCGTTATCGCTAAAAACTGAAATCCTTCAGGACCCCAGCCGGTGTCGGTTTTAAAAGATTTTCGAACCTGATTCACGGTCGTCGTTTTATATTTTGCGCCAAGCTGGAGTAAGGCATAGTAGAAGCCCTGGGGCCTGGGCGGCGCTCCGGGACGCAGGCGGATATCGTCTGTTCTGTCAAAATCGACATACCGGCACCGCCATATTCTCTCTTTCCGGAGCCTGCCGGCATATTCCCATGCCTTTTTTCCCGAGATAATTGAGTCGGCGTTACCCATGCCGTCATCGCCGAACCCATAAAAAAGCGCTACACCCTCAAATCCGTGTTTACGATCAATCTTTGTCAAGGACGGAGGCGGCTCGATCTTTTCAAATTCTTTAGTTTTGATTCCCCATGACATTTTCCCATTGGCCTTACGCCAGGCTTTAAGCTGTTTGCGCACCGGCAGAAAAGGAGAATCTATGTCTGCTTTGTCTTTTGAAAATAAGGTTTGGACCCAATTTATAATGGTCATGGTCTCCTATTTGGTGGCAAATATTTTTTTTCCCGGCCGGGTCCGCTCGCGAGGTTTATTCTAAGTTGTATTATATTTCCGTGGACAAAGCCAGAAATTTGGTCTAAAAATGCTTCCATAATACAAGCGCAAAAATGGATTGACTATGAATGAATTTTTAATCTGGTGGCAGTATTTGCCGCAAACAATGGACCCGGTTATTTTTGAAATCGGGTGGTTCAAAATCCAGTATTATGGATTAATGTATATTGTAGGCTTTGCCATTAGCTACAGTCTGGTGTTATTGCGTAGTAAACGCGAAAAACGCTTCCATGTTTCAGCCGAACAGATTCAAGATCTCATGTTGTTCATGATCCTCGGGCTTATTGTGGGAGCACGTCTGGGATACGTGCTGTTTTACAATCTATCATATTATCTCAGGCACCCTCTGGAGATATTGCTTCCCTTTGAATTTTCAAACGGTATCACCTTTACCGGCATTGCAGGAATGTCTTATCACGGCGGCCTTATTGGTATCATCATCTTCAGTTGGCTGCATATCCGCAAAGCCGAGTTGAATTTTTGGAATACGGCTGATTTGTTTGCACCCATCGTTCCGCTGGGGTATACATTTGGCCGTATCGGTAATTTTATTAACGGCGAATTATACGGCCGCATCACGTCGGCACCGGTCGGCATGTATTTTCCCTTGGCGCCGGGACCGGAACTCCGTCATCCCTCGCAGCTTTACGAAGCCTTTTTTGAAGGTATATTTTTGTTTGTCATCCTGTGGAATGTTAGGAATTTTAATACTCCCAGGGGCTCAATGCTCTCCTTTTATCTAATCGGCTACGGAACCGTTCGGTTCTTCATAGAATATTTCCGCCAGCCCGATGCCCATATCGGCTTTATCTGGTTTTCGTTCTCCATGGGGCAGATACTTTGCGGTTTAATGATCGTAGGGGGGATTCTTCTTTATCTGTTTTTAGGTCGGCTTGAGCGGAAGGGGACCGTTACGTTGTAACCCTAATTGAAGTGTTAAAAAAATAAAGGCGATTATTAGCATCTAAAAGCTAATAACCGCCTTTGTTGCAGCAGGCTGTTTTAGATTGATTCTCTTAGTTTTTTGCCGGCTTTGAACTTTACAACGTTCCTGGCCTTAATTTTGATCACAGCACCCGTCTGAGGATTGCGGCCTTTGCGCGCTTTGCGGCGGGCTTTTTGAAAGGTGCCGAATCCTACCAGAGTTACCTTGCCGTCTTTCTTTTTGAGCGCTTTAGTAACGCTGGCGGTAAAAGATCCCAAGGCGGCGGCGGCGGCAACCTTGGTAATTTTTGCATCTTTTGCCATTTGTTCTACTAATTCTGCTTTCGTCATCTGATTTCCCCCCTGTTTTGATTTGGATTATGGACAAATTCCCCTGCTTCATTTTTTTATAACAATAAAATGGCAAAGTCAATCGGCAAACTACTGCTAATTAAGGTTTTACAAGAAGAAATCAGTGAGAACACGCTTTCTATAGTTGTTTGTCTGGAACACATGCTCTTCAAAAAGCTGTTACTTAATGGCAAATTGTTCAAGCTGCCGGCAAGCCCAATTCATTGCATCGTTAGATTGAACGCGGCTTTGTGCCAAATGACCACAGCTTAAAACTGTGTTGGTCAGCCCTTATGAAATAATCCAAAAAGGCAGACTTTCCGGGCCGGACAGAAAGAAGAGGTATAATTGAAATATTTTTTGCAATTTGCGTAGCAATAGTGATATTGAGTAACAGCTTAGCCACCAAGACACGCAGAACCAAAATAAATATATCATGGAACCAAAAGACTATTATCAGATTTTAGAGGTAGACTCCAAGGCCGATCAAAAGCAAATCAAGGGAGCATACCGGCACCTGGCCTTTCAATACCACCCGGACCGCAACAGGGAAGACCCGCAAAGTGCTGAAAAGATGAAAAGGATTAACGAGGCGTACGCTGTCCTTTCAGACCCGCAAAAAAAGAGTCAATATGATGCAATGAAGCAGCAGTTCGGATCTTCGGCCCACAGTCAGTTTAGAAAAAGTTACTCTGAACAGGATATTTTCAGCGGTTCAGATATTCACCACATCTTTGAAGAAATGTCCAAGGCCTTTGGGTTGAGAGGTTTTGACGATATTTTTAAGGAATTTTATGGTCCGGAGTACCGGACTTTTGAATTTAAAAAATCAGGAATTACCGGTGGCGGGTTCTTTTTTTTCGGCCGCTTGAGGCGCGGCGGTCATCCTAAAATGCAACTTCCTTTGGGGGGCACTCTGGGCAAACTCTCTCGATTTTTTTTGAAACAAATCAGCGGCGCCGCCTTCCCCGAAAAAGGGGCCGACACTAACGATGTCATTCGACTAACCCCCCAGGATGCTCTCAAAGGGGGACCTTATGCCTACTTTCATAAGAAAAAGTCTAAAAAACTGGTTGTTAAAATCCCACCGGCCGTCAGGGAGGGGCAGAAAATCCGACTTGCCGGAATGGGTGAGGCCGGCAAGGACGGCGGCGCGCCCGGTGATCTGTATTTGACAGTCAAAATCAAAAGACCGCTGATGCAGCAAATGAAGAATTTAATTTCCGGCATCCGCAAATAGATCGTTTAATATTCATATAATCTCATGTTGCTTCATTTTGTTTGCAATCATTTGTACTGTATATCCCTCAGCGGAAGCTGAAAAGCAAAAATGCACAAAAAACTATGCAGGCCGCACAAATTTTTGTGCGTAATCCTTGTTGCTTTACTTTTCCAAAACACCATCCTGTCTCAATTCCAACATTCAAGCCCTCCGGCAAGATCCTCTGCAGCTACCATGAAATAAGGGTTTCTCCGAAAAAGCATTATCAATCATTGAAATAGATGTTTAGAAAATAGCTTTTGGCACAGTTGTTGCCAGTAACTAGTGTAAACGCTCTAGCTAAAACAATTTTTTCTATGCCGCAAGCAGACTAAAACTATTTCAATTATAAATCCCGCACGGAGGGAAGCCATGTTGCGTAAGATGATCTGTCTCTTAGCCGTCCTGTTTATCATTGCTGCCGTTGTTGCTCCGGTCTATGCCAGTGGCCAAACCGTATTTGGTCCAAAGCTTCTTAGAATTAACAGGTGGCATGTCCACGCTTCCTTTCACAGGTTCAAGGCAGATAAGGCCGAAGATGGAATAATCACTATAACGAAGAATACGTTGAACAAGAAGATCCGGGGAGGATTGCTTCTTGTGAACGGGAGGTATATTCCTGTTCGGAAATTTTTGCGTGGAGGCGAGACTGTATTTGAAACAAGGATCAAATTACAATCCAAAAACCGTTTGATGGTCTTTTTCAGGGGAACTCCCGGAGCATCAATCACCATAAAGATCAGAAAAGATAAGCCCGGGCCCCCGATTCAGGTCGATATTGCGGGCGATCCCGAGGTAATCAAGCGGGGTGAGGCCAGCATCCTCACATGGACTTCCGGCCATGCCAAGCAAGTTAGCATCGACCAGGGCATCGGGAGTGTGCCCCGGAACGGCTCTGTTGAAGTCTCCCCGACTGAAACCACTACTTACACTATCACGGCCCAACGCAACAAATGGACGGTTACGGATTCGGTCACGGTCACCGTTATCAACAGCCCGCCGATTGCAGAACCTCAAACCGTGACCTTGAATGAAGATACTGCCGTTTCCATTACCCTTTTTGCTTCGGATGTGGACGAAGACACGCTAACTTACCAAGTGGTGGCCGGCGTGAGCAACGGGAGTCTCTCAGGCACACCTCCCAACCTGACATACATACCCAATGCCGATTATTACGGTTCGGATTCATTTACATTCAAGGCGAATGACGGGAAAGATGATTCCGGGCCTACCACAGTCAGCATTACCGTACATCCTGTCAATGACCCACCCGTCGCCGTCGATGATACCGTGACCACGGACGAGGACCTGACCGTAACCACGGGCAATGTCCTCTCCAATGACACGGATGTGGACGGTGATACTTTGACTGTTTCCTCATTCACTCAGCCTGCAAATGGCGCCGTGGTTAACAACGGCAATGGCACTTTCTCCTATACTCCAAACTCCAACTTCAACGGCACTGACAGTTTTTATTACACTCTCAATGACGGAAAAGGCGGTACGGATACTGCAATAATCGTTATCACCATCAAAGCAGTAAATGACGCACCGATTGCAAATGACCAGTCAATCACGCTCAATGAAGATGACTCACTAGCAATAACCTTAACCGGTGCTGATATTGACGGCGACTCTCTAATCTACCAGATAATTGGCGTCCCGTCCCACGGCATGCTTTCCGGAACCGCGCCCAATCTAACATACAACCCTGCGGAAAATTACAACGGAAGCGATTCATTCACATTCAAAGTAAATGACGGCTCTGCGGATTCAGATCCGGCCACGATGACAATTGCTGTAAGCCCCGTCAACGATGCTCCGATGGCCGATGCAGGGCTGGATCAGACAGTTTTCAGGAGTGATACGGCCGTATTGGACGGCAGCGGGTCCGGCGATATCGATGGAGACGTTTTGACCTATCTGTGGTCGTTTATATCTGTTCCACCAGGAAGCACTGCATCCATTACCGATCCTACCCTGGTCAACCCCGGCTTTGTGCCGGACGTTTCCGGGACCTATGAAATTCAGCTCACGGTAAATGACGGCACGCCGGCAAGCGCCACCGATACAATCACAATCACAGCAAATCCGCGCATGGTTCAGGTGCCTGATGTTGTCAATCTTACCCAAGCCGATGCGAAAACGGCAATTCTTGTGAAAGAGCTAACAATAGGTGCGATCGACACGGAAAACAACGATACCGTGTCCGCAGATCATGTTGTCAGCCAGAATCCTTTGGCAGGAACTTATACCGAGGAAGGCTCCCCTGTTGATTTGGTCGTTTCCCTGGGACCTGCAGTGCCATTACCTCCTGTTGTCAGCATTTCAGCAGCCCCGAATATGATACAAATTGGGGGATCAGCCACGCTGAACTGGAGTTCTGCCGATGCGACCAGTTGCTTTATTGAGCCTGAAATCGGGAGCGTATCTGTGAACGGCACTACTACTGTCTCACCAACAGCGACCACCACTTACACCATCACGGTTACCGGCCCGAATGGTTCAGACGGTGCCCAGGTAGTCGTTGCCGTGCTGGGCAACCCGGAACCTTTGCCGGAAGGTTCTTTTGGTGCGCAGTATGAGGATCTGGTTCCTCCGGATGCTACGGTGGAAGAGTACGATGCCAAACGGTTTTCATTGATAACAGGGCTGGTTCACACCCCGGGTGGTGATCCCATATCAGATGTTGCGGTTACCATCCACAGCCACCCTGAATACGGAACTGCTGCAACCGATGCAAACGGACAGTTTTCCCTACCGTTAGAGGGTGGAACGACTAAAACCGTGGTCTATCAGAAGGAAGGGCTGATCACCGTGCAGCGCAAGGTCTATGTCCCCTGGAACGATACAGCCATTGCTGAAACCGCTCAGATGATATCCCAGGATCCTGTTGCCACAATCATTGCTTTTGATGGTGATCCCGGAACCGTCATCACTCACCAGAGTACGGAAGTTGCCGATGAATCCGGAAGCCGGTCGACTACCATGGTATTTACCGGCGACAACCATGCCTATTTGATCGATGAATATGGTAATGATGTTCATGAGCTTACCACTATCACCACCCGCGCCACCGAGTTCACCACGCCGGAGTCCATGCCGGCCAAGTTGCCTCCTAATTCAGCTTATACCTATTGTGTTGAACTTGGTGTGGACGGAGCCCGGCGGGTCCGTTTTGAAAAGCCGGTCATCACCTGGGTCGATAATTTCTTGGGTTTTGATGTGGGCGAAATTGCCCCTGTAGGATACTATGACCGCGACAGGGGTGTCTGGGTGCCGTCCGACAACGGCGTGGTAGTTAAGCTCTTGGATACCAACAATGACGATATCGTGGATGCCCTGGATGCCGACGGCGATGACCTGCCGGATGATCTGGATGAAGACGGATCGTTCAATAATGAGGTAGCAGGCCTTGACGATGCCCTCAGATACCCACCGAATTCCACCTTTTGGCGATTTGCCGTAGCCCACTTTTCCTCCTGGGACATTAACTGGGGCTTCGGTCCGCCGGCCGATGCCGTTTATTCAAATGCGAAAGGAATGGCGACAGCAAATCAGCAAAATAATGAAGCAAAGACGTGCAAACTTAAAATAGCATCTTTTGTGGAGGAACGAAGCCGTATATTCCACGAGGACATTCCAATCCCCGGCACTGACATGACACTGCATTATGCGAGTAACCGTGTGGGAGGTTATAAGACTGAAATAACCGTTCCTGCCAGCGGAGAGACCGTACCTGATAGTCTTAAGAGTATTATCGTCGAGGTCGAAGTTGCCGGCCGCGTCCTTGAGCAGACCCTGGACCCCCTCCCCAATCAGAATGCAGAATTTGTCTGGGATGGCCTGGATCATCTTGGCAAATCGGTCGCGACTCCCACAACCGCACATATCAGCGTGGGCTTTGTCTATGACGGCGCTTACCAGCAAACGAGTAAGTTCGGATACAACGGCAACGGCACGATCACGGGCAGCAGAACCCGGCAGGAGGTCATCCTGTGGAAGCGCAGCAGCATTCTCATTCAAGTTCAAGTGGGAGTTGGGACCATCGCTAAGGGCTGGACCGTCTCTTTGCACCATTCCCTCAGTCCGGTTGACCCTTCGACCCTTTTTAAGGGTAATGGAACAATAATTAAGACTAATATTGATATGATTGATACAGTGGCAGGCAATGGAACCGGTGGCCACAGCGGAGACAACGGCCCGGCCACTGATGCAAGGTTTAGTTCACCTTATGGCGTTGCAGTGGACAGTACCGGAAATCTCTACATTTCAGATTCCAGCAACTCACGCATCCGCAAGGTGGATTCAAACGGTGTTATCACCACAGCGGCAGGTAATGGAAATTATGGCTACAGCGGAGACAACGGCCCGGCCACTAATGCAAGGCTTAATGATCCTTATGGCCTAGCAGTGGACAATGCCGGCAATCTCTACATCGCAGATGCTCTTAACCACCGCATCCGCAAGGTGGATACAAGCGGTGTTATCACCACGGTGGCAGGCAATGGATCCTGGGGCTACAGCGGAGACAACGGCCCGGCCACTGATGCAAGGCTTTATTACCCTGAGGGCGTAGCAGTGGACAATGCCGGCAATCTCTACATCGCAGATGATTCTAACCACCGCATCCGCAAAGTGGATACAAGCGGTGTTATCACCACAGTGGCAGGCAATGGGTCCGGTGGCTACAGCGGAGACAACGGCCCGGCCACTAATGCAAGGCTTTATTATCCCAGGCGCGTAGCAGTGGACAATGCCGGCAATCTCTACATCGCAGATTATCGTAACCACCGCATCCGCAAGGTGGATACAAACGGTGTTATCACCACGGTGGCAGGCAATGGAAACTGGGGCTGCTGCGGAGACAACGGGCCGGCCATTGATGCAAATCTTAATTATCCCAAAGGTGTAGCAGTGGACAATGCCGGCAATCTCTACATCGCAGATACTGATAACCAACGCATCCGCAAGGTGGATACAAACGGTGTTATCACCACGGTGGCAGGCAATGGATCCTGGGGCTACAGCGGAGACAACGGCCCGGCCACCGATGCAAGGCTTAATATTCCTCAAGACGTTGCGGTGGACAGTGCCGGCAATCGCTACATCGCAGATACTTATAACAGCCGCGTCCGTAAAGTTGAAATGAACCCGGGGTTTTTCATCGGTGCAATGGCTGGTGGAGATATTCCCTTTGCCGAAGAAAATGGCCTTGGTCATATCATGTCCGACTCAGGACGTCATAAAACAACTATTGATCTTGATACAGGTATTGTTCTGCGTGGATTCGGCTATGACCCGAACGACAATCTTATTTCCATCACCGACCAGTTCGGCAACCAGATCAACATTCAAAGGGACGGCAACGGCACGCCAACGGCTATAATCTCCGCCGATGGGCTCTCAACAGGATTGATCATAGACGGCAACAGTCGCTTAACCCAGATTACCTATCCGGATGGGAATTTTTACGAATTTAAATATATGCCCAACGATCTGATGTTCGCTAAAACTGAACCGGAAGGGAACCGATTTGAACACACATTCGATTCAAACGGCAGATTAACCGATGCAACCGACCAGGAAGGGGGGAGCTGGAATTACACCAGAACCGTTTATGAAAACAACGATATTGTAACCGAGGTGACAACCGCAGAAGGCAACATCACATCCTACCTGGACCATACATACTCCACCGGCGCTTATGAATCCACTATCACCGGTCCCACAGGGGCCGAAACCCTGTTCACACAATCCGCGGACGGCCTGACTGTAAACAAATCGCTTCCCTGCGGCATGGAGCTTGAATTTGAATATGACCTCGATCCGGAATACAAGTTCAAGGTTGTAAAGGAAATGACGGAAAGTACACCCGCTGCGTTGGAAAAAGTCACCTCCAGAGACAAGACCTATACGGATACAGATTCGAACGATACTCCGGACCTGATCACCGAAACCGTTACGGTCAATAGCAAAACCACCTCACTGGCAAACAACATCCTTTTATTTGAAAAGACAATCACATCTCCGGAAGCAAGAACAATAACAACCCAATATGACCCAGCTACTCTGCTGACTGAAAGTGTAAGTGTACCCGGTCTTTTTGATACCTCTTACGGGTATGATGCAAGGGGTAGGCTGAATTCCATCAACACCAATACGAGAGAGACGTCTTTTACATACAATGCCCAGGGATTTTTAGAATCGGTTGCCGATCCTGAAAGCCATACCACTGTCTATGCCTACGATGCCGCGGGCCGCATAACGGCAATGTATCGCCCCGACACCACCCACGTGTACTTTACTTACGACAACAACGGCAACATGACCGTACTGACCAACCCCTCGGCTATCGACCATGGTTTTGGATTCAACAAGGTCAATCTTAAAAGCTCCTATCATACCCCTTTAAGCGGCAGTTACAGTTACATCTACGACAAAGACCGCCGGCTGATCCAGACCAACTTTCCGTCCGGCAATCAGATTAACAACATCTATGTCAACGGCAGGCTGGAGCAGACCCAGACCCCCGAAGGCACTATTGACTACACTTATCTTTGCAGCACCAAAATCGACTCCATTATTAATGGAACCGATTCCATCACGTATGGCTACGACGGCAAGCTGGTCACATCCGAAACCTTGACCGGCACCCTCAGCCAATCGCTCGGGTACACCTACAACAACGATTTCAACCTGACCGGGTTCACCTATGCGGGCAATACAACTTCTTTTATTTATGACAATGACGGCCTTTTGACCGGCACCGGGAGCTTCACCATCACCCGCAACGCTCAAAACGGTCTGCCTGAATCTGTAATCAATGGTGCGTTAAGCCTGTCCCGCAGCTTCAACGGCTACGGAGAGGTATCGGATGAGGACTATACTGTCAGCGGTCAAGGCCTTACGTCATGGAACCTGGTCCGGGACAACAATGGCCGCATTACGAACAAAACAGAAACAGTCGGCGGCACCACCTCCGATTACATCTACACCTACGATCCCATGGGGCGCCTCCTGACCGTTACCAAAGACAGCGCCCTAATCGAAGAATACGACTACGATGCCAACGGAACCCGCATCTATGAAATGAATGCCTTAAGGGGAATTTCCGGCCGGAATTTTTCCTATGACGATGAGGATCATCTCTTGTCTGCGGACTCCGTGATTTACTCGTATAACCTGGATGGATTCTTAACGGCAAAAACCGACGGATCAGAAGTCACCACCTACGCTTACTCATCCCGCGGAGAATTGCTGAGTGTCACTTTGCCCAACGCTACCGTGATTGAATACCTCCATGATCCATTGGGACGCAGAATCGCCAAAAAAGTCAACGGCACCACCGTAGAAAAATACCTATGGCAGGGCCTGACCCGCCTGCTGGCCGTCTACGACGGCAGTGACAATCTTATCGTGCGTTTCGAGTATGCCGACGCGCGCATACCCGTTGCCATGCAAAAAAACGGCATTACATATTACTTAACCTACGACCAGGTGGGATCGTTGAGGATTGTTGCAGACGCCTCCGGTAATGTGGTAAAGAAAGTTGAATACGATTCCTTTGGCAATATCATTAACGACACTGATCCGTCATTTGAAGTGCCATTTGGATTTGCAGGAGGGTTGCACGATAGAGACACCGGACTGGTTCGATTCGGTTACAGGGACTACGATCCCGATACCGGCAGATGGACCGCAAAAGATCCCATATTCTTTGCGGGAGGGGATTCAGACCTCTATGGATATTGCCTAAATAATCCAATTAATATAACTGATCCATTAGGGTTAATAAATTGGACTGCTGTAAGAATAGGAGCTATTGCTACTCTCGGCGGTGGTGTAGGGGTTGTTGGTTGTCGTAGTTCGCGTACTCTGGACCTCACGACTCACGTTCTCAGAGACACAAACC
>JACKQG010003406.1_pt1 | contig 19572 bp, 17 predicted proteins | sample 8237621 | NCBI WGS metagenome assembly JACKQG01 (sample SAMN15677084, study PRJNA649215) | marine metagenome | biome: marine; feature: Black Sea; material: saline water; isolation source: suspended particulate matter (SPM) from the Black Sea western gyre | collected 2013-06-09/2013-06-10 | depth... | reverse complement strand
CAAATTTAATGCCGCCACATGATATATATTTAATCATCATAGTTAAGTACTATACGTATTGATAGTAATTATGTTATCAAAAAAATTATACTTTTAAAAATTATATTTACACGGTTCTCTGTAAAACTTTTTTTGTTAAAATACTTTACATATATTCCGCCATTTTACCAACTTGGTTAAAAGTTTTTACTTATCTTGCTTTGACTTCCCTAGAGTTATTACACTTCCTCTCAAAAGGTTAACTGAGTAATATTTTTCACCAAAGGTTATTTCCAATAATACGACACTGGACAAAATCTATATAACTAGTTGATATTATTTAATTATCACTGCCTGTTTTTTTACCCTTGGATGTTCCCAATATTTTTCAACAAGAGCAGTACAGTTATTGTCACACCACCCTATTCAAAATTTATAAAAATTATTTTACTCTATACCAAAATTCAGCCACAACACAGTCAGCTCCAATCATAGACAAAAAAACAAGGGATAAAACGTATCCCAATTGTGGCCGCCTAGCCATTGAATAGGAGGTGAGCGCAAAAACAATCCAGCGCGATATTGAATATATTCGTGATATGCTTAATGCTCCCGTTGGCCTATTCAGAAAAATATCATCAGGGGCCTGGCTTTCATATCTGGACAAAGCAAATTAGCCTCTTTAACAAAGCTTCGAAATGCCACCTTATCAAATATGAAAGCCTGTCCCCGCCCTGACCCTGTCTCGCTTCATGGCCCATTAAAAAAACTTGTGGATGACCATGGTAATGACTATAGTTATGACAAATGATCAAAATATAAAAGGACAAAACACATGCAAACAATCACAGCGTCTAAATTCAAGGCAAAATGTCTTCATTTAATGGATGAAGTGAACCAGACGGGTGAAGAAATCGTAATCACAAAACACGGGAAACCTGTCTCCATTTTAAAACCGTATCGAACAATTCCAGCAACTATCTTTGGGCTGCATAAAGGAAAAATACAGAGCAAGGACGACCTCATTACCCCCCTGGATATTGCCTGGGACGCCGAATAATGTTACTCCTTGATACTCACGTTCTTATCTGGCTTGATGAAGGAAATCCGCGGCTTGGAAAAACCGCACGGCAATCAATTGATCAATCCCTGGCAATCGGTCAACTCGGAGTGGCGACTATCAGTTTTTGGGAGGTTGCCATGCTGGTCGAAAAGCAATGCTTGACCATGAAGACAGAACTTCATGTCTGGCGGGTCTGATCTTCTGCAAACCGGCTTGATTGAAATCCCTTTTCGAGGCTCAACGGCTATCCGTGCCGGCCAACTGCAAGAATTTCATGGTGATCCAGCCGACCGCATGATTGTTGCCACGGCCATTGAAAATGCGGCCACACTCATGACGGCGGATGAAAGAATCCTCTCATGGAACCATCTCCACCAAAAAATAGACGCCCGCATGTAATCAGCGTAACCGTCACCGGGACTACTGGTTTTCTAAAGGAGTTGATCCTTTGAAGCGATTTTTACCCCATGCCGAAATTTAAACCTCAGCACAGTCGACTCCTCTTCATCGACAAAAAAATAAGGGATAAAACCTATCCCAATTGCGGCAGCCTGGCCATGGAATGGGAGGTGAGCGCCAAAACAATCCAACGCGATATTGAATATATTCGTGATATGCTTGATGCTCCGTTAGCCTATTCGGCTAAAAACAGAGGTTTTTATTACACAGAAAACAGCTTCACACTTCCCGCCTTTGACCTCAACGACAGTGATCTGTTCGCTCTTTTTATTGCCGACAAGCTCTTGCAGCAATACAGAAACACCCCTGTTTATTCACGGTTGCGCTCTGTCTTTTCTCGCATGGAAAATTCTCTTCCTGATAAAGTGAGCTTTCATCCTGCCGTTCTTGATGACAAATGTTCCTTTGTTGCCTCCCCTCAAACGTTGATCAATCCACAGGTCTGGGAAACAATTTTTAAAGGATTACGAGAATCAAAGTCGCTTACAATTTCCCATAAAAAACCATCCGAGACCGCCTCTCACCAAAGGGGTATAGATCCTTATCATGTAACGAGTTACCAGGGCGAATGGTATGTTCTGGGCTTCTGCCACCTGAGAAAGGCGATCAGAACCTTTGCCATATCCAGAATAAGCCATGCTGAAGTCACAGATAATTCTTTCAGCATCCCCGAAGATTTTGATTTTAACACTGCATCCAATGAACATTTCGGGGTGCACTGGGGTCAGAATTCATATAAGGTAAAAATATGGTTCAGCTGTGATGCTGCACCTTATATACAAGAGCGACAGTACCATCCAAGCCAGAAAATTGAAGAAAATGATGACGGCAGCATACATGTTTCCATTGCCACAAACCATCTGCTCGAAGTGAAACGATGGGTGCTTTCCTGGGGCGACCAGGCAAAGGTTCTGGAACCTGAAATTCTGGTTGATGAGATGAGAGATGAGCTTGATAAAGCTCGGGGGCGATATTATTGATAGAACTTTAGCTATTTTGTTGGGCTTCGTTTGCTCAGCCCAACCTACTCAAAATCTACTTAAAACCTTATACCCTGTACCTTAAACCCTATACCTTGGTTTTCCCCATGAACCTCACACCTGATGACACGCTTATTGCCTGGATGCTGGATATTCGGAGGGAAATTCATCAATATCCGGAGTTGGCATTTGAGGAAAAACGTACCGCTGGGTTAATTTGCCATAAACTTGATGAACTTGGTATTTCCTACCGTAAAGAAGTTGGTGGTACAGGTGTTGTTGCTTCTTTACATGCTGATTCACAAGACACACCATGCATTGCCCTGAGGGCAGACATGGACGCTCTCCCCATCGAAGAAAAAACCGGATTACCTTTCGCGTCGAAAATTCCCGGCCTTATGCACGCCTGCGGGCATGACGGGCATGTATCAATGCTCCTTGGCGCTGCTGCTCTTTTAAAAAGAATTCCTAATTTGCCAGGCAAAGTCGTTTTTCTGTTCCAGCCTGCCGAGGAAAATGGTGGCGGAGCAGAGAAAATGATCGAAGCAGGCGCTCTTGACGGTGTGAATGGTATTTTTTCCGGACATATTGATCGCCATTACAACGTTGGAGAAATATCCGCCCAGCGCGGATTAATATGCGCCTTTACCGATGAATTCCATATTACCATTCGCGGCAAAGGTGGCCATGCAGCCAAACCGCATGAAACAATAGATTGCATCGTCGTTGCCTCACTCCTGGTAATGAGCATCCAGACCCTGGTTTCAAGAGAAGTAAACCCTTCCTTTCCAACCGTGGTCACCGTTGGGCAGATCACCGGCGGCAGTGCCGCCAACGTCATCGCAGACCAGGCCGTATTAAGAGGAACCATCAGAACAACCCATCTTGACTCACGGGAGAAGATTATCCTGGGCCTCCAGAGAATGGTCCGCGCCATGGAGGACCTTTATAACGCCAAGGCTACCATCGAGTTGATTCCCGGCTACCCGCCAATAATCAACAATCCTGCTGCTGCGACAATCGCCAGAACTGCCGCCCGGCAGACAGTTGGCAAAGAGGGGCTTAAAAAACAACCTTACCCAAGCCTGGGAGGGGAAGATTTTTCTTTTTATCTCCACAAAGTACCAGGCTGCATGGTTCGGTTTGGCGCCAAAAAAGATGGGCTTGCCAATGTCGCTGCCCATAGCCCACGATTCGATTTCAATGAGGATGTTTTACCGATTGGTGCAGAATTTCTTGCTCGTGCGGCCATATTGGCATTGAAGGACATAAAAACTTTATCGTGACAATCATGGAACCCTTGATTTTTCAACCAAGTGAACCGTTTACCATAGGAGTCGAGCTGGAAATTCAGCTTCTCGACCCTGTCACTCTGGACTTGACCCTTCAGGCCCCAAAACTTCTCGAAAAGGTGGAACCGGCCCTGCAGGGGCAGATCAAGGCGGAATTCATACAATCCATGGTAGAGATATGCACTCCGGTCTGCCAGAACATGACTGAAGCAGCAGACAACCTGAGTTTTCTTGGCAAGCACCTTGAGGCACTCGCCTCGGAATGTGGATGCGTCCTCTTTGCCTCAAGCCTTCACCCTTACGCACGAATCAGTGATCGCAAGATTTCCCCAGGAACAAGGTATTCTGAAATAATGGAAGATCTCCAGCTCGCAGGCCGCAGGATGATCACCCAGGCACTCCATGTCCACATCGGCCTCCCGGATCAGCACACGGCAATTCAGGTCTGCGATGCAATCCGCCCCTATCTTCCCCTTTTTCTTGCACTGACAACCTCCTCGCCCTTTTTCGACAATGAAGACACCGGCTTTCATTCATACCGGAGTAATCTTTTCCCATGTCTGCCAAGAACCGGCATCCCTGACACCCTCGGAAATTGGGATAATTTCCAGAAGCTTGTATTGATTTTAAACCAGGCAACACTATTAAACGGCATCAAGGAAATCTGGTGGGATGTCCGTCCGCACCCTGATTTTGGCACAATAGAAATACGAATCTGCGACCTTCCTTCAAATTTTAACCAGATAATTTCCATGGTCGCCCTTATCCAGGCACTTGTTGTCAAACTTGCAGGCTCACGAACCCATGATTTTCCAGCCCGTGAAATCATGATGCACAACAAATGGAACGCCGCCCGCTATGGACTGGACGGCACTTTTATCAATGCACATCCGGGCAGACATTTCACTTTCAGGAAAGGCACCCAGGACCTTTTGGACTCCCTGTCCCCACAGATTAAAGAACTGGGCACAGAGAAATACCTCAAACCAATCAACGAAATAATCGATCACGGCACCAGTGCAGACCGCCAGAAAAAACTGTACGCACAACATGGAGACTTTAGGGAGATGATATACACAATGCAAAGGGAATTCTGGAAATGACGCCACACAAGGCCATAGTTGCCTCAGGTGATCCCCTTGTCAGCGACACTGCCATCCAGATAATCAGACAGGGTGGAAACGCCTATGACGGTATCATTGCTGCCGGATTTGTCAGCGCCATTGCAGAACCAACGCTGACCAGTCTTGGAGGCGGCGGCTTTCTTATGGCCAGAACTTCAGAAGGCACAACCAAGCTTTTTGATTTCTTCACCAATACGCCCGGCCAGGGCCTGCCGGCAAGTGATCTCCAACCCCATTTCTATCCGATAACAATCAAATTTGCCAATTCTGATCAGGATTTCAATATCGGGCTTGGCTCTGTTGCCGTTCCAGGCACCTTAAAAGGATTTCTTCACGTCCATAAGCGCCTTGGAGTTCTGCCTCTAAAAGAAATTCTTGCCCCAGCAATCCATTATGCAAAAAATGGCGTACTACTGAGCGAAAACCAGTCTACATTCCTCCAGCTTCTTGAACCCATCATGACCATGACGGACACAGGCAGAGAACATTACAGCCCCGGAGGTCATTATTTCAAACATGGCGAAACTCTTACAAACCACGACCTTGCCTGCTTCCTAGAAAAACTTGCCTCCAATGAAGAACACTCCTTTTATCAGGGAGAACTGGCAAGCCGCATTGAACAGGATATGCTGCACGGCCAGGGCCTTCTCACTGCTGCAGACCTGAAAGATTACCAGGTTTACGAAAGGGACCCTATCACCACACAATACAGGGGCAAACAATTTATAACGAATCCGCCACCATCCTTCGGAGGCAGTCTCATTACCCATGCCCTCCAGGGGCTGGAGCATTTTGACTTTTCATCCTGCGCTCCCCTTTCCCCGGAATATGTTCATGCCCACGCAGCGGTAATGCAGCACATTGAAAATGGCCGGCAAAACTGGGGAATGGACACAAGTATCCCACCAAAGAAATTCTCCAGGGGAACTACTCATATCAGTGTTTCCGACGGGTCAGGCAATGTCGCCTCCATGACATGTTCCAATGGTGAAGGTTCAGGATATTTTATCCCAGGCACCGGAATAATGCTCAACAACATGATGGGGGAAGATGATCTGCATCCTAACGGATTTCATTCTGAACCCCCAGGCCAGCGCGTTTCTTCGATGATGTCGCCGTCCCTACTTCTTGAAGGCGATAATATTGTTATGGTCATTGGCAGCGGCGGCAGCAAGCGTATCCGCACTGCCATCACCCAGGTCCTCAGTCTCGTCGTCGATTTCGGCATGAATCTCCAGGAAGCCGTCAACGCCCCCCGTATTCACTGGGATGAAAAAATGTTCCAGGTTGAACCGGGATTTACAGAAGACTCTTTAAACGCCCTGAGGGAACTTGGGGAGATTAAAATTTCACCAATGAAGAATGTCTATTTTGGCGGAGTACATGCAGTAATACCAAAGCAAGAAGGAGGTGCAGACCCGAGGAGAGGAGGGGCGGTAAAGAGTTTTTCTCTCCCAGAGTGCTCAGAGTCACAGAGCAGATAAAAAAAGATTACAAAAACTTACATCTTATAAAGAAGCCGACATGCCGGACGTGATCCGGCACCCAGGAAGTAGCTATTTTTTCGACATTTTCAACTTTACCATTGTTTCCATATGGTGTGTCTGGGGGAACATATCGAACATTTTTACTCGCTCAATGGTATAGCCTTCTTCCTTCAACAGCAAAAGATCACGGCTCAGGGTTGCCGGGTCGCAGGATATATATATAATCCGGGCTGCTTCTGTTTGGGCTATGTATGGGATGACATCTGAACATCCCTGTCGTGGCGGATCAAGGAGAACAAGATCAAACTTCTGACCATCGACAACAAGGCTGCGAATGCCATCCAGGGCAGATTTCTGCTCAAAATGACAATTCGAGATTGTATTCTCTTCGGCATTTTTTATGGCGCTACGAATAGACGACCGCTTTAAATCCATTCCTGTGGCATGAAAAGCCTGCTTAGCCATGGGCAGGGTAAAATTTCCCATACCGCAGAACAGATCAAGAACTCTTTCTTTTTCAGACAAATCCGCCCACGCCATCAGGCAATCAATTAAAGCTGTATTCTGCTCCTGGTTCACCTGGCAGAAGCCGCCTGCCTCAAAATGCATGTGAAGCCTGTCATCGCTAGGTAATGGCTGTTCAAATCCAATCAAAACACCAGCAGGGGAATTCATTTCGCTCCGGGCTACAACCACAGGCTGAAACCCTACCCCTACCAGAATAACGGCTTTGACAGCAGGTAATTTCCCGGCAAGTTTCCCAGCAAGTTTTTCTTCAGAAGGTCTGGGTTTTCTGTCCATATGAATAAAAACAACAACGCTGTTATCACAGGAGCTGAATTGCAATTCTATCTGGCTGGAATGATATTCAATCAATCGATAAAAAGAATCCTCATCAAGACATTGAGAAAAAACAGTGTTCAATTCCGGTACAGCAAGAAGACAGGTCGTTACTGGCTCAATGTCATGAGAATGATAACGGCGAAAACCCGGCACTCCATTTTTATCAACATGAAAACGAATTCTTTGACGATATCCGAAATGATTTTCTGCTTTTCCCGGGGCCTCAATTCTGTATTGTTCATCGTCTGCAAGAACCCGCGAACGCAGCAAATGCTCAAGGAGAACCTCATTCTTAAGTTCAGCCTGCATCTCGTTGTTAATGTGTTGAAAATCACATCCTCCACAACGGCTGAAATACGGACAAGGAGGGCTGACCCGGTATGGTGACGGTTCAATAACATCAATCAACCGGGCCTTCTGGTAACTTTTTTTTATTTTTAGAGATTGAACAAGGACAGTCTCTCCAGGGAGAACATGGGGGACAAGAACAACAAGACCATCTTCAAGGCGGCCAAGGCCATGACCGCCCATAACAAGTTTTTCAATTTTAAGTGTAAACGGATTTGACTCCAAGGTTCTTAAAACTTCTGATCAGCGTATGCCAGCCATCCGCCGGCAACGAGAAGATCTTTATCAAATGAATTCAATGAAAATGAAAAACTGACCTCTTTATTTCCTTTGGCTGTCAGTGTTTCGTTTTCAACATCGATGGAAAAGATAACATCTCCACCAAGCTGAAAAAGGGTGTCAATATCCTCTTTTGACAGTTCAATAGCAAGCATTCCGCAGTTAAACATATTCTGGCGAAATATCCGGGCAAAACTCTCACCGATAACAGTATTGATGTTATTGACTTCAAATACCCAGACAGCATGCTCACGGGATGACCCACAACCGAAATTAGCCCTTGTCACAACAACATTGGCCCTGGCTATATCCTCCTGAACATTAAACCCGGGAAGTTTCAAATCCTCAAGAACATAGGGTTTCAGTGCAAGTTTGGAATTTTCCGTAAGATATTTTGCCGGAATAATTTCATCTGTATTAATATCGTTTCTGTCCAGGAAAAGTGCCTGGCCGCCAAATGTCTTCATATGAACCTCTTACTGTTATAACCACAGAGCACACGGAGATCACAGAGTTTAAAAAAAAAATCATTCTCTGTGCACTCTGTGATCTCTGTGGTTTCATCTTTTTATGCGTTAATTGTTCTCGGATCAGTAATATATCCCTTCACTGCAGCCGCGGCAGCAGAAAAAGGGCTCATCAGGTGGATCATGCTGCCTTTACCCATACGCCCGTAAAAATTCCGGTTTGTGGTTGAGGCACACACCTCCCCTGCAGCCATGACACCATTACTCATGCCAAGACAGGCTCCACATGTCGGGTTGGTTACACAAAAGCCGGCATCCATGAAGATAGCGATAAGACCTTCCTCCATTGCCTGGCTGTATACTTTTGGTGTAGCAGGAGACAAAATGCCGCGCACGGTTGGAGCAATCTTTTTTCCCTTGAGCACTTTTGCGGCTTCACGTAAATCCTCAATGCGGCCGTTGGTACAGGAACCAATATATACCTGATCTACTGAAGTTCCTTCCATGTCTGAGATGTCTTTAACTTCATCAGGTTTTGTCCCGTAAGTTACCTGTGGAACAAGGTCAGACACATCAAAAACAAGCTCACTGCTATAGACAGCATCAGGGTCAGAGTGCCATTTTTTAAAATCCTCAACCGCTGCATCGACAGAGGCATACTCACCCTTGATGAAAGGCCAGAGATATTCGGCAGTTGTTTTATCCGGCATACATATTCCGCTGGTACCTCCGGCTTCGATAGCCATATTACACAGCGTCATGCGTGCTTCCATGCTCATGGCATCAACCACCGGTCCATGAAATTCCATGATCTTGTCAGTGGCACCATTCACGGTGAGCTTTTTGATAATATACAGGATGACATCCTTGGCATAGACACCGTCAGCCAGCTCTCCGGTCAAAGTGATTTTCATCGAGGCCGGAAGCCTGAAAGAACAGACACCTTTAAGAATTCCTACTTCGAGATCGGTAGTCCCGACACCTGCGGCAAAAGCACCGAAGGCACCATGGGTACAGGTATGAGAATCGCCCATGATGACAGTATATCCCGGACGAATGAAACCTTTTTCAGGAAACAGGGCATGGCATACACCGTTTGCGCCAATATCGAAGAAATCTTTGATATTCTGGCGCCTAGCCCAGTCACGCAGTATTTTTGCCTGGGTTGCGGTCTTGGAATCTTTGGAAGGAGTCACGTGGTCAATGACAACCTTGATTTTTTCAGGATCAAAAACCCGATCCAGATCGCGTTCCTTCAAGTCATTAATTGCAATTGGTGTTGTAATTTCATGACACATGACAACATCAATATCGAGAACGACATTGTTACCTGACGGCTTTCCTCTGTCATGGGTATCAAATATTTTTTCAGCAATGGTTTTGCCCATAAGTATTACTCCATTGGTTTAAAGGTACCTTTAATTAATTTTTCAATTGAAGGACAAAATAAATACCATAAGAGCAGACATTTATCACATGATTTTCAAATTATGATATATTATCTTCATTAGCTGTGTTACCAAGCCTTACAGTTCGTCTACAAATTTTCTTCTGGAGATTTTTTTTAATGGATGATAGCCATCCTGTTACATCCGGCGTTACGGATGCGCAGCCCCCTGATCCTGTTTTCATTCAGGAAACCATTAACAGCATAAAGGATATTATTGCTTCTGATTACGGTTCTGTTTCAAAAGAGATTGCTTCTCTTTTTGATGATGTAACCGGGTTATATGCCGGGAAATGGCCTGATTACCAGCCATGCCAGGTCGGTTATCACACCCTCCAGCATGCCCTTGATGTGAGCCTTGCCATGACAAGGATAATTTCAGGCTACCACTCTCACAACCCTGACCTTATTCCACTGGAAACCTTTACTTCAGGCCTTGCAGCAGCGTTATTCCATGACTCCGGCTATATCAAGGACAGAGATGACAACAGTGGAAAAGGAGGCAAATTCAGCTTTTCCCATGTTGCCCGAAGCAAGGTAATCGCTGAAAAACACCTCTCTGGACTCTCCTGGGCTCCAGGTCAAATCGCCTATGTTCTGTCCATAATCGATCTTTCAGATTTTACCGACATCCCCGATATACCGACATTTTTAAATCCGGAAGAGGATTTTGTAGCTAAATCGACAGCTACTGCTGATTTAATAGCTCAAATAGCTGACGTTGATTATGTCCAGCGGCTTCACCTGCTGTATGATGAATTCCAGGAAGCGTATGACAATGAAGGGAAAGAAGACCTTATCGCCCGCTCCATCCATGTATACGAATCATTCCAGGATCTCAGCGACGAGACTGCAGTCTTTTACAGAAATTTTGTCCTGCCGCGTTTACAACTTTTTGACCGAGTGGACAGGCACCTTATCCTCTTTTTCAAAAAAGGCAGAAACCCCTATTCCGAGAATATAATTGCCAATCTGTCAGGACAGTTGAAAAATGACAGAACCCAATGGCAGAAACTTGGAGAACTCCTCCAGGAACTTGGGTTTGTCTCTGAGGAAACAATCCATAAGGCACTCAGGCAGCAAGAGCACCCCCAGTCATCATCAACAGAAATTTCTCTTCTTCAGAAATCTCTGGAACATCACATTATAGGCTGCCACAACCAAAGATCCCGCAGCAAATCTCTTGGCAACATCCTGATGGAAATGGACGCCCTCAAGCCAAAGACCTTGAGGCAAGGACTTCTCTCGCAGATATTGCCAACAGAACTCATAAAAGAATTAAGCCGTAATGAAGTCAATATTCTGCTTGAAACGTCTCTTCTAATCCAGAACGTATACAATGATCCCTGGATGTTCAGCCAGGTTCTGGAAATAATAAATGAACTCCTGGATACCGAATCCTGCTCCCTGCTCCTGGCAAACCCCGAAGAGACAGAATTAATGGTTGCGGTGCAGTCCGGCAAAATACTGGGAGGATCGCCCGGAGAAGGCAATACCCTGGACAAAGGACTTTCCGGCTGGGTGTTCCGCCATAAAAAAGCTGCCGCCATCACGGAAGAATCCATTGCAGATTTCTTCTCTGAATATTACCAGCAAGAATCTGACCAGATACGCTCTGTGCTTGCGGCACCCCTTCATCTCAATGGCCAGGTAATCGGCGTTATAGAGGCGTTTAACAAAAGAAAAAGCCAGTTCGGAGACCATGACCTGAATCTGATGACCCTCCTGGCCCATATAATTTCGAATTCCTTGTCAATTATCTGCCAACTGTACAGGAAATGAAGCACGAAGGCAGAAGGCACAAAATGGCAAAGTAAAAAAATATCGAGCAGATTAACAATTAACAATTGTTTCATCCATTAATAAGTCTCATCCATCATCTTAAAACTTAATACTTTCAACTTAAAACTTCTAACACAAACCCCCATGACACTTTCCCGCATTTTCTCAACGACAACATTCCTTCTTTTCACCACGTTTTTTATTACACCTTTAACGCTGCCGGCGAACCTTATGGCCGCCCATGGAATCAGCATTGATGGTGTTTTAAAGTACCCTGCAGACTTTGCCGGATTTGACTACACATCTCCTCATGCCAAAAAAGGTGGCGAGCTTGTAATGCATGGCCTTGGCAGCTTTGACAAAATGAACCCTTATACCCTGAAAGGTTCGGCGCCTGACGGTCTCAGCGAACTTGTGTTTGAGACACTTGCGCAATCAAGCCTTGATGAGCCTTTTGCGGCATATGGTCTTATTGCCCAGGATTTTGAAATTGCTCCAGACAAACTGTCCATGATCTTTACATTAAACCCCTCTGCAGCCTTTTCTGACGGAACACCTATAACCAGTGAGGACGTTCATTTTTCACTGGAAACCTTTAAAGGCAAAGAAGCCCACCCTTTTTACGCGGCCTACTACCAGGATATAAACCGCTCTGAAATTCTTGACACCCATCGTATACGTTTCTATTTTGCCAAGGCTAACAGAGAAATACACATGATCGCAGGGCAGCTCCCCATCTTATCGAAAAAATTCTACAATCAGCATCCGTTCAACGGCCAGGATATGACTGCGCCAATCGGATCAGGGCCTTACATTGTCAAAGATTTCAAACAGGGGAAATCCATTACCTACCAGCGGAATCCAAAATACTGGGGCAACACCCTTCCCAGTCGCAGGGGCCAATTCAACTTCGACACCATTACCTATAAATATTTCAAGGACCAGATTGTCTCCGTAGAAGCATTCAAAGCCCATGAGTTTGATTTCATGTCGATAAACATAGCCAAACAATGGGCAAGGGATCTGCAGGGATCTAAATTCGATCAGGGCTTGATCCTCAAGGAATACCTTCCCCATAAAAATAACGCCGGCATGCAAGGATTTGTCTTTAATATTCGTCGCCCAATCTTTCAGGATAGACTCGTGCGTAAGGCTCTTGGTATGGCTTTTGACTTTGAAAGGACCAACAAAACCCTCTTTTTTGAACAATATACCCAGACAAACTCCTATTTCAGCAATTCTGACCTCGCTGCCAAGGATCTGCCCGAAGGACTCGAACTGACATACCTTGAACCTTTCAGGGATCAACTCCCTGCTGAAGTATTCACATCCCCGCTAACTCCAGTAAAAACAGGTACACCCCAGGCACTTCGCAACAATTTGAGAAAAGCAAAAAAGATTCTCGCCCAGGCCGGCTGGACAGTAAAAAACGGCGTACTAAGCAACAAGGATAACCAGCCTTTTGAATTTGATATTCTCCTGGTATCACCATCTTTTGAAAGGGTAATGGGTGATTATGTCAAGAATCTGGAGGTGCTCGGGGTAAAAGCGACATACCGGACAATAGACCCTGCCCTTTACATTCAAAGAATACAGAGCTTTGATTTTGACATGACAGTCAATGTTTTTGGCCAGTCACAATCTCCGGGCAACGAGCAGAGGGACTACTGGAACTCTGCCGCCGCCGACCGCAATGGCTCCAGAAACCTAATCGGCATAAAAAGTCCTGCCGTCGATGCCATGGTAGACCATATTATCTATGCCGAAACCCAACATGAACTGACTGCAGCCTGCCGCGCTCTGGACAGAGTGTTATGGCATAATTATTACGTTGTCCCGAACTGGTACCTCAACAGACACCGACTCACCTACTGGAATAAATTCGAAAAACCAGACACCCTGCCCCTCTACTACAACCCCTTTCAGTTATTGATGACGTGGTGGCAAAAAGGCAATTGATAATTGATAATTGATAATGAAAAACAATACAGAGAATATCATCCAGAATAAAAGCTATGCTTTTGCATTGCGAATAATTCGTCTATATAAATACCTTATCAATGAGAAGAGAGAATATGTTCTTGCTAAGCAAATCCTGCGAAGCGGTACAAGTATTGGTGCCAATGTCGAAGAAGCTGTTCAAGGTGAGAGCCGCGCTGATTTTATTCACAAATTGGCAATAGCTAACAAGGAGACCCATGAAACGTATTACTGGCTTCGACTACTCCGGGATAGTGAAATTATCAACAATGACGAAAACACACAATCATTGATTGAAGACTGCTCCGAGATAATCAAACTATTGACTGCTATCATCAAAACATCTAAGAATAAAAGCTATACTCCAAGTCCTTAATTATCAATTATCAATTTTCAATTATCAACTAACATTGTTTTCATACATTCTCAGACGCCTCTTCCTTATGATCCCGACCCTGTTCGGTATCATGCTCATCACATTTACCGTGACCCAGTTTGTTCCCGGTGGACCTGTGGAGAGGATGATTGCGGAAATTGAGGGGGCATCGAAAGGGGGAGAAGTAAGTTTTTCCTCGTCAACCCTGTATCAGGGGAGCCAGGGTCTTGATGCTGAGCGAATTGAACAGATAAGGGCTCTCTACGAGTTTGACAAACCACCGGTTGAACGTTTTATCTCGATGATGGGTAATTACATCGTCTTTGATTTCGGTAATTCATATTACCATCACAGAAGTGTTGTTGATCTGGTTATTTCAAAACTGCCGGTATCCATGTCCCTTGGCCTCTGGTCTTTTCTCATTGTCTACGGAGTCTGTATTCCCCTGGGTATTAAAAAGGCCGTTATGGATGGTTCACGTTTTGATGTATTATCAAGCACTGCCATTCTTGTCGGCTATGCTATTCCCGGTTTTGTTCTCGCCATCCTTCTTATTGTTCTCTTCGGCGGAGGCAGTTTCTGGAATATCTTCCCCCTGAGGGGACTGGTTTCAGATAACTGGTCGGACATGACTCTGATAGGAAAGATCCTGGATTATCTCTGGCACATGGTACTACCCATCATCTCCAGTGCAGTCGGCAGTCTGGCTGTCATGACCCTTCTCACCAAAAACAGTTTTCTTGAGGAAATACGCAAACAATATGTGTTGACTGCCCGGGCAAAAGGATTAACTGAAACCAAAATACTCTACCGTCATGTCTTTCGTAATGCCATCATCCCTATAATCACTGGATTTCCAGGCTCTTTCATAACCGCTTTTTTCACAGGCAGCCTGCTGATCGAGACCATCTTCTCCCTCGACGGCATGGGACTGCTGGCCTACGAATCAATCTTGAACAGAGACTACCCTGTTGTCCTGGGAACCCTCTATTTCTTTACGATTATAGGGCTTATCTCCCGGCTGCTTTCCGATCTCAGCTATGTCATGGTTGATCCTCGTATCACCTTTGACAGGATGGAGTCCTGAGTCAATGGCCCGGAAAACCAACAGCATGCTGCAGAGACGCTGGCGTAAATTCAAAACCAACAAACGCGGCTACTGGAGTCTGATCCTCTTCGCCATTCTCTTTGTTTTGAGCCTTGGCAGCGAACTTATCAGCAATGACAAGCCATTCCTTGTCTACTACGAGGATGCCGTCTATTTTCCTCTCCTGAAAAGTTACCCTGAAACGACCTTTGGCGGAGATTTTGAAACGGAAACTGACTACCGCGACCCATACATCCTCGAAAAAATATCCTCCAACGGCAACAACGTCTTTTTCCCACTTAACCCGCACAGTTATTCGTCCATAAACCCCAATCTTGATGTTCCCGTCCCTTCACCACCGACAAGAGAAAACCTCCTCGGCACAGATGACCGCGGAAGAGATGTTCTGGCCCGATTGATTTATGGTTTTCGCCTTTCCATTCTCTTTGGGCTGACCCTCACCACCATCGGTACATTACTGGGAATACTGGCAGGTGCCATCCAGGGATATTTCGGCGGCCGCACCGATCTGTTTTTTCAGAGATTTATCGAGATATGGAGTGCCATGCCGGAGTTATATCTCCTTATTATTTTTGCATCCATTTTCAAACCAAGCGCTCTTCTTCTCCTCGTCCTGCTTTCCATGTTCGGCTGGATGGGGCTTTCAGACTATGTTCGTGCCGAGTTTCTCAAGAGCCGCAACCTCGATTACGTAAATGCCGCCAAGGCCCTAGGTGTCGGAGACATTACAGTGATGTTTCGCCATCTTCTCCCCAACGGCATGACACCGGTTATCACCTTTCTGCCGTTTCGCATGTCAGGTGCCATTCTCGCCCTGACAAGTCTCGATTTCCTCGGATTAGGCGTCCCACCACCCGCTCCAAGCCTAGGAGAACTTCTGTCCCAAGGCAAATCAAATATCGATGCCTGGTGGCTCTCCCTCGGCACCTTTACAGTCCTGGTAGGAACCCTGATACTTTTGATCTTCATAGGAGAAGCGCTCCGGGAAACATTTGACCCACGTAAAGTGTAAACAAATATCTCCAACAGAGATTACAGAGGCACTGAAAAAAATACTTTTCAAACTCAAAGAACTCTATAAACCCAATAAATTCAAATAACTCAAAAATGTTATTGGAAATAAAAAACCTTAACGCCGGATTTCACACTGAGGACGGATTTTCATCAGTGCTCCATGATGTCTCTCTTGGCATTGGTTATGGAGAAACTGTTGCTCTTGTTGGTGAATCAGGCTCAGGGAAATCAGTAACTGCCTTTTCAGTCCTGCAACTTCTGGAAAAGGAATCGTTTTCCTGCGAAGGAAAAATCCTTTTCAGTGACGCTGATCTGTTACAGATGAATGCAACATCGCTCCAGAAGATCAGGGGCAATGATATTGCCATGATTTTTCAGGAGCCGATGACGTCCCTCAATCCTGTTTATTCGATTGGTCATCAGCTCATGGAGCCTCTCAAGATCCATCAGCATATGACCGATGAAGAGGCTCGCAAACAAGCTATCTATCTCCTCGGGCGAACCGGCATTCCCGACCCTGAAACACGCATGGCTTCCTACGCTCACCAACTTTCAGGCGGCCAGAGACAAAGGGTCATGATCAGTATGGCCTTGGCATGCAGGCCTAAACTTCTCATTGCCGATGAACCCACTACTGCTCTTGATGTAACAATCCAGGCCCAGATTCTCGACCTTCTCCAGGAGCTTCAGCGCGAATTCAACATGGCTGTTCTTCTCATCACCCATGACCTGAATATGGTTCAGAAAATAGCCGACCGTGTTTTCATCATGCATCAGGGACATATCGTCGAAGAAGGAGTAACCAGGGATATCTTTTCATCTCCCAGAGATCCTTACACAATCAAACTGATGAACTCTGTCCCCAAAGGCGAGCAGCCCCCTAAAAGCGAAAGCCGGGCTTTACTCACCATCGACAACCTCCACTGCCATTTCCCTATCAAAAAAGGTTTCTTCGGGCGAAAAGTTGGAGAAATCAGGGCGGTTGATGGTGCCAGTCTGACAATCAGGGAAGGAACAACCTACGGAATTGTCGGGGAATCAGGTTCCGGAAAAAGCACCCTTGGCCTCTGTATTCTTCGACTTGTTTCATGCAAAGGGAATATCACCTATAATGGCCGGGATCTCCTCAAAACAAATAAAAGTACTATGCGATCCCTTCGTCGGGAGCTGCAGGTCGTTTTCCAGGACCCTTTCTCATCACTTTCACCACGCCTCACCATTTTTCAAATTATTTCCGAGGGACTGCGAGTCCATAAGATTGGCAAAACCAAACAGGAACAACGTGCTATTGTTGAAGAGAAATTACTGGAAGTCGGTCTTACAGCAGAAATGGCTGACAGATACCCCCACGAATTTTCAGGCGGCCAACGCCAGCGTATTGCCATTGCCCGAGCTATCTCATTATCACCGCGCTTCATAATTCTCGATGAGCCAACCAGTGCCCTGGATATGACCATTCAGGCCCAGATCATAGATCTTCTTCGCAGCCTCCAGGAAAAATACCAGATTACGTACCTGTTTATTTCTCATGATCTGCGGGTCGTCAGGGCTCTGGCAGATGAAATCGCCGTCATGAAAGACGGCATGATTGTCGAACAGGGCAATGCCCACACAATTTTTGCTAATCCCTCACACCAATACACCCAGCAGCTTTTCAAGGCAGCCTTTTAATAAAGTGGCACCTTCCTTAACGGTGTGATTGACTTCTTATACCTTTTTTTGTATTGTACATCTAATCGTACATGTTCATATAGGAGGACAGTTATGGATACTATTACATATACCTCAGCTCGGGGTAATCTTGCGAAAACAATGAAAAAAGTTTGTGACGATCACTCCCCCGTTATTATAACTCGAAAAACAGCACCACCAGTAGTGATGATGTCTCTTGAAGATTTTGAAGCCCTCGAAGAGACAGCTTATTTATTAAGAAGTCCTAAAAATGCTCGTCGACTGTTGGAATCAATTGCTGAACTCGAAAATGGTAAAGGAACTGAAAAGGAACTTGTGGAGTGAAGCTCATATTTTCAGAAAATGCCTGGAAAGATTACCTATACTGGCAACGAACAGACAAAAAAATATTAAAACGCATCAATCTTCTCATTCGTGATATTCAACGAATACCATATGAGGGAATAGGCAAACCTGAACCTCTAAAACATGGTCTCTCCGGCTATTGGTCCCGCCGAATCACCGATGAACATCGGATTGTATACAAAGCTGAAGATGATGCAGTATTAATTGCTCAACTTCGCTATCATTACTAATACAGTAACAACATATACAGCCATACTTGCTTACCCTGCCCCCTCTTTGTAAGAAATTTTCTGATAGGAAAATCAGAATTTCCCTAATTGCAACAGGTCTTGAAATATACTAATCTGATTGGCTAACTATCAATCCTATACCATCAAGGAATCTTTCGTCATGCCCCAAAACATATACGGATTTAAATATGGCCAGTATGGCAACACCGAAGCTGTTATTGCCCATAAAAAAGGAATAATACTTCAGACCAACAACTACACAAACAGGGGTACCGCCTTTAATGATGAGGAGAGATATCGTCTCGATCTTATCGGTGCCTTACCGCCATCCATTCGTCCCCTTGAAATGCAGGTTGTTAACAGTGCCGACAAAGTTGCCGGCAAAGAAGACGACATTGAACGCTTTATTTATATCCGCTCCCTGTATGATCGCAATGTGACCCTGGCCCATGCCCTGGTGAAAAGCGACATTGAGCGCTACATGAAAATTATCTACACCCCGACTGTGGGTCTTGCCTGTCAGCGCTATTCATCCATGTTCCGTCATGCCAACGGCATTCATTTCTATCCGGGGAACATCGACCAGGCCGAAAATATCCTGCGCCGCTTTGTTCACAGCAATATACGTGTTGCCGTGGTCACCGACAACCAGGGTATTCTCGGCATCGGCGATCAGGGTGCTGGCGGAATCGCCATTTGCCTCGGCAAACTCATGCTCTACACCCAGGGCGCAGGTATTGCCCCCTGGCATTGCCTGCCCATTTCTCTTGATGTGGGAACTGACAACAAAGCACTTCTTGAGGACCCATTCTACCTGGGATGGCGGCATGAACGGATTAGAGGTGATAAATATCTCCACTTTGTCCAGCGGTTCGCCAGGGCATTCAGATCCGTTTTCCCCAATGCTCTCTGCCAGTGGGAAGACTTCTCAAAACAGAACGCCTTTGCCATCCGGGATTCATATCTGCATGATCTCATTTCATTTAACGATGACATCCAGGGAACCGGTTCTGTGACCCTTGCAGCCATCCTGACCGGAATGAAAATAAAAAAGGAAAAAATCACCGATCAGCGTTACCTCATCCACGGAGCAGGAGCAGGCGGTGTTGGTATTGCCGAGCAGATAGAATCAGCCATGATTGAAGAAGGCCTGCCGGCGGAAGTTGCCAGGGCACAGATATATACTCTTGACAGCCGGGGCCTTGTCACAAGCGCCCGCAATCTTGAGCCGGTAAAACAAGAACTCGCCAAAGAACCACCCCGGAATGCCAGGTTCG
>JACKQG010003405.1_pt1 | contig 19574 bp, 6 predicted proteins | sample 8237621 | NCBI WGS metagenome assembly JACKQG01 (sample SAMN15677084, study PRJNA649215) | marine metagenome | biome: marine; feature: Black Sea; material: saline water; isolation source: suspended particulate matter (SPM) from the Black Sea western gyre | collected 2013-06-09/2013-06-10 | depth... | reverse complement strand
CTCTGGACGAGGCGGTCCGCCTGGATGAGAAACTGGCGGAGTATTGGGACGAGAAGAAAAAACGGGGGCTGGCCAATGACAACCGGCCAGTGCGACTGGCCGCGGCCTACCACAATTTAGCTTTGGCGAACCGACATCTCGGCAACGCGGAAGACGCGGCTTCGGATCAGGAAATTGCAGTTGATCTGGATCCGACACTGTTCGACCGGCGTGGCAGCCCCGTGCCGGAGGCCGCAGTCGAATTGCCCATCCTGGAAGTGTGGACTTGGCGAGACGACGTTTTCGGCAAGAAGCTTAGCACCAAACAAGCACGGCTGGTCATCGTCCAACTATCGAACGAATTCATGGCGACGGACAACATCCGTGTGCTGGACTACCTGGAAGCCGAGCTTGATTCACTGCGGCAGACCATTCCCGGAGAGCAACGGGACGAATTGCACGTGGGCTTCTCCGGGTCGGCTGCCGTCGGCGGCGATATGCTTCGGGCGGCCAAAGATAGTATCAAGAACACAGAGCTATTCACGATCGTCCTCGTCGTCCTGATACTCGGATTGGTATACCGTTCGCCACTGCTGGTCGCCATGCCGTTGGTCACGATCACGGCATCGCTGATTGTGGCGACTTGCCTGGTGGCATTGCTCACGCAGGTCGGACGTTTGCCGGGTTTTGAGTGGTGGAACTTCAAGGTTTTCACCACCACCAGAATCTTCATCGTCGTCATTCTCTTCGGCGCGGGAACGGACTACTTCCTGTTCCTTGCTTCCAGGTACAAGGAAGAACTCGAACGGGGACACAGTTGTGCCGATGCGGTCTCCGGAGCGTTGGCGTCCGTTGGCGATGCCCTAGCGGCCAGTGCGCTGACGACGATCCTGGGACTTGGCACCATGTTCTTCGCCGATTTCGGCAAGTTCAAAAACAGCGGCCCTGCGATCGGACTGTGCCTTGCCGTCACGCTGGCGGCGTGTGTCACTCTGGCGCCGGCCCTGTTGCGAGCGTTTGGGGGCGCCGTGTTCTGGCCCTTCGGCACGCCACGTGCGCGACCGCAAGGCCAGGAAGATGCAAAAGAACCGTCGGCCGCCGGATCGCCTCGGCTGCGCTGGCTGTGGGAGAAAGTGGCTGGTCTGATTGTCGCTCATCCAGGACTGATTCTCGTAGGCAGCGTCCTGTTGCTTTTGCCGTTGGCTGGCCACGGTATCTGGCGCGGCAACCATGTTACTTACGATTTCCTCAGGCAGTTGCCTCGGGAACGCCCCAGTCGCCAGGGCGCCGAGCTGATGGACCGCCATTTCGATATAGGCGAAAGCGGTCCGCTAACGGTCGTAGTCTACAGACCGGAAGGCGGGTTTGATACGAAAGAAGGTCGAAAACGGATTAGAGATTTGGCGGACGAACTATACATCGAAGGCGTTCAATCTGTGCGAAGTATCACCGACCCTCTTGGAGATTTCCCACCGGACGAGAGGACTGGATTGACGAACCTCAAACTGTGGACAAAGTGGCTTGCCAGCCCTCACCCTCGGACGCAGGAGGTCTACGTCGCCATGTCCGGGCCCTATGCCGGCGACGTAACGCGTCTTGACCTGGTCACGAAATATGATCCGTTCTCCGTGGAGGCGGAGGACGTCCTGTCGCGAGTGGAAAAGAAGCTGGGAACCATCAGCCAGCCGGAAAAATCGGACTGGCACGGCGCCACCTTTGCTTTCACGGGGACCACGGCTGGGATCCGCGATCTGAAGCTGGTCACCCAATCGGACAACAAGCGTATTCAGATTCTGGTCGTGTTGGCCGTGCTTGGTGTCTTGGTTGCGATTCTGCGCCGTCCGCTGATCTGCCTGTACATGATCGCGACCGTGCTGTTCAGCTACTACGTTACGATTGGCGCGACCCAGTGGTTTTTCGCCTGGGCATATGGGCCCGATTTTCAGGGGCTGGATTGGAAAGTGCCGCTGTTTCTGTTCGTGATCCTTGTCGCGATAGGTCAAGACTACAACGTCTATCTGGCAACGCGCGTCTTCGAAGAACAGGATCGTCTAGGGCCGCTCGAAGGTTTGCGTGTTGCGGTAATTCGCACAGGTGGCATCATCACCAGTTGCGGCGTGATCATGGCCGGCACGTTCAGTTCCATGACCAGCGGGACATGGGGACAGGTGATACCAGAATGGGTTCCGTTCTCAGGGACCATCTTCGCGACCAAGGGCGGCGCGCTTCCGGGCATCGTTCAACTGGGTTTTGCGCTCTCGCTAGGCGTGATGCTCGATACGTTTATCGTGCGTCCGGTCTTAGTGCCCGCATTCCTCGCACTCGTCAGCCGACGGCAGCGAAAGGTGGACGAGGACACACCAACAACGCCCGGAGCGAAACCACACATGGACCGCTCGCGAGAGCCCACGGTCAAGGTCACGTCGTAGGAAGAAGCTATCAGCGGTCAGCTATCAGCTTTCAGGTTCTGGAAGACTGGCACGCTGTCCCTCCGACGCATACGCGGGGCCGTTGTCGTTTTGCCATTCTTGCTGATCGCTGACTGCTGATCGCTTCTTCCTCACTGTAACGCTTTGTCCGAAATGTCCTTTCGGCACCATGCTCCTTCCCAGCGAATGCACTTGACGGCCGTGTACGCTTGTAGCTTGGCAGCGGCGATGGACTCTCCCAAGGCGGTGACGCCCAGTACGCGACCGCCGTTCGTAACGACCTGGTCGCCGGACATCGTGGTTCCCGCGTGGAAGACTTTCACGTCCGGCAATTCGTCGGCCGCGGCCAAACCGCGGATCGGTCTGCCTTTCTCGTAGCTCCCGGGATAGCCTTCGCTGGCCATCACGACGCATACGGCGGGGCGCGGATCCCACTCGATTTCTTCGAGTTCTTCCAAGCGGTCGTCCACGGCCGCGTCCAGGATGTCGACCAAGTCGGTTTTCAGACGCATCAACAACGGTTGGCATTCGGGATCGCCGAAACGGACGTTGTACTCCAGGACCTTTGGGCCTTGATGCGTGATCATCAGCCCGGCGTACAATACACCCTTGAACGGCGTGCGTCCTCGCTTCAACGCATGAACCGTAGGCACCAGAACGTGCTCTTCAATCCAGTGCAACATCTCGCCGTCCACAAGCGGCGCCGGGCAGTAGGCGCCCATGCCGCCGGTGTTGGGACCCGTATCGCCGTCATGCGCTGGCTTGTGATCTTGCGCCGGCGGCAGCGTGAGGATCGTGCGGCCATCGGTGATCGCCAGGACACTTGCCTCTTGCCCGTCCAATCGCTCTTCGATGACCAACGAGTCGCCAGCGTCGCCGAATTCGCGTTGCCGAGCGACTCGGTCGATGGCGTCCAGGACTTCCTGACGCTTGTGGCAGACAATGACTCCCTTGCCGGCCGCAAGCCCGTCCGCTTTGACGACAAGCGGAACGTCTTCGTCATCGCCCGTGTAACGGTCCGTCACGAACCGTGTCGCGCTTTCGGCGTCCTGAAAAACATGGTAGTCGGCTGTCGGCACATCCGCAGTGCGCAAGAGGTTCTTGCAGAATACCTTGCTGCCCTCCAATTGAGCGGCAGGCTTCGCTGGCCCGAACACCCGGAGTTTGGCCTCGTTAAATGCGTCCACAATTCCGTCGGCCAGTGGGGCTTCGGGGCCGACCACCGTCAATCCCACACTGTTGTTTTGGGCGAAGTCGATCAACTTGGCAAAATCCGTAGTCGGGATGTCGATATTCTCGGCGTCCAACGCAGTCCCCGCATTCCCGGGAGCAACAAACAGGCGATCAACGCGCGGACTCTGAGCAATCTTCCAAGCCAAGGCGTGCTCGCGACCACCATTTCCGACGACTAGTACGTTCATCTGGGGGATATCCTCCTTGGAATTTCTTGGTTTTTGGGCCCGTTGGAAAAGTGTAGTTAGACCAACGCTCTTTCAACGGTCTGATGAGGGAAGTCTGAATGCGATTCGCCTGATTCTAAGAGGCCCTGGGCCGTCCGTGAAGCCGCCGGCTACCTGGCAGCAGCACAATTGCATGCGAACGGCGACAGCGGTAGACTTAAACGCATCGACGATCGTTGATATATTTGTCGCAAACTAGGATTGCGGTTGCCTCGTGGGGTAGGCTTCCAGCCTGCCGTCGGACGCAAAACCAGGATTGCTGGAAATCTGCCCCACAAAGGCACATCTGTTCGCTTAGCAGGGAGAGACTTGATGGTGAAGCGGCAGACGTTTCTTGTGGCCAGCCTGCTGTTCGTAGCGACCGCGGCGGAGGCCGAGCCTGAAACCCGTGTCAGCTATTACACGCAGATCCGCCCCATCTTCCAGGCTCATTGCCACGGCTGTCACCAACCGGCGAAGGCTAGCGGCGCGTACGCGATGACGTCGTTTGCCCGGCTGGTCGGCGGCGGCGAAAGCGAAATGGCGGCGATCGAGTCTGGCGAACCAGATGCGAGTTATCTGGTCGAATTGATCACTCCCACGGATGGCGAGGCCGAAATGCCTCAAGGCAAAAAGCCGCTATCGGAAACCGAGATACACTTGATCCGTCAGTGGATCGCTCAAGGCGCTGCGGACGATACGCCGCAAAACGCTCGCCAGCGCTATGACATGCACCATCCGCCAGTCTACACGCGCCCGCCGGTGATCACCTCGCTCGACTATTCGCCCGATGGCGAGTTGATTGCCGTGGCCGGTTTTCACGAGGTGCTCTTGCACAAGGCCGACGGTTCGGAGTTGGTTGCTCGGCTGGTCGGCATGTCCGAGCGAATTGAATCGGTGCAGTTCTCGCCGGACGGGCGACGTTTGGCGGTTACCGGTGGCTTGCCGGCTCGCATGGGCGAGGTCCAAGTGTGGGACGTTGCGGAACGACAATTGCTGCTATCGGTGCCCGTCACCTTTGACACCGTCTACGGCGGAAGTTGGTCGCCTGACGGGAAACTGATCGCCTTCGGCTGCGTGGACAACGCCCTCCGCGCCATCGACTCTGAAACAGGCGAGCAGGTACTGTACCAAGGCGCTCACGACGACTGGGTGCGCGACACCGTTTTTTCGAAAGACGGAAAATACCTGATGTCCGTCGGGCGTGATATGACGACCAAACTGACCGAGGTTGCGACCGAGCGGTTTGTTGATAATATCACGTCCATCACGCCAGGCGCGCTAAAGGGCGGAATCGCATCGGTGGCTCGTCACCCCGAACGAGACGAAATTGTGCTAGGCAGCTCCGACGGTGTGCCGAAAGTCTATCGCGTGTTTCGCCAAACGAACCGGGTGATTGGCGACGACGCAAACCTCGTCCGGAGGTTGCCCGCCATGAAAGGACGCGTGTTCAGTGTCGCCGTCAGCCGGGACGGCAAACGTATTGCTGCCGCCAGCAGTCTGGACGGTTCGGGCGAAGTGAATGTCTACGGCTACGAATTCGACACGTCCTTGCCGGACAACATCAAGAAGATCCTCGCAAAACGAGTTGCCGAGTGGAACGCCTCCGAGCGAGCCGCGATCGAGAAATATTGGAGCGATGGTGTGGAGTTGGTGGCGAAGACGCCCATCCCCGAATCAGGCATTTTTGCCGTCGCCTTTCAGCCAGACGGCAAGCGAGTTGCTGCCGCCGGAGCTGATGGTGTGATACGGCTCGTGGATGCAGAAACAGGTTCGATAGTCAATCGGTTCGTGCCCACACCGATATCGAGCGAACCGCCAAGCGTGAGCGGAGTGAACGCCGAGTACCGTACGGACTATATCCGCGATATGAGTCCGCTGCTGTCTCGTCTAGGCTGCAACCAAGGAGCCTGCCATGGTTCGGCGAAAGGCAAGAATGGTTTCAAGCTTTCTTTGCGCGGTTATGACGCTTTGTTTGACGTGCGAGCGCTGACCGACGACTTGGCGTCACGACGCGTGAACGTGGCTTCGCCGGATGATAGTCTGATGCTGCTGAAGGCCACTGGCAGCGTGCCTCATGTGGGAGGCCAGTTGATCCGCCCCGGCTCGCCATATTACGAAATCATTCGAAACTGGATCGCTGGCGGCGCGAAGCTCGATCTCGCCACGCCGCAGGTGACGGGAATTGAGATACAGCCGGAAAACCCGGTTTTGCAGCGTATTGGTACCCGGCAGCAGACTCGCGTGCTAGCCACCTATGCCGACGGCCGCACCCGCGACGTCACGCAAGAAGCGTTCATCGAAAGCGGGAATACGGAGGTTGCCAAGTCTGGAGAAGGGGGCTTGATCACGGCAATTCGGCGTGGCGAATCGCCGATTCTTGCGCGCTACGAAGGCGCGTATGCTGCTACGACGCTGACCGTGATGGGCGACCGAACGGGCTTTGTGTGGAGTCAACCGTCGGCGAACAATCGCATCGATGAACTCGTGGCCGCAAAATGGAAACGAATGAAGATCCTGCCTTCCGACTTATGCAGTGATGCCGAATTCGTTCGCCGAGTTTACCTGGACCTGATCGGTTTGCCGCCCACCGCCGACGAAGTGGGCAGCTTCCTGAAAGACGGTCGCGAGACACAAGTCAAGCGTGATGAATTGGTGGATCGGCTGGTCGGTAGCGATGACTATGTCGAGCACTGGAGCAACCGATGGGCCGATCTACTGCAGGTGAATCGGAAGTTCCTCGGCGCGGAAGGTGCCGCCACGTTCCGGAAATGGATACGGGACGAAGTGGCATCGAATACGCCTTACGACGAGTTCGTGCACAAGATCCTGACTGCGAATGGATCGAACCGGGAGAACCCCGCTGCGTCGTACTTCAAAACGCTGCGCACACCCGAAGCCACGATGGAAAACACGACGCACCTGTTCCTGGGAGTGCGGTTCAACTGCAACAAATGTCACGATCACCCGTTTGAACGTTGGACGCAGGATCAGTACTACCAGACCGCCGCCTACTTCGCGCGCGTCGGTTTGAAACGCGATCCGGCCAGCGAGAAACGCAATGTGGGCGGAACGGCGGTCGAAGGGGCAAAACCGCTTTACGAAATCGTCTACGAAAAAGACGAAGGCGAAGTGACTCACGACCGCACCAAAGAGGTGGCGGCTCCGGAGTTCCCGTATTCGTGTGACTACCAGAGTCCGGAAGAGGCTCCGCGCCGCGAGCAATTGGCCGCTTGGCTCACATCTGCGGACAATCACTACTTTGTCCGAAGCTACGTGAACCGGCTTTGGGGATACTTGTTCGGCATAGGCATCATCGAACCGATCGACGACATTCGCGCCGGCAATCCGCCCAGCAATCCCGAGCTGTTGGAATATCTGACCGCAGAATTCATCCAAAGCGACTTCGACGTGCAACATTTGTTGCGCCTCGTCTGCAAATCGCGAACGTATCAACTTTCGATCAAGACCACCACGTGGAACGAAGACGACGCTACCAATTACTCTCACGCCATGGCACGGCGACTGCCCGCCGAGGTGCTGTTTGATTCGCTTCATCGCGCGGTTGGTTCGATGTCAAAGTTCCCCGGCGTCCCGCCGGGCACTCGCGCAGCCGCACTGCCCGATTCGGGCGTTGAGTTGCCCAGCAGCTTCCTGGCGACATTGGGACGGCCGCCGCGAGAAAGCGCCTGCGAATGTGATCGCTCGAACGATCTACAATTGGGTCCGGTGATGGCGTTGGTCAGCGGACCGACAATCAGTGGCGCTATCGCCGATCCGAATAACGAATTGGCGAAGCTGGTGGCTGGCGAAGGGGACGACCGCAAATTGATCGACGAACTCTTCTTGCGCATCCTGAATAGGCATGTAACCGACTCTGAGACGCAGGCTGTGATGAACGCCGTCGGTCAAATTGAAAGCGACCACGAGGAGCTTCTCGCGGCTGTCAGCGAACGAGAGGCATACGTGTCGTCATTGCGCCCGCAATTGGAAGAGAAGCGGCAAGCGGAGGTCGCCAAGGCCGAACAGACTCTGGTCGCGTACGAGAAAGAGCTCGCCCCGAAACGAGCGGAACAAGAACGAGAGAAGGCCGAGCGCACGGAGAGGCTGAAGCAGGAAGTCCGTGACTACGAGACCACGCTACCGATGAAACTGGCCCAGTGGGAAGACGAGCAGCGGAAGAATGCAGTTCAGTGGCGCGTTTTGGACCCGCGCGAATTGACGGCCACGGGCGGAACCAAGTTGGCGAAAGAAGAAGACTTGTCCGTTGTCGCCACAGGCGACAATGGCCACGTCGATTATACGTTCGTTGCCGAAACGGATCTTTCGGCAATTACGGCGGTTCGCTTGGAGCTCTTGGCCGACAAGCGGTTACCGGGCAAAGGTCCCGGACGAGCCAATAATGGTAATCTAGTGCTCACCGAGTTTGAACTGACGGCGGCGGCAAAGAACGATCAACAGGCGGCAAGGAAGGTCAAATTACAGAAACCACTGGCGGACTTCAGTCAGGACAACTACGGTGTGAACACGGCCGTTGACGGCAAAACGCCGGACCAAAACAACGGCTGGGCTATCTCGCCCAACACGGGCGTTACCCATTGGGCGACGTTCCAGATCGCCGAGGACTCTCGGCTGGATGAACCGTTGGTGCTCACTTTCAAGTTAATGCACCGATTCAGCGACAAGATGCACTCGATCGGCCGATTCCGCATTTCGGTGGCGACAGCCGAGCAACCGGTCGGTCTGAGCCTGCCACAGAAACTCATGGACAGCTTGGCGACCACGGCGGACAAGAGGAGCGAAGAGCAACAAGGCAAGCTGATGGAGTTGTTCCGAGCCCGCGACGAGGAGTTGAAAAAGAAATCTGCTGCCGTTCTAGAAAGCACAAAGCCGCTGCCAGCCGATCCGAAACTCGAGCAGTTGAAGAAAGAACTAGAAGACGCAAAACGCCCGATACCCGACGACGCACAGTTGACTGTGTTACGTCGCGATCTGAAGCAGAGCAGCATACAATTGAGTAATCGCCGTTTGACAGCCGCCCAAGATCTTGCGTGGGCGTTGATGAACAGCCCCGCGTTCCTGTTTAATCACTAGAAAGCTGTCAGCGTTCAGCCGTCAGCGATCAGCAAGAAAAAGCGACTCAACGTCTGGCATGTGATCTAAAGCGTACGGATTACACCGCCGCCACTTGAAATCGGTGCAATAGAAGGAAGAGAATTCACGCATTGGGCAAGGTACTAGATCGAATGCGTGAAAATGAGGTGGCGTGATGAAGGATTTTCGACAGCTCAAGGTTTGGGAGAAGGCTCATCAATTGACGTTAACGGTATACCGGGTCACGAAAGCTCTCCCGCCGGATGAACGCTTTGGCCTTACGAGTCAAATCCGTCGGGCAGCCGCCTCCGTACCGTCAAACATCGCCGAGGGGTGTGGTCGAAATAGTGATGCCGAATTGGCTCGCTTCATGGAAATCGCTATGGGCTCTGCGAGTGAAGTTGAGTACCAGATCCTACTAGCCCGTGATCTCGAATACGTCGCGACCCCAGAACACGAAGATATCCACGGACGCGTGTGCGAAGTAAAACGCATGCTCGCGTCCTTCATTCAAAAGCTGAGAGCTGACCGCTGATAGCTGACAGCTTTCTCGACAAGGAGACTAGATATGCTGGTCATTCCCGGACAACCCGGTAAGGACTTGTGCGACCGCCAACTTGGAATCACTCGCCGCGATCTGTTGAGGATCGGGGGTTCCGGGATGCTTGGGCTGACGCTCGGCTCGATGTTTCGGCTTGAGGCTGCGGCAAAGGAAAGTGGCAGTGGTGGTGGCCCCGGCTGGGGATCGGCAAAGAGTGTCGTTATGTGCTATTTGCAGGGAGGCCCAAGCCACTTGGACCTGTGGGACCCCAAGGAAAACGTACCGGACAACGTGCGCAGCGCCTTCACGACGATTCCAACCAAACTACCGGGAGTCAAGTTTACGGAGGTCCTGCCGCGATTGGCTCAGGTGAACGACAAGATCACCATGATTCGTTCGATGAGCTATACACCCAACGGGCTGTTCAACCACACAGCGGCCATCTACCAGATGATGACCGGATACACGACGGACAAGGTAAGTCCGTCCGGTCAGTTGGAGCCGCCCAGCCCCAAGGATTTTCCCAACTTCGGCTCGCAGATTGCCCGCCTCCATCCGCCGACCGAACCGATGCTGCCGTTCGTGATGCTTCCGCGTCCGCTGCAGGAGAGCAACGTTGTCGGCAAAGGCGGTACCGCCGGTTTTCTGGGTAAGGCGTTCGATCCTTACACGCTGTACCCCGGTGGCGACGACATGGACATGAACAAGATGGATCGTATCCGCGTCGAAGATTTGAAGCTGCGTCCCGAGGTCTATGCAGTTCGGCTGAAACGACGGGCCCGTTTGCGTGAGGTGATCAATGCTGGCATGCCGGCCATCGAAAAGGCAGTCGCCGAACACAATCTGGATGAATACTACGACCGAGCGCTCAGCCTCGTAATCTCGGGCCGAGCACGCGACGCGTTTGATTTATCGCAGGAGCCCAAGAGTATCCGCGATATGTACGGCAGGAATACGTATGGGCAAAGCTGTCTGTTGGCACGACGGTTGGTCGAAGCCGGTACGCGCGTGGTCGAGGTAGTCTGGCCCAAGGTGGCCAACTCGGACAACCACTCCTGGGACCACCACTCGGGACTCACGAAGCGCATGAAAGACCAATCCGGCCCGATGCTGGACACCGGATTATCGGCCTTGATCCGGGACCTGGACCAGCGCGGCTTGCTGGACGAAACGCTGGTGGTGGCCGTCGGCGAATTCGGTCGCAGTCCGCAGAAAGGCGTCAGTACGTCCGGCAACGGCAACAGCGCAGACGGTCGCGACCACTGGCCCTATTGCTACACGGCGGTCGTCGCCGGCGCCGGAGTGAAACGCGGGTACGTCCACGGGCGGTCCGACAAAACGGGATCGGCACCGTTGGAGGATCCTGTCCATCCAGGTCAATTGCTGGCGTCCATCTATCACGCCTTCGGCATTGATCCGGAGACGATCGTCTACAATCACCTGAACCAGCCACGCGAGTTGGTCAAAGCCGAAGCCGTGACCGCGCTGTTCGCGTAACGCGGCGAAGCTGGGAAGCCAGCGTGTGTGTGCCACTGCTTTCGATTGGGGGAAGCTGACCATCTGGCGACGCCCACCACAATCGAAAGCAGTGCGGTCGGGCAAGGACAACGCGCGCGTACGCATGGCTACGACGTCGGCGGCACTGCTTTGAACTGTGGTGCGTCCATGGGCATGCAGAGCCGAATCAGTTCAAAGCAGTGGCACACTGTGGACAGCCGGCACTACGAAGAAGGGTTCACCCCGAATTCTCGCGACCTCTGTCCGCGTCCAGCCGAACCTCTTTCGTGCCTTGATTTTACGCAAATCCGGACATTCTTCTCGCAAAACCGGTGGTCGGCAACGTTATACTCGTAGCCGATGACAAACGACCTTACCGATAACGTGGGCCGCATCTTCGATGCCCATGCCCGGGCGCTGGTGCTCTACGCCCGGCAGTGGCTGGATGATGGCCGTGCGCGCGATGCGGTGCAGGAGGCCTTTGTACGTCTGCTGCGACGCGAGGACGCACCGCCGAACACGCTGGCTTGGTTGTACCGGACTGTGCGATCGGCGGCCATCGACAACCTGCGGAGCGACCAACGCCGACAAAGGCGAGAGCGGGAAGTGGCTTCCGGACGGTCGATGTGGTTCGAGCCGCGGCCGGAAGATGCGATTGACGCGGCGGCGGCGCAAACCGCTCTGGCGACTGTGCTGGAGAAGCAACGAGAGGTGATCGTGCTGCGTCTATGGTCGGGTTTGACGCTGGCGGAAATCGCCGAAGTGTGTCAAGTGTCCGTTTCCACCGTGTTCAGCCGCTACCGCGCCGGACTGGCCGCGGTTCGCAAACGGTTGGAGCAAACATCGACAACCTGTGACAACGTTCATCCAGGTTTAGGTCCAAGATCATGAAACCGGACTGGGAAAATCTCGAACTGACCCCGGAAGAACGGGAGTTGGAGCAGACGCTCGCTTCGCTTGAGCCAGCCGAGTCGGGTCTGGACCGCGCTGCCGTGTTCGGGGACGGAGAAACGGTTGTGCCGGTCTCTCCGGCAAGCCGAACCGCAGGTGGTCGTCGCTGGGTCACCGCAGGTGTTGCAGTCGGCGTGGTGGCGGCGTGCACGGTGCTGATCGTTTTTCTCGCTCGATCATGGCAGCCATCGCCGACCGACGGGCCTCGGCCAGGGCCGCCGCAAATCGCGGGCGATCCCGATTCGCCGAAAGACAATCCCTCGGCTGGCCCCAACTACATTCAGATGGCCTCTGCCCAAATCCGTCCGATCGGTGCAGCCCGGTATGAAGTGCTCGGCCCTCGTCGTGTCCGCTTGGACGAAGGTGAAATGTTCGTAAGCGTCGAGCAAGCGGGCGAGCCATTGGTGATCGAGACGCCGTACGGCACGACATCCAGCCAAGCGTCCCAGTCCTATGTAGAAACACAATTACCCCAATCTCCCAATACTCCCGGAGCAGGTCCCATGTCCACGTTTCGCGCATTGACTGCAGTGATGATTCTTAGCGGCATGGTCGAGCTATCCAATCCGCTCGGCCAGGTTAGCGGTGGCCCCGGCGAATTGATCGCCGCCGAAGAAGGTACCGTGCCGGACAAGGTATTGCCGAAGACGGCGATCGAACGGCTGAAGCCGATCATCGCTCAGGCTCTCAAGGACAAGGCGTATCCCGAGGCGATCAAAGCAATCGGCCAAAAGATCGCTTTGGAAGGTCAGATCCAGGGGAACAAGCCGGAAGAGAAGATCGTTCGGATGCAGGCCGAGATCGCAGCGTCGCCGAAGGAAATGCAGCCGGTTATGGAGGCCATTTTGGCTCACTGGTATTGGCAGTATTTTCAAGCCAACCGCTGGCGATTCATGCAGCGGACGACTACCGCCGAGCCTCCCGGTGACGATATCCTGACCTGGGACCTGAAACGGATCTTTTCAGAGATCAACGAGCACTACACGGTGGCCCTGAGGGCCGAAGCGGAATTGAAGAAGATCCCCATCGCCCAGTACGATGCGCTGTTGGCCAAAGGCAACGTGCCGGACAGCTACCGCCCCACGCTGTACGATTTCGTAGCCTTCGAAGCCATCAAGTTCTATGCGTCTGCCGAGCAGGCTGGAGCCCGCTCCGAAGATGCATTCGATCTGTCCGCGGACAGTCCGATCTTTGCCCAGACGGCTGACTTCATGACGTGGGAGATCACCACCACCGATACAAGCTCGCCCACGGTCAAGGCAATTCGCATGTACCAGGATCTGTTGCGTTTTCATCAGAACGACGAAGATCCCGCCGCTCGACTGGACGCCGATCTGGGACGGATCGGCTTCGGCTACAACAAGGCGTTTGGTGAAGAGAAGGACTCGCGCTACAAGGCGGCGTTGAAGCGATACGTCGATCGAAACGGCGATCACGAGATCTCGGCTCGCGCCCGCTTCCATTGGGCCGGTGTGTTGCAGAAGGAAAAAGAACTGGTCGAAGCCCATCGGCTCGCGACCCAGGGCAAACAGGCATTTCCCGACAGCTTCGGCGGCAAGATGTGCCACAATCTGATTCAGCAGATCGAAGCCAAAAGCGCAGATGTCGGGATCGAGCAGGTCTGGAACGCCCCGTGGCCCACGATCCAAGTCCACTACCGCAACGTGGACCAAGTCTTCTTCCGGTTGGTACCCGCGGACTGGACAGCCAAAGCAAAGGCCGGGCAGCATCGTGCTGACCGGATGAATGACGACCAGCGCAAGGCTCTGATCGCGCAGAAGCCCGCACGGGAATGGTCGGCCAAGTTACCCGCCACCGACGATTACCAACTCCGCACCGAAGAGTTGCCGGCCCCCGAAGATCTGAAGCCTGGTTTTTACTTCCTACTGACCAGCTACGAACCGGCTTTCGGCGAGAAAGACAACATTGTCCAGTGCAGCGAGTTTTGGGTTAGCGATCTGGCCTTGGTCATGCGCAACCGCCGGGGCCAGACGAAGCTCGAAGGATTCGTACTGGATGCGAATTCGGGCGAGCCGGTTGGCGGCGCGGAAATACAAATGTTTTCGCGAAAGAACTATCGCGGGGGATTCAATCCCGGGGCGACGGCCAAGACCGATAGAAATGGCCTGTTCTCATTGAACGGAACCAACCGGAATCAACACTTAATCCTAGTCAGCCACAAGGGCCGGCAGTTGGCCACAGGGGATGAGTACTCGGCGTATCAACAGAAGTTGCAGCAAGATCCGTACCGCCGCACGGTCTTCTTCACTGACCGATCACTGTACCGGCCGGGCCAAACGATCAACTACAAGGGCATCTGTATCCGCGTCGATCAGAATTCCGATAACTACACGACTCTGGCGGGTCAAACTCTGACGGTCGTCTTCAAGGATCGCAATGGCAAAGAGGTCGCTCGCCAAGCACAACGGGCCAATGACTACGGTTCGTTCAGTGGCAGTTTCACGGCCCCGCGCGATCGACTGACGGGCCGCATGTCCATTCGCGTCGATGGCGAACCACGTGGGCAAACCGGGTTTAATGTGGAGGAATACAAACGGCCGAAATTCGAGGTGACGGTAGATGCCCCAAAGACCGCTCCCAAGCTGAACGGCCAGGTCGCCATGCAGGGCAAGGCTACGGCCTACACGGGCGCGGCGATCGACGGCGCCAAGGTTCGCTGGCGAGTTGTCCGCGAGGTACGCTATCCCAGGTGGTGGTACTGGCGCTGTTGGTGGGCGCCGCCGCAATCGTCCAGCCAGGAGATCGCTCGCGGTACAGCCACGACAGAACTGGATGGCACGTTCGACGTCGCCTTCACGGCAAAGCCGGATGTGTCTGTGCCAGAAAAGGACGAACCGGTCTTTCTGTTCAAGGTCTACGCCGATGTGACGGACACGACGGGCGAAACCCGCTCGGGCCAGAAGACGACCAACGTGGGCTACACGGCACTGGCCGCCTCGATGAGCGCGCCCGAGTGGCTGACTGACGACGTGCCTGTTGAGATTACGGTTAGCACGGCCTCGCTGGACGGCGACGGCCTGCCGGCGGACTGCAAATTGAAAGTTCACCGACTGAAACAGCCGGACAAGACCAAGCGGGCTGATCTGAGCGGCTACCAACCGCGCCCTGCGTACGGCATTAAAAGAGCGGGGGGCCCGGAACCGGAGCCCGATCCCGCCAATCCGAATTCCTGGGAGTTAGGGGAAGTGGTGGCCGAGGAAGGTTTTACCACGGACGCCGAGGGAAAAGCCACGCCCAAGATCGAACTTCCGCCCGGTCCGTATCGCGCCCTGCTGACCACACAGGACCGCTTTGGCAAAGAAGTCACGGCTATGCTGCCCCTAACCGTGTTGGATCCCGATGGCAAGCGATTCCCGGTGAAAATCCCCAACCACGTCGCCGCACCCAAGTGGAAACTGGAACCGGGCGATGAGTTTATGGCTCTGTGGGGCACCGGGTACGACAAGGCTCGGGCGTACGTCGAAATCGAACACCGCCGAAAAACAGTTCATGCGTCGTGGACCGAGCCCGACGCAACGCAGCAAGCAGTGAAGCAGGCGGTCACTGAGGCTATGCGTGGTGGCTTCACCGTCCGCACGACCATGGTCCGCGAGAACCGCGCATACATGACTTCGCGCCGTGTAGACGTGCCGTGGTCGAACAAGGAGTTGAAGGTTGCTTGGGAACACTTCGTATCCAAGTTGGAGCCCGGGCAGAAAGAAACCTGGACGGCCGTGGTCACCGGACCAGATGCCAAGAAGGCGGTGGCCGAGATGGTCGTCGCCCTGTACGACCAATCGCTGGACGCCTACCAGCCTCACAACTGGATGGACGGCTTCGGCGTATTCCGCCACGATTCGTCCAACCTTTCGTTCAGATTTGAAAACACGCAGAAACAGCTCCGACAAATCTACGGCAGTTGGCCCAGCGATCATCGTGACGCGTCGATGAACTACCGAGCGTTTCCCGCGGAAATCGTGGCCGCCTTATGGGGATTTTCGACCAAAGACCGAACCTTACTTAGGGAAAGAAAGGGCGTTGAAGCAGCGAAGAGTTACGGGCTCGCCCGATCTCCAAACGGCCGTTCCGAAATGCTTGGCCAGGCCGCTGATGCGAACGGAGTTGGCGGAGGGATGGACAAGAAGGGTGGCTTTGGTGGTTCACGTGCACAAGCGGCCCAGGCACCAGCTCCGGATTTGAGCGAAGTCTCCGCACGCAAGAATCTGAACGAGACAGCCTTCTTCTTCCCGCAACTGGTTTCCAACGCCGATGGGCAAGTACGAATCGAATTCACCATGCCCGAAGCGTTGACCAAATGGAAGTTCCTGGGCTTCGCTCATGACAAGCAATTGCGGGGCGGATTGTTGACTGACAGCGCCGTGACGGCCAAGGACCTGATGGTCCAGCCTAACGCACCGCGGTTCCTCCGCGAAGGCGATATGGTCGAGTTCACCGTCAAGGTCACCAACCAATCACCGACGTCGCAAAAAGGCTCTGTGCGGCTGACCCTGGCCGACGCTCGTACCGCAGAGACCATCGACGCCGCCTTGGGCAACCGGGTGACCGATCAGAGCTTCGAGATTCCTACCAGCCAGTCGCGCACGTTTTCCTGGAAACTGAACGTGCCGGATGGCCTGGGACCAATCATCTACAAAGCGGTCGGCTCGACTGGGCGGTTGTCCGACGGCGAGGAAGCCATGCTGGCCGTGCTGTCGCGACGCGTGCTGGTGACCGAATCACTGCCGCTGCCGATCCGCGGCCCCGAGACGAAGGATTTCAAATTCGACCGACTGCTGCAATCCGGTGCATCGGACACGCTGCGACACGAGACGCTGACCGTGCAAATGGTCTCGAACCCATCGTGGTATGCCGTGATGGCGCTACCCTATCTGATGGAATATCCGCACGAATGCAGCGAGCAAGTCTTCAATCGCTTGTACGCCAACGCCCTGGCGCGGCACATCGCCGCCAGCGATCCGAAGATCCGCCGTATCTTCGATACGTGGAAAGCGGCCGGCGGCGATACTCTGGACAGCCCGCTGGAAAAGAACCAGGATCTGAAGGCTGTGATGGTGGAGGAGACGCCGTGGCTGCGGCAAGCTCAAGCGGAGAGCCAGGCTCGCAAGAACGTGGGTATCCTGTTCGACGACAATCGGCTGAACGACGAAACGAGCCGCCTGTTGCACAAGCTCTCGGATATGCAGCAAGACAACGGCGCCTGGCCGTGGTTCCCGGGCGGACGGACAAACGATTACATCACGCTGTACATCACCACTGGCTTCGGCCGTCTGCGGCACTTGGGTGTCGAGATCGACACGGCCCCGGCCGTCAAATCGCTCGTTCGGCTCGACACTTGGATCGACGAGACGTACCGCAGGATCCTCAAAGGCGGCAAGAAAGATGACAACCACCTGACGTCGACCATCGCCCTGTACCTGTACGGTCGCAGCTTCTTCCTGGAAGACAAAGCGATCGACGCCAAGCACAAAGAGGCGGTCGATTACTTCCTGGGGCAGGCCCGCAAGTACTGGTTCGAGATGAACTGCCGCCAGTCGCAAGCCCATCTGTCTGTCGCCCTGAAGCGGTTCGGCGACGGGGATAAGGCCGCACTGATCATGCGGTCGATCAAGGAGCGGTCGGTCACCGATGAAGAAATGGGTATGTTCTGGCGAGACACGGAACTGTCCTGGTGGTGGTATCGCGCTCCGATCGAGACGCAGGCAATGATGATCGAGGCATTTGACGAGGTGGCCAACGATCAAGAGGCGGTCGAGGAGTGCAAGGTCTGGCTGCTGAAGCAGAAACAGACGCAGGACTGGAAGACCACCAAAGCCACGGCTGACGCCATCTACGGCCTGTTACTGCGTGGCGACAACGTGCTGGCCTCGGACGCGCTGGTCGAAGTCGCTCTGGGTGGCCAGAAGGTCGAGCCCGAACAGGTCGAAGCCGGCACGGGCTACTACGAACAGCGTTTCGTCCGCGGCGAGATCAAGCCGAGACTGGGCGAGATCACCGTCAAGAAGGTGGACGAAGGCGTCGCCTGGGGCAGCGTCCACTGGCAGTACCTGGAGGACATGGCCAAAGTGACGGCTCACGAAGGCACGCCGCTGAAGCTGGAAAAGGCTCTGTTCGTCAAACGGCATACGGCCAGCGGCGCCGTGCTGGAGAAGGTCGACGGTCCGGTTCAGGTGGGCGACGAATTGGTCGTGCGAGTCGTCCTGCGGACCGACCGCGACATGGAGTACGTTCACCTGAAAGACTATCGCGGAAGCGGCACCGAACCGGTCAACGTACTGTCCCGGTACAAGTTCCAGGACGGGCTGTACTACTACGAATCGACGAAGGACACAGCCAGCCACTTCTTCATCGACTACCTGCCAAAGGGCACGTACGTCTTCGAGTACTCGGTGCGCGTGCAATTGAAAGGCAAGTACCAAACCGGCTTCGCCCAGATCCAGTGCATGTACGCCCCCGAGTTCAACAGCCACTCGGAGAGCATCGTACTGGAAGTGAAGTAACACGCCATAAGACCGTTGGTCGCGACCAGAGTATGACGGGAATCCCCGTTCGGGCGCTTGCCGCGCGGGGACGATAGCTCTATCCTCATTTGCCTATCACGAATATTCCTGCCATATCTCTTCTGCGAGTCGATCAATGAACGCATTCGACTTCTTCAGCGTAGCGCGGATTTCCTTCGGCCGCGGAGCTTTCGACCGTATTGGCGAGTTGACTGGTTCCTTTGGACAAACGGCGATGATCATTACCAACGCCGGCCAGCCGGGCGATGGCGGCTTGGTGGACCGTTTGGCCGAACTGCTCGGCGGTTCGAATGTCCAAATGCACTGTTATCGCCAGCGAGGTGAACCAAGCGTCGAAGACGTGGAGATGGCACTGGAAGTAGCACGTCGAAAATCCTGCGACGTCGTCATTGGACTCGGCGGCGGCAGCGCCATCGACGCAGCCAAGGCGGTTGCCGGCCTTTTGGCCAACGGCGGATCGCCGTTGGACTACATGGAAGTGATCGGCAAAGGCCAGAAGCTGACGCAGCCCTCGGCACCGTGGATCGCGGTTCCTACGACCGCAGGCACTGGAGCCGAGGTCACTCGCAACGCGGTGATCGGCTGCCCGGAGAAGCGTTTCAAGGCCAGTCTGCGCAGCGAGCATCTGCTCCCGCGCATTGCGTTGGTCGATCCGGAGCTTGGCGTGGATGTACGTCCCGAGATCACCGCACGCAGTGGCATGGATGCGTTGTGCCAACTGATTGAATCCTACACCTCGAACAAAGCCCAGCCGATCACCGACGCGTTGGCGCTAAAGGGCATCGCCCTGGCAGCTCCCGCGCTGCCACGTGTCTTCACCGATGGCAGCGATTTGGATGCCCGTGAAGACATGGCGATGGCGGCACTGTTAAGCGGCGTCACACTAGCGAACGTGGGACTGGGCGCCGTTCACGGATTTGCGGCCCCGGCCTGCGCCAACTACCCGATTCCGCACGGGAGTCTCTGCGCAGTTCTGCTACCACACGTCGTGTCCGCCAATGCAACGGCTCTCAAGGCGGAATCAGCCGAACATCCTTGTCTGCAGAAATACGAGGCAGTCGGCCGAGCTTTGACGGCCGACGAAAATCTCCGGGGGCAATCGGCA
>JACKQG010003404.1_pt1 | contig 19575 bp, 21 predicted proteins | sample 8237621 | NCBI WGS metagenome assembly JACKQG01 (sample SAMN15677084, study PRJNA649215) | marine metagenome | biome: marine; feature: Black Sea; material: saline water; isolation source: suspended particulate matter (SPM) from the Black Sea western gyre | collected 2013-06-09/2013-06-10 | depth... | reverse complement strand
TCCAGTATCCGGAGCCATTACTTTTTAAACCCCCTAAAATACGTACATTCCACCTAAGTTATTTAGCTACTGTGCCCAAAGTGTGCCCTTATATGTTTCCTAAAAATTAAATGCTATACCAATAAGTATAAATACAGTAATCATATACAATACAGGTATCTTAAACTTTCTCAATACATAAAGTCCAAATGCCGCAAGTGCAAAATCTAAATAAGAGTGAATACCGCTTGGTATCACCGTATTTATAAGAACGGCAGTTAAGAGCCCAACAACAGCTGCATTTACCCCTGCTATTGCATTTAATACTTTATCTTTCTTAGTATAGCTTTCAAAACTATCCCAAAAACTCAGTATCAGTAAAAAACCTGGTAAAAATATAGCTATAGTTGATAGAAGTGCCCCAAAGAATGGCGAAGAGTGAAGTATATCAGCACCAAGGAAAGAAGCAATTGTAAACATAGGTCCAGGCACTGCTTGAGCTAAAGAGTATCCAAGTAAAAAGTTTTCATCTGTAATCATATTTCCTAAACTTTGTTCAAGCAAGGGAAGCACCACATGTCCTCCTCCAAATACAAGGCTTCCAGCCTCATAAAAGGCACTGAAGATTTTTATAATATCACTATAGAAACTAAGAAAAGGGAGTGTGAAAAGAAGTATTAAGAACAAAATAAAAGGAAAAAGTTTTATCTTTTTAGGTTCTAGCAGTTCAGTGTCAGGTTTGTTTTTTATAAGGATGCCACCGAGTAAAGCTGCACCAATTAAAACAAAGGTCTGTATGAACACGCTATTAAAAAATAGTAATATAAAAGTTGCTGATATAAATATAACTATTGATACTTTGTCTTTACAAAAGCTTTTAAACATCCCAAGGGCTGCATCAGCCACAATTACCGCCGCGAATAGTTTAAGTCCTGCAATAATCCCATTTATAATGGAATTATCACTTTGAGATATATTAAAAGTTGCTAGAAGATAAAGGATAAAAAAAGATGGAAATGTAAAAGCAACAAATGCAACTATACCACCTATAAGCCCACCTCTTTTTAGACCTATAGAAAATCCCACTTGAGATGAACTGGGACCAGGGAGAAACTGACTCAATGCTACGAGTTTAGCATAAGTTGCTTCATCGAGCCATCTAAGTTTTTCAACAAATGTTTTTCGAAAATATCCAAGATGTGCCATTGGTCCACCGAAACTGATAAATCCTAGAAGTAAAAATTTATAAAAAATTTCAAATAAATTTGTCATATAAAACCTCAAAAATATAATCATAGATTCTAGCTGAATGAAGCTATACTTTGCTGTAATTAATTTGTATTATATAGATATAGTGAAACAAGCTCCATCATCTAAATTTTTCCATTCCAGTGTGCCATTTAGATGTTGTTCAACTATGATTATTGACATGTAAAGGCCCAGTCCTGTTCCACTTTCAGGTTTTGTGGTGAAGTATTGTTTTCCTATTTTGTCGAATAAATCTTCGGGAATACCTCCGCCATTGTCACAGATGGAAATTATGTAACTATCTTTTGTCTGAAATGTTGAGAGAGTTATTTTAGAGTTTTCTACTTGATTTTCTTTTAAAACATCTTTAGCATTGTTGATGATATTTAGAACCACCTGCAATAGTTCATTTGGAAAAGTTTCTATTTCATAATTATCATTATTTTTGACAATCAACTCTATATTGTTATTTTTTAAACTTTTCACAAATAGTTTATTAACTTTATCAATAATATCAGAGATATTGATTTTAATCTTAGTTTTGTTTGGTTTAAAAAAATTTCTAAAATCATCTATAGTGTTTGATAGATGTTGCACTTCATTAGAAATAGATTGCATATCTTCTAGCAATCTTTGAGTACTTAGATTCTCTTTGAGCTCAATTGATAATTGAATATTGTTTGCATTCATAGAAATCACGCTAAGCGGTTGTCTCCATTGATGTGCGATCATCCCAATCATCTCTCCCATAGCTGCATGTTTAGATTGAATTATCAACAGCTCTTCTTTTTGAAGCAACTCCTGACTTTTTTTCTTAACCATTCTTTGAAATAAAACAACTAATATTATTAAAATAAAAATAATGATGATAGTGCCAAAAATTATCCATAACACCCACTTCGGTATATTAGTTGATGCTTTAGGAGTAAGCCATTTTTCTTTTGCTATGTAGAAGATGGATTTTTGGTTTTTCTTAAGTTCTTTTAGATGAAAATCAACTCTATCTGCTAAATGGTTTTTCTGAAATGAAAAAGCATATTTCACCATTGATGGTTCTACGACAACATTTGTTTTTACAACAGTGTTTCCTAATGGATTATTTAATTCGTAAAACCTGTTCACTATTACACAATCCACAGTGTTATTTGCTAAGAGTTCAAAAGCTTCTGCAAAGCTTAAAGCCTCTACATAAGCATTAGCTTGGATATCATATGTATGCAGTAGTTTTTTTATTGAACTTGACTGAATACTATCTTTTAAAATGGCAATTTTTTTCCCTTTTAAATTCAGAATAGAATCAATTTTCACACCTTTATGTCTATATAACACCGACCAACTGGATAATACGGTTTCTTTAGAAAACATAAACCTTTTTGTCCTTTCAGGAGTATATGCTATATCTGGCATGATATCAATTTTTTCATTTTCAAGCATATCTAAGCAATCTGACCAAATACAAGGGGTATAGTTTAGTTTCCAATTTTCTTTGAGTGCTATTTCATCCAATATATCTACAAAGAAACCTGATGGCTCGTCTTGGCTATTCATAAATATTTTTGGAGCGTTTTGATATATGCCCACACGTATCTCTTCTTGAGCAGATAAATAAGTGAGCGTTAGCAAAAAGAATAATATAAATATTTTAATCATATACAACCTTAGAAAACTATATGTAAACTCTGATCAAATCTAGCCATAATTATGTAAAAAAAAGCTTAAATTATTAATTAGATTCTTTTAGTGCACTTCATTTGATTATCATAATATATAATACAGTAAAAAATTAGAGATTAAAAGGAGTGGTGCTTGGCTATAGATAATTCACTATATGATTCACTAGAAAATGCATATATAAAGATAAGAGATTACTTTGAGAATAATAAACTTGGACCGGAACATTCTCAAATGATAATAAAACATGAAGAGCTGGCTGAGCTGTTAGAGAGACTGGATATCGAAGCTATTGAAGAACTCTCAAGTGATATACATGCACTGCATGATGAGCTTAATAAAATTAAAGAAGTTTCAAACAAGATTATAGAAGATCTTGATGGCACTGCTGATTCTAATGCCACTGCAGCTGATGTGGTGAAGGGATTAGATAAAATATTCTCACAAGTCAGCAATGTGATTGTATAAAATCACATTGAAGGGTTTTTATGTGTATCTATCTTTTTTTAATCACAAAAGTGCTAGAATGATTGTATATATTGTAAATACATAAAGGAGTGTCCTGTGGCGACAGTTACATCATACGGAGCTACGCAAGAGGTTACAGGTTCGTGTCACATACTTGAAGTTGATGGCAAGAAGGTGATGATTGATTGCGGTATGTTTCAAGGAGAAGAGGAAGATAAAAATCAGGGTCCTTTTGGTTTTAAAGCTTCTGAGATAGATTGTCTTTTAGTCACCCACGCTCATCTTGATCATGTGGGCAGAATCCCAAAACTGGTGAAGGAAGGTTTTGCGGGCAAGATTTATGCAACTGTGGCAACGAAAGATTTAGCATATCTTATTTTACTCGACAGTGCAAAAATTATGAATGAAGATTTTGCAACAAAGTATAAAAAAGCAGCACGTAAAGCGATAGAAAAGAAGATACGTCCACCACTGTACGGACCTTTGGATGTTCAAGCCACTTTTAATATGCAGTGGATAAATCCAGAGTATGATGAGTATTTTGATATTTGTGAAGGTGTGAGTGCTGTATACAGAAATGCCGGTCATATACTAGGTGCCGCATTCATAGAAATATCCTATATGGAAGATGGCACATCACATACTATAGTTTTTTCTGGCGATATTGGAAATAACAACAACATAGTGCTTTCAAATTTACAAAAATGTGAAAAAGCGGATGTTTTATATGTCGAAACCACCTATGGAGACAGAAATCATAAAACTTTTGATAAGACATTGGCCGAGTTTAAAGAGGTGGTTGTTAAAACTTTAAAAGCTAATGGAAATGTTCTTATACCATCCTTTGCAATCGAGAGAACACAAGAGCTTTTGTACATACTTCGGGAAATGTATGAGAGCAAAGAACTTCCAAAATGCAAAGTTTTTCTTGACAGTCCAATGGCGACAAAAACCACTGATGTTTATAGTACTTATACTGAACTCTTAAGTGAAGGTTGCCAGGAAAATATAAAAGAAAATGGAACTGTATTTGATTTTCATGCTCTTGTTTATACAGAAACTCCAGAAGCTTCAAAAGAGATAAATGAGATTGCCGGAGGCACAATTATAATAGCTGGAAGCGGTATGTGTGATGGTGGAAGAATCACAAGGCACTTTAAACATAGAATTTGGGAAAAAAACAATGCGGTGATATTTGTAGGTTATCAAGCTGTAGGAACATTGGGCCGTGAAATAGTGGATGGAGCAGAGTGGATTAAAATCTATAATGAAGACATTATCGTAAAAGCTTCAATACACACCATAAACGGTTTTTCTGCACATGCGGACCAGGAAGGTATTCTCCAGTGGATTTCTAAAATGAAAAATTTGAAAAAAGTTTTCTTGGTGCACGGTGAAAAAGAGAGTCAGGTTCATTTCAAAGAAGTGTTGAAAAAAGAACTCAACCTTGATGCGCATATTGTTGCTTTTGAAGAGAAAATAGAGCTTTAAGAGTTTTCCCGAAGTTTTTTTAACTTTTCTTGATAGTTTTCTTCATCACCATAAGCAAAAAACTTCTCATACAAGTTATGTTCATAAGCGACTTTTTTTGCGTGCTTTATAGGGCAGAAATAAAACTCTGTTCTTCCTGCTAATGCCGAGGCATACAGCATCAAACCATTCACATAAGAGCAGTAGAGACAGTTGAGCTTTTCAAATGCGTTTAAATATCCAAGATAATGATGATCAAAGAGTATATAGTCACTGCGTTTAATAAACTTAAATTTGAAGATTCTAAACACTGTCTGTTGATAAACAAAGAGAATGATGTCAAAGAGCACAACAGGAACAAGCATTCCATAGATGACAGGCGCTCCTAAAAAATGTAAAAGAGGAACCTCTCTCAACCAACTTAAAAGGTTTTTCATATTTTCTTTTTGTTTTGTTAAAACTTCTTTTTCAAACTTTACATAACCATCTTGAATCTCATAAGAGATCTGATTCTCCTGCTTAGCAATCTCACCGGCAAGTTTTAATTTCATCGCTTCTATATCGTCTACGATTCCTCTGATTTTATCATTCAACGATTATCCTTAGCATGATTATGAAATTATTATTTCAGTATTAAAAGATTTTATGAAAAAGCTATGGAGGGATTATGGAGAAAAATTCAAGATATTAGTAAAAATGATGATACTTAAACTCGACTTAATTAAAATAATATTAACGAAGCTTTTACCTATAAAATACTTACTGTAGCTACTATTAGAAAAATATTTATCTTATTCATTTGAAAAAGAAAAAAATAAGTTTATATGTAATATTGAAGATTAAAAAGGATGATATATTATGAGTGCAACGAATAAAGAGATGCAACTACAAAGAAACTGCCAGCTCTATGCTTATGTGCTGGTGTCACAAGGTAAAGAGGTTCCAGAATATATAGAAGAAAGTGCAGAGTCTTATGATTACCTTGTTGACTGCGTTGTGGAACTATCAGAAGAAATTAAGGGCTTAGACAGTGATACTTTCGAGAGAGTGGTGAATAACACGCAATCACAAGAGGCACGTGAACTTGCATACTGGTGGAGAATGTATCAAGAAGCTAATGAGCTTAGTAATTCATTAACTCAGACCTGTCTATAGTCTTAGACTAGGCCTGAGAATCAAGAGTTGCAATAACTAAACTGCATACACTCTTATGGTATCTGTTTCAAGTTGTCCGTTTAAAATTCTTATCATTGAGGTTAAAGTTCCTCCAGAGCTTTCGCATGAACCACAAGCTCCAACATATGAAATATAAACATCTGTCAAACCATTGTTTTCTTTGATGTCGATTAAATCTAAGTCTCCATTATCCGCTTGCAAAAATTCTCTGATTTTTTCATCTATCACTTTATCAATAGCATTTATTTTTTGGATAAGAGTCATTTTTTCAAATCCGATTTCACTGTTTTCCATTATAATATCCTTTTATTTTTGAAATGTAATTATTTTTATATATGCGACAATTATACACTATATAATATTCCATAGCTATCTGTACTTAGAACTTAGTTTGATTTTAATAAAAATTTAAGATTAGGATTTTAGTATAATTCTCAAAGATATTTTAGAAAAAGGGTGGTGTTATGGGTGGTTTTGCCGGTGGAGATGAAGGCGGGTACTGGGATGATGATGCTTTTTTTAGTCAAATGAACAAACAAAATTCCAGTGAATCGAAGAGTGTCCGTAGAAAAAAACCTTCTATACAGACAAGTGATTCAGGATACAGTATCAAAGTTCAGGAAGTGGATGATTTGTATGACACAATAAGCTTTGCACCTTGTAAATGTGAAACTTTCACTATTGAAGGATGTGATGATATCTCCTTAGAATCCAATAGCATTTATAAAGCCTATAAGGCACTTTATGACTTTACAAATGATTCAGATATTATAGACTTCTTTTTTGAACATAAGGTTGTTCTCACGAAGAGGATTCCTTTAAAAGCTACTCTAAAAGGGACTTCAATCGATGCAGCGGCATTTTTATATTTAGTGAAAGAGGTGTGCAATCTTGTTCTCAGCACTGATGAAATGGTGAGAATCGGGAGTGGGGTGGGTGCTGATTTGGATTTTTTAAAACACTGAAATCAGGATATCCCACACTTGTGCTTGAAGAAGAAAAATTTTATAAGTTATGTTATATCTTTATGCTAGAATTGCATATAAACTTTGAACCTCTAAAGGGATATTTATGAAAAAATCTAAAAATAAATCAATAGTTTTACTTGGATTGGTTTGTAGTGCGCTTATGTTAAGTGGGTGTATTGATGAGATAAAAGAAAAGTTGAATTTTGCAAAGTCTGAAGTAAAAAAGATTATATACCCGGTACCTGAGTGTTCAGACAAAGAAGTTATCATAGAGGTGAACAGAATATTAAGTGATGATGCCCTGTATGGCACGCATGCACAAGTGAAATTTGGAACAATTCTTTTAGTGGGCATAAATGAAGAAACAGAGGCTAAGACGTGTAAAGCAGTTGTTACCTACACCATAGATAAAAAGGATAATAAAATATCTTCTTTTTTGAGTAAAGTGCCTTTGATAAAAAATGTTTCAAAAGACAGAACAATATCCTATACAATTCATAGGCATCCAAAAGCGGATGAAAATCTAACATTTGTGGTGAATGTTAACTAAAGTAAATTAAAATTTCAAAAAATTATAAGGAAAAATATGAACTTTCAACCATTAGGAAATAGAGTTTTAGTTAAAAGAGTGGAAGAGTCAAACACAACGGCATCTGGAATCATAATCCCAGACAGTGCAACAGAAAAACCATCAAGCGGTGAAGTGGTGGCTGTAAGCAAAGAGGTTTCAGTTCTAGAAAATGGAAATGTGGTTCTTTTTGGTAAGTATTCAGGTACTGAAGTTTCGGTAGGTGTAGAGAAGTTTTTAGTATTAGACGTAGATGATATTTTTGGGATTATTGGTTAAAAGAGACTAGTCTCTTGGGCATTCTGCCGAAGAAAACTAAGTGTTAGCGTAAACATCGAAATTATTTCCGATGTTGTGATAAAAATAGATGAAGGGTTTCCTTCATTTTATTTAATAAAATTAGGGAATTAAATAATATAATGGCAAAAGAGATAATATTTTCAGATAACGCAAGAAATGCTCTTGCACGCGGTGTTCAAAAATTAACAGATGCAGTGAAAGTGACTATGGGACCTCGTGGTCGCAATGTGCTTATTCAAAAAAGTTACGGTTCTCCTATCATCACTAAAGACGGTGTTTCTGTGGCAAGAGAAATCGAACTTAAAGATAAACTCCAAGATATGGGGGCTCAGCTTGTAAAACAAGTTGCATCCAACACTGCCGATGAAGCAGGGGATGGTACAACAACTGCAACAGTTTTGGCAAATGCTATTTTTTCAGAAGGTCTTAGAAATATCACAGCCGGAGCAAATCCTGTTGAGGTTAAACGCGGAATGGACAAGGCTTGTGAAGCAATTTTGGAAAACCTTAAAGCAGCAAGTAAAGCCGTAAATGGTAAAAAAGATATTGCGCAAGTTGCAACAATCTCTGCAAACTCTGACACAGCTATCGGAGATATGATCGCTGAGGCCATGGATAGAGTGGGGCAAGACGGTGTTATCACTGTTGAAGAAGCCAAAGGGATCTATGATGAGCTTGATGTTGTTGAAGGTATGCAGTTTGACCGCGGTTACTTAAGCCCATATTTCATCACAAATGCTGAAAAGATGGTTGCTGAGATTGAAAATCCTTGGATCCTTTTAGCAGATAGTAAAATCTCATCTTTAAAAGATTTACTTCCTGTGTTGGAGCAAGTTCAAAAGACCAACCGCCCGCTTTTAATCATTGCTGAAGATGTGGAAGGTGAAGCACTTTCAACTTTGGTTGTGAATAAACTTCGTGGTGTTTTAAATATCTCTGCTGTTAAAGCTCCGGGTTTTGGTGATCGAAGAAAAGCAATGCTCTTAGATATTGCAACTTTAACTGCTGGAACTGTTATATCTGAAGAGACCGGACATACTTTAGAAGGTGCAACGATCGAGCATCTTGGTCAGGCATCCCGTGTGATTATCGATAAAGACAACACTGTAATCGTTAATGGTGCAGGCGCGGAAGCTGCTGTTAAAGCAAGAATCGCAGAGATTAAAGTGCAGATTGATGCGACAAGCTCTGAGTATGACAAAGAAAAACTTCAAGAGCGTCTTGCAAAACTTAGTGGAGGTGTGGCGGTGATTAAAGTCGGTGCTGCAACTGAGACTGAGATGAAAGAGAAAAAAGACAGAGTGGATGATGCACTCTCAGCTACAAAGGCCGCTGTTGAAGAGGGAATCATTATCGGTGGCGGAGCTGCCTTAGTCCGTGCTGCTGCTAAAGTTTCTCTTGATCTTAAGGGTGATCAAAAAATAGGTGCAGAGATTATTCTTCGCGCTGTGAAAGCACCGATGAAGCAGATCGCTCAAAATGCCGGTTATGACACCGGAGTTGTTGTGAATGCAGTTGAAAATGCAGAGAACTTAAATGTGGGATTTAATGCTGCAACCGGTGAATATGTGGATATGTTTAAAGCTGGAATCATAGATCCGCTTAAAGTGGCCCGTGTGGCTCTTACAAATGCAACTTCAGTTTCAAGTTTACTTCTTACAACAGAGGCCGCTATTTATGAGATTCCAGAAGAGAATTCTACAGATGCCGGAGCAGGAATGCCTCCGCAAATGGGTATGCCAGGGATGATGTAACCCCACCCCTATTTATTCCTCGTAAACACCTATTTTGAAGGTGTTTGCAAATTTCTTAAAATATTTTCCAATTAAAATACGACCTTATATCAAAAATAGAATATAAAGTAAATATTATATTAATAAACATACTTATATAATAAATTTTTATATAATCAACTTAGGATTAAAAATGTCAAATATGTCAATAAGCAAGAAAATTCATATACCTTAATAGCATCCATGTTGCTCGGATTTATCATAATCATTATAAATTATTTTTATTCAAATGCTGATATGATACAAGACATATATAATGCAGAAGATAAATCCCTTAGATCGTTTTATAAAGAAGCTATACAAGCTAAAGAAAATATAGGCCTGACAAATGCGATAAACATATCCAACAACTACAATGTTATCAGAGCACTGGAAACCAATAACAGGGATATTGCTATAAATGGTTTAAACACTGTTTCAAAAAATTTCAAAGACTATACAAATTACAAAAATATTAAAATTCATATACATGACAAAGATGTTCATAGTTTTTTAAGAGCTTGGAAACCAGAAAAATTCGGTGATGACTTAAGTTTATTTAGAAAAACTATAGTTGAAGTCAAAGAAAATAAAAAACCTATAGTTGCGATTGAACTTGGTCGTGCGGGCTTGATTTTAAGAGGCTTGGCACCAATAATTCAAAATGAGCAATATCTAGGTTCTGTTGAGTTTATGCAAGGTTTAAATTCGATAATTAAAAGTGCTAAAAAGAATTATGGATATGATGTTGCCATTCTTATGGACAACTCTTATTTATCCACTGCAACCGCATTGAAGGATTCACCAAAAGTTGGTGAATTCACTTTAGCTGTAAAAGAAAAAACTGTGAATAAGGACTTTTTTAAAGATATTAATAATATAAACATCAGAGATATTGATAGCTATCAAATAACTGATGAATATTTTGTGGTGTCAGAACCTATCTATGATTTTTCAAAGCAACTTGTTGGATATATGATAGCCGGTAAGCCGCTAGAAAAAGTTCAATCACTTGTTACTAAATCTCAAAACTCATCTATTAGACAAGTCCTTATCATTGTCGTCATTGATCTTATAATATTATTACTCTTAATCTATATAATCAGTATCACAGTCACTAAACCTATTAAAGAGCTTGACGAGGTTACTCAAGAGTTATCGGAGGGTGATGCAGACTTGTCCATTAGACTGCCTGTTAATTCAAATGATGAGTTGGGTCATGCAAGTGCCAGTTTTAATATATTTTTGAGTAAAGTGGAACAAATATCTATCCAAGAAAAAGAGCAGGCTCTTATAGCAGAAGAGTCTGCTAAAGAGGTTGTTCAGAGTATGGAAAATAATATGCTTACATTAACGTTATCGAAAAGCATGATAAGCGGTTCTATAGATAATTCAAATAACCTGCATAATAGTTTAAAAAACAATGTTGATAAAATAAGTGATATAAACACCCTTAATGAATTTATCGGAGGAACAGTCAATTCTGTATCTTCATCAACTGATGAAATTATTGAAACAATTAGAAGCATATCAGAGATGATAGGTGACTCCAGGGCGTCTGCTGAACAACTTTCATCAAATGTGGAAGAAATTTATAGTGTGATATCACTCATTAAAGATATATCTGATCAAACCAATCTTCTTGCATTGAATGCAGCTATTGAAGCGGCCCGTGCCGGTGAACATGGAAGAGGATTTGCAGTGGTTGCTGATGAGGTTAGAAAACTGGCAGAAAGAACACAAAAAGCCACAAGTGAAGTGGAGGCAAATATAAGTGTGTTAAAACAAAACTCTATCAGTATGTCTGAAAATAGTGAAAAGATAGAAGAATATACAAGTTCTTCACAAGAAAGATTGGACGAATTTAAAGATGGTTTTTCACAAATGGTGGCTAATATAGAAAAACTAAAAAAAGACAACTCTTCGATCGGTGTTGAATTATTCACCAATATGGTCAAGCTTGAACATATAATATATAAAAACAATGCCTATTCGAGTGCTTTTGTCGGTGAAGTGAATCAAGATGCTAAAAACCATACTCATTGCAAGTTTTCACAATGGTATGCATCCAATGAAATTAAATCAAAATTTTTAGAGAATAATGCTTTTAGATCAGTTGAAAATCCTCATAATGCAGGTCATGAAAAAATAAGTAAAATTATAGCGATGTTAGAAGATAAGAATAAATTCAGTTCAAATGAAATTATAAAATTATTTAAAGATACAGAAAAGGATTCAAAAGAATTGTTCAACTATCTTGATGATATGTTCAGATAATATTTTATTCCAACTCATTTAGCTATAATCTTGAACTTTATTATTTAGGGAAACAGAATGGAAAATCCTTTCGAATCAGGACACATAAAAAACTATATACTTCTATATGTGAGTGTAATAGTGATTATGGTTTTGTTTTTTATAGCTTCGAGTCTTTTTAATGATGTGCAAGATTTAGAGAAAAAAGTGTTTAATACAGAAGTTATTGAAGAAGAGGTTCTTATTCAAACAACTGAGAAAAAGGAGTTTCAACCTAAGTTTCAACTCCTTGATAAAGCTTATTAAGCTCTAGTAAAAGGGTTTACTCTTTTGTGACTATATAAAGTTGTTCATGCCCCAAGCTTTTTAAAATATCCATAACACTTACAAAGTCTTGAAACTTAGACTCTTTGTCACTGCGTAATATAACTGTTTGATTTTTAGAAATTTGTGAGAGTTTCACTTCTAAGTCAGACAAGGAAACTTCTTCTTTTTCAAAAAACATTTTTCCTTTTTCATTTACATACACAGTGACTTCATTTTTCAGTTCTTCTTTTTCAGTGGTTTGTGCTTCAGGTAAATTAACCGGAATAACCCCTTGTTTGATAAAGGTGGCAGTTGTTAAAACCATAACTAAAAGTACAAGCATAATATCGATAAACGGAATAACATTTATCTCTTCAAACTTTTTTCTTTGCTTTTTAAACTTAGGCATAATGGAGTTAGGCTTTTTTATCTTGAGCTATATCAAATCTAGTTAAGATTCTTTCCACTTTTCTAAGTGTGATCGTATAGGTGATGATTGCAGGCATAGCCACGACAAGTCCCATAGCTGTGGCCTTGAGTGCCAGTGCCAGACCCATCATGATTTTCTTGGCGTCCACCGCTCCGGCGTCTCCGAGGGTGTAAAAAGTGATCATAATCCCAAAAACAGTGCCAAGGAGACCGACATAGGGGGCATTGGTTCCGATAGCGCTGATCACTCCGATATTGTTTGTTAAATCAAGCTCTAGCGCATCTCTATGGTCATAGTCATCTATACGAACACTTGAGTAAAACATCATTCTCTCTATAAATAGCCAAAGCGTCACAATACTCATTAGAATTAAAACACCCATAACACCATAGTCAAGTGCATCTTCGGCATATAACATCAAGTTTTCAATTTCAATTTCCATTAATTTATTCCTTTTCTTTTTTAAATTTTAATAATACAGTTGTTCCATAATCTGGTTTGGATTTAAAACTGAGGCGAATCTCTTGTTTATCACAAAAGCGTTTAACCAAAGAAAGCCCTATACCGAATCCTTGCATACTGGCATCACTCTGGTAATAGTTGTCAAATATATTAAGCAATTCAACTTCATCCATTCCACAACCATAATCTTGAATACTGAGAATATTATCGTGTAATCTTATATCTATTTTATTATTATTTTGTGAGTATTTTACAGCATTATCTATAATGTTGTCAATTACTTTGGATAGTCCAATGCTGTCATTTGAAATAATGCTGGATTCTATGTCAAGATTGAAATTTATTTGCGGATATAAAGGAGATAAAAAGGAGACTCTTTCTTCAACAAGTGAGGCTAGATCAAAAGTTTCTTTCATTTGAGGAGAGGTTTGTGATTTAATCATGTACTCAAGCTCATTATATCTTTGTTCGAGCATCGCACAAGCGGTGTCTATTCTAGCGAGGCGTTTGAGATCTTTTTCATTGTTCAATGTTTTTTTAATCATCTGCGTGTTTGTTCTGATTGTACTGATGGGAAGATTTAATTCATGTAAAGTTTCTTTAGAAAGGTTACGAAGATTTCTTACGTATTCTCTTAATGGGTCAATCGCAAGGTTTGAAAGAATTATTCCGGAGTATGACACAAAAGCAAGCAGCACTATAGCAACAAGGTATGTATTTTGAATCAGCAGCACTTCAAGTAAAAAATGAAGTATCCCTAAAAAAATAGCCACAGTTACAAAATAGTAAATAAATATATTCAGTTGTAAGCTACGAAACAAGTTTATACCCGATGCCGCGAATATTTGTTATTTCCATATTCGGAAGTAAATGTTTGATACGATTGATATATACACGTATAGCTCCTTCACTCCCAGATTCACTAGAATTCCATAAAGCATCTAATATTAGCTCTTTTGGCACAGGTGCATTAGCATGAGACATAAGCAGCAGAAGAAGCAAATATTCTTTTTTTGATAGATCAAGCTCTTTTTTGTCATAAAAAAATCTTTGGTGAAGTTCATCGTGACATAGTTCACCGATACACTGATCTTCTTTTGGTTTATTACGTCTTAGCAGAGCCATAATTCTTAAAAGAAGCTCATCATTGTCAAAAGGTTTGCTTATATAGTCATCAGCACCATTTATAAAGCCTTTTTTCAAGATCTCTTTATCTTTGTGTGAGGTTAAAAAAATTGTCGGTGTGGTGTCGTTGGAGTCTCTAAGCTCACCTAAGAGTGTGATCCCGTTTATAAGAGGGACATTGATATCAAGAAGATATAAATCAAACTTGTTTTCAAAAATACTATCAAGTGCTTCTTGACCGTTTGGGGCATGCGTGACATGATATCCCTCATCCTCAAGTAAATCAATGAGACTCTCTGCAAAAAGCAGATCATCTTCGAGCAAAAGAATTTTAATCGACACTCGCTATAGCCCATGCGATTGCTTCACCGGCATACATCGGTACCACACCAGAATAGTCTTTTGGAACCACAAAAGTCCTTTTTTCTAAAGTCACTTCTTTAAACTCAGGACAGATTCCATAGATATTTTGTGCATTGTCGCTTACGAATGCCTGAAGATTATCCAATTTACCGTATTGCTCAAAAATCTCACATAAAAGCTGTAAGGATATCGGAGCTGTGAAAACACCGGCTGCACAACCGCAAGACTCTTTTTTATGTTGAGGATGCGGTGCAGAGTCTGAACCGAACATCACTTTAGGATGCGCTTGAAGTGCAACAGTTAAAAGTGCATCTAAATCTTCGGGACGCTTTGCAATAGGTTTACAAAAAAGATGGGGTTTCATCATTCCGCCGATAACATCATCAAGTGTTAAGATAAGGTGGTGAACTGTGATAGTCGCATAAAGGTTTTCATGTTTGTCTAACATATCAACAGCTGCTTTTGTTGTAATATGCTCCATAATGATTTTCAATTTAGGAAAATTAGTTGCTAAAAGTTCATAAATGGACATAAACTCAGCTTCTCTGTCCATAACGAAACCATCTGTCTCTCCGTGCACACAAAGCGGGATTTGCATATCGCTCATAGCTTGAAGTGTCGGTCTCATCTCTTCTATATCAAAAGAGCTTACGCCGCCCTCAGAGTTTGTAGTGATACCCGCCGGATAAAGTTTGATTGCCGTGATAACATCACGAACACTCTCTAAAAAAGCTTTATCGTAGTTCTTATAAAAAAGTGTCATGTACGGTTCAAAAAAATCATTTGGAACTGAAGCCATAATTCGTTGCTTATACGCTATCACATCTTCTTTTGTCTCTACGGGAGGTACAAGGTTAGGCATAACTATGGCACCGCTATAAGAGTATGCTGTAAGAGGAGCCACATTTTCAAGCATGACACCGTCCCGAAGATGAAGATGCATGTCAAGCGGCATTAAAAGTGTATGAGTTTTCATTGAATTCCTTAGAAATATCTATAAAAGCAATTATAGCAAAAGAAGGTTAAGCCCTCTTAAAACTTAATCAAGACAAATTTAGTTACTATATTATAAATAAATCTAATAGAGGAAAATAATGAAAAACTATAAGCCAGAACTTATATTTATAACTTTATTTTTAAGCTTGTCTTTTTTTGGCAGTGCATTGAATGCCCATTGTCCGCCATTTGTCAATGATGAATGTGTTCCGCTCTCAGAAGAAGTTGAGGCAAAAAAAAGTGTGTTAGAACATATAGAAGAAAAAGGGGTGCTGGATGTCGTGATATTAAATTCACCCACCACGTACTACGCAGGTGCCGAAAAGGAATTGGGATTTGATTATGAGCTGATATCTGCTTTTGCTAAAGAGATAAATGTGGATTTAAATCTTAGCGTTGTTTTCACCGTGAGCGAAGCACTGCAAAAAAGCAGAGACGGTGTCGGGGATATCACAGTGGCCGGACTCACTATAACTGACAAAAGAAAAGAAGAGTTTAAGTTCGGACCGCAGTATCTCACTGTTCAAGAACAGCTTATTTGCAGCAGTGATCTTTTCAAAAGAAGAAGCTTTCCCAGAGATGTTGAAGATATAGTGGGCTTAAATATTATAGTTGGAAAAGACACGAGTTATGAGAGCACTTTAAATAAGTTGAAAACTGAAGTGGACGGTTTTGATTTTGAGACAACAACAGAGTATTCCACAGAACAGTTATTGGATTTAACACACCAACAAGAGATAGACTGCACCATAGCAGATTCAAGTGTTTTTATGATTAACCAACGTTACTATCCAAAACTTGTACGTGCCTTAGTTTTAAGTGATAGAAAAAGTTTGGCTTGGATTATTAGAGATGATGAAGATCAATCTGTGAATGAAGCTTTATACAAATGGCTTAACAGGTATGAACGTTCTGGAAAAATGGCTGAACTTAGAGATCATTATTTTACATTTTTAAGTATCTTTGATTATTACGACACATCTATTTTTTATGAAAGATTGGAAAACAGACTGCCAAAATATAGAGAGCATTTTATTGGAGCAAGTGAAAAATATGATATCCCTTGGATGATTTTAGCTGCACAATCGTATCAGGAATCGCATTGGAATCCTAATGCCACGAGTCATACAGGTGTCCGTGGAATGATGATGCTTACAAATAACACGGCCAAACTGCTAGGCGTGAAAAATAGAATTGATGTGAAACAGAGTATATATGGAGGGGCGAAGTATTTACGGGTGATAGAAGCAAAACTGCCTCCAGAAATCAAAGGAAAAAACCGTTGGGCACTCACTCTCGCATCATACAATGTCGGTTATGGTCATATATTGGACGCCCAAACGCTTGCTAGAAAGTTAAATAGAAATCCAAATTCTTGGAAAGATTTAAAAGAAGTATTGCCATTGCTAACGCAAAAAAAATATTTTAGAAAGTTGAAGTATGGCTATGCGAGAGGTGATGAACCGGTTAAGTATGTTGATGCAATTCAAAATTATTATGACATCATACAAAAACATGAAGCTAAAATGGAGCTGGAGAGGGCTGAAAAAGCAAAAATTGCAGCTGAAAAAGCGGCAGAAAAAGCAAGGTTGAGAGAAGAAAATAAAGGCAAGGTCGGTTTGGTCTTTGTAACTACGAAAAGAAAATGGATCGGTTACATAGATATGCAAACAAAGAAAAAGTATCAAACATTTGCAAGTTCTGATTTAGAGATAGATGCGAACAAAGATTGGCTGCTTCTTTTTGGCGGTGGAACTGTAGAGCTTGATGTAAATCATGAGTTGCAGACTTTTTCTTCTAAAAATAATATGAGATTTAAATATGAAGATGGAAAATTAACGAAGATCGGTGTAGAAGAATTTATGAGTTTAAATAATGGAAATAAATGGTAAAGAAAAACAGAAGTGATTATAGAGACTTCTGTGCCTCTATAATCAAATCGTTTATAGCTTTTTCATAAACAAGAGCTTCTTCTTGAGATCTTGATTCAAAACGTGTCACAAGCACCGGAGTGGTGTTGCTCGCACGTACTAATCCCCAACCGTTTTGGAAGTTTATACGAACACCGTCCACATCGATAATATCTTTGATAGCAGGAAATGATGCCGGTGGATTTTGAAGTAATACTTTGACAGCATCTATGATTTTAAACTTTTCCTCTTCTGTTGTTTTAACTTTAATCTCTTCTGTTGAAAACACTTTTGGAAGTTTTGCAAGTTCTCTGTCTAAATCAATTCCATCATGAATAAGTTCTAGCATTCTAAGTGTGGCATAGATTGCATCATCATAACCAAAGTAACGGTTTTTGAAAAATATATGACCGGACACTTCACAAGCTAAGTCTGCATTTATCTCTTTCATTTTCACTTTAAGGTTTGAGTGACCTGTTTTATACATAATAGCCGTTGCCCCACGGCGTTCAAGCTCATCATACATCACCTGTGAACACTTCACTTCACCGACAACTGTAGGTTTATCCATCTTCATTGCATATAAAAGAGCCATCATATCGCCCTTGATATTGTTCTTATGAGTAAGCACAGCAATTCTGTCCGCATCGCCATCATATGCAAATGCGATATCATTGTCATCAGCTAAAAGTTTTTTCACATCTTCAAGGTTGTGTTCTTCTGAAGGGTCTGGGTGGTGATTTGGAAATGTGCCGTCGGGCTCCACAAAAAGTCCAGTTGTTTGAAGTTGAAGTGCTTTGAAGATATTTTCTGTAACAACACCGGCAACACCGTTTCCGCAATCATAAGCGATTTTTGTATCCATACCTTTTAGGTGGGAGAAATGTCTGACAATAAAATCAACATAGCGGGTGACAGCATCTATCTCATTCACTTCTCTTTGCTCAGCTTTTGGTATAAAATCCATAGCTTCACACTCATCACCGAGTGCATAAATAGCATCACTGAAAAATGGTGCTTGATCAACAGTGATCTTAAAACCATTATATTCACTAGGATTATGAGAACCTGTAATCATTACAGACGCCGATGGAGTTATGCCAACACCATCAACTTCCCATTTTTGATAATTGGTGAAGTAGTTCACCGGAGTGGGGACAAGACCCATACCAAGAACTTTTTTACCACCGGCATTTAAACCGGCCACAAGGTGCTCAAAAAGGATAGGTGAATGGCTTCTCGCATCATATCCGACAGCCACATAAGGGCCTTTTATTTTTGATGCTAGAGTAAAACCAATACGTGTGACACTCGTCTCATTTAATTCTTTTTCATAAATACCACGTATGTCGTACTCTCTGTAGATGCTCATTTATTTCCTTTAGTATGTTTTTTTAAAAGTTTCACCGGTGCTTACATTGAGAAAGATTTTATTTTGTTTTTTAATTTTTCCACAGTAGATAAAGTAGAGCTCTCCATCGGATATTTCCATCCAGCCATTACTTCTTTTAAAGTCTTTAAGTCGACAAGTTTCATTTTTGAAAAGTCTTTGGGAGACGGAGGTGAAAGTTGATTTATATCTCTCATAATCATCAGATTTAGAAATGGTCTCAAGAAGCATAGCTTCCATAGATATATCTTCAGGTATATCTTCTTCTATTATAGTTTGAGGTTCCGGTTCTTTAACTATTGTTTTTTCTTTGGGTTTTTTTTCTATAACAGGTATGGGTTTTTCAATCACTTGAACTTTTTCAATTTTCTTTTTTGTTTTTGCACTGTCGAGTTGTGTTAAATAATCTTCATGCACCCATTGGGCTGTTTTAGTATACTCTGATATTCTTGCCCAAGAATTTTTTATCTCATAAACTTTCACCTTATGCCCTTTATACAGACTATAAAGATGAGCAGATTTACTGGTGGGTGCAAGCCTCACTTTAAGTGTTTTAGTATTTACATAATGTGTGTCAGACGCAAGCGTATGTGCTGTGAATGTGCTAAGTGAAAGTAGGGAGATAAGTAGTTTTGTAAACATGATACACCTTGGATTTTTTGTAAATAATAGTATAGTGAAAATGAACTTAAGTATACTAATATATATAGTGATATA
>JACKQG010003403.1_pt1 | contig 19581 bp, 15 predicted proteins | sample 8237621 | NCBI WGS metagenome assembly JACKQG01 (sample SAMN15677084, study PRJNA649215) | marine metagenome | biome: marine; feature: Black Sea; material: saline water; isolation source: suspended particulate matter (SPM) from the Black Sea western gyre | collected 2013-06-09/2013-06-10 | depth... | reverse complement strand
ACAAAATTAGATAGTTTCCCCAACAAGATCTATCCTTTCAGTTCCAGATATTCTGTTTCCCCTCTCCTTTTGTAAAACAAATTTAAGCCAAATAAGCATTTATTGTTGGTATGTGATGGTATATTTGAACGTTTTCGGATCGAGCCAGTCAAGCGTCTCCTGACCTATCTGCGCATAAGGATAACCAAAGGTATTTAATGGTTTTCCATATTGTGGCGGATTCAACAACAAGTCTCTTCCCATGGCCAGCTTAACCCGATATTGATCCCAAGCACCCCAGAAATATTTCCTATACTCCCTGGCCTTTTCATCTTCCACTTTCAAATCATGCTTGAGCATCATCTTGCGGACATCAGCAGGGTCAACAGGCACCCAGCCATAACCGGGCAGGTAAAATTCGGCCCAGCAATGCTGCCATGAAGTGATATCCTGTTCTGCCTTTTTTCCCTGACGTATGCCGAAAATTTCCCGGGCAGGAACACCGGCGGCACGGGACAGGGACACATAAACAGAATGAATATCCGTACATTTCCCCCCGGGTCTTTCCAGCAAGGCACACACATCACCGGGACCGCATCCGATAGTCTTAGGGTCCCGGTACATATTTTCACAAACCCAGTCATAAATGGCTTTGGACTTACCAAGTACCGTGGTCTTCCCCTGTGTAATCTGATCTGCCAGCATTTTGACCGGGCCGTCTATTGGACCGAGACTGGTCGGAGCCAGGTACATGGCGTAATCAGCAGGGGCCCAAGACGCCTCTTCGACAGGGAAGTCCCGGCGCACTACCTCATCACGCACAGCATGAAAAGAAAAGGTTAATCTACGGTTTTGAGCCCCTGTGTCCCAGCGGGCATAAAGCATTGGAGTACTATATATCTGATCAGTATATATCGCTGACTCTGCAAAATCCCCGGAGATTTTAACATTGGTAATGACCTGGTCTCTGTCAGAAACAGGATATGGAACCCAGAGCCGCGCTTCTTCATTAACATTGTGGCCCGAAAGATCAAATTCCATAGTAATGGTACCACTCTGCCGAGATGACGCTACTGCGAGACTGGTCCACATGAACATGACGACGGCAAAACAGGCCAATATATTACATTTCTTCCTACCCATTTGCCCCCCCTGCTTTTTCATGTCGTTGCACTTTTGCGACATCCATGCCTGCATCTTTCCAATCTGCAAACAAGGTTTGGTAGATACTCTTGTAGCTTAGCTTCATTAATTTACGATAGCCAAGATAGCTTCGGCCCCCTGAATTGCAATAAACAACGATCTTTTTATTTTTATCAAGCCTTCCGGATTCCGCCGCAAATCGTGACACTGGAATATTAATGGCGCCGGGAATATGACCTTCAGCAAATTCGGATTCATCACGAACATCAACAAGGATAAAATCATCAGCGCCAGAATCGATCAATGCCTTCATCTCTGATGGAGACAGCTTGGTGGTTTCTATCTTTTTCTCATAGTCAGGGCCCGCATAGATCGGATAATTCAATTCCTCCCAGACCGGCATACCTTCCTTGTAAACGAGAACATTCTTATAGCCAAGATCTGCAGCTTTTATGGCCGCCCGTTTGCTTTTACCGCACTTGACACCATTACAATAAAAAACGATTGTCGATTTTTTGCTTTCAGGGAGTAACTGCTTATTTTCATCGAATTTTTTCTCCGGCAGATTTATAGACCGGGGAATATGAACTTCCTGGTACTCCTCAGGGTTCCTGGCATCAATTACCAGGACATCATCACTCTTTGAGTCAACCAGTTTTTTAAGCTGTGCCGAGTTTATGACCCGATACCCTTCACTATAAGGAACGGCTCCCCGTTCTATCAGTTCCGCAATAAGCAGATCTTTATCGATACAGCCATTATGGGGACCATTGTTTTCCGCAACAACCCTACCATCAATCATGACAGCCGGGGCTTCAGGATCATCACTGTTGCTCATGAACTTAGGGACAATCGTAACCGTGACATTGCTGACTTCTTTGAAAACCTCTGCTGCGTATTTAATGTCCTTTGAACAGCGCCCGCCTTGGGGTTCGTTAACAAACATTTTTAATTCAACTGCATGTGCGGTGATTGCGCATACAAAAAAAAGACTGAAAAAAACAGGGGCCAGCCAGTACTTTTGTTTCCTTACATCCATCTTGATTTCTCCTTTTCATCATAATTTCATAATAACTATTCAGCAGCACCTCATCTACACAACCTCATCTACACACGATCAGGCCTTCTCACATAATCAAACCTCCCCCTTTCTACATCGGGTAAACTGATTTTGCAAATAGGTAATGCCGATACAGACTGGTCGAAAGATAGAAGCAACTGATTGAAAGGCTCAATGAAAGACCAATCCCAGAACCACTGAACAGATTAATATTTCCACAGGAATGACCGTTGCTAGCGGCACCATTCAATGCGTAATTGGTATCTGGGGAGGGCAGCCTGCTTTATTGGCGCTTTGATCACCAATGGCGGACCTTTTGAATTGGCCAGGAATACTTTCAAGCAATCACCGGCCTGAAACGAACAGTGACTCAATACGATTTTTCAAGAGATTTTATACGGGAGGTACAGCAATGATTTTGCCATAGTGACAAAAGAACATTTCGAGCTTGACCTCAAACAGATAGAGGCTTTCAAAAACATCCATGACACGGAAATAAAAACAAAAATAACCCATGCCGATATAATCCAGGAAGGAATATATACCATCACCAAGCTGGAGAATCTTGAAATTTTATCTGCTACTGAATAAAGAGAGGCCATCAGTACTTTTTCGCGAAGCAAACATTGCCGGCTAATACTCCCCCATTTCCTCCTGCTCTCTGCCGAATATTCTTCTTGACTCACCAGCACTATTTAAGTAAATCCGACCTTATGATCTTTTGTTTCAAAACATATATACTCTATATATACGTAACCTCTTTTCTCTCTCCAAAAGTAATTTTCTAAAACCATTTAGGTGAATAATGGGCCCCGAATTTTATATCCTGGCTATTGGTATTCTCGTATTTTGTGCGGTTTTTGATCTCATCGTAGGCGTGAGCAACGATGCCGTCAATTTCCTCAATTCATCCATTGGATCCCGTGTTGCGCCGCGCCACGTGATCATGATTATTGCAAGTCTTGGCATTATAGCAGGCGTCACCTTTTCCAGCGGTATGATGGAGGTGGCCCGAAAGGGTATTTTCCATCCACAGTTTTTTACCATGCCTGAACTTATCGCCATTTTCCTGGCAGTAATGCTGACGGATATCCTGCTCCTTGATACGTTCAACACGCTTGGCCTACCCACATCAACAACTGTTTCCATTGTTTTTGAATTGCTGGGAGCCGCCGTGGCGCTCTCTCTAATAAAGATTCTCAGTGCGGGTGAAGGCCTGGGAATGATCGCCCAATACATTAATTCCAGTAAAGCCATGATTATCATTTTTGGAATCTTGCTTTCTGTAATTGTTGCTTTTTTCTGCGGAGCCATTGTTCAGTTCGCAAGCCGGCTTCTCTTCACCTTTGACTACACAAAAACCCTGCCACGCTATGGGGCTCTCTGGGGTGGAGTGGCTCTGTCGTCCATTGTTTTTTTTATTCTTATAAAAGGGGCCAAGGGTGCCTCTTTTATTACCCCGGAAACATATGCTCTCATCAAGTCAAATGCCCTTCAGATTCTCTTTGCAACATTTGTTATCTCAGCTGCAACTCTGCAGATCCTTATTACCTTTTTTCGTGCCAACATACTGAAACCAATTGTACTCATGGGCACGTTTGCCCTGGCAATGGCCTTTGCAGCCAATGATCTCGTCAATTTCATAGGGGTCCCGATGGCCGGCTTTCACGCCTTTAAAGCCGCCATGGCCTCGGCAGATCCTCTCAATATAACCATGGGGGTTCTCAGCCAAAAAGTTGAATCTGAAACCTTTCTCCTGCTGATTGCCGGCGTAATCATGGTATTCACGCTCTGGTTTTCAAAAAAGGCCAGGACCGTATCAAAAACAGAACTCGGCCTCGGAAGTCAGCAGGAAGATGTCGAGACCTTTGAGTCAACCAAGGTCTCCCGTGTCATTGTAAGGTCAGTAGACGCCTTCTTCACCTCCGGAAAAAGCTATATCCCCTTCCCTGTCCGCAAATTCGTTGACGATCGGATGGACCCCAAAAGATACCCCCATTCGGACAAAACCGGTCAGCAATCTTTCGACCTGGTCAGAGCATCTGTGAATCTAATGGTTGCCTCGGCCGTTATTTCCTTGGCCACCTCAATGAAGCTACCGCTATCAACAACGTATATCACCTTCATGGTTTCCATGGGATCTTCCTTTTCTGACCGTGCATGGGGACGGGAAACGGCTGTCTATCGAATTACAGGAGTTCTCACCGTTATCAGCGGCTGGTTTCTAACCGCGCTTATTGCCTTTTCCGTGGCCTTCGTTTTTGCCAACATACTGTACTTCCTAAATGGATTTGGAGTGGTCCTCCTGCTGAGCCTGTGCGCATTTATGATTATACGGTCACACCGCCTGCACGGTAAACGCTCCGAGGAGAGCGAACAATCCGCTGTTTTCAACCTCCACAAAATAACCGATGCAACACGAGCCCGGGAAGCCAGGGAAAGAACCTTTGAACACCTGACCCATCTCCTGAAAGAAATCAGGGAATCTCTCGATATTGGCTTTGATGCTTTATTCTGGAAGGAAATTGATACGCTCCGTGTCCAGAGGAAAAAAGTGAAAAAAGTCCAGCAATGGTCAAACATCATTATTGCCAATATCTTTAAAGTTCTGCGCATGCAGCAGAAGGAACACGCGATAACATCCTATAAATATGCCCAGACAATCAGAAGAATCCAGAAACTTTCCGACGGACACAGGGATATCATCAACCGTTCCTATGTCCATGTAAGCAATAACCATACAGGCCTGCTGGACGAGCAGATCGTCGAGTTGAAAAGCATTAAAAATGCTCTGATGCATATTCTTTCTCTGGTAGAAAATGCCTTTGCTCAAAAGGAGGCCTTGCATCCTGATATTATCGCCAAGGAACTCCAGGACATTCGTGATCTTGCCAATCAGTTCAACTACAACCAGATCGAACGTATTCAGGATGATTCTTCAAAAACAAGGCTCAGCATCCTCTTTTACGCCCTGGTCGGCAATGCCATCATGATGGGTAAACAGAACTTGAAACTCCTCGAGATTTTCCAGGAGTCCTTCCCGACCCAAGGCTCCCGAATCATGGATGCCCCTCCCAAGCCGGCGTAGCACAATATCCCCGTCTGGCTGATATCTCACAGCACGCGCTGCTGGAAGCAGGTATCAGCCAGATCAAGATTTAAACCACCTGATACCCTCTCAATCTCCCAAACTCTACACCCCTTCCTTTCCCTCCAGCTTTCTCCTTCCCACAAATATCTTGGCATAATTTGCCTATTGACAAAATAATCAATCCACATATACTTGCCTAGACAACTATTAGGGAGGCAACAAAATGAAATGCTGCGATGAAGACCCCAATGGCGAAGAGCCCCTAGGGCGACTTATATATCTATTATCCCAGGATATGAAAAATTTTGCGGAAAAAGTGCTGAAACCATATGATCTCACCCTGGAGCAGCTTCATATACTTAAAAGTATGTCTGTTACGTCAGGAATGAGTCAGCGCCAGATTGGTGAGATTGCCCGGAAAAAAGCTGCCAACATTACCAGAATGCTTGACCGGCTCGAATCGAAAAATCTTGTACAAAGAAAGGAAAACCTGGAAGACCGAAGGGCTGCTTCCGTCTTTCTTACAATTAAAGGGAAAGCTCTCGTCAATGAAGTTATTGGCATCTTTGATTCCTTTTCTACCAGCTTTCTCAGGGGAGTATCATCTGACAAACAACAGCTTATCAGAAACTCCTTTGAAAAAATGACTCAGAATCTCGAAAGAATGTCCCGGGAAAAAATTTAACCCCAAGTGAGGATTATTGTGCGATTTATATACATTTTTGCCACGGCAATACTTTTCAGCACCGCAACTGTTTTTGCCCAGGAAGCTCCTCCTGCCCAGGTTGTTACATCAAAAATAGCACAGAAGGAAGTCTCGGAAAATCGCTCTTTTATCGGCTTGCTCTATTATGACCGGGTGAGCCATATTTCCACAGAAGTCTCAGGCCTTGTTGCAGCCGTTGCTGTCCGCGAAGGCGATCTGGTTAAAAAAGACGCGCCGCTCGTCACACTCAACACCGAAATCCTCGACAAAGACATCGCCTTGAGCAACACGGTCATTGATCAGATCGAACTGCGCATCCAGCACGCTGCAAAACACTTCAAAAGAATGGATGTCCTGTTCTCAAAGGATGGCGTCAGCGAAAGAGACTATGATGATGCTCTCTATACTTACCAGAACACCCTGAAAGATAAGCAGGTGGAACAGAAAGAATATGAAAAACTCCTTATTCAAAAACGGAAAAGTGTCATACTGGCACCATTTGACGGGGTTATACTGGACAAAAACATTGATACTGGAGACTGGGTACAACAGGGCAAGCAGCTTGTCACTCTCGGGTCAACCCAGGACCTTTTCATCAGGGTTCCCGTTGCTGAAACCCTCCTGAAGCATATCACTGTAGGGGAAAAGGTCCCCGTCACAATCAATGCGTTCGATATCAAAATTGATGGCACCATAAGTGACATTGACCCTACAGCTGATGCAAAAACAAAAAATGTTTTTTTGAAACTTCGCATCCCGCCAATGGCCAAAGTAGCAGAAAATATGTCTGCCACGGTATACATCCCCACCAGCCCGAAGAGAAATCTCAGCATCATTCCCCGAGACGCACTTATAAAGTTCCAGGGCAGCGATTTCGTCTACACAGTCAAAGATGACAAAGCAGCAATTCTTCCTGTAAATATAGTGACCTACCTCGGTGACAGCATTGGCGCAGACAATCCGTATTTTATCCCTGGCATGCCTATTGTGATTGAAGGCAATGAACGTCTGCGACCTGACCAGCCTGTTGTTATTACAGGAGAAAAGTAATGGACATAATAGGCCAGTCTCTCAATAAGCCTGTCACGGTTGCTGTCGGTGTCATTCTGACAGTCATGTTCGGCCTTATTGGCTTAAACAAATTACCAATCCAGCTGACTCCCGACGTTGAAACACCCCAGATTACAGTAAGTACCACTTGGGGTGGTGCCACACCGTATGAAATCGAAAAAGAGATCATCGAAGAGCAGGAAGAAGTCTTAAAAGGCCTGCAGGGGCTCACCAAAATGGAGAGCGCAAGCTATAACAGCTATGGAGAGGTGACTTTATCCTTTGCGCTGGAGACTGCTATAGATGACGCCCTCCTCCGAGTATCAAACAAACTCAATGAGGTCCCCCGATATCCGGAAAACGCCAACAAACCTGTAATTGAAGCGGCAGGAGCGCAAAGCTCGCCGGTGATCTGGATGATGCTCAAATCACAACAGGACAACAAAGAACCCATCCAGCATTTCATGACTTTTTTTGAAAACAACATCCGCCAACATCTTGAGCGGGTGAAAGGAGTCGCCTCACTTTTTGTTTTTGGTGGGACTGAAAATGAACTGCACGTGACACTCAACGACCAGGAGATGGCACGCCACAACATTACAATCAACCAGATTATTGCCGCCCTTCAGAAAACCAACAGAAACATATCCGCCGGTGTCCTCGGGATAGGCAAAAAAAATTACAGAATCCGCTCTGTCAGCCAGTTTCAATCTCCACTGGAAGCTCTTGATGTAGTCGTCTTTGATGACGGTGTAAAACGTATATATCTGAAGGATGTGGCTACTGTCTCAAATGGCCACAAAAAGGAAGATGTCTCAGTTCTCCACAATGGAACGCCTGTCATTGTTATCGGTGTTCGAAAAGAACAGGGCACCAATGTGCTCGAGATGTCGGACCTCATAGAAGAGGAAGTCAAGCGCCTGAACAACGGGATACTTGGGCAAAAAGAACTATTCATTGATATGGTGTACGACCAGAGACCCTATATAAATACCGCTATTGATCTTGTGAAAAAGAATGTTCTCATCGGCGGCCTGCTGGCAATAGCAGTTCTCCTGCTCTTTCTGCGCAGTATCAGGTCAACCCTGGCAACCGCAGTGGCCATTCCCATTTCAGCCATAGGCACCTTTATTTTTCTCTGGCTCATGGGACGGAATCTCAATGTCGTCAGCCTTGCCGGAATCTCTTTTGCTGTTGGCATGCTTGTGGATAACTCCATTGTTGTCCTTGAAAATATCGACCGGCACAGAAAGATGGGAAAGAACTCTTATACCGCGGCTTATGAAGGGGCAAAAGAGGTCTGGGGTGCTGTCCTTGCCTCTACGGCAACCACTGTAGCCGTCTTCCTGCCGGTCATCTTTATACAGGAAGAAGCAGGCCAGCTGTTCAGGGATATCGCCATTGCCATTACCTTTTCCATCCTGCTCAGTCTCTTTGTCTCCATCTCCGTGATCCCGACCCTGATCCACCAGTTTTACAAAAACCAGAAGGAAAGCCCAAAAGGAGCCCTCCAAAAAAGCATTGTCGGTCCTTATCTTGTATCGCTTATCATGAAATTTTCTGGTTTCTGCCTCAAGAATACTCTGACCAGGGTAGCCACCGTTATCCTGTTTACATCCTTCTCTCTCGGTCTCACCGCATGGCTGCTGCCGAGTAGCGAATACCTTCCCCAGGGAAACCGAAATCTTATCTTGAACATACTGATTCCTCCTCCCGGCTATTCTGTCAACAAAATGAGAGATATGGGTGACTATATCTTCAAGGAGGCCAAGCCCTATTTTGAGGAAGACGGAAAAGACGGTTTCCCGCAGATAAGGGATATGTTTTACGTCGGGGCAGATCGATTTCACATTTTTGGAGGATTATCGGTTCATGAAACACGCGCCAAGGAAATGATGCCTCTTTTCACCCGGATCATGAACTCAATCCCTGGTATTTTTGGTGTCAGCATTCAAGCTGGAATATTTGAAAGCGGCATCGGCAAAGGGAGAACTGTCGAGGTTAATGTCTCCGGGGAAGATATTCATTCCATTGTTGATGCCTCTCGGGTTCTCTTTGGCAGTATAAGCGCAAAAATCCAAGGATCGCAGATTCGACCAGTCCCTTCACTGGAAACGAGTTATCCTGAAGTGCAAATTATTGCCCAGAAAGAAAAACTGGCGGCCAACGGACTCACAGAGGAAGATCTGGGTATCTATGTGGATATTCTCATGGATGGCCGAAAAATTAGTGAATACCGGCCAGAAGGAACAAAGCAGATCGATCTTATATTGAAAGGCTATGACAGTACCTTTGAAACACCGGAAGACATATTAAACGGCACAATCGTAAACAGTTTTGGGAATCTCATCCGCGTAGGGGATGTTTCAACGCTTGTATACAGTGAAGGAATGCCCCAGATCAATCACCTGGAAAGGAAACGGACCATCACTCTGCAGGTTACCCCCCCGGAAGATCTTCCACTGCAAAGCGCCATGGAAACCATTGAAAATGAAATCATTGGACCACTGCTGAAAGCAGGAACTATACAAGGAGTAGAAATTGAAGTGGGGGGAAATGCAGACAAGCTCACTCAGACCCGGCTGGCTCTTCAGTGGAACATGCTCCTGGCACTTGTTATTACCTATCTGTTGATGGCGGCACTTTTTGAGAATTTCCTCTATCCATTAATTATTCTTTTTTCTGTGCCGCTGGCCGCAGCCGGTGGTTTCCTGGGACTGAAAGCTGTAAACACCTTTATTGCACCCCAGGGCTTTGATGTTCTGACAATGCTTGGCTTTATCATCCTGATCGGTACGGTGGTCAATAATGCCATTCTCATCGTACATCAATCATTAAACAATGTTCGCTATAATGGTCTGGAAGGTATTGCTGCTGTTTCGGAGGCTGTACAGACCCGTATCAGGCCTATTTTCATGAGTGCGACAACGAGTCTGCTTGGAATGCTGCCCCTTGTTCTTTCAACCGGATCAGGCAGTGAGCTCTATCGGGGATTAGGCAGCATTCTGCTGGGGGGACTTGCCATGTCAACACTGTTCACACTCTTCGTAATACCAGCCCTGCTTGCCTTTTTTATTGGTTTTGAAAAAAGACGAAGCGCTGAGACAACCTAAAAACTAAATGTTTGTGGCTAACAACTTCTGGCTCAAAAAAGACAGTCCCTGAAAGCCGTTACCCCGTGACCACTAATCTGTTGAAAACGCCAAACTGCCCCCCCAAAAAAAAGTATTACATAGTGGTATAAAATAACTATCCGGATCTTTATAAGCATGGTAAAATAACCATCGCGAAATCCATTGAGGGCACCAAGCAGGGCCTATCAGGATGTTTTCGCTGTCATGATTACCTTCATACAAGTACAAACGGCCAAAAAAATCAGGAATGATTGTGAATCCTGCCGCAGATATAGCGGAGCCTATCGTTATAATATGAACAAGGGAGTTAAAAAAGATGAGCAATGAGAATGAAAACAACAAACTAGACCCGGAAGACCCTCAGAAGGAGGGCCACGTAGACGGCCCAATTGACCGTCTAGTCAAAGGACTGTGGCGCTCCCCTCTCGGAGTCCTGGGTGTTGCAATAACAACAATAAGTATCACACTGATGCTTACAGGAACAGCCGTAGACCTGCTCGGCCTTGTGGACAACCCGTATGCCGCACTGGTCACATATACGGTCTTGCCGGCAGGAATGCTTTTTGGCCTTGCTCTTCTGCCTATTGCCGTCTGGATACGACGCTGGCGCTGGCGCAGGACCGGTATTGACACCGATCACCTGCAGATAAACCTGAGCAACCCCAAGCATCGCCTGGGTCTTATCGCCTTTATTTCATTATCAGCCGTCAATGTTGCCATCCTTATTGTCATTGGCTATGAAGCGTATCATTTTACAGATTCCTCATATTTCTGCGGAAAAATATGTCACTCTGTCATGGAGCCTGAATATGAGGCATACCAGCGCTCCGCCCATTCGCGGGTAGCCTGTGTCGCCTGCCATATCGGCCCGGGTGCAACATGGTTTGTCCAGGCAAAATTATCTGGCCTTCGCCAGGTCAAGGCTGTACTCACGGACTCCTACAGCCGCCCCATCCCCGCCCCGGTCCACGAGTTGCGCCCGGCGCGCGATACCTGCGAGCAATGCCACTGGCCAGACAAGTTTCATGGCAAGAAAATCAAGCGTTTTGTTTCCTTTTCAAATGATGACCAGCAGAACCCCGACATAAATGAAATCGCCCTGCATATCGGCGGCCACAACCCTGAAACAAATAATTTCGAGGGAATTCACTGGCATGTAAGCAAGGAAGTTGAAGTCAGCTATCTGGCTGTTGATGAAAAACGCACCCAGGTGGCTAAAGTCAGAGTAAAGAGACCAAACGGCACCGTGGATGAATTTACAAAAAGTGATATTGACATTCCTGAAGGTGAAGAATTGCACTGGCGGGTAATGGACTGTATCGACTGTCATAACCGCCCGACTCACGTTTACCAGATGCCTGAGGAGCGGGTTGATTTCGGCCTCCTCAGTAAAAAAATCAACCCGGATATTGCCGGTATCCGTGAAGACAGCCTCGAAGTTATCAAGAAGGACTACGAAACCCGCGAACAGGCTGAAGACTCTATCATTAGTGATTTACTCTTCCTGCAGAAGAAGCGGGATGCCGCACAGGCACAAAAATACAAGGAAGACATCATCAAGGCCGGACAATTTTTGACTGAAGCATATCAGGGCAATGTCTGGCCAGCCATGGGAATCCAGTGGGGAACCTATATGGAGCATCTCGGCCATCAATATGCAGATGACGGCTATGGCTGCTGGCGATGCCATGACGAGGAACATGAAAACAAATCCGGCGAGACTATCTCCCGGGATTGCGGCATCTGTCACGACGAACCCTGATTCTGTCTAAGAATGGCAGTCACCCTCACAATGGGTGACTGCCAACATAGCGCAGAAATGACACGTTTCCGGACAAAGGGAACCTACAAATTACCCTTCAGCCGAAAGGATTTCTCCTTTCGGCTTTTTTTATAGCCTTTGCCGCCATTATCCAGGGCAAAAAAATCCTTTTATGGTATAGTTTTTTTCTGTACTTCCTGCTACTTTACGAAAGGAAACTTTTCCTGCTGTTAATAAACCCCTTTACCTGTTTCACAAGTCTGCCTCCAGCAACTTGATCCCAGGGCAGACTCTTTTATCATATCTGCTGCATCACATAACTCCCATAGCTTTCAAGGAGGAAAAGAATGGCTGTAAAAATTCTAATCACCCGCTCCATTGACAAGGATCTGGTCCAGGCCGTAAACCCTTTGATCGTCAAGCTACACACTCTTGCCATGGCCCAGCCCGGCTACATAAGTGGAGAGACTCTCAAGTGCATCGACCGGCCCGGGGAATATATTGTTATCAGTACCTGGCGCTCCCTGGAAGACTGGAATCGATGGCACAGCAGCCAGGAAAGAATTACCCTGCAGAGCACTATTGATTCTATCACAGGGAAAGAAACCGCCTACACTGTTTATGTCCCGTTTGGATAACAATCATTCTCAATAATTCCTTCTTTAGGGTACTTTGAAAAATTCGGCTTTTTGTTTGATCGCAAGGAGAATCTGTCACAATGAGCATCCAGAAAAAAAAGATGGCGGCAATGGCGGCTGTGCTGTTTCACCTCCAGGCGGCAGAAGAGTTACACGAAACCTCTCTGCCAGGTTCAGGAACGCAACATCCTTCTTCAGCCTCACCAAGCATGTGGAACCATAGCAGCAACCAGGCTCAAATGATGATGCGAAACCTTATTCAAATGAGGATGGTTCCGGGCCTGAAAGGATAAAATAATTCTCAAAGGAGATTAAAGAGCATGAGCACCTCCATTCAAGTGAAAAATACAGCGATAAATTACAGCAAGGACCGACCGGCCGCTGAAAATCCTGTAAAAATCATGGATTTAACCCTCCGCGACGGCTACCAGTCCCTTTTTGCCACCAGGGGAAGGACAGAGGATATGATTCCTGTTGCAGAGATGATGGATGAAATTGGGTTCTGGGCCTTGGAAACCTGGGGAGGAGCGACTTTTGATGCCATGCACCGATTCCTGAATGAAGACCCCTGGGAACGAATCAGAACTCTGAAGCGATATGTCAAAAAGACCCCTTTTTCCATGCTGCTCAGGGCACAGAATCTGGTTGGATACAGAAATTATGCCGATGATGTCGCGGAGGCCTTTGTTGACAGGGCTGCCGCCAATGGCATGGACATCTTCCGGACCTTTGATGCCTTAAATGATTACCGCAATTTTGAAACTGTCGTCAAAGGTATAAAAAAAGCCGGGAAACATTTCCAGGGCTGCATCTGTTACTCCATGACAGAACCGAGAATGGGCGGAGAAGTCTATACTCTGGACTACTACACCGCCAAGGCAAAAGAACTGGCTGCAATGGGAGCAGACAGTATCTGCATTAAAGATATGGCCGGCCTCCTCGCACCCTACGATGCTTTCGATCTTGTTGCAGCCCTTAAAAAGGCCACCGACATACCCATTCATCTGCACAGCCATTTCACTTCCGGCATGGCATCGATGACTCATCTCAAAGCTATTGAGGCCGGAGTTGACATTCTCGACACCTGCATGACCCCATTTGCCTATCGCACCTCACATCCAGCCATTGAACCGCTGGTCATGACCCTGCTCGGCACCAACCGCGACACGGGCTTTGACATAAAGTCCCTTGCCGAAATCAATGTGGTCCTGGAAAAAGAGATCCTACCGAAATACAAACACCTGCTTAATGACACCAAGGTCTCAATTATTGACATAAATGTTCTTCTTCACCAGACTCCGGGAGGAATGCTGTCAAACCTGGTGAACCAACTCCGGGAAATGGACGCCCTGGACAAGCTGGACCAGGTTTACGCAGAACTTCCCCGGGTAAGAAAAGACCTCGGCCAGATCCCTCTTGTTACCCCGACAAGCCAGATCGTCGGTATTCAGACTGTCAATAATGTTCTTTTTGATGATGAAAATGAACGCTACAAAATGCTCACTTCCCAGGTAAAGGATCTCTGCTACGGCCTGTATGGAAAAACAGCAATACCTATTAACCCGGAAGTCCAGAAAAAGGCATTGAAGGGCTATAAGAGAGGCGAGGAAGCGATTACCTGCCGGCCTGCCGAAGTGCTTGAACCGGAACTTGCAAAGGCCAAAGAGGAAACAAAAGGCCTTGCCATGGATCTTGACGATCAGCTGCTTTATGCCATCTACCCGGTGACCGGCAAGAAATTCCTAAAATGGAAATACGGCAAGGAAGAACCACCTCCCGAGGTTCGCCCCCGGACAATGGAAGATGTTATAGCCGACGCAGAACTTATCAAAAAAGCCAAAGCCGGTGAGCTCCTGGAAAAGCCGAAAAAACTGCCGCCCGAAGGCGCTCAAATCAGCAAATACAATGTATATGTCGATAATGAATATTTTGAGGTAGGCGTAGAGCAGATTGGCGGCGCACCAGCCATCAGATATGTAAACCCGACACCATCAGTATCTGCACCACCGCCTCCGCAACAACAGGCACCTCCGCAGCAGGCCCCGCCACCACAGCCTCCTGCAACCGCACCGGCACCCGCACCTCAAGCCGCGACGACTGTGGCAGTTGATACTGAAGGAACCCCTTTGATTGCACCCCTGCCGGGTATGCTGGTCGGAATAGAAAAGCAGGTAGGAGATCAGGTAAACAAGGGCGATTCCGTTGTTATCATCGAAGCAATGAAAATGGAAAATGCAATGACGGCTCCGGTGTCCGGAATTGTCAAAAAAATCAATTTCAGTATTGGTGATCCGGTGTCAAAGAATGATGTCTTATGCATTATAGGATAGTGTCTCTTTAGAACACATTATACTTCAGGCATAAAAAAAGGGCCCCCGGCAATGAGGGCCCTTTTTTTTATTCAGAGAAAAAATGACAGCAATAATTCAAATTACGCCTTGTGAAGGTTCATCCGCCATTACCTTCCGAAAAAATCGGGAAACCCACCATGCGACAAACATATACAGGAAAACAACCAGTATATTTTGAGCGACAAAACCAATCAAAGCAGAATCCATCGATCCGGCCAGGCTTTCCAGTTTTGACTCAGCGTAATATACTGCGGCAACCAGAACCATCCCACTGACATAACATGATGCCACCGCTGTCATCAGATACACTATCTTCAACCTCAAGAACCTCCAAAAACGAACAAGATAAAAGAGCGGTATCAGAACAGGTAAAGAAAAATTATAAATCAATACCCCATACAAAAAGGGAACTGCTTCTTCCATAGTATCAGTCTTCCGTTACTCTTTGTGCGAATCGCTCTTCCAATATCCAGGACTTTTCACCCAGACATCATAGCTGCCGAAATAAATATCTACGAGAGTGAGAAAACCGGTGACAATAAGCGGCCCATAAATAATTCCCAGGAAACCAAAAACCTTCAAACCACCCAGAATAGAAAGAAAAACCAGGAGGGTATGCATCTTAACCCGTTCCCCGACCATCTGGGGCTTGACAATATATTCCACCGAAAAGGACAGAAAAACATAAAATACTGCCATGAGAACTCCGGCGGCTATTTTTCCTTTAAGGAGCAGGATCAATGATGCCGGCAAGAGAACAAGACCAATACCAACAATAGGCAAAAAGGCAAGAATCCCCATTATCGCACCCCAGAGAACAGGAGAATTAATGCCCATAAAGGCAAAAACAAGGCCTCCCAGCACTCCCTGTATCACACCGCAGATACCATTCCCGATAAGGATTGCCCTGCTGATTTCCTCAAACTTGGCAAGAAGCAGACGGTCATGGTGATCAGGCAATGGAGAGAGCCTCTGGAGATAATTTTTAAGCTTCTCCTGATCAATAAGCAGGAAAAAGATGACCAGGATCATCATTATGAAATCAAAAACAAAATTAAGGATGTTGGCCGCCCAGGCACTGGCCTGATTATAGATAAAAAGAGCGCTCATCCGGCCCAGGTCAGAGAGTTCTGCTCCAAATTCCTTCAATTCAACCTTGATACCGTAGCCTTCAATGACCCCCTTCAGCTTGAGCAGAATAGCATTCTGTTCAACAAACTCGGTAAATTTGAGAGCCAGATTGGTGCCCTTTGTCAGCTGAAAGAGCGCATATGCCTCCTGGGAAAGTGTCCCTACAAAAAAAGTCATTGGAAGAAAAATAAGGACACCAATAAGACCGCAGGTAAAAAGAGAAGAAAACTGGGATGAAAATTTCCTATTGAAAAAAGTATAGACAGGGGAGAAAATAGTCGCCAACAGATAGGAAAGAATAAGAATAGCGACAAACGGCCATAAAAGGCGACCGACCAGAAAGGTTGCGAGGAGAAGCAAGCCTAGAAAATAAAGCAGGACCATCGGGCTTGGCGGCTTTTGACTCATACGTAGTCCCCCGCATGACAATGACAAATAAGTTGTTCCATTGACTGAGGTTATCAGCTATATTGTTTTTTTTCAAACAGATTCACACGTTGGATCCGCCAAAACTCTGTTCTTTCCTTGTCAGATCCATATTTTTTTATATTTCTGGAGTTTTCAATGCTGGATATCACAATAAAAAAAGCGCCGCCCGAACAGCTCAAACCAAAACCAGATGAAAAAGCCCTTGGCTTTGGCGCAATTTTCACAGACCACATGTTTGTCATGCATTATGACACCGAAAAAGGCTGGCATGATGCCCAGATATGCAAATACCAGCATTTCTCCCTCGACCCGGCAGCCATGGCGCTCCATTATGGCCAGGCCATCTTTGAAGGACTGAAGGCATACAGGGGAAAAGATAATCAAATTTATCTGTTTCGCCCCCAGGACAACCTGGCGAGAATGAATCTTTCCGCCACTAGAATGTGTATGCCAACAATAGATACAGATGATGTTCTCAGCGCCCTGAAACGCCTGCTGAAAATAGAACAGGACTGGGTGCCGGGAATCAATGGTGCATCACTGTATATACGTCCAACCATGATCGCCTCAGAGGCAGCACTTGGAGTGCGGCCAGCCAACCAGTATATCTTCTTTATCATACTGAGTCCGGTAGGGGCATATTATCCGGAAGGCTTTAATCCGGTGAAAATCTTTGTAACCGACAAATACGTGCGTGCCGTTCCCGGAGGAGTGGGCAACACCAAGACAGCCGGCAATTATGCCGCAAGTATCATGGCCGCTGTTGAAGCTCAGAAACAGGGATTCACACAGGTTCTCTGGCTTGATGCCGTCGAGAGAAAATACATCGAGGAAGTGGGCACCATGAACATCTTTTTCGTTATTGGCGATGAAGTGATCACTCCTCCTCTTTCCGGAAGCATCCTGCCGGGTATCACCAGAGACTCAGTACTGACGCTTGCTAAAGAATGGGGCCTTGATGTTGTCGAAAGACCTATTGCAATTGATGAAGTTTTCACAGCGGCCGGCAACGGATCCCTCAAAGAAGTCTTTGGAACCGGAACCGCTGCTGTTATCTCCCCTGTAGGCTCCCTCTATTATAAAGGTGAGACCTGCATCGTTAACAACGGTAAAACAGGAGAACTGGCCCAGCGGCTTTTCGATGAAATGCAATCTATGCAATATGGCGCAAAAACCGATCTTTTTGGCTGGGTAGAACGAGGTACCCCAGACTCAAACTCCCTGTAGATCAATTATGTTCACCTGAAAAGATTTTTTTTCTCCAGAGAAGCCGCCATGTTGCATTTTTTTTTCCCCCTCCCTTGATTTTTGAAATACCCATCCCTATTGTTTGGCCTACAAGGAAACAGGCCTTCTTTATAAGAGCCTATTTCCTTGTTTTAAGTTGAGAGCAAGATCGAAAAGCTTTCCAGCCCCTTTCGATCCATCATTCCCATTATTACTATTATTTTCACACGGAGGCTTTAAATGAACATACGTCCATTAAATGATCGCATTCTGGTCAAGAGATTGGAGAGTGAAGAAAAAACCGCAGGAGGACTCTTTATTCCTGACAGCGCCAAGGAAAAACCTGCAGAAGGCGAAATCGTCGCTGTAGGCCCTGGCAAAATGACAGATAAAGGTGAGCGGGTTGCTATGGATGTGAAGGCAGGTGATAGGGTTCTGTTCAGTAAATATGGTGGAACAGATGTCAAAATTGAAGGTATAGATTATCTGATTATGCGCGAGGATGACATCCTCGGTGTCGTAGAATAAGCTGAGAATAAGGAGAAAATCATGGGTTCAAAAGATATTCATTACGGGTCAAAAGCCCGCGAGCAAATCCTCACCGGGGTAAATGCTCTTTCAAATGCCGTTAAAGTGACACTGGGTCCCAAGGGCCGCAATGTTCTTCTTGAAAAATCCTTTGGTGCACCGACAATCACCAAGGACGGCGTAAGCGTTGCCAAAGAAATCGAACTGAAAGATAAATTCGAAAATATGGGCGCCCAGATGGTAAAAGAAGTGGCTTCCAAAACCAGTGATGTTGCTGGTGACGGAACGACTACAGCCACCATTCTTGCACAGTCAATATACTCTGAAGGCTGCAAGCTTGTTGCTGCCGGCCACAATCCAATGGAAATCAAACGAGGCATCGACAAATCAGTTGCAGCCGTTGTTGCTGAGCTCAAAAACATTGCCAAGCCAACCAAAGAGCAGAAAGAAATTGCCCAGGTTGGTACCATCTCCGCCAACAATGATGCCACCATCGGTAATATCATTGCCGAGGCCATGGACAAGGTCGGCAAAGAAGGTGTTATCACCGTCGAAGAAGCGAAAAGCATGGAAACAACCCTGGATGTTGTTGAGGGTATGCAGTTTGATCGCGGTTACCTCTCTCCCTACTTTGTAACCGATCCTGAGAAAATGGAAGTCAATGTTGAAGATCCTCTCATTCTCATCAATGAGAAAAAAATCAGCAACATGAAAGATCTGCTGCCTATTCTTGAGCAGGTTGCCAAACTGGGCAAACCCCTGTTCATTATTGCTGAAGATGTTGACGGTGAAGCACTGGCAACCCTTGTTGTCAACAAACTGCGCGGCACCCTGAACGTTTCAGCTGTCAAAGCCCCTGGTTTTGGTGATCGCAGAAAAGCCATGCTGGAAGATATCGCCATCCTTACCGGTGGTCAGGTAATTACCGAAGACCTCGGCATCAAGCTTGAGAATGTTACTCTGGATGATCTCGGCAATGCCAAGAAAATTATCATTGATAAAGACAACACCACCATTATCGGCGGTGCCGGCGAAAAAGACAAACTTGCGGCTCGTGTAAAACAGATTCGTGCCCAGGCAGAGGAAAGCTCTTCTGACTATGATCGCGAAAAACTGCAGGAAAGACTTGCCAAGCTGATCGGCGGTGTTGCTGTCATCAATGTCGGTGCTGCTACCGAAATTGAAATGAAAGAGAAAAAAGCCAGAGTTGAAGATGCACTGAATGCTACCAGGGCTGCGGTTGAAGAAGGAATCGTTCCCGGTGGTGGTGTTGCCTATCTTCGCTGCCTCAAAGCTCTCGAAGCTCTCGATCTTCCGGGTGAGCAGAAACTCGGTAAAAATATCATCATGCG
>JACKQG010003402.1_pt1 | contig 19590 bp, 13 predicted proteins | sample 8237621 | NCBI WGS metagenome assembly JACKQG01 (sample SAMN15677084, study PRJNA649215) | marine metagenome | biome: marine; feature: Black Sea; material: saline water; isolation source: suspended particulate matter (SPM) from the Black Sea western gyre | collected 2013-06-09/2013-06-10 | depth... | reverse complement strand
GGATTTTCCAGCCGAGTTCCTGTTGAGCCTTGCTCGAATCGGCGTAGAGCGCGGGGGGATCGCCGTCGCTGCGCTCGTCCTCAACCACCGGCACTTTTAGCCCGGTGACCGCCTCGACCGCGTCGATGATCTCGCGCACAGAGTTGGGTTTGCCCGTTCCGAGATTGTAAAAGCAGCCAGTGCCCGGCTCGTTGAGCTTGTCGAAGACAGCGATGTGCGCTCGGGAAAGGTCGTCCACATGCACATAGTCGCGCAGGCAGGTGCCGTCGGGCGTGTCGTAATCGGTGCCGAAGATTTTAATATGCTCGCGGCGGCCGGTCGCGGCGTCGATCACGAGCGGGATCAGGTGTGTCTCCGGGTTGTGGTCCTCTCCGATACTACCATCCTCGGCCGCGCCGGCGGCGTTGAAATAACGGAAGGCGGCAAAACTCAAACCGTAGGCGTGGGCGAAGGCCTTGAGGCAGTTCTCCACATCGAGTTTGGTCTGGCCGTAGGGGTTGATCGGCGCTTGCGGCAGGGTCTCGACCATAGGCAATGTGTCCGGCTCCCCGTAGGTCGCGCAGGTTGAGGAGAAGACAAACTTCTTCACGCCGTTGTCCAGCATGGTCTCGAGCAGGCGGAGCGTAGCGACGAAGTTGTTTTCGTAGTATTTGCGCGGCTCGGTGACCGACTCCCCAACGTAAGCGAAGGCAGCGAAGTGCATGACCAGCTCGATCGACTCCTCACGGAGGATTTTGCCCACAGCCTCAGGGTCGCCGAGATCACAGTCGTAGAAGGGGATTTCAGCACCGACCGCAGACCGATGGCCAAAGACCAAGTTATCCAGGACCACAGGGCGATGCCCCGCAGCCTCTAATTGACGCACACAATGGCTACCAATGTAACCGGCTCCTCCGACGACTAATACGTTCATAATTCACTGATAGGTAGGAAATCGCGGCTTTCCAAATCAAAAAAACCAAAGATACGGTAAATTCCACACTCTACATTTGCCCATCGGCAAAACTTTTCCACTATTGACAGTCCCACCGCTAAACGTGGTATCCATACCCGCTTACCCATGCAGCCAACCCGCATCGTTATCACAGGCGTCGGCCTGACCTCGCCCAACGGCAATACACTCGAAGAATATCGTAAGAATCTCCTCGATGGAGTCGCTCGTATCCAAATGATTGATATGCGCTATATGGGCTCCGCGGGAGCCACCGGCCAAGTGCCCGCCGGCGTCTGCGACTTCGACCCGAAGAAGCACCAGACACGGAAGGAACTGCGTGTCGGCACCCGTGCCGGCAGTATCGCGATCTACGCGGCGCGCGAAGCAATCGCCAATAGCGGCATCGACTTCGAAAATTATGATAAGAGCCGGATCGGCGTCTATGTCGGCACGACCGAACACGGGAACGTGGAGACCGAAAATGAGGTCTACAATATCTCGAAATTCGAGTACGATACCAAATTCTGGACACACCACCACAACCCACGCACCGTGGCCAACAACCCGGCCGGTGAGATCACGATCAATATGGGCATTACCGGGCCGCACTACACGATCGGTGCCGCCTGTGCGGCCGGTAACGCCGGCCTGATCCAGGCCCTCCAAATGCTCCGCCTCGGCGAGGTCGATCTGGCGCTGGCGGGTGGCGTCAGCGAAAGCATCCAGTCCTTCGGCATCTTTGCCGGTTTCAAAAGCCAAGGTGCCCTCGGCTCTCATCCGACCGATCCCAACAAAGTCAGCCGCCCCTTCGATAAGAACCGAAACGGCATCGTTGTCTCGGAAGGTGGCTGCATTTATACACTCGAACGTCTCGAAGATGCCCAAGCGCGCGGAGCCGACATCCTTGCAGAGATCATCGGCTACCGCATCAATTCCGACGCCTCCGATTATGTCCTCCCCAATCCCGAGCGCCAGGCCGAGTGCATGCGCCAAGCCCTCGACGTGGCAGGGATCAAGGCCTCGGAGGTTGACATCGTCAATACCCATGCCACCTCCACACCCATGGGGGACATCCAGGAAATCAAGGCGATCCGCGAGGTCTTCGGCGACTGCCCGACTACCTATGTCAACAACACGAAAAGCTACATCGGCCACTGCATGGGGGCCGCCGGTGCCCTTGAACTAGCAGGCAACCTACCCTCTTTTCATGATAACATCATCCATCCCACGATTAACGTGGATGAGCTCGACCCCGAATGCATGATGGCAAATCTCGTCATAAACGAGCCGCTCAAGGTTGACGCCGTCAAAGTTATCCTCAACAACTCATTCGGTATGCTCGGCATCAACTCCGCGCTCATCCTCCAAAAATTCGAAGACTAGCCAATCAGCATCATTCATCAATAATCAGCCATTTTCAAATGACAGAAGACCAAGTACAACAAATCGTAATCGACATCATCAACGAAATCGCGCCCGATGAGGACACCACCGGCCTGAAGGCTGACATCAACCTACGCGACCAAATGGACCTCGATTCCATGGATTTCCTCGACATCGTCATGGAGCTCCGCAAACAGCACGGCATCGAAGTGCCCGAAGAGGACTACCCAAAGCTCGCTTCCCTCGCAAGCTGCGGCGAATACCTGACACCGAAGTTCAACGCCAAGTAGTCACGCGACCCATTACTTATAAGGCAACGGCGCAAGTCGTTGCCTTTTTTCGTTTCGTATTGACGACTTTCCCGGCCTGAGCCTGTCGACATGCAGTCACCATCCATAGGGCAATAAGTTCTTGGAGCTTGCAGCCGCGTGCCAAGCAGACTTCCTCATTAAGGGCGATAAAAACCTCCTCGTCCTCAATCCCTTCCGCACGACACCCATCCTCACAGTTTTCCAATTCGCAGAGCAACACCGACCAAATGTCTAACTCCCTCGACAACCAACACTACGAAACCGTCATCATCGGCGCGGGCATGGCCGGGTTGGCCGCCGGGATCCGGCTCGCGCTCGCGGGCAAGAATGTGATCGTACTCGAGCGCCACAATGCCTCCGGCGGACTCAATTCCTTTTACAGCCAAGACGGGCGCAAGTTCGACGTCGGCCTGCATGCCATGACAAATTATGTGCCCAAAGGCACGAAAGGCACCCCGCTGACGAAGCTGCTGCGCCAGCTCCGCATCCCTTACGATGCGCTCGATCTCTGCCCGCAGAACGGCTCGCGCATCCACTTCCCCGGTTGCCAGCTGGAGTTCACCAACGACTTCGCCCATTTCGAAGCGGAGGTGGCACACGCCTTTCCCCGGCAGATCGACGGCTTCCGCGCGCTCGCGGAGGAAGTTCGCACCCTCGACGCCTTTAACCTCGGCGCGATCCCGACTTCCGCGCGCGAAGCTGTGCAGCGCCACATCAGCGACCCGCTCCTGGAGGATATGATCTTCTGCCCTGTCATGTATTACGGCAGCGCACAGGAGCACGACATGGACTACGGGCAGTTCGCCATCATGTTCCGCTCGCTCTTCTTCGAGGGCTTCGCCCGACCGCTCGAAGGGGTCCGCGTGATCATCAAGCTGCTCCAGGATCAATACCGCTCTCTCGGCGGCGTCCGCAAGATGAAGTGCGGTATCCGAAAAATCCATACAAGCGGTTCTAAGGCCTCCGCCATCGAGCTCGACAACGGCGCGACGATCACCGCCGATAAAATCATCTCCACGGCCGGCGCGGTGGAAACCGCCCGCCTCTGCAACGACCAACCCGCCGACGCCGCGAGCGACAACATCGGCCAACTCAGCTTCACCGAGACCATCACCGTGCTCGACCGCCAGCCCGCCGACTTCGGCTGGGACGATACGATCATCTTTTTCAACACCGCCGAGCGCTTCCGCTACGCACGGGTCGAGGACGCCCTAGTCGACCCGACCAGCGGCGTCATTTGCTTCCCTAACAACTACCAATACGGCGAAGGCCGCCAGCTGGACGAAGGCTTCCTCCGCGTCACCGCCATGGCCCACCACGACCAATGGTGCGCCCTGAGCGAGGACGACTACCTCGCGCAAAAAGCCCATTGGTATGCGAAGCTCCAGCAAGTCACGCTTGGCCTACTGCCCAAAGCCAAACTCGACCTCGACACCCACCGCATCGCCAGCGACATGTTCACCCCCCGCACGGTGCGCAAATACACGGGCCACCTGAACGGCGCGATCTACGGGGCACCAAACAAGATCAAGGACGGCCGCACTCATCTGGAAAACCTCTACCTCGCCGGCACCGACCAGGGTTTCCTAGGTATCGTAGGCGCCATGCTTAGCGGCATTTCCATGGCCAATCTACACTGCCTCCAAAATAGCTAGCTGCGCTAACTAAAGGAACTACGGTTCCCGCCGATCGATATGCGCGCGGAGCACCGCCAGATGTTCTTCCATACAGGCGAGGGTTTTCTTTAAACCCGGAAATTCCTATTGCCCTGAGTTCGAAACATTCGTCAGTATTCATGATGTGGTCACAGAGGCTTACGCTCAGGCCAGTCGTTTTAAGTATGTAGCGAACCCGCGCCAGCGGGGTCGACGCCCCAGCGCTGTCGGATCGTTTTCTATGTCGACGCGACTGGCGTCGCATCGCTACCACACCACCCATTCATACTGGTTATTTACAACTCAGGACACTGGGACGCGAGAAGCTTTACCGTTCGGCAAGTTAATCATCCATTGCCAGGTGCAGCAGTGACCTACTCGGTTAGCGCGCTACGCAGACCTGACATGAGCGCTTCAGACTCGCGGGCGATGCCAAGGCGACAGAGACGACTGACGGGGTAGATATCCTGTGCGATCAAATAAGCAGCCAAGGCACCAGCATGGTGACCGTCTTCGGACTGGCGGTTAGCGCGGTCTAGTTGGAGCACAAAATTTGCCACACGGGGCGCGAGTTCGGCGCGAGCGCGGTTCATCGGACCATCGCTGGGGTCTATCTTCGACGCCTCGACGAGGAGCTCCCACGCAGCGTAGGGTTCGACCTGCTTGACGAGCTCGGCGCTCTGAGCGACGAGAAGATCGATACGGGCGACTTGCTCGATGACAGCCATCAGCAAGGGGCGGCGTTGCATATCCTCGGCTAGGGCAAAGCCGAGATCCATGCGACGCTCATAAATGCCGCGGCGATCGTCGCGCTTGTAGAGATCATCAAAAATCTGCACGCCCTGCGAACCGGCGGTGGCGAGCTTGGTCGTCTCCTGCTGGAAGTCTCGGATGGCAGGATTCGAGGGCCAGATCTCAATCGCGGTCTGTAGCTCGGCGCGGGCCTTGTCGATATCACCGAGGTTACGGTATTGGGAGGCGGCGAAGACCGCCATGTCGCTCATGCTCTTGGCCGTTTCGACGGCAGAGAGCACACGGTTCTTCGGAAAATCTTCGGCCAGTTTGTAAATCTCACCAGCTAGTTCGGGGACGCCGTCGTAGTCTTTGGCGTCAGCGAGCTCGCCGGCTTCGATTAGCCTGCGATAGAGATCGAGCATGTGGCGGCGCTGTTCGGCGGGGATTTTGTTCAGTTCAGTCAGATACTCTCCTAGAAAGAAGACTTCTTGCAGTCGCTCCTAAGCGATGAGGTTGCGGTTTTCGCTATAGGCGGCGTTGACGGCGTCGACCCCCTGATTGACATCATTGATCGCCTCGCGTGCAATGAAGGTCATGCTGTCGACCGTAAAGGCCAGATCACTGCCGGGGATCAATTCTTGGAGTTGATCTTTACCCACTTCGAGAGACTGGTGGGAGCCCTTGAAAATCGATTGGTAAAAACCGGCCAAGACGAGCGCATGCTGGAAGCGGCGCTGGATAATAAAACTCACGATCTGACTCTGGAACTGGAGTTTCGCCTGAAGCCCGGTGGCCGCTGATTGGGTTTCCAGAGCGATAATCTTGGCCTCGGTCTCCGCGAGATCGAGCATGCGGAAGGCAGCCTCGCTGGTTAAGGCCACAGCCTCGCCATCAGATTGGCCGGATTCCGAAGACCTGCGAGCGATACTGGAATCTCGAATACGCTGTTGCTGAATATTCTTCAAAGCGAGCGCACGGTTTGCGACGATTTCCTGTTGATACTGCCGCATTTGCTGCAGCTCACGCTGTGTCATAGTCACCCCGCGGCTTTCCTTTCGGATGCGCCAGGCGTTGAACACCTGATTCGCCACGATGGTGCTGTTGCCCCCGTCGAGATCGAAGCGCGTGGCACGAAAGAGTAACTCCCAGGTATCGAGAATGGCGTCATCGCTATTATCGTTGGAGACGGAGAGACGCTCCAGGATGTCATCCATCAGTTGCGCGTATAGCGTTTCGTCCTCCGTCGGCGAGGCCAACAGGAAGCGCTCAAAGCGTGAACGGAAGGCGCGCTGTTCGGTAAGATTGAAATTCTTCCCCTTCCACTCAAAGCTGCCGTTCTCGAAATCCATTGAGTCACTGCTCGGGTCGAAGACACGGTTGGCCATTTCGAGAAATGAGTTACTCTCGAAGATGCCGTTGGTCGGCGTCTGCACACTGGCCTGCGCTGGCTGCGGGCTGTAGCTGGGCGCAGCGCCTTGTGCGTTGAGCGAGACTGCTGCCAGAAGCAGCGATAGACTAATACTTGCGCAAAGCTTCGACATAAATGAGCCCTCCCTTTTCGATGGTTATTTGCATCTCGTAGCGCTGCCCTACGTGCAGATTATCCGTCACGCCTTCCGGAACGAAGATCGGCAGGCGAATGTCGCTGCCCTCGATGACAACTGCTAGGACGCGACCGAGGCCTTTTTCCCATTTAATCTGCTCGTCGATCTGAGCGCGCAGCACGTAGCTATTGCCCAAAAAGTCGCCAGGCTTTTTGACGTAGTTCTCGATTGGCAACGGCTCCTCATCAGAAAAACTTCCTCGGCCACAAGCAGCGAAAAGTGTGACCAGCAACAACGGCAGAATACAAGTGAGCGAATAGATTATATTTTTGCTGACGGGCATAAAATAAGATTTTTTTTGAAAAATGTAAACTGGTAGCGCTGCGACGCCTGTCGTGTCGATATCGGCTAAATTTAGCTATACATCCGTCGACCTTGCTATCGTAAGTTCGCTACGTAGGTGTGAAGATTTGCCTAGATTGCACATTAGCCTTAGTTCCAACGTTTTTGCTGGCAACCCCAAAAGACCATGACCGCGCCGACCAGCGCGTGTGCCAACAAGACCGCCACGGCCAGTCCCGGCGAGGGGATCCACTCGTTCGACTCGAGTCGGTAGGCATCGTAAAGGCGCGTGTCCAACATCGAGCTGAAGTAGCCGCCCCAGCCCCAATAAGCGTTGATAAACGGACGGCAGACCCAGACGAGCACATCCGGCAAGGCGAGCACGATCCCCGAGAGCGGTAACTGAAAGCCGATAAGATAGACTGAAAGTAACGAGGCTTTGTCCGCCGAATTAAAGATGGCAGAGAAGCCCAGACAAATGGCCGTCATGGAAACACAAGTTAAAACCAGCACAAACACCTGCCAGAAACTGTCGCCAGGAAACTCACAAATATATTTCACGAAGAGCATCATCCACAGCCCCTGAATCAGCGCGATTAGTGAGGTGAAGATCAATTTACTACTCGCGTAGGCGACTGGGTTGAGTCCGGCAAAGCGCTCCTTTTCGTAGAGGGGGCGTTCACCGGCAATCTCGCGGGCACCATTATTACTGCCCATAAGGGTGAGCAAGATCACCTGAAAGAGAATCAAACCGGTGACGAGCGAGGCCGCCTCCATTGCATCGATCCGGTAGCGCAGATTGTCCTGCATCTGCTCCATAAAACCCGTCACGGAGTTGAGCGCGAGGCCCCGCAACTGCGGAATGCCGTCCCAGGCAAAGATCGTGACCAGCAGCGGGAATCCAATGGTGATACCCAAAGTGAGCAGCCAATAGCCCCGGTCGCGTTTAAAGAGCAGTGCCCGCCGCTGGAGCAAGGTGCAGGTTTGCGCGAGAGCACTCGGAGGCGGCGGCGGCGCGACGGCGGACACCAGCTCGTGCCGGGTAGCGGACACCGCACCATCCGCCCAAAGCTCCCGCCAATGCTGAATCGGGCACTCACTTAGCTTGTCATAAAGGTGCAAGGCATCGGGGATACCGAAGTAAGCATTCATCGCTTCCAACTCACCCTGAAAGACCACCGCCCCTTCATAGACAACGGTAATCCAGTCAAAATCTTCGAGTTTGGCTAGGTTGTGAATGATGCAGATAAAAGTTTTCTCCCGCTCGTCACGCAGACCTTGAAGCATGGCGAGGATTTGATCCTCCGAGCGCGGATCGAGCCCACTGGTCACTTCGTCGCAGACCATACATTGCGGATCTCCCACCAACTCTAGGCCGAGCCCGAGTCGGCGCAACTGCCCCCCACTCAAATCGGCGACGCGCTTCCTATGGTGAGTCTCCAGTCCGATGCGGCGGAGGATTTCTTCCAGCCGCTCCGCCTTGGCCGCTCGGTCGCGCACGCAGAGATCGAGCGCATAGCGGAGTGCTTCGCCGACCGAGAGACGCTCATGCGCGATGCTAAACTGAGGCGCGAAGGCAAGCTTGCCCTGCAATTCCGAGCTCTCGGTCACAGGTTCACCTGCGTAGGTAACCGCACCCTCGCTGGGCAGAATGCCAAGGATCGCTTTGACTAGAGTCGTCTTGCCACAACCCGAAGGTCCGATCACCGCATTAAGCCCCCGGGGCATAAAGCGCGCGGTCGCCCCGTCGAGAATACGTGCGCCCATGGGTCGGATTTTCACCGTGAGATCGTGACAAGCTAACATTAACCGACAAATTATCTTTGCTCATACGTCAAAGGCCAGCATTTTGATCACTATGACGTCCGCCAGAAACGCCCTTATTCTCTGCCTCCTAACCGCCCTTGCCAGTCAACTCCACGCCGTCAGTGTGACGACGCGCGGCGTCAAGAACCCGAAAGTCTATGGCATCGAATTCTCCGGTGACACCCGTGCCTACTACGGCAGCGAAGAAGGCGTCCAGTCCATCTCGAAACAGGAATACGTTACCGCCACGTTCCGCGTCACGGAGATCAACATAGTAACCCAAGGCACCGCCCTCCTCCGTATCTACCACAGTCGCCCGCTGCGAGCCGGCGAGCTCCAGCAAGCCCTCGGCGAGAGCATGAACGCGGCCGGCGTGCCCGGCGGCAGTTCCATCATCCAACGCCCGCTGCCCCCGCAAGTCCAGGCAATGGCGGACCGTGCCTCCGGCGCTGCGGAGGTCGCCACCAGCACTGCCGTGATGAAAGAATACCCCATCGCCACCCACGCACATACGATCGAATACCGCATCGGCAGCCTCGACGAACTCCTCGACCTACACGATGAATTGAAGAAACACTGGCTGAAGGAACCAGCCTATTTTGCAAGCGGCCAGATCGTCGCCGAGGATGAGGCCGTGAGCCAAGAGATGAAGCCCCGCAGCCTGGGCGGCACCTTGTTCCAGGTGCAGGAATAAGAACTCACTCAAACGTCCGCCACGTAAATTACATAAGCCGCCCGCTTGGCGCGCTCGTGCACTTTTGCGGGTATGACGCCAACTCGGTAGCCAACTGCCTCCAGCCGCGCCTTGAAGTGCGGATCCGTGCCAGCCGACCAGAAGGCAGCACGGCCACCTGCTTTCAGGAGTTTGCGCACCGCGCGGAGCCCCTGGTGCGAATAGAGTGAGCCGTTACTCGCTTTGACCATACCCGTGGGACCGTTGTCCACATCGAGTATCATGGCGTCGTAGCTATGAGAAACGCCATCGTAGATGGTCTTCACAGCATCGGCCTCGATCACGTGGACCCGTGGGTCGTTGAGCAGGGCTCCGTTGAGATCGCATAAATAGTCACGATTCCATTCGACGACCTTAGACACCAGTTCGACCACATCCACCTGCGACTCCGCTCCCACGCAGTCCAAAACGCTCCGTAGCGTAAACCCGAGACCGAGACCACCGATCATGACGCGTGCTTTCGCGTCTTTACGGATACGCTCAACACCCAGCCTTCCCAACAGGAGCTCCGAGGCCGCTGCCTTCGAATGCATCAGCTCCTGCCCCTGAAAACTGATCGAATAGGCGCCGTCGTGTGCATAGAGCGCCATCGGGGCACCGTCGGGTGTGGTCGACTCGGCGAGTTTGATACGTGGTTTCATAGCCAGAGATCGGCGGGGAAATAGAAGTCTGGCAACTGTAAACAGCTTCAACCGAAGAGCTCACACGCCACCTATTCGAAAGCGGTTCCCGCTTCCGCTACCTTACCAACCGTAGCGGAACGGGGAACCCGTTTCGACCCCTACGCTAACAGATCAAGCCGGACACTCGAAATGGGTTCCCCATTCCGCTACACTTTTCTTCCGTAGCTTTGCCGACCTTCCAGACTTTTTACGAAATAAATGCTCCCGAGATTCGACCTTCGCATTTCGCCCCTCAATGTCAGCACATCTATGCCCTCGAAAAAAGAATACATCCGCCTACGCGGCGTCCGCCAAAATAACCTTAAAGGCTTCGATCTCGATCTTCCCATCGGCCAACTCACCGTCGTCACCGGCCTGAGTGGCGCGGGTAAGTCATCCCTTGTTTTCGAGACCCTTCACGCCGAAGGCCAGCGCCGCTACGTCGAGACATTCTCTCCCTACACCCGCCAGTTTATGGATCTGCTTGACCGCCCGAAGGTCGACGGCGTGGAAAACATCCGTCCATCCATCGCCATCCACCAGTCCAATACGGTCAAAACCTCGCGCTCCACCGTCGGCACGATCACCGAGTTGGCCGACTACTTCAAAGTATGGTTCGCCAACGCCGCCACCCTCTACGACCCCGCCACTGGACAGCCAATCACCGATGACAATCCCCAGTCCGCCTGGCAAAAACTGATCAGAGACCACGAAGGCAAAACCGCGCTGATCACCTTCCCCATCAACAAGCCTGACAAGTTGAGTTGGGAGGAAGTCTTAAGACCACTCAGCGCCCAAGGCTATACTCGCGTCTTGCGACGCAAGAGTGGGAAGCAGAGAGTGGGAAGTGGGGAGATGCAAATTATCCGGATCGATGAATTATTAAAAAACAACTCCTCACTCTCCACTCTCCACTCCCCACTCCTTGTCATCCAAGATCGCATCGCGATCCTGAACAACAAGGCACGCTCCCGCGCGATCGAAGCGCTTCAGACGGCCTTCCACTTCGGCCAGGGACAGATCGAACTCTTCGACGACCAGCTCAAGTCCATTAGCGGATACATCCAAGGCCTCCGTTCGCCCGAAACAGGCCAGAGCTTCCGCCCCGCCTCGCCTGCACTCTTCTCTTTCAACTCCCCCATCGGCGCCTGCGCCGCATGCCGGGGCTTCGGCCGCATCATTGAGATCGACGAACGACTGGTCATACCCGACCACAGTCTCTCCATCGATGACGGAGCCATCCGCGCCTTCCAGGGCGAGGTCTACAGCGAAAGCCTGCGCGACCTTCAACGCGCCGCCCGGAAACACGCAATCCGCACAAACATCCCGTGGTCGAAACTCAACAAGAAAGAGCTAACATTCGTGATGGAAGGGGAGCCCGGCTATCGGGAAGGCTATAAGCAATGGTATGGCGTCAACCGCTTCTTCGAATGGCTCAACGGCAATCTCTACAAGATGCACGTCCGCGTCTTTCTCTCGAAGTTCCGCAGCTACACTCTCTGCCCCAAGTGCCACGGCGCCCGCCTCCAACCAGAGTCCCTGAACTGGAAATGGCAGGGCCACACCCTGCCCGAACTTTACCAGAAAAGCATCAGCGAACTGCTCGAGCTTCTCACTCTCCACGCCCCATTCTCCACGACTCAGGAAACGAAGTCTGCCAATGATTCCGCGCTCAGTGGTATCCATAGCCGACTTCATTTCCTGAAGAATGTCGGCCTTGGCTATCTCACGCTCGACCGCAGTTCACGGAGCCTTTCCGGAGGCGAGACCATGCGAGTGAACCTCACCTCCTGCCTCGGGTCTTCCCTCGTCGACACGCTCTTCGTCCTTGACGAGCCCTCCGTCGGCCTACACCCGCGCGATATGGATCGCCTCATTGGCATCCTTCGCCGCCTCACCGATCTGGGCAACACCGTCGTCGTCGTCGAGCACGACGAGGCCGTCATGCGCGCCGCAGACAACCTGATTGAAATCGGCCCTCGACCAGGGGTCAACGGTGGCCAACTCACTTTCAGCGGCAGCTATAAACGTATCCTTAAATCGAATACACATACCGGACGCTACCTTTCCGGGAGGGAGACAATTGAACCGCCCAAGCAGCGGCGTTTGAAACCTTCCCACTCCCCACTCTCCACTCCCCACTCAAAAACGCTCAGCGTTTTTGGCGCGACGAAGCACAATCTGAAAGATCTCACCGTCCACATCCCGCAGCAGAGCCTCGTTTGCCTGAGCGGCGTATCCGGCTCTGGGAAAAGCACCCTGCTCAACAACGTCATCTACCAAAACCTACTCGCAAAGAAAGGCCTCACCGTCGAGGAGCCCGCCTCGCTCCAAGACATCGAGTCCACCCTGCCGCTCTCGGACGTCGTCCTCGTTGATCAGAGTCCGGTCAGCAAAACACCCCGCTCCAACCCCGCCAGCTATAGCAAAGCCTGGGATATGATCCGCAAACTCTTCGCCCAATCCGAGGCCGCCCAATCCGCAGGCATGGGACCGGGGCACTTTTCTTTCAACAGCGGCGACGGACGTTGCCCCACCTGCTCCGGCCTCGGCTTCGAACGCATCGAGATGCAGTTCGTATCCGACCTCTTCGTTCCTTGTGAGAGTTGCGAAGGCCGGCGTTTCAAGGACGAAGTCCTCGACATCGAATTCAACGACAAGAGCATCGCACAGATTCTCGATCTCGATATCGACGAAGCGCTTCTTTTCTTCGCTGAGCACTCGAAGGTAATCAAATGCCTCAAGCCCATGGTCGACGTCGGCCTCGGCTACCTCAAGCTGGGCCAACCGCTCAACACCCTCTCCGGCGGCGAGTCCCAACGGCTCAAATTGGTGTCCTACCTCTCCCGCATCCCAAATCCCGGATCCCGCACCACGAATCCCGGATCTCATGCCCTCATTCTGATTGACGAGCCCACCACCGGCCTCCACCGCGCGGATGTCAAACGCCTGATCGGGGTGCTCCAGGGTCTCGTCGACGCGGGTAATTCGCTCATCGTGATCGAGCACAATCTCGACATCCTCAAAGTCGCCGACTGGATCATCGAACTCGGCCCCGAAGCCGGCGCCGGCGGCGGCCAAATCATCGCCGAAGGCACCCCCGAGCACATTGCCAAGACCAACTGCGAAACCGCTGCTTACCTCCGCGAAGCACTCGGAGGGACGACCTCTGTGTCGTCCGACGCCCTCCTACAAGCCGCCGAAGACCACGCCCCCTACAACAAAACGCCTCACCCACAACCCACCACTCACAACTCACCACTCACCACTCACCACTCGAATGCGCTCCGCATTCGCGGCGCCCGCGAACATAATCTAAAAAACATCAGCTGCGAGATCCCGCACAACAAGACCACCGTCATCACCGGCGTTTCCGGTTCGGGCAAGTCTACCCTCGCTTTCGACATCATCTTCGCCGAGGGCCAGCGCCGCTTCATGGAGTCGATGTCGGCCTACGCGCGCCAGTTCGTCGAGCAAATGCCCCGTGCCGATGTGGACGGATTAGAGGGCATAGCTCCCACCGTCGCGATTGAGCAACGCGTGACCAAAGGCACGCGCAAATCCACCGTCGCGACCATCACTGAGGTCGCTCAATACCTGCGTCTGCTCTATGCGCGAATCGGTATCCAACATTCCCCTACAAGCGGCGAGGCCGTCGTCAGCCAAAGCGAAGCGGCCCTAGCCAAGCGCCTGCAGACTTTCCTCAAATCGAGCAAAGCCAAGGCTATCTATCTCTGCGCTCCCCTCATCCGGGGCCGCAAAGGCCACCATGAACCGCTTGCCAACTGGGCCCGCGACCACGGCTACGAAACCCTCCGCATCGACGGGCGACTCGTGCCCCTCGACCAGTTCAAAAAGCTCGACCGCTACGTCGAGCACGACATCGAACTGGTCATCTCTAAACTGTCCACTTCCCACTCTCCACTCTCCACTGCTCAAAGTCTCAAAGAGACTTTGAGACTAGGCAAAGGCAGCGCGGTCCTGATCGACGCCGCAGGCAAGGTCCTTACTTGGCTCTCCACCAAGCGGACCGACCCCACCACCGGCGAAGCCTTCCCCGAACTCGACCCGAAGCACTTCTCCTGGAACAGCCCGCGCGGCTGGTGCCCCACCTGTCGCGGCTACGGCCAGCTCTTCGACTTCATGGCGAGCGAAGAGGAGAACACCGTCGACCACTTGGACGACTTCGAAGACGGCGAGACCTGCCCCGACTGCCAGGGCGCTCGTCTCAACCCGATCAGTCGCGCTGTCCGCTTGCCGCTCAAAAAGACTTCCCACTCCCCACTCTCCACTCCTCACTCCGTTTCCCTCCCTGAGCTCCTCGCCCTCACTCCGACTCAACTTCTTCTAACCCTCGGGCAGATCAAAGCCGACCCACGCTCCAAAGCCGTGCTGGCCGAACTCCTGCCCGAGATCGAAGAGCGCATGCGCTTCATGGACAGGGTCGGGCTGGACTACCTCGGGCTCGACCGCGCCACCGCTACCCTCTCCGGAGGCGAAGCGCAACGCATCCGTCTCGCAGCGCAGCTCGGCTCCAACCTCTCCGGCGCACTCTACGTGCTCGACGAACCTTCCATCGGCCTGCACGCCCGCGACAACGCCCGTTTGCTCGACTCTATGGACCAACTCCGCAAACGCGGCAACACGCTCGTCATCGTCGAACACAACGAGGCCACCATGCGCCGCGCTGACCACATCCTCGACCTCGGGCCCGCCGCCGGCATCCACGGCGGTGAGATCGTAGCCTGCGGCAAGCTCGGCCAAATTAAAAAGGCGAGGAAATCCCTCACCGGCCAATATCTCCGACAGCGCATGAGCCATCCCCTCCGCGGCCATCACCGCGAGCTACCCGCAGCTTGGAGCATCGGAAAAAAGAAGGGTAACGAAAACTGGATCATCCTACAAGCCGCCGCCCTGCGCAACCTCAAGGGCTTCGACCTCCAAATCCCGAAACAACGCCTCACCGCAGTCTGCGGCGTCTCCGGCGCGGGCAAAAGCACCCTCATCCGCGACCTCCTCAAACCGCTCGTCGAAAGCGCCATCGAAACCAAGTCAGCAAAGCTGACCAAAAAGGAACTCCCCACTGCCCACTCCCCACTCTCCACTACCTTCCGCGCACTCAGCGGAGCGGAGTCCGTGCGGAAGGTGATCGAAGTCGACCAGTCGCCCATCGGCAAAACCCCGCGCTCCACACCGGCTACCTATATCGGTGCCTTCGACATTATCCGTGACATCTTTGCTCAGCTGCCAGAGGCCAATATGCGGGGCTACGCTGCAGGCACCTTTTCCTTCAACACCAAAGGCGGCCGCTGCGAAACCTGCAAAGGTGCGGGCCGCATCAAGTTGGAAATGAATTTCATGCCCGACACCTATGTGACTTGCGAGGACTGCAACGGCCGCCGCTACGGTGCCGAGCTCGACGAGCTACGCTGGCACGGCAAAAGTATCGCCGATGTTTTAAAAATGAGCTTTGAAGAGGCCGCTGAATTTTTCAGCTTTCACACGCAGCTCAGTCACCTCATGCAACTCATGGTCGAAACGGGGCTCGGCTACATCGAGCTCGGGCAATACTCGCCCACTCTCTCCGGCGGCGAAGCTCAACGACTCAAACTCGTCAGCGAGCTGGCCAAAGGCATGCCGAGCTTCAAGGAGCGCCAATACAATAAAGGCCAGGGCAACCTCTACATCCTCGAAGAGCCGACCATCGGCCTCCACCTCAGTGACGTTGAACGCCTTATCGAGCTTCTCCACCGCCTCGTGGACAAGGGCCATACCGTAATTGTCATTGAACACCACCTCGAAGTGATCGCCGATGCCGACTACGTCGTCGAGATCGGCCCCGACGGTGGCGACGCAGGCGGCGAACTTTTATATCAAGGATCCGTCGATGGCATCCAAACAAACGAATCGAGCGTCACGGCGAAGTTCCTTTGATTTTTAGCTTTTTAATGTTTTTTGATTCGAAGATTACGCGCTCCTTCTTAAAGTAACGCTATGTCACGATCAGCTCGGTTCATCTGCTATGCGACGATACTCGCCTGCATTGCCCTACTCAAGCTAAAGGAAAAGTCGGTATCAATGGAACCGCCAGTGCCTGCGATCGGTTCACTTTCTCCAGACCGGATAATTAAACCGACACCCGCCAGCGCCACTCTTTCCACTTTGCAGCTGACTAAAAACCGCCCTGCGGTGGGTCATACGTCCGGCCATAATTACCGTGCGATCGAAGCGAAGTTGCGTCGCGAAAAAAGCTATCTCAAGTCGACGACACATGCAGACGGGACCGCGTTTATTGACACCAACGGCACACTCCAGAGCGGATCCATGGCAAGGCGTCAATCCGATGGCAGCCTCGTTGTCGCCTGCTTCAACAAATTCGACGAGGCCTGGAACTTCCTCCAGACCCCAGACAATTCAAGCCCAATCAAAGAACTCAGCCAGACTTCGCGACCGCCCTTATTCGAACGATGAAGCCTCTCTTTCTGCACGTGCTTTTACCGGCTCTCGCCCTGGCCTCCTGCGCACGTGCCGTGACTGTCAGTTTCGTCTACACTGACTCACCGAATGTCGGCTACAGGGATACGACCCCGGTCAGTCCCGTCGGTGGCAACACAGGCACTACACTCGGCGAGCAAAGAAGAATTCTCCTCCAGCATGCAGCCGAGACTTGGGCTCATTTTCTTGAAAGTGACGTTGAAATAGTGATCCAAGCGGACTTTAGCCTACTCGGCGGGACATCCCTCTCAGCCACATTGGCCTTCGCTGGGCCGAGCACCTTTTACCGCGACTTCCCGAACGCGCCCGAGCCCCAGGTTTTTTACGCAGCCGCGCTGGCCGATAGTCTTGCAGGCTTTGATCTAAATCCGGGGGATGCGGATATCCTCGTCACCGTCAATGAATCCATCGACTCCGACCCCAACGTTCTCGGCGGTCATGGCTTCTACTACGGCCTCGATAATGAAACGCCGCCGAATCAAGCCGACTTGCTGTCAACCCTGCTGCACGAGATCGGGCACGGGCTTGGCTTTAGTTCGACCGTGGACGAGGCCGACGGCAGCTATCTTCTAGACGGTCGCCCCGATAGCTTCACACTAAATATCTATGACGAAGCGAGAGGGAAAGCCTGGACCGAGCTGAATGACGCCGAGCGCGCGGCATCCGCCACTAACGGACCCGAAGTGACCTTCCGCGGGCCTGCCACCCTGCAAGCCATGCAGCGACAGCTCAAACCAGCAAGCGAAGGCGTTACCGTCAACCAAATCGCTGAGGATGGAACCGTCTTGGGAATTTATTTAGCACAATCGGGCAATTTCGGGCTCGGCCTGCCACCGTGGGGACTTACAGGGGCCCTCGCACTCGTCAACGATGGCATCGCGCCGACCAGCGATGCATGCGAAACTCCCTTCGTGAACGCCGCCGAAATCCGCGGCCGGATCGCCCTCATTGACCGGGGCAACTGCAACTTCGATGACAAGGTGAAAAACGCGCAGGATGCTGGTGCCATCGCGGCTGTTATCGTAAACAGCTCCGGTGACAACTTGGTCACCATGAATGGCAGTAACACCAGTATCACCATACCCTCTTTCTTCATCGGCCAGACCGACGGCGCGGTACTCAAAGCCCTGCTCCCTGGCACTCGTGTGCAACTCAGTACCACTGGCACGCTGAGTGGAACGCGTGAGGGTGCCCCCCGAATCCACGCGCCCAATCCAGTCGCCCAAGGGTCCAGTATTTCGCATTGGTCGCTCGACGCCTACCCTGACCTCCTGATGGAGCCGACCATCGCCGACTCACGCCTCCCTGACCTAGACCTCTCGGTCATCGCCCTCCGCGATATCGGCTGGTCTGTTCGCAACTTGAACCTGCCCTTTTACAGCTACGCCCTCTGGGCTAAGGAGCGGATCGGCACATTTGAGGCTGGCGCGAGCGAGGACGCCGATGGCGACGGCGCCAGTAACTTCTTCGAATATGCATTCGGCAGCGATCCCATGCTTTCTACTACGTTCCCACTCAAGCCTCGTATACGGCCGTCACTAATTAACAGCGGGCGCTACGAAGTCGATTACACAAAGAACAAACTGTCTGCGGATGTCATCTTCCGACTGCAAGTGACCAGTGATCTGAAAACCCCCACCATCCCGGCAATTGATGGCATCGACTTTACACTGAATGATACAACTCAGGTCAATGACGACCAGACCGAGATCCGACTCAATATCAGCTCTGATACAGACAGAGCGTTCTTTACAATCGAAGCAGAGCTATTCACTCCCTGACCCATCACCCCCAGCGAGTAAGAAAAATGAATGAGGTTCTTCGCTATTTTTAGTGGGTAAGGCCACTCAGTGCTCTGATTTTTAACCACTCGCTGCGCTGGAGGCACCGAGACACGGAGAAGGCTTGCTTGTCATAAGAAATTTAAGGCGCTCATTATTTATGGATGGATCACTTATTGAAGAAGAACTGACGAAGAAGATCATTGGCGCTGCAATTGCGGTGCAAACTTACATGCAGCTGACTGAGTGCCGGGTGGGACTGCTGATGCATTTTAATGTGCCCGTTTTGAAAGATGGAATCAAGCGTCTGGTCCTGTAAGTTTAAGTCAATCACTCCTCCGTGTCTTGTGGTAAAACTCTCCGGCCCGGAATCTCAAGCCATACCTCATCTCCGAGGTAATTGAGTATTCCGGTTTTCATTGATCCACTAAAAATAGCGAAGAACCATGAATGAACCTATGACTCGTTACACAAACCGTATCGACCCAAAGCTCCCAGCCATCGCCATCGACCTAGGCTACAGCGCGAAGCACAAATCCTGCGGCCTCGCGACTTCGCAGGATGCCACGACCCATTCGCTGACTTTCGGTGAATGTATCGAAGCAGCCACCGCGATCATCCGGGAAAAAGGCCCGCATACCCTCATCATTGAAGCCGTGCTCTCCACCTACCACCAAGCCGAGGGCAACCCCGCAATACGCGGGACATTTGAAAAAGGCCGGGGCTGGTATCATGGGCCTGGGGTCACCACCTTCGCAGCAGCGCTCCGTTTCCTGAGCGAGCTCGACTATCGCTTACCCAAGTCCTCGGAGCTGATCCCTCTAGTCGAAGGTTTTCTCAGCTACAAATCCGCACGCACGGCCCATGCGGAGGACGCACGGAGACTCATCCTAGAATTCGATCGGGCCGAAATCTTCGAGCCTCAAGAGGGCAGTGAACCGATTAGTCGCCTCATTCAAGGCGTCCCGCAAGTTAGGCGGTATAACAAACCAGGCTCGCAACGCTAGTATCTTGAACAAACCGGCTGCGCGATCCTTTGTAAAAACTGCCTAATGTGGCTACAAAAATAAATACGAATTATAGCGACAGAGCCCTCAGTCTACAATAGACATACTCCTGCAGACACCCGCAAAACGGCAGGTTTCTGTGAATATAATCAAAGTAACAACAGTATATGAGCACAGGTAATGTAAAATGGTTCGATGCCGA
>JACKQG010001591.1_pt2 | contig 19590 bp, 41 predicted proteins | sample 8237621 | NCBI WGS metagenome assembly JACKQG01 (sample SAMN15677084, study PRJNA649215) | marine metagenome | biome: marine; feature: Black Sea; material: saline water; isolation source: suspended particulate matter (SPM) from the Black Sea western gyre | collected 2013-06-09/2013-06-10 | depth... | reverse complement strand
TGCGCACCTATGCCCAACAGGAGCTCGTGGATTACGCCTACTGGGCTTCGATTCCCGTGATCAATGCCCTTACGGATCTCGAGCATCCGTGTCAGGCCTTGGCTGATTTCCTCACGATGCAGGAGGCCTTTGGTGATCTGCAAGGCCAAACCCTGGCTTACGTCGGCGATGGAAACAACGTGGCCCACTCCTTGATGCTCTGCGGGGCTCTTCTTGGCGTGAATGTACGCATCGGCTGTCCCGATGGTTTTGAGCCGTTACCTGGGGTGCTCGATCAAGCCCGTGAACTTGCTGTGGCTGGAGCTCAGATCGAGGTCACCAGTGATCCCGTTGCGGCGGTGCGCGGAGCCCAGGCGTTGTATACGGATGTTTGGGCATCCATGGGCCAGGAACAGGAGCAGGCGGAGCGCGAACAGGCTTTCAAAGGTTTTTGCTTGGATGAAGCCCTGCTGGCAGAAGCTGATCCCAAAGCGATTGTGCTGCACTGTTTGCCTGCCCATCGCGATGAGGAGATCAGTGCCGGGGTGATGGAGAGTGCGTCCAGCCGGATCTTTGACCAAGCGGAGAATCGTCTGCATGCCCAGCAGGCTCTTCTCGCCGTTTTGCTTGGTGGTTTGTGAGCGCATCGCCCCAGGCGTTTTCACTGCCTGGAGGGGCAGTGACGGTGGTTCTCATTCATGGATTCACCGGCTCGCCTTCTGAGCTGCAGCTCCTCGCTGAGGCCTTGAATTCCGAGGGCTATGGCGTAGAGGTTCCCCTGCTCATGGGTCATGGAACAAACCTCAATGAGTTGATGGGGGTGCATCCGCAGCAGTGGATCGACCCTCTTGATGCCTTGATCAATCGTCTGTTGTCAGAAGGTCAGAAGGTGGTGGTGGGAGGGTTGTCGTTGGGTTCGATTTTGAGCTTGCAATTGGCGTTGCGTTACCCCCAAATCAAGGCTCTCTTGCTGTATTCACCTCCTGTTCGCAGCGGAGATCCCCGCCGCTTTTTGGCCCCTTTGCTGATCCGATTCACACAATCGCTGCCAAAGCCGGCCTCTGACTTCTTTGATCCAATCGCGGCAGAGAGGCTTTGGTCTTACGACCGCTACCCAGTGGCCACCAGTGCTCGCGTGCTTGATCTCATCTCTCGTACGCGCAGGCAGCTCCACCAGGTTCAGCAACCACTGCTGGCGATTGCGAGTCGTCGCGACAAGGTGATTTCACACAGTGGCATTGAGCTGTTGATGCGCACCGTGCAGTCCTCTCCTCGAGAGCTTCACTGGTTAGAGCGCAGTAGTCATTCGATCACGGTGGATGCTGAATGGACAGCGGTGCGTGATCTCAGTCTCGAATTTCTACGTAAGATTTTTTCAACGTCAATTTGAAGCATGGATCAAGTCGAACGAGACAACTGGCAAAGGATTCTCGAAACCTTAGAAGCGGCGGGTGATTGCGACAGCGGCTTTTATCGCAGGGCTCAAGCCATCTGCAACGGACAGCCAGACCCCTTGCTGGAGCAGGAGCGGAAGGATCAGGAACAGAGAGAGCAGAGCTCATGAGCATGCACCCGATTGAGCGTGGCTTGGAACAATCCTTTGAGCTCGAAAAGTGGGGTCGGTTCATCCGTGAGTGCGATGACATCGACACCCTGCGAGAAACGGCTCTTTCTCTGGTGCAGCAACTGGCTCAGCTCAAGGCTTCTAGTGCCTGGATGGCAACGCGTGCCTCCGAATCCGAAAACGCCAAATTGGAAATGTTGGCTGAATTGATCAAGCAAAAAAACGTCAACCAGGAGAAGCAATGAGCGGTCTTTCCCTCCTGCGGATGTCCGTTCGATTGCGAACCATCGTGATCACTGGATCCACGGCCGCTGCCCTGTCGGCTGCTTCTGCATTGCCAAGTGATGCCAGCTGGGCGCCAAAACCTGAGCCCAAGTTTTGGCGTGAGGTGCGCCAGCAAATGAGCGTTCAGGAAACGTCAGCACCATCGGATTGGAGGTTTCTGGAGGCGATGCAATCCCCCAAAATCGACGCGGCCGAATATTTGCGTGACCCTCGCCGTCGTGATCAGACGGTGAGCTTTCAGGCCTTGTTGTTGATGCGTAAAGGGCAGAGCAGTCCCTGGAGAATGCGGCAGTTATCGATGCGCGCCCAGTGTCTTAAGGGGGTGTTGGAGCGACAGGATCAGGAGGGTCGTTGGAGTGTTTACCCAGGACGGAAAGGTACGGCTTCCAAGGTGAACTGGATCTGCGCTTTAGCTCCCAATCCTTGAGGCCCTTGCCAAATCCCCATGGAATAGGTACATATGTATTGACTGAATTGGATCATCCCGGTGACCACTGGATCCCCCGAGCCGCTCACCACTGCTCAGCAGGAGCTTTACGACTGGCTGTCGGACTACATCGGTAGCCATCGCCATAGCCCTTCTATTCGTCAGATGATGCAGGCGATGGGGCTTCGTTCACCCGCTCCTGTGCAAAGTCGACTGCGCCATTTGCAGCAGAAGGGATGGCTCACCTGGCAGGAGGGTCAAGCGCGCACCTTGCAATTGTTGGGGGATGTGGCGTTGGGTATTCCGGTGCTGGGTGCTGTAGCGGCCGGTGGTTTGGTGGAAACCTTCGACGATGTTCAAGAACACCTTGATCTAGCTCCAGTGCTTGAAACCCGCGGCTTGTTTGCGCTCACGGTGAATGGTGATTCGATGGTGGATGCTCACATCGCTGATGGTGATGTTGTGCTCATGGAGCCTGTACTCGAGCCCCGACGTTTGCGTCAGGGCACGATTGTGAGTGCTTTGGTGGCAGGCAGTGGCACCACCCTCAAGCATTTTCATCTTGATGGAAGTGTGGTGCGCTTGGAAGCGGCAAATCCTGCTTACGACCCCATTGAGTTGCCAGCGGAGCAGGTGCAGGTTCAAGGCAAATTAATGGCGGTGTGGCGCCAGGTTTGAGCTCCTTGGCGGTGTAAGCTTCGCCACGACAACGAACAGGCTTGCGGGCTTTGCCGTTGTTCATGGGGCCATAGCTCAGCTGGTAGAGCACCTGCATGGCATGCAGGGGGTCAGCGGTTCGAATCCGCTTGGCTCCATTGAATGAATACCCAGACACCGAAAGTGATTTCAGCGGCTTATCTAAGCCGCTTTTTAATGCAAAACGGTGAAATATTATTTTTTGTGCGCCAAATGATGGTAAGCGGCTCTGCTGGCGCGAAAAGCTGGCGCACATAGGCCAGCACTAGGAAGTTGTCCTTTATAAGGTTGTATAACTACCTTGAAAGTATTAAATAAGGACCACCGAAGCAGCCCTTATTAGCTGTGCTGCGCCAACCAGACAACGTAAAGTTGACTGGTTCAAGTTTCTATTATCTCACCATTCGTAGGGTGTGGAAGAGTGATGAACAATGATTCTAAGATTTCCAGCATCATCACGCACATATCCGAACGTCTTATCAACTGTCGATTGATAACCATCGGCAGCTTCAAAATGCACCCAACCCATTGCTGTCGCAGTATTCCCAAAAACTTGGACAGTCACAATTTCAGGAGTACATTTTACCCATTGGCTTCTGTTTTTAAGATTTGGATAGTTTCCATCCCCAGGCGAGGCAATCGTAAAGCCTGGATCTCTGTACTTAGGATCCCCACCAACGAAGTATGACACTGCACCTTCCTTTGTCGGGCGGAAAGTTGTTTCCCCATAGGCCCAGGTTGGCTTAAATGAGACTGGACCAAACTGATAGCCATACGCCGAGTCAACGACTTCGCTAGCTAGAAGCTTTGATGCCTCAAACCCGCTTTCTGCGTAAGTTTTGCTAAGGGCGGTTACTGCATTGCACCAACCATCTTGTGCCGCCTTTACATCTCCAACAGTGATTGTTTCCTGCATGATCTGCGGCTTTGCAAAACTTGGATTCCCTGTGATCGAGCAAAGCAATAAACCTGCCGTTGCTAAGAATGCAGATTGTTTGAACATAGGTAATTCAGTTATAAGCAAACATTCTAAGATGTTGTGCAATGTTCATTATGTTCATTATGTACATTTGCGGCTAAGCAGGTTGATTGAGTTCTGTTGGATCAAACTGCTGTTCAGTGCAGTTTGCAAGATCTTCTATCAAGATCAACTCATTACCCATATGCATATCTGAAATGGCAAGAGCTACTGCACTAGAGACCGATCAGCGCATTGATCACCTTCAGGTCATGATCTTGGAAGGTGAGCCCAACACTGCTTACTGCGCAAGCCACTCAGACTTGACCTGAAACGTCAAAACGCCAACGTCGTCTCCCTCATCTCCCTCTGTGATGGCGACACAAGCCAAACAACCATCTTCAAAAGCATCCCTCGATTTACTAGCGAACTTCGCAGCGTCGTCATGGGACCAACAAGCCAGTCCTCTCTCGTCTCTTTCTTTCACATAGGACTCCCAAACCTCAGCGAACTCCTCACCGTCAGGACCGTTGATGAGCTCAGTGACCGCTTCCCCCGCTCCTATCTCCTTGTGTCTCGCCATAAACGTCCTCATTAAAGGATGGTCGATGACACGTGAAGTGGTGATCACACCAGTGACTCCGCGAATAGTCGTAGCAATGACTCGCTTTGGGTTTTTCCGAGTGTCGATAACCATCACTGGACAACCCAGGTCCCAGCCATCTCTCATCTTTAGCTCTCTCGCTGACTGAGCCAGCTGACCTTTCAGCTCATTGATGAGGGTGCTGACGAGAGTGGTCGGATCTGCCATTTAACGAGGCTACCGACGCAAGACACAAAGACGCCCTGCAGCTTCAACTTGAAGTGCTTCCAACTGTTGACGACGATCTTCCAACTGAGCGGAGATGCTGGACATCACTCCTGAAGTAATGATTTTGAATGGTCTGCGAGCTTTTGATTCTTAGCGACTCTTGAGCGATAAAGGTCTACCAGATATTCCGACATTCGAATGGTTAAGACTTCTCCAGTGTGAGCGGTAAACCTTATGCACACCCCACCTTCAGATTCCAGAACACATTGGGAAGTTGTGGTCGCTGGGTCGATGGATGCATCTAGCTCTTGTTTGGAGATGTATTCCACCTGGATTTTGTGATGGGTGCAGTACGCCGCGAGATCTTCAATCTCGACCAAGCCGTTTAGTCGATGGCTCTTCAGATATGGCTGCAGGTCGAACTTCATCTTTTTGCTCTTTCTTGCGCTAACCACTTCGTCAGAGCTTGCACCATCTCGTTGAGCAGCTGCAACTCAGTCTCGACCTCACCTGCTACGTCCCTTCAAAGCTGCTCAATGCCACGTGCCATCCAAGACTGATAGCCATCAGAGAGAACGCCACACCATTTGATGGTGGTGAATACCTGATGGGACATACAGCACAATGCGGGGCTTATCGAGAAACGACTCGATTCGCGTGTTCGGTTCCTAGGCGGATTTCACTGTCACGTTCAAGTGACTTGGCTGGCGATGGTTGTCTCATCTTCAAAACAGACTCAAATGTCTACTGAAATTCGCAACTGGGATGTCGTGGCCAAAGCAATGGAAGCTGCTGGTGCCACATCAAGCGAGATGTACATCCGCGCTAAGGCGTTGGCGTTAGGCAAACTCGACCCAATGCCCACCAGCTCTCCTGAGGCTCCGTACAGCATTTCAGCTGTAGCTGGCTAATCACTTCCACGAAAGCCCTACAGCTGTGGGGCTCCCATCTATTCAACTTACATATGAAAACGTCTGCCTCTGGTCATCACTACCAAGTCAGGTTTAAGGACCTGCAAGGAGAAATACACGAGGCAAAGGTCTATGCCCTCGATGCTAAGAATGCTCAAGACTTAGCAATTGAAGCAAACGAAGTGTTGCGAAATAGACCTCATCTGATCACAGCAATTCTTGAATCAGAATCAAAACTTTAAGTGCTTTCTTGAAATTGCAAGAATGAATAAAAAATTATCAAAATCAAAGTCGCAACTTGATGAGGCAATTCTTGAAGCAACGATCCACCATCCTCATCGATGGCCTCGGGGCTTGATCTCAGAATTAGCCAAGATTCACAACACCTCCCCTTCATCGGTTTTTAAGCGTCGGGAATCCCTTTGTGGGTTCGTCCGAACAAATCAAGGTCCTATTGAGGTAGAGAGTGGTTTGTAATTTGCCTATCCTCTAGCGGACACACAACTCAGCTACAGGTGCGCCATATTAGGCAACCATTTAGAGATGATGATGACAGTTCCAGCTGTAGAGCCAAAGCCTTTCCTCCACAAGATTTGGAAAATCGTAACTTGGCGATGGAGGTTGCAACTTGCTATTAATGCTCCGTTTGGAGTTTTGTGGGTTGCCGATAAAACCAATCCAGCTGTTCATGCCTTTGACATGTCTATGCTTGCGGCAATTCATGCGGAATGGATGGCTCCAATGATGGGGATTGGATAAATCAAAACAAGTTCAATCATTAGGTATCTCTCTTTTCATAGCTTATAACTGCATAAGGAACAGTGGTTTCATCTGAAAGCCGGGGTTAGAGGCTTTTTCTTATCAGTCACAACCTCCCGTACGGATGCGATGAGCAGATCCCTTTGGGGGATGTGTTCTTCTTCGATCCGGGTGAAGTTTACAAAGAGAGGGACTTTCTATGCAATGGCTAATTGGTTAGATGCTTCGGCCATAGAGCAGCGAGCAAAAAAGCAATCGCTGATCCGATGCATGACTCTGCGAAGCGCAGCAGGGCGTTAATTGCAGGGCTGAGTTTTGGGTCAAGGCTTGCAGTCACCATCACAACAAGCACTGTGATTGCTGAAAGTCTCATGTGGCTGGGAATGTTTAAGGTTGTACAAATTAAACCTGTGGCAAAAATCGCCACGCCAATTCCAATCGGATGGAATGGCAGGAATGACAGATATACAGCACTAGTCATGGCACCAATAGCAGAGCCGATCACTCTCAGTGAAGCTGAAGTGGTGGTGTCCTTACGATTGAGCTGAATCACGACTACTGCCGAAATCGCCGACCAAAGTCCGCCAATCTTGGGTAAATAGTCGGGGAATAAACCAGTAAAAAAATATCCGATTAAGTAAGCCAGAAAAGCCCCTAGAGCAATCTGAGCTGCAATCAATAGTTCTTCGTGTCGGACTTTTCGGTCCCTTGTCTGTGATGTCATGTTGCGGGTTGCCATCGCTAGATCGTATTCACCATTGCCTTCGATGCAGCGGGCTAGATCGAGCTGCTGCGCCTATGGGATTGGAATGAAGCAGGGCTGAATCGAACTCATCCATTCCAGCGAGTGGAATACTCGTTTTGGGGATGGGCACTTAGCGGGTGACATTGGCGCCATTAGGGGCCTCTTTAGCGACAAGATGATCAATGCAGTAGGCGATCAAGATTCTTCTAAATGAGTGCTAGTAGTTGTTGGTTAACCCCCAAGGGCAGGGATGTTTGCCTTCCCGACACTTCTTTATGTGACTTCAACCTTCTCTGCCAAAATGTGAGACAAACAAGTCTTAGCTCAATGCTGAACTACCTGGTCGCATCCATTTTTATAGCAATGTCTATTGCTCTCCTGTGGTCTGGGCCTCAGAACTGGTCATTGATTCCATTCTTGATTCTAATGTCAGTTCTATTTATCAAAAAAAAGGGAAAGAAAGAGTTTTGGAAACTAGGAGAGAATCTAATCTTCCCACTACTTTGCTTCTCATTTGTTGTGACTTTCATTCAAAGATTAGTCACTGGTGGTGACTCGTCAGCTCTTTGGTTCAACGGAGTGTTTGCTGTAGGAGCTGCCTTTGGTAGCTTATATAACTTTGTAGTCAAACCTAAAAAGGACTCTCTCTAATACGAATAGTCGTCACCTTCGGAGACCTGGCATAGCAATGAGGGCGACCGTAATGAGGGCGATGCTAGTCAGCCATTGCATAAAGCAATTCGATCAGGACTAAACGGCTTCCCCTTCAGAGTTGTCCCCTCGTAAAGGGCTGCAACGCACCACGCCCGCATTGCGGCGTCAATTCCCACAGGCAAAAGTGTCAGAGCAATCACAACCAGTGCTATCCCTGTGCCTGGTGCGTGGATGTTGGCTTGGAACCAGGGTTTGTTTGACATGTGGCCATTTCGCAGTTGATCGAGTTCTACTAATTAGAACTTGATGGCTGACCATTGATGGTTAATTCCCTACGATGACCGGCGGAGTTACACCATTAACACCAGGAACAACTTTTGTTGTGCCATCCCACTTGTCCAGAAACAACTTATACAAAACCTGATTATTCAATCCTCTATTGAGAGTTTCAAATTTGAGAGCTTCTTGCTCTGCAATTTTCACTTCGGTTTTGGCTCTTAGCAGTTGTTGCTCGGCAATTTGTTTTTGTTCAATAGCCGATCGATATTCTTCTGCGATTTGAAGGCCAGTAAGGTCCAGGCCTTGAACCGCAACATAGTCAAACTTATTAAGCTCTCCTGCCACGCTTTCTTCCACTAACGTAGATATGTTGTTCCAGTCAGTGGCGATTGTATTTAGCTCATACTTGGAGAATACAGACTTCAATGACTTGAGAAGAGAGGGCTGAATCACTCTGCTGTATATACCATCATCACTGATTGCGATTGTGCTGTATATGCGGGGTGCTTCATCGGGCTTGACAGCATATTTAATCGTTGCAGTTGCCTCGATTACCTGAAGATCCTTGGTTAGAGTAGAGAAATTTTCAGGAACAACCTGTGTGCGGATACTAAATAAGTGTGAGCTTTGAATCAAAGGTAACTTAAGATTCAGCCCAGGGACTCGCGGCTTTTTTGCAACCTTCCCGAGAGTGGTTACAACTCCAACCTTACCAGCGGGAACAACAAATACGCTTGAAAGAATTAAGATACCACCAGCTACTGCCCCGGCAATTCCTAATGCAGTCTTTGAAGTCTGCTGACTTTGTCCTTGCGGAAAAGATTTCATTTAAAGATGATCTTTTTTAGAGGCTAGCGCGAATCGATGGTTGTCGTTGGTGTCGCTTTCCCTTTCAGGGCTGATCTCCAAAGGGCGGTAGATCTCCTGAAGATTCACGTAGGGCGTGCTTGCCAGCGGCTATGTCTTCAGGTGTCTAATGGTGAGCAGGCTCTTCCCTTGAAAGGATTGTTCTTGCTCTGATAGCTCTGGAGTCGGTCTGGATGGCTTCAAGACCAATCAATCCAACGTCCTCCTCAACTGACATGAATGAGATCAACTTGTCTTTTGAGCTTCCAAAGGCCAATTGGCATGGAGTGTTCAAGTGATCGACGTTTGATCTAGCGATTGTGTTATGAGTGGATCACGCCAAAGTGCCCGATAAAGAGCCCACTGCGCGAGAACAGATAACCGTTTTTTCAATGAACCAAAAAACACTGCCTATAGAGCGGGGCACCTTAGCTTCGAGACCAAAGGCATCCACGACAACCAAAAAGCAATCAGAATTAATCACCTGGGAAGAGCTGATTGGAAAGCGCTAAATATGGTGCTTGAAGATCACAACCAAGCACTAGATATGGCGCTTGATGCATCAGGCCCAAGCCGCTATCGGAGAGCACATCGCGTTCTGCTGCTGCTTAGTGCGCACGTTTGCGTGCATCAACTATGACCTTTGTATTCACCTAACCATCGAGCCCAATACCTGAATATCCACCGACGATCCATTCCTCTTCAAGTTCGTAGAAAGACAGGAACCATTCTTTCTTCCATTCTTCTGGGATGGTGAGGCTCCAGAAATTAGGAACGACAAGACAAGTCACAAGGTGCCCTGTATGCCGAGTGACCTGACCCGTTTCTTCCATGTGAGGTTGATCTGCTGCTTCTGGAAGAAGGTGGCGACATTGAGGAAGCACAACGAATTGAAAGAGACGCTCCCTATCGCCGCCGCTCTTGATGTCAGCGCTTGCAGCCGCCGAGAAGTCTCTCCAAAACTGGTTATTGATGTACTCGAGCACGATTTCTTTACTCCATCGAGTTGCGCTGTTGAAGTTGTCTAGGTAATCGCCACTGTCCTCTAAGTATGCGCAAACATTGCTGAACAACTCAACCTTCTGGTGATCGCTGAGAGCCTCCACGAATTCGCGCTGCAGATGGAAGGACATTCAGTGGTAAAGACATCCCACCAATTGTCTCCAATCATCAGCCCGGCTTTGAATAAGGCCGATCAACTCTTTTGCCGAATTTCTGAATTGGGGTCCCAGATCGGTTTCGCGTATGTACCCGTCAACTCGTGCTGTGGTTGCTGAATCCCAAGTTCTTCGTGGCACTGCCTAGCGACCAAAATTGATTTTTTCTGGAACTCCGTCCAAGGCACCAGTTTGTTGCCATCCCAAATGGGAGGAAGACCCGTCTCTCTAAAAATCTGATCAAACACCTCAAACTGTCTAGGCAGGTCTTATGGGGTTATCACAGCTGCCAGCCTCACCCACGGCTATTCCTTGCCCTTGCGATTGGTTCAAGCCTCAGGCTTAGAGATATAGCGTTTTATGGAGGTGCTTCGCCCTTCAGCGCTGCATGCTTTGACGAGAGGTTGAGCGGAGGAGAGTTGAATCTCTTCTGGGGTCGCTTCCTTGACGTCTTCTGAGCAAGCCCAAGCTTGGCTAGTCGTCAATGTGTCTTGGAAGTGTCCTTAACACCGATAGGCATCGGCCTGATCAGAGCGTGTAAAAACTTGGAACAGGAGCTGGGCTACAACGACAGCGCCCACGATGAATTGTGGATGTACTCATTGATCAGGAGAGCAAGTGACCAAAGGGCTGAAGCATCGTTGCATCAACTTCAGCCTCTGGATTGAGCTTCAAAACCATCCATAAAAGCATTGCTGAACAGGCCTTGTCATCTGCTCCATAGTCGTATTTCCAGTCTTTGACCATGTTGACGACCTCATGTTGAGCATTAGTGATGAACTCATCAGTCCATTCCTGCATAACCAAATCTTTTAAGCAATGAATGGCTTCACAGATTAGCTGCGGTACTGGAGTCGTCTGACTGGGCTGGCTAGGTTATTTTCTTCGGCCACTGAGACCTATCCCGTTGATGATCTCAGCGCCTTGAGTCCGCGTCCTCTTGCAGCAATTGGGCTACCCCATTCCCAAAAGACCAGTCCTCGGGTTGTGTCGGAGTAATACTGATAAACAGGTCTTCCTTCCTCACACCTTGTTTCTCAAGCTCTTCAGCAAGCACCCGGAACAACTCAACTTTTAATGCTTTACTCCTGGGTGAAGACGTGATTTGAAGAAGTAGGGGTGGCTGTTCAGATCGATTGATACCCCACATGGTGCGACTGATGCGCATTCGTGATTTTGGCCGTTCGTTAATCATGTAAACCCCACCATTGTTTGGGATTCCCCATGCTTTCACGAAGCATGAGTGAATCGTGCTTTGGAGCTGATCGATGGCTTCTTCAGTCATCCCTTCTGTAATGTTAATTGTGGTGAGTGGCATCCTATAATTTGAATTTAATGCTCCTCTGAAAGCATACATCTTTTGCTGGATATCATCTTATTTGTCGTCTCTATGTTCAAGCTTTCTTGAAATCCTAAATTTATTATTCTTGTCGCTTGTATTGCCAAACCGAAGTTTAGTTTTGCTTGGTTCTTAATCTCCTTCTTCAACTTTGGGGTTTTCTGCTGTCCATGCTCGCTCGAGTGCATTTACCATTGCATTTCTTTCAGGAGACTCAACAATGACGTTGACGTTGCGCTTGGCAAGGATCAAGCGAACGAGAGAAACCAAGAACCAGTATGCGGTCGCAATAAGCACACTGAAGTAGACGAAACGCATTCTCCCTCCATCCGTAATCAATCAGATGTTAAGGGGACTGTGTGGGGCATTGCGGCCCAGCTAAGCCGTTTTGTTGCATGTTGCTTGAGAACCGTCTCCCTTGACCAACGCCTTGGTGACGAGTTTGATAGAGCACTTTGTGATGGCAGCGATGCAGGACGATGCTCTTAAAGCGTTGATCTCTGATTTGGGAGAGGGGATCGTGATTGATCCAGAGCTGCTTGAGGGTTGCTCGGTTGCCGCCCATGACCTCGACGACATGGATGCTGTTCAAGCTGCTGAGGTTGCAGCTCATGTGTTTCTCACAATGTTTGAAACCAAGGTTTTGGAGCAGACCGGTGAGAGTGCAGAACCTGAAGAGGGTGAATGGTCTGGCTTCGTCAATGGGTTTCGCTTTGTGATTGAACGCGATGGTGATGGTGACCTTGTGGTTGATTTCAGTGATGCTCCATCCCAGACTCCCAGCGATGCTTGAGGTTGAGCCCAACGGCGCGTCAGAGTTCGTCTATGACAGCTAGAGCCTCAAGGACGTGGCATGCGGATTGAGAAAGTTGAGCAGGTTGCTGCCTTGATCATTACGGCCGGACTCGTGCTTGGAAATTTTGTGATGTTCACTCCATGGAGGAATGACCAAGATCCTCGCAATCACCAAGCGCCTCCGCTTCAGTCACAGTCTGAGCGACCTTGATTCCGATCTGATGATTGGGATTGGTGCTGAAGGTTTGGCACGCGCTGCAGCGCGTTGTGATCACGGCTAGAAACCTATATGCTCTGAGTTCTGGGAGATTGAACTTTTGGGAGATTACACAGTTGCCATTCTTGCCACCATTGGCCTCGTAATTGTTTTTACTGTTCCTGTTGTTTGGCAGTTTTTGCAGCCCAACGATGACGATTTTGGCGATATCAGTAAAAAGCCAAGGCAATAATATTAATAATGGTTTATGCGATATGAATGTTGATATTCTTGTCTTCGATTCTCAATTTTCTCTATTTAGCAGCAACTGATTCCGTTTGCTCCAACTTGTTAGTTTTCTTTTTCGGAATCGTTTGACACTCTCTCTTCTGGGGTTAGATATTCTTTAATGATTGGGGATTCTTCGCCTGCTTCCAGGGCCTTAATATCTCGTTCGATGTTGTCGATGAAGAGTGTGTTCCCATTCGCTTTGGCAATGCTTAGTACTTTCTTTAATCCCTCTAGCAGTTGCTCGTAGTCGCTCATGGATCTTTTCTGGCTATCGCTGAGCATTGATGAACATTTGGCTTCAGAGCCTTCGTGATTACAGCCATACAGCTTTGGATGCTTTTGCTGGTTTGGCAATGCGCCTTTACACCGATGCCAGTCGGTGATGGCTGGCACAAACTGTAGATATTGAGATCGGAGGCGCTTTGACAGACGACACTCCACCTGAGTTTGCAGCCGAAGCAAGCTGACCTCAAATCCCTGGAAACAGGGATTTGACCGGCATCAATCACTGAGCTCGGCTGTCGTTTCATTGAGAGGGCGGCCTGCTTACGTTTCCGAAATTTGGAGAATCTTCATGAACAAAGCTGCGATGACCACCTCCCAGACTCAGCCTTCCCTGATGTCCGTTGGAGCGGCCTCTGAATGTCGTTCGCGAAATGATCGTCAAACGTATTTTTCGATCACGAGAAGCCTGGTTCAAGCTCAGTTCAAGCTTGATGATCGGGAGTTGTCTCGTCGCCTGTGGCAGGAGGTTGCCGACCGTGATCTTGAAGTTGGTCGGATTATTAATCTGATGTATGGATGTTGGTTCCACCAGGATGAGGATGAAATGATTGAAGTTGATCATCGCCATCTTTCGTTATTTGTTGACTAGCTTTATGGCCTTAGTCCTAATAGGGACTTTTATCCATTGGCTTGATAATTTCTCGGCTTTAAACCGTCGCGGTTGGTTCGCGTGGATGAATATTTATCTGTATTGATTTGCCTTGATCTTGTGTGCTCCCTTGCCGCGGTAGCGTCATTGAAGCTTTTGTGCCGTGATGGTGTCACATCGTTCTGCTTTATTCTTATCAATTAATAGCTTCTTGATTAAGATCGGGATGTATTGGATTGCAGAGTTGGTTGTTTGTCAGCTAGATGGAAGTAGGCTTATTTGCAAACTTATTGGTAAGGGATTCTTGCCTTGTGTTGTTAGCTTTGCAATTATGGATTTCATCGTTTTGCCCCAGATACGCAATGCCCTGAAGCGTAGGCGACACCGACTTGATTCAAAAGAGAAAATATAAGGTGATGATTCCCGGCTTGTATTAGATGAATGAGTTAGAAATCATTTATGGTATTTTGCACACCTTTTTCTCGTCTTGATTATTCGATGTATCCAAGATTGAATAACGGATATCTTTTGTGTAATCGTCTAAATCTTGGCGGACGAGCTAGGCACATCTTTGCTGATGATGAGATTGGGTGGTTGCATATCGCCGACCTGCTCTATGGGCCTCGCTTACGGATCTGAAGTTCCCGACGTGGTCGTAATGAACGCCATTTGTCGTTGCAGAGACTGAATAGAGGCTTGATGTAACCTTCTGAACACACCAGTGCATGAAGCAGGATGGTCCGTTTTCGAGGGAATTCATTGTGTTTGCGACCTTGAATGTGTTGAAAGTAAGATAGTATTCTTTGGTTGAGGTCCCTCCTTCACGAAAGTCCATTCGGCTTAAGTTTCTCTTTAGAATTGCCGGCGATGTTCGTTGTTTGCCTTGTGTGCATGCGGCCCTATTGCTGACAATGCTGTTTCAGATTTAGTTCTTCTATGGCGTGCTCGTTTCCATACTGCCTAAATCCCATTGACCTCATCATTGTTTGGCGCTGCTTAGGTTTTTCCCATGGCTCTTGATCAACTCAAGGCTTTTCTCATCAAGATGCAAGATGACGAGGGTCTGAAATCCACTGTTCTTTCGGCATCAACAGCGGATGATGTAGCAAAAATTGCTGCCAAGCTTGGTTATGAGTTTTCTGGAGATGAGTTGCTGCGTCAATCGGGAAAAAAAGTGGGACGTGTGACCGTCTCTAAGCAAGAAACGCCCGGTGAATACAATTAGTTGAGCGTTGAATTGATGCACTTATTTATTCTATCGGCTCTCTATCGATGCTGATTTCAAATTCAATCCCGAAACGATGTGCTGTAGACCTAAATCGTTTTGCTAGTTCAATAAATAATCTTTTGACCAATTCATCATCAAATTCATAAATCTCTAAATTTGCTGTTTTTGACATCGCTTGTAGATCTTCAATCAATTTTTCCACTCTTGTTGAAAATACTTTTCCAAACCGAGCTCGTTTTTCTGTTGACGAATTGAAATCAGGCACATTTGTCATGGTGTGTTCTCAATCCTCACGGTGCTCAATGGCTAGTTTTGCATGTTTTGTGTTAATTGGTGCTCTTCGGGCCGATATCTTTTTGAAATATCTCTAGCTTGCACAAATTCATGGGATTATCTTTTGTCTTTTAGTATTTGAGAATTGTTTGAGAAGGTTTGTGTTGATGCTCGCTGAGGTTTTGAGATATTCCGTTTCAACTAGTCATTCTAGTTTGATTTGAAACGGTGCTTTAATCGACTGGAATGATTGTTTTGGCCTGTATAAAGCTATTTTGCGTATGTTGAGGTGTCCATGTGTTTGATTAGATCAATACACTTGCAGCTGTAGGCCCATTCGTTGTCGTACCAGGCAATGAGTTTCATGAATCGATCATTCAGTGCCATGCCTGCACCTGCATCAAACACTGATGTTGCACTATCGCCAAGCAGGTCGTTTGATACCACCTGGTCATTGGTGTAGCCAAGAATTCCTTTTAATTCCCCTTCTGCAGCTGCTTTCATTGCAGCTTTAACCTCCTCATAACTGGTTGACTTTTCCAGATTGACTGTGAGATCAACGACTGATACATCAGGTGTTGGCACCCTGAATGCCATCCCTGTGAGTTTTCCATTCAATTCAGGAATCACCCTCCCAACAGCTTTTGCGGCTCCTGTTGAACTGGGAATAATACTTTGACCAGCCCCACGTCCTCCTCTCCAATCTTTATGTGACGGACTGTCGACCGGTTTTTGTGTTGCTGTGGTTGCGTGGACTGTTGTCATCAATCCGCTCACGATTCCAAAATTATCGTTGACAACTTTTGCTAATGGTGCGAGGCAGTTTGTTGTGCAGCTTGCATTCGATACGATCTCCTGTCCTTTATATTCTTTATGGTTCACACCCATCACAAACATCGGGGTTTCATCTTTTGATGGAGCGCTCATCACAACACGCTTAGCTCCAGCATTGATATGTGCTCTCGCTTTGTCATCTGTAAGAAAAAAGCCTGTACTTTCAAGCACGTAGTCGGCACCAATATCACCCCACCTCAGCTCCTTTGGGTCTCTTTCAGCAGTGATACGGATTGATTTACCATTCACAATTAAATTATTATTTTCGACCCTTACATCGCCTTGAAATTGTCGGTGAGTTGAATCGTATCGAAGGAGGTAGGCGAGGTAATTCACATCGATCAAATCATTCACCGCCACCACTTCAACGTCATCCATCGATACCGCCTGGCGAAAAGCCAGTCGACCAATGCGGCCAAACCCATTGATACCAATACGAATGGTCATGGGTTGTTCCCTAAACACTAGTTATAGGTGCTGTGCATCCCTTTGCCTCTCTGCATTTGAGGATGCTCACATGTGATTGAGTATTGTCACTCAGTATTGGCATCTTTGAAGTTAGCCTGTTGCTGTTTTCAGCGATTACAAGGTTGCTTTGATGTCACGACAACTTTATCGCCAAGATTGATACTCCTTATTAGTTTGTTGATATCTTTGTTTTGCATATTGATGCAGCCACCTGTAATGCTTTGCCCGATTCGTGTTTCATCATTTGTTCCATGAATTGCAAAGCTATACCATCGGTAAATTCCATCATATTTATTAAAAGTAAATGGCTGTGGTGTTGAAGGTACTGGGGTTAGGCTGATATACCCTGATCCATACTCACCTGTTTCTCCATCACCTTTAAAGTCTATGGAGTTCATATTATTGAATAAATTTTCTGACAGATAGCTTTTGGTTTTTCCTGATTGCTGGATCAGTGCTTCATCCATTTCGAATCTGTCTTGACTCATGATCGCATTGACTTTGAAGGTGCCGAGTGGTGTAACACCCTCCACAAATGTGCTGCCTATGCATCCAACACCATTCTTCCCATATCCCACCTCAAACACCATCTCTTTGCCTTCGTTTGCAGTGGTCCCTTTGCTCTCTTGTGGCGTCACTTGATTGAGTTCGATCTTGATGGGCCCCTCTGCTTGTGAGGAGACCTTTGTCGTTTTCGGTTGCTGCATGCATCCTGAAAGCATGAGAGCTGATGCCGTGACCATCAGCATCTGTGCTACACGCATGATCGTTTTGGTGGGTTCTCCTCATCATGGCGTGGTTTGATTCAACTGCCTGTAAAGATGAACATGCTCTGAATGTTTTGGATTTGAAGCTTCTAATTGCGGCTGCTTTACTTCTTGGTCTGTTGGCCCTCACTCAGTTTCTTGTTCGCAGGGCAATGTCGAGTGGCGATGAGTAGCTAAACAGTTTGAATATCGTCCATTTGAAGCCTTTTTACGAAATGGTTCCAGGTGATGCAATTGGCCTGATGATGAGCCAAATTCACTTTTACCCATGGCTTTTCACCTTTTAGCGGTCGCTTCTCCAGAAACCTTCAGTTGGTCTCCAAAGGTGGGGCTCTTGATGGTGTTGTGCAACATTTTTGTTATCTTTATAGGCTCAAAAATCTTCCAGGCAGGGGAAGGCACTCAGCTTCCTAATCCTAAATACTTTGGTGGCTTGGGCTTAGAGGCTTTACTCGCTACAACCAGTCTTGGTCATGTGATTGGCTTTGGTGTCATCCTCGGTGTTGGAGCTGCAGGTCTTCTTTAGTTTGTAAGATCTTTGGTCTTCGCTGTACAGAATCAGTCCAGAAGTATGGCTCGGTAGCTGGTTGATTACAGCTATTGAGCGCTTCTGGGTTTGTTCTTGTTATGGTTTCATGCTTCGTATTGTCCATAGTGATATCTGCCAGGTTGGTGCCTTTTTTAAGAATTTTTTCTTTGATATTTTTTCACAGCTCCAGAAATTATTGCTAGTGCAAAAACTCCTAGTAGTGCGACGCCAAGCATTAATTTACCACCGCTAAAGACTCCAGCTCCTAATGCCACGATTGGTGGATCACTTAGCGCTACGCTAATGATGAGGGCTGGAGTAAATGTTTTCCACTTTGTCCCCCCAAGGCCAGCTGCATAACTCACAAAATCAAACAGACCTGTCATTAAAAGGCCTGTTAATAAAAATGGATTTCCTTCTATTTGCGCTTGATTAAAGCTTGCAATGCGTTTGCTTGCTTTCTCTCCTACGAGTGCCTGCACTGGTTTTTGCCCATAGCGTTTTGCCACAGCAAATGCGATCTGGCAAAAAACGACATCGGTGATAAAGATCGTGATCAGACCTGTCTCAAACCCTAGGAGTGCTCCGGCAAGCAGTGAATACGCAGTGCTTGGTAGGGCTGGAAGGAGAATGCTGATCCCCCTAAGCGCCACAATCCCAAGCGGTGCCCATAGACCCATACCCTCAACCTGCGCGCGCAGGGGCTCGAGAGCATGGGTGTGGGCGAGATGGAGAACAACAATGGCCAGAGCAACAACAACGCTGACCCCAATGATTTTGCGTAGTCGCTGCACTTAGCCCCGATTGAATTTGATCGTTGCTTACTTTTGCACCATTTAATCGCTAGTGCCAATTCCCATTCGATGTGGAATGTGTTGTTACAGCTTCTTTGTTGGTATTTTCTTCTTTGTGTTTATAGCTTTTAAGTGATATTTAATTCATTAATGAAGACTTTTTCTATGGCTTTGGCTGTATTCATGTGCTCTTGATGGTCATAACACTGGTGCTGGATCCTCTTCTCCTTCTCGGCCATACCTTGCTGCTTGCGAATGTCACCAGTACTTTCCACTGCTTCGTCGCGCTGATCCACAGCTTTTCTTTGGGATTGGCTTGATGTTGATTGCTTTGTCAGCGTTAACTTTCCGGCAAATGCGCGGTCCCTATGGATTCGACTGATCTCGAAGTTGTGAATGTTCTGGTTTTCCAGCAGCTTCTGGAATCCGTTGAAAGCGAATCCTGGGCCGAGGCCGCCATGGCTCTTTACAAGCTTTACGACATTGAGGCAGGCCAAACTTTTCTTGATCAAGACGACGTTGAGGACCAACAACTCTTGGCCGCTTGATCCCGCTCAGACCGTTTGTGCCTGAGCTTGCTTCAGTAAAGGTTTGAACGCCGTCTCTCTTGTGAAGAAGGCAGCCGTTACAAAGGTGCATAGACCACTGAGCCCCACCCAAACTCCCAGATAGATGGGGTTTCCGCTGGCGCGAGCAATCAGCACGGCGGCAATCAACGGCGTTGTTCCACCAAACCAACCCTCGGCAAGGTTGTACGCCAAAGCTATCCCTGTACAGCGCACTTCTGCTGGCATGAGTTCCACATTGGCTGGGCTTTTGCCACCATCTATCAGCGCAATTGCCAGCGTGAATCCCAGTTCTCCGCGAACGATCAATTGTGGGTCATGGCTATGAATCAGTTGGAGGGATGGGATGGCTCCAATGCAGAGCAGGGCTGCACCACCCATCAACATTGGTCTTCTGCCGATCCGGTCCGAGAGCCAGGCTGTGATTGGGTAAAGCAGCAGCAATACAGCCATCACGTCCGTATTCAGGCTGAGAGCAACGCTTTCTGATATTCCATCCACAACTTCTAGGTAGGTCACTAAGTAGACATAGACCGCATAAAAACCAACGCTGCTGGCAATGTTG
>JACKQG010003401.1_pt1 | contig 19596 bp, 12 predicted proteins | sample 8237621 | NCBI WGS metagenome assembly JACKQG01 (sample SAMN15677084, study PRJNA649215) | marine metagenome | biome: marine; feature: Black Sea; material: saline water; isolation source: suspended particulate matter (SPM) from the Black Sea western gyre | collected 2013-06-09/2013-06-10 | depth... | reverse complement strand
GGATAAACCGGTCTGGAGTAGCGAAAGAAAGAGTCGTACGAGAAAGGTCTAGCCAACCGCTCGGCCCCGAACCCTACGCTGATGAGGGTAACCTCGTGGGTGTTGCATGGGCAAGGGATACACGCAGGCCAGCCATTTTGCTCCGAAATCCTCCCTTCCGCGTGCCAAATGTGATCAATCTTGGCTAGCAAATCTCGGGCCGAACACGATTGCGCCTGCCCCCGTTTCTTCGTCGGCGTTTCTTCGTCGCGAGCCTTGCATCGGTACCAGTATCACCACTCCTCTCCCTGATCTTACTGCGCCGTACCATGCAGTTTTCCCACACGCCGTGTTGCCTTACGCCGCTTTTGTTCGTTGTACCCGTCGACATCCTTCTCTCCAGATAGCAGGAATCTCAAGAACGATTTCTTCTGGAAACGGCACGTCTGGGCTATCCCCAGCAGGCGAAGGTACTCCTCAGCACGGGACAATGAAAAGGACCCAGATACCTTCCTTTGTAGGGCCAAATGGCGCAAACCGTTTTCCGCAGTGTTATTATTCCATGGAATGCCATCCTCATTCAGAAATGTAAACAGGGATTCTCTGTATCGTTGAAACCGCTTTTGGTATTTCGACACAATCTCGCACGAAGACGACTCGGCGTCTACTATCCGCCTGTAGAATCGATCCACTATTTTATGATGTTTCTTCAAGTGCCTCACCTTCAATCCGTACTTATCCACGTCCTCAAAAATGGGTTCCAGCAGGTCCCGGACAGAAGACACGAAGCGCTCCAGCTCTTCATTGTACGGGTTTTTCCAAAGGTCTTCATTCAAGTCTCGAATCAAATGCACCCAACATTTTTGCTGCCGACATGGTATGGAGTCATAGCCTGGATAGAAATCGGATACGAGAACTCCTTTGTACTCGCCAAGCAAGTGCTGCACGAGGGACGTCTCTCGAGTTTCAGTGAGGCGAAATACGGCGTGCCTTCCATCGGTGACTATCCAGACGTAATGTAGTATCCCTTTGATGCTGATCTTCGTTTCGTCAACATGCACAAATGGACTAGCCAAAACTCGGTCCAGTAGCAGCCGTTCGGTGGAGTGATGGTAGTTGTGCATATATTCGACGAATCTGACAATAGAATTTAGACTCACTTGCTCGGAGAATAGGTGGTCGATCATATTCGCTATCGCTTCGTACGGGAGCCGCAGGGCAACACGTTGGTAGACAGCAAACGCTTGAAAGGCAGGCCCGTAAATCTGTCCGCAGAATCGTTTGATCACTGGCGGTACAAAATCCACGTTGCATTTCGGACAATGTGCCTTCTCACCAACATATCTCGTAACGGTCTTTCGACATCCATTCTTGGTGAAGACAAGATCGATGAGTGTGTGCTGCGTGGATTTCCCGGTTGATACAAGGCGTTGACCCCTGTGTCTCTGATAAGGGCATTTCAATCGGCGTCGCACACGAATGATCCTATTTGCCTTTGACGGGACAATCCGCCGATACGAAGGATGGCCACATCGTGGAGTGTCCGCCGGAGTGTCTTCTGGCGGGAGGGTGAATTGGCCCCGGATGCGGAGGCGTTTTTGGGCATACACTGTGTGTGCCGATAGTCGCAAACGATCAAAGAAGCGGTGGACCTCTTTTCCACGCTCGGTACTGGCGTGCTTCGGAGCGTCGGCGAAGTCGATGTCTTGCCGAGCTTTGGCGGCGGCCCCGATATCCCTCAATTCAGCAACCAAGAGACGCAGAGCGTGGCAGTCACTTCTGTTGTACTCGACGAGCTTCTGCTTCAGTTCCTCGCACCGTGTGTCTTCCCAGCGATATCGCCAAACAAGGCTCTGAAGGCCGGACGCATCTGGCGAGTCCCAAGTTGCACCAATCAGCGATCCGAGGTCTTTCAAGCCGTTGGACCTCGATGGGAAGTACACTCGTCCGAAGATCCACGAATTGACATTCACAAGACGTTGCACGAAGGAACTGCACTTTATACCGTGGACCTTCGCTGCTCGGAGTAACGCTTTCGATTCATAGCTTCCGTAATGGTAGATCGGTGCATTTTCACAACCGGCAGCTACGCCCAGGCATTCCTCGAAGATCAACTGCTCGTCACTGTGTGAGTCGGCCCAGAAACAGTGCTCGGTGATTCTGCCGTGATCATTGACCAACAGGCCGATGAGGTAATCGAAGTTCTCGTCCGGGATTCCTTCAATGTCCAAGAACAACTCAACTGGATTGTCTGGGATGGAAGGTGGCTCATTCAGGTAGATCTTGCCGGTTCGCAGCGCCAACGCTTGCAGTTCAACGTTGAACGTAGGAGGTGCCTGTGTCTTCCGCTTCCGTCGCCTTCTAGGCTTGAAGAGATACGAAAGCTGGTTGGTCGTGAAAATCCCCTTCTTCTGGTACTTCCGAATCATCTTCGGTGTCATTCGTTCGAGAAGGCTAAGGCTGTCCGTCTCCTCGGCCTCTCGCAGGCAATGCTGCCGGAAGGGGCACGTCGAACAGTGCTTGGTCAGGATCAGAGGGGGCGGGTCCGAGGGCACGGCATTCACCAGTTGCCGCAAATCGGCGATTGTTGAGCGGATGGTTGGGTAGAGCGAGTCAAGCCGTACACGTTGTGGCTTGTCGGAGACCGAGATGATGAATCCTGTCTTAGGACGATATCTTCGCACTCCGCCGATCACGACTCCTGCGAAGGCCAAGCGGAGACGGTGTTCCTTGGTGACGGAATGAGTGCCGACTACGAGGTGCGGTTCGTAGGGGACATGGCTTTTTTGGTTTCGGCGATTGCCTTGCGATATAGCGTCACAGTCCGCCCGGAGATCTTCTGTCATCAAAACACCATCTTGGCATCTCTCCGGCCTCTCGTTCCAACTGCGGGAGCCGGAGCCGAGTGTGGTGAACGAGTCGAGATACACATTGCGATTCGCACGTGCATGCTCCGTCAAAATCTGCTCGTACTCGTGCTGGACTCCTTTTGGTTGGCCACGAAGCATGAGAAACGCTTTGCGATGGCATTGAAGGTAGGCTTCAACAAGCTCAGAGGTGATGAGATGTTTCATAACCTTCCTCCTGCGAAAAGGTGACAACCGGGTGGTGGATCGAGTGAGAAACTGGCAATTCGGACTGTTCCCAGTCACGTGCTACTCGCACCTTCCATGATAGACACGACGTGTCGGACCGTCTCGCCGCATTCGTAGAGTTTGCGAGTGAGAAAGGGACATTCTACTTTTCAGGAGGACTGCCGCGGAAACGAGTCAAAGAGTAGAATGTATGTCGGTTTTTTCAACCTGAATCGAACATCGCGAGTCTGGCGTCCCAGAAGTAACCGACGCGTGAGCGAGGAAACACGTTACTACACTTCCCTCCCTCGCGTTTCAGGCTACATGATGACATTCGCCGGCTCTTCAACACGGGTCGTTTCAGCGCCTCGTGCCTCGTGAACTCTTGTGAAACCCCCTTCGGGGTATCGCTGGTCGTAATGGTTCGTCACCCAGGGTGCGCTTGCCAGCTACGCCGCCGCGCGACCCTGGGCTGTGGAATGCAACGCCTTCGGCGTAAAGAACTTGAACTGGCTGCGTAGTGCGGAACGCAAGCCACGCAAATCAACAATCATCAATCCACTTTTCAACTCCTTTCGCGAGACAGGAGTTCATGCCACGTCTTGCATCTTGATGATGACCTCCTTACCCAGGGCTGCAGCAATGCGTTGAAGTGTGCTGAACGTGGGATTCTTGTTTTCGCCGCGTTCGATCCGTGACAACGCTTGGCGTGTCATCCCCGTGAGCTCCGCGAGTTTCGCAAGGGTGATGCCACGTTCTTCTCGTGCCGCAGCCAGCAGGCAAGTCGCTTTGACAAGTTCGGTCTCGAACGCCTTTCGTTCGGCGAAGGCCTGGCGCGCCATCCTGGTGATTTCTTCCTTTTCCGATTCGACTTCCGCATCGGCTTTCTTCAACGCCGCACGCTGCCCTTCCGTCAAATCCATCACGACACGACGCTTGCCGGACGCCTTCGCGCGTTCGATGGCTTTCTTCTGTTCCGCGGTTACACCGGAAAAGGGGTCGGGAGTCGTTTTCGGAAAAGACTCCCGACCCCTTTTCTTCGCGCCGGAGGGTGCGTTTGGATCTGCCGTAGGGCTGACTGCGGTGCACACAACGACGCCAAAAGAGGCAACCATCCCATGCCTTACGAATTACGAATCGACCACCTGAATCTGCAGCCGTTTGCCGACGACTTCGGCGTAGCGCAGCAGGGTGTCGATTGTCGGGTTCTCGTTGGTTACGTTTTCCAGCTTGGATAACGCGGAACGATCCATGCCTGTTCTCTCGTAGATGTCGGCCAGACTTAACCCCTTGGCTTCGCGGGCGGCTCTCAGTTTTTGCATGATCGCGGCCAGTTGTTGGCGGCGAGCCTCGCAACGGGCCTGCTGCGCCTTGGCGATGATTTCCGGTTTCTCCAATTCGACTTCTTCGCGGATTTTACGATACTTCGCCGCTTCTTCCGGCGTCAACTTGCGGTCGCGCGTGATTTGCTTGGCCATGATTTGCTCCTAACCGGGTTCGGGAACCTCGAACGCGGTGACGGGGTAAACGGTGTCTTCGTCGATTTGTTCGTAAATGACCGTGATGTAGCGTCCGTCCAACGTGTATCCGAAAATCATCGGTCGCTGCGATGAATCGCTGGTGTCGCTTCCAACCGGGGCATCGAAGACGTAGGCAACGTCGTCCTTTTCAAATCCATGCTCGGCGATGTGCTGCACGTTGCCTTCCTCGTCATCGTCAAGATCCCAGATAATCGACACATTCATCGAATGCCTCCACCGTGTAGCAATATATTACCACACTTCGGGCGAAGTAGCAACAGTGCGGGGGCAAACGACATACCCAGGAGACAGAACACAGGCGCATTTGTTCCTTGAGAGGGGGGGTCGAGAGTCGTTTTTCGTCGCATACCAGCGATAGCGTGGCATCCGCAAGGCGCAGGCCGGAGTGCGCCGAGTGGGAGAGCACGTCGGGAAGCGGCAACACGGTGTGGGTTCAGGCAAAAAGAAAAAAGAAAGAACAAGAAGCCGAAGGCACGGCGGACATGGATGGCCGCCGCGATGACCGGCCCGGTGCCTGGATGGCACCCCGCAGCGAAGGCCACGGAAGCGGGCGAAAGGTGTTTGAGGCTGCAGAGTGTCGGACGACGGGTGGACACAGGCTCGGCTCGTAGACCGAAACACCTTACCATTCTCAGAGGCCGGCATCCAAACTGGGAGAGTGAAAAAGGGGACATTCTACTTTTCAGGAGGACGGCCGCGGAAACGGGCCGAAAAGTAGAATCTATGTCGCTTTTTTCATCTTTTTCATCCTGACTCGAAGAAGCGCGAGTCTGGCGTCCCAGAAGTAACCGACGCGTGAGCGAGGAAACACGTTACTACAATTCCCTCCCTCGCGTTTCAGGCTACATGATGACACATTCGCCGGCCTTCAACACGGGGCGTTTCAGCGCCTCGTGCCTTGTGAACGCCGAATTGCTGACGAAGCTGTCGGCATAATGAGGAGGGTTGCTTTTCTTTGTCCACGCCCGCCGTCTTCTCTTCGTTTTCGGCGGCCAGGGTCTGGGCCGTGTGGATGAGAAGGAGCGTGGGGTAGATCGCCGGTTTGGGCATGACATGCGATCGAACAATGTCTTCCTGCCAGAGGGGCGCGGATTCTGTGAACTCAGCGCATACTCTTCCGCCGTCGGCTAGGTTATATTGCACTACGCAGCACAGCCGTCGCCTGCGGCTTCGGGTTATGCGAGTTTTTGGTCAATGTGTTTTGTGAGAATTGGGAGCCTATTATGAAAACCGTGTCGCCACTGAGTTTGATTGCTGTGTGTCTGCTGCTGGGGGGATTGGTCCTGTCGCCAACCATCGGTTCCAACGCGTGGGCGGAGCCCGCCGCCGAAGTGTCTGGTGATGTCCCTCAGTGGGTCGACCTGTTCAACGGCCGCGACCTGTCGGGATGGGTGGACGTCAACACCAGTCCGGACACCTGGAAGGCCGAAGACGGGCTGCTGGTGTGTAGCGGGAAACCGATTGGCGTCATGCGATCGGAGAAGCAGTACGAAAATTTCATCCTGCACATCGAGTGGCGCCACATGAAACCCGGTGGGAACTCCGGTGTGTTCGTGTGGAGCGAAGGGGTGATACCGCAAGGCAGACGTCTTCCCAAAGGGATGGAGGTGCAGATGCTCGAACTGGAGTGGGTCAATCTGCACAAGAAGGACGGCGAGCCTAACCACATCGGTTACATTTCCGGCGAGTTGTTCGGTGCCGGTGGCCTGGAGGCCACGCCCGACAACCCACGCGGCAGTCGCAGCATGTCGCGAGAACTCCGCTGCAAAGGTGCCGGCGAATGGAACGTCTATGATGTCGTCTGTGTCGACGGCACGGTCAAGCTGGCGATCAACGGAAAGTTCGTCAACTCCATCCGTAACTCGTCCGTGCGCAAGGGCTACCTGTGCCTGGAATCGGAAGGGTCGGAAATCCACTTCCGCAATATCCGCATTCTCGAACTACCTCCCGGCATCACTACGCCGGAGCAAACAGCCAAGGAGATCGAGTGAGCTGCGAGGCCTGCTGTTCTTCGTTTGGAAACAGAGTCAGTAGCTGGAAGCCTTTGCAGCCGAACTCGCCAAGAGTTCGGGGTAAGCGGCAAATCGCCCGAATTCTTGCGAATCCGGCTACGGCTCATACGTCTGGCGCGACTGAACTTCCAAGTCAAGTAGGCCGGACCAAGCGCAGCGCCGTTCCGGCATTCCGCTTGCGCCTGCGCCACCGTGTAAGAGTACTTCCTCGTTTCGAGCATTTGGCGACTATTCGCCCGAATGGTCCCGAAAACTGTGTTCCGTCAGTTCGGATAGGACCTCGATCCGTTTGTTAACCATCTCTTGGAAACAATGCGGCAGATGGTCGGCATGGCCTCGATGTAAGATGACACAATCAACACAGTTCCCATGGTATTTGCACGCGACGGGACAACTGCAATGATCCTCACCGGAACTTCTTATTTCTTCGAGAAACCTCTCCTGCAGTTTGCTCGCTTCCTGCGAATCTCCCTTCTTGAATAAGTCCATGGCTCTGATTTCCAGGTCGTGATTATCTACCACATTCGCTCCTCCGCTCTAACGATCCATTGACAAGTTCGAATATAGTACGGAACTTGCTGAACTGAGGGAAGGCCTTAAGGTCAGGCTGGCTTGGGGGCAAAGCGGCCCTCGCCGCGGCTTGGGAACCGAAGGCTTGATGGGAAGCGGTCAGCAGTTTACCGTAGTGCGAGCCAGCTCTGACCATAGCCGGTCAGGTTGTGATTCTTGCTGGCCAGGGAATTCATCGCCTTAGGAATAGGAGCACCCATATGCGTCGGCCGCATGCGGTGAAATCGGATCGAACGACGAGACCAAGCAACCTCAGGAGTAACGCATGAAGCGATTTGTGTTGGCTGGCGCCGCGTGGATTATCGCCGTTTGGGCGGCTGTGACTGTGCCCGGACTGAACGCGGCAGAACGAACGCCGGTAACGAAACGTACGCTGGTCTTCTCGCGGTCGCAGATGAAGTACGGACTCGACGACAACTACCTGCGCCGCTGGGTTGACCGGCCGTTGTTTATCGATCCGGCACTGCGTGTCAAGGAACGCGAGTATGCGATGGCTCTCCCCAGCTACCGCCGCATTCTGAAGACGGTGGCGTCTTACGGGCTGGATGGGTTGGCGTTCTTTCCTGAGACCAGCGGGCGCATGGGCGCGTTCGAGTTCACCGACGAACTGGCCGTTCCGGGCATTTCGTTGCTGCCGGAGTTCATCGCTACGGAAAGCCTCGACAGCAAACGCGAAGTATTGCGGGCCGCGCTCGCGTGCCGAAGCTGCGTCAAGATCGACGGCAAGATACTGATCAGTTCGTACCGGGCGGATTCGCTGAAACCCGATCAATGGCAAGAACTCCTCGACGCCTTGCGCGAGGAGTTTGGGGACGTGTTGCTGTTCCTGCCTGCTATTTCGGCACCTTGCGGCGAGGGCTGGAATGCTTGGATCGACCGCTTCGATTCGAAGCAAGGCATCAGTTCCGCCGACCGTGAGCGCCTGCGACAATACCTCCGGACCTACGCAGTTGCCACCGACGGACTCTACCTCGCCTCTGTGGCATCGATCAAGAAGAATCGCCGTCTCCACCATCGCTTCTACAGAGAGTTTCTTGCCCCGCTCTTTCGCGATGTGGTGGCCGAACCGGACATGTCCGGCAAGATTCTGGGGCTCAGCGCGTGTGTGGCCCACATCAATTGTACGCGGTTGGGTTACACGCTCAGTGACGACGGCACACGCACGCTCCGCAACTCCTTCGAGGCGGCGTTGAGCGTGCGACCCGACGTCATCATCATCCCAGAATGGGACGAGCAGAACGAAAACACTAGCCTGCGCCCAACTGTGGACAACTCGTTCTCCAGCCGCCGCATTCTTCGACACTACATGCAGCGCACTAAAGGAGAGACTCCCACGCCGATGCCGGGGGATGACACCAGCCTGCCCAACATTGTCCTGAGCTATCGCAAGATACTCACGCTGGGAGAGGAAGTGCGTTTTGAGATGTTGAATGTCCCAGACTCGGATTCACATCAGCAGTATTCCGTACGGCTGATGCTGAAGGATTTGGGCGGAGACGTGGTACATCGTTTTCCGGAACGAACATTTTCTCGGGACGAGCTGTATAAGATTACCGAGACGATCCCCAGCGAGGCACTGGCGGCACACAACGCGCTGGTCCCTGTCTTGGAGGTCCTTTCTGACGGAGATAGGCGTCTCGTGGATCGCGGCTGGCGGCCCATCCAACTCCGCACCACGTGGAACTGGGATTACAAATGGGTAAAACAGCCACTGCGCGATTTGGCCCTGGTCCAGGAGAGCAAACTCGCTATCGAGCCTGCAAACGAGGTGGGCCTGGTCGTGCTGAGCGGACGCCTCTCCTGTCAGGAACCGCTTGCTTCGGTCGAAGTGATCGAGAACGGAGCGGTCGTCTACGCGGTCGATCTCCGTCCGGGCGCACTGCGCCAGTTGACGGATCATGTCATGCTGGCTTTCGAGTACCGGTCGCAGTCTCGACACGCGATCGAGGGACATGCCCAGGTTCTCGGAAGCAGTTGCCGCTGGCCGGCGTCGTACAAGACGCCATGCTATTCGTGGTATCTGGATGGCGACGTCTTGAGACTGAAACGTTACGTGGACTGGCAGCAGAACGTGGCATACTTGGCGATCCCGAAGAACGACGTCGCGCAAGCCTCGCTCCAGTTCCAGGTAGGTAGTCTCGAGCGCACGGTCCCGATTCGCGAGATCGTGGATCGAAACTTGATTACCTACCACGACGGCCGCGACATGACAGTCACCGTCAGCCATTTCCTTAAGCAGAACGATCACCCGCCACACCTCGATAAGCGAGAGGCTGCCTTCCGCACGCTGGTGAAACCGGACATGGTCTCCAGCCTTTTCCACGTCCGAGCCGTCACGAAGAGCGGCCGCATCTTCCGGAGTTGGCCGGTGCGCCAGGAGTGGCTGTTCGGAACACCGTTGGTCGAGCTACCTGTATGGTCGGAGACCCGTAACGCACGCACTGTTGTGGAGGTAAGCTCGGTGCGCGTGCCCGACATTCAGTATCAATTGAGCGACCAGCACGGTGCCGCGTTGGTGACTGCCGCCGGGCGTCCCTTCTGGGGCATACTCGGCGGTTATACCGACAGCGTTACCGCGCGTGGCGGTGGAGAGAGCAACGACGGAACACCCTTCATTCGTCCCAACCAGTATCCGCGTGGAGTCGCCTGCAATGCTCCGCAGTGGTGCACCGAGGACGGGCGCACCTGCCTCCGGTTCACGGGCAGGGGCGAACATATTGCATTGCCGCAAGGCGTGCTACCACGGCGCAGCGGCTTTCACTTGAAGATGGACATCAAGCCGCTCAGCACCAAGCCGCAGATTCTGTTCGCCCATCGCCGCCACTACCCAGGCTCACTTACGCTCGGCCTCGACCGCGGCAAGTTGCGAGGCAGTTTCACGACCGATCAATTGCGAACGTATACATTCGAGACAGATTTGACCGTGCCCACAGGCAAATGGTCGACCGTGGAGGTGATCTACAATCTGACCGACATGCGACTACGAGTGAATGGGAAAGAAGCGGGGCCGTTCGAGTGTCAGGGAGTTGGGCTTTACGACATGACTAGCGTCGTCGGTGGCTTCGGCAGTGGTGAGCCAGTCGATGAGTACGACGACACAAACGGTTGGTTTGACGGGTATTTGGCTGCGCTGTCCGTGGCTCATACTCCCTTTTGATCGGCTCCGGCAGGTAGACAGCGACGCGTGGAGGTCGATGGTAACTCTGACCGGGACCGATGATGCGAGTGACACAACGCTTCAACCGGACCGCCTGCGATAAACATTCCCTTACGCGCCCCGAAGCGGAGCGCGTGTTTGACCTGCCCGCCGAATACCTCGACAAACACGCCATCGCCCATTTCCAGTATGATCGTCTTGCCTTTCTTTTCTTGCGCTACAACTCAATCCCCGCCGGCTCGGACGTCCAATGCCTGGTCGGCCCCGTCAAGTCGTTACGTGAGAACTGGCTGCCCGTGAAGAACCCGGCATTCACCATCAACGGCCACAAAGTCATCTTTCCCTGTCAACTCGAAACGGAACAATACATCGAGTTCGACGGCCAGGGCGACGCCCGATTGTTCGACCGCGAAGGCGTTCAAATCGGAACGGTGAAGCCAATAGGAGCTGTCCCCACACTGAAACCTGGCCCGAACGAAATCACGTTCTCTTCCGATGCCAGCGCGAAGTTCTCCAATCGCGCTGAGGTGACCGTTATCCGCTTTGGCGAGGAAGGAAAGGGTAAAGAGTAAGATCGTTTTCGCCAACAACTGCCGACTCTGGCGTCTGTTTCTCCGTGGACTCAGTACCTCTGTGTTTCATTTCTTGAATCTTCGGTTTGGGCTGCTGATCAACTTCCACGCAGAACCACTCGTCGATGGCGTCCATCGAATTGTGAATGGGTACGGAAGCGAGCGAACGAAGAACTGAAAACACAGAGGCACAGAGGCCACAGAGTAGCAGGTTATGAGCTGGGGAATTCCGGGAAGCCCGAAGGGCACAAACGCGGCCTTTCAGGCCGATGGGTTAGGTCGTCAGTGCCAACGGCACGGTCCTATGTCAGCCCAAGGGTGGAGCGACGCGAGTCTGCGAACGTCGCTCCACCCTTATAGTAGCCACCAAGCCCCACGGGTTTGCCCGAGCTGCTGGTGTGGAAGCCCCCCCAGCTCAGAGCAGCAGCAGCTCGGCGCGCACAAGATTTTGCTTTCATGGAGCGTTGTGTTCAAGCTAGGTGAAGAAGAGACGCATCGTCCCGCTACGAATGATCCACCCTGATTGGCCCGACGATTGAGCCCAGAGCTTCGAGCGAGACGACACGCTTTGATTCACTAACGAATCACTCAGATGACGACCACGCGTTTTGTCTCATGGATCTTGAAAAAGGCTCCAAGGAGTCTGGTTCGATCAAGCAAACCCCTGGGCTCACATAGGAGCGCCCCGTTGGGACTCGCCCTCGGGCACCGCATGCGACGACCCACCAAGTGCGCTTCCTAAGAAGATGCAGGCGGGCGTTATCGCCGGATGCTCCATGCCGTTTGTGGCCTTCGCCTACGGCTACGGGCTAAACGACCAAGGCGGCTACTGGCGGGCTCCAGTTCGTGCCGCGGCAGAGGGCGCGTTCTCCGCATTCTCTCTGGACCGTATCTCCAGAGCCGACTCGGGTAGCAGGGGTCCGCGAAAGTAGATCGGGCTGGCCGTTGGCTGGACCCTATCGCTGGGAATTGGATTCCCCATGATGTCGTAGAACGTGAATTCCGAATTGCCGCGGAACGGAATTTCGGCGTTCGTGGTCCCGGTAGTCCACAGAAACCCAACTCCTTCATCCCCGCTGTTGAATAAGTGCGCTTCGATTTCGGGTGAGAGCTTCAGCGGCCCAACGTATCGTGCTCCATCCAGGAAGTGGCTGGCGATCGAGAGGCCGACCCCGTTTGCGCGAAGGCTGCCATCAAATTCGTTGATCTCTTTGCCGCCGCCGAACCAGCGGGTCGGCTGTGATGGACTGCAGTTGCTGAAACGGGCGAAGTAGTGGAAGTAACGCTGCATGCCGCCCACTGAGAGCGTCGTCAAGTAGTTGCGAACGCTTACCATCGCGGTTCGGCGCATTTCTTCGTGATGGTTCTCCCAATAACGATCTTGCCGGAACTCCTCGAAGTGCGGCAGCCGAATGAAGAAAGTGGGGCAGGTCGCTCCAGTTTCGGTGTTCCACCCGGGCTTGTCGGTCTCTTTGAGAAAAGACGCGTAGGCGCGGTGGGTTTCTGCGTTGTTGCCGTAAAGGTGAACGGACGCCACGTCGAACGAGTCGCGTCCTACTCGCGCGAACACGTCGGTGTAGAAATCAGCATTGAACCCGCCGCCGGAGAATGCGACGACCTTCGCCGCCGGGTCTGCTTTGCGAACAGCCCTGCTGGCTCGTCGCAGAATCTCGGCATACTCGGCCGAGGTGTAAGGGCAGTTTGGCTCGTTTTCGATTTCCCAGTGTTTGACGGTCGATTTGTAGTGCTGGACCGTTTGGTGAATGTACTTCTCCCATGCGTCAAGATACGTCTTCTTACGTTCGTCCTTCCACTCGGCCCCACCGCTTGGCTTCAGAAACGGCTTCAACCAGTCCTGTGCACCCCACGGCGGATTCAGGAACTGAATCACCAGCGATAGGTGATTCTCGCGAACGGCGGCTATGGCCTTGTCGTCGAAGTGGTACTCGCCCCGCTCAGGTTCAACCACGTACCAGCGACCGATCTTCTTTGAAAGGATCCAATTGAAGTTTGCGCGTTTCAAAATGGCCAGGTTGGTCGGATCGAAATGGGTGTCCGTGCCCAGCGTGCCGTCGGGATACGGTCGGTCAAGATGTCGATTCGGAGGCAGGACGGAATAGACCATATCCGTGACACTCACTCCGAGCCGCAAGGTCAGTCGATAGATCCCTCGTCGCGACTGAAACGGTCGGAAGACCTTGCGGCCGTGACCATCGCGAGTCGGCACGACAAGTTCTCCGCTGTCCACCGACTGGCCCCAATAGTCCGTGACTTCCCAATTGACGTTGGCGACGGCGTCCGGCTTCGGCGAACCGTTTGGGTCCGCCGCCCAAACCAGAACTTCGACCTCACCCGGTTCGCGTTCGTAGAAAATATTGCCCGGAGTCCGGCAGACAAATCCAACTTCGGGGCAGCGCGGGCGGAACTCGGTCAATTCCCCGGATTCAAGTTGAATGGCGTCCAGCCATACGTCGGCCGGTTCATCCGATACACCACGGAAAATTGCTGTGTACAAGAGACCGGATCGAGGCGTCACGGTTGCCGTGACATGATAACGTTTCCATTCCCCTTGGAGTTGAAACGAGCCGGCGATGCCACTTTGTGCATAGTTCTTCAGATCCTCGCTCAGGCCGAACAAATGCGCGTCAAGTTTGATGGGCGTGTCCGACTTGGCATAGAACGACAACGTATACACGCCCGGCCTGAGCCTGACTAGCGGCGATTCAAGGTCGATCTGAAGCCGCTGTCTGAAACGCAAGCTTGTACGGCCGTGCACCGCGCTGGATGTGTCAAGCTGATCGGGTAGCACGAGCTTCGTCGTGCCAAATCTCTTCCCCCAGGGATGCACGCCCGTTTCAAAGCTCGCGTTTGCCAACGCGTTGCCCTCGATCGGGTCCGGGAGTTTCTGTGGCAGCATGCGGATGATCTCGCCGGCGCGCACCGGCACCTGATCGTTTGCGGTGGTCAGGAACACTCCCTGAATAATGTAGTTTCGTGTCTGCGGTGCACCTGTGTCCGCAATAATTCCACGCTCCCCATCCGGGAAATAGCGCAATTCGATCCTGCCAACCGGGGCATTTGTCTCGAACGTCACGCCCGGTGACCAGTCAAAGCGACGAATCGTAATCGGTCGCGTGATATCGCCAAGCGTCGCCTCCATCCGCCCCCTGTAGAAGTTCTTCACGAACAGTCGGTATGTACCGAGGGGCAGTTGCTTTTCCAGAGGGATCGTGAATTCCAATGGCTCGGGCAGCGGGCCGTTACCGGAATAGCGAAAACCCATGTATGCACCCGGCATGCTGCGCCAGTTTCCATTGTTGCGGTAATCGGCATCACCCCGGTACTCGGATCCGCCAAAGGCCCATAACTGTTCGCCGACCCAAAGCTGTGAGGTTTCCTGCTGCTGGGCCCGTGCGCCGGCGAAAGGCGTTAAGAGCACAACCGGCAAGATTGTCGATGCAAGTGCGATGTGCGTTTTCATCTCGAACGGCCTTCCTCCCTATCGCGGCTTTGGGCCGCAATCAAAGTAGGGTGGGCCAAGTCTTCGCGGCCCACCAGATTGTGCAGCAACCAGCCGGTAGGCCCGAGTTTACTTGGGCAGGCTACCACAAACAACAAGACACGAGATCGCCACGTCTAGTAGAAGGCGCAGTCAATTAGACCGCTTCGCCACTTGATTCCGACTGGCGATCAGGTTGGAATTGTGTCAAGGACTCCGCACCGGGAAGTTCATTAGGAAAAAGGACGCAGATGATGAAGCAAGTAATCGCGGTTTTCGTTGTTTCTGTTTACGCTCTCCCCGGCCAGCAATGCTCCGGCGCCGATCAGGCGCAGTCGGTCGCCGGCCCTATTGACCTGATCCTCGTCGCTGGGCAATCCAACGCGGTGGGCTTTGACACCAAGCCGGCTGAGCTTCCAGCGGATGCGGCGGATCAGCAGATCATGTTCTGGTGGCGTTGCGGGGATCCGCCGCCGGACGATCACGACTCGATATGCGGTGGCAAATGGACGCACCTGCGGCCGCAACCGAGAGGCAATCCCAGTCAGGACAAGACGTACGCCGGCGGGCGGCAGTACGGCAACTTCCGCTTCCCCGAAGGCGGTTTTGGCCCGGAGATGGGCTTGGCTCGGACCTTGCACGCCAAGCAAGGAAAACGTCTGGCCATCGTCAAAGCGGCTTTCAGCGGCACCTCCATGACGCACGATTGGACAACGACCAACGCCGGATCGGGCGGTGAGTGCTATCACGCCCTCGTAGCCGAGATCCGTGCGGCCATCGCAGCGGCTAAGCAGCAAGGTATCGCACTGCGTCCCCGAGCCTTTGTTTGGGTGCAGGGCGAGAGCGACGCCAACGCCCAGGCGGCCTCGCGGTACGAGAAGGCACTCGGCGACATGCTCGCCGCGCTGCGCAGGGATCTGGCCGCGCCCGAGATGCTGGCGCTAATCGGGGTCAATACTCGATTCGGCGGCGTCGACAAAGTTACGCAGATGGTCCAAGCCATCATCGACGCGCAAAAGTCGCTGGCCGCCAAGGATTCCCGGTGTGCTTACGTGGATACGGACGGAGCGACGCTGGCCAACGTCGCCCATTTCGACAGTGCCGGCACTTTGGACGTCGGCCGGCGTTTCGCCGAGGCTCTGCTCAAGCTGGAGGCGGAACGGATGAAACGGACGCAAGCGAAAGGAGGATAATATGTTCCGATTAAGCCAAACCACAGTCTTATTGGCTCTTGTCTCGCTGACAGCCAGCGGCGCAGAGAAGGTGAGGCCCGTCACTCCGGCGAAGCTGATCAAGACGGTCAGCCGAGCGGAGGAAACACTGCCCAACGTCTTGCTGATGGGCGATTCGATCGCCAACGGCTATTCCCGTCGCGTCGCCGCGCGGCTCAAGGGCGTGGCGAACGTGGATCTGTACGTCACTGGCAAACACGTTGTCAGCAATCTCTGGGAGGACGTCACGCCAGTCGTCGCGCACCGTTCGTACCAGGTCATCCACTTCAACGAGTCGACCCTCCACGCCTGGCCACCCGGTCGCGTCGAGGAGGGCCAATACGAACCGGCGTTCCGCAAGTATGTCGAGGCAATCCGGGCCAACGCTCCGGAGGCCAAACTTATCTGGGCTTCCGCCACGCCGATGACCGTGCAAGCGAAGCCGACGGAAATTGACTCGCAGTTTAATCCGAAGATTCAGCGCTGGAACCAAATCGGGCTGAAGGTTGCGAAAGAAGCAGGCATTGCCGTCAACGATTTGTACGCCTTGATGTTGGACCATCTTGATCTGGGCGCGGGGGATCGGTTTCACTGGAAAGGAGCGGGTGCCGAGCTTCAGGCCGGCACCGTAGCCGACTCGATCCGTAGAGCTCTGAAAGAATAGGTTTACCTCGCCCCTTGCAGTCAATAAATAAAAAAAGGAGACCAAATATGTCGAAACGAGTAACGCAGATTCACCGGCGGCGGTTTCTGAAAACGGCCATCCAGGCCGGTGCAGTGATCGCCGTTCCGTACCTGGTTCCGGGAAGCGCGTTGGGGAAAGATGGCACGGTGGCGCCCAGCGAACGGATCGTGGTGGGCGGCATCGGCATTGGGAACAGAGGGACCTACGACCTGGGGTGCTTTCTCCAGCAAGCGGATGTCCAATTCGTCGCGGTTTGCGACGTGAAGGCGGCTCGCCGCACCGCCATCAAGACCATGACGGACAAGAAATACGGCAATCAGGATTGTGTCACGTATCGCGATCTTCGCGAGTTGCTCGCTCGCGACGATATCGACGCGGTGCTGATCGCCACGGGGCCCAACTGGCACGCAACGGCCGCACTGCTGGCGGCCAGGGCCGGTAAAGACATGTATTGCGAGAAACCGTGCACGAAAAACATCGCACAAAGTCTGGCACTGGCCGAAACGATGCGCCGCACTGGGCGCGTGTTCCAGGCGGGCACACAGCGACGCAACTTGCCGCACTTCGCCTTCGCCTGCGAATTGGCTCGAACCGGAAGACTCGGCAAACTGCACACGATCTACGCACACCCGGCTGGCTTGTCCACCAAGAGCAGCGGTTGGATGCCGGCAGAGGACGCGCCGCCCATAGAAGAGGTGGATTGGGACATGTACCTTGGGCCCGCGGCCTGGCGGCCCTTCAACCGGCGGCTCCTTGACGGTTTCAACTTCGAAAAAGGCGGAGGCATGGTCGGTGGCGGGGTGCTGGAATGGGGTTCTCATTGCGTGGACCTCTGCCACTGGGCCAATAACGCGGATGATACGGCGGCCGTCGAGTACAACCCGCCAGAGAATAATCGATTGGTCGCCCAATACGCGAACGGCGTCAAGCTGGTTCTCCGCCACGACAGTTGGCTACCGCTTGGTTCGTGCCCCGTGCGGTTCGAGGGAGATGAAGGTTGGGTGGAGACGGGCGACAGCGGCAAGCTCGTGTTGAGTTCGCCGACCTTGCTCGCCGGAAGAAAAGTCGCCGAAATCGGCGGATACCCGGCCACGTTCCACGTGCGCGATTTCCTCGACTGCGTCAAGTCGCGTGGCAAACCGCTTGCCAATGCCGACGTTGCCTGCTATTCGCACATTACTTGCCACGCCGCAAACATCGCCATCTACCTGGGCCGAAAGGTCACGTACGATCCCGCGAAACACGAATTTGTCGGCGACGAGCAGGCCAATCGGCTGCGGTCCGAAGCGCTGCGGGCGCCGTGGCGGATCTAGGGGCGAGCGGGTAGGCCCCGTCTGCCGGACGGGACCTCGAATTGAACGAGACACGGTTGCCACCACAGGTCCCGTCCGGCAGACGGGACCTACCAAGGAGAACAACGATGCTTGATAGACGATATTTCGTAGTGCATTGCCTATTCATGACGGCAGTGATTTCCATTATGGCCGCCGACCAAGTCCGTGCTGCCGAGGCGGATGATGAGGCGGCTGCTCAGCAGAAGCAGCAAGAGTTGATCGCGGTGCTCGAATCCGATGCACCTCCGCAGGACAAGGCGATTACCTGCAAGCACTTGGCCGTCTATGGCGACAAGCAGGCGGTGCCCGCGCTGGCCGCCTTGCTGCCCGACGAAGCGCTGGCATCTTGGGCGCGGATTGCCTTGGAGGTGATTCCCGATTCGGCTGCCGACGACGCGTTGCGCGAGGCCGCGGGCAAGTTGCAGGGCAGGGTGCTCGCTGGCGTGATCAATTCCATCGGCGTTCGCAAAGACGCCAAAGCAGTCGACGTGCTGGTCGAGCGGCTGAAGGACTCTGACGCAGCCGTGGCGTCGGCCGCCGCGGTGGCGTTGGGATGCATCAGCAACGCCACGGCTGCCAAGGCATTGGAACAATCCTTGGCCACCGCGCCGGACGCGGTTAGCTCGGCCGTGGCGGAGGGCTGCATCTTGTGCGCCGAGAGGGCCTTGAAAGATGGAAAGCAAGCGGACGCGGTGAGAATCTACGACATGGTTCGTCAGGCCGATGTGCCCAAGCAGCGAATTATCGAGGCGACTCGTGGCGCCATTCTCGCTCGGCAGGCGGACGGAGTGCCGCTGTTGGTCGAGCAGTTGCAGTCGGCCGACAAGTCCTTCTTCGCGATCGGCTTGACCGTGGCTCGCGAACTGGAGGGTCCCGCGGTGACCGACGCGCTGGTAAGTGAGTTGGGGCGAGCGGCACCGGATCGGCAGGCATTGTTGATCCTGACGTTGGCCGACCGTGGCGACACTGCGGCGTTGCCTGCGTTGCTGCAGACGGCGAAGAGCGGGCCCACCGCGGCTCGCATCGCAGCGTTTCGCGTTCTGAAGCAGTTGGGCGACGCTTCGTGTGTCCCCGTGTTGCTCGACGCTGCATTAGAGCCTGAGGAGGTCCTGTCTTCCGCCGCGCTGGATGTGCTGGCCGACTTGCCCGGCGATGACGTGGATGGCGACGTGGCCGCTCGGCTGGGGGAAGCGGAAGGGAAGACACGGCAAGTTCTGATCCAACTCGCCGGCCGGCGACAGATCGCAGCCACCGTGCCCGCGCTGATAAAGGCCGTGGACGATCCAGACGCCCAGACTCGCTCGGCCGCGCTGACGGCACTGGGGTTCGCCATCCAGTTTCGCGATTTGCCGGTCCTGATCGCCCGCGTTGTCGATCCTCCGGCGGACGCCAACGAGTCGAAGGCAGCTCAGACGGCGTTGCGTGTCGCCTCGGAACGCATGCCGGATCGAGAAGCGTGCGCGGCGAAACTGGCGACTGCCATATCGTCGGCGCCCATGCCGGCCAAGTGCAGTTTGCTGGAAATCCTGGCCGTGATGGGCGGGTCCACGGCGCTCGAGGCGGTTGGGGCCGCGGCCAAGGATACCGCGCCCGAACTGCAGGATACGGCCAGCCGTCTCTTGGGCGAGTGGATGACGGTGGACGCCGCACCCGTGCTGCTGGATCTGGCGAAGAATTCGCCGGATGCCAAGTATGAAATCCGCGCTCTGCGCGGTTACATTCGCCTGGCGCGCCAGTTCACGATGCCCGAAGAACAGCGAGCCGAGATGTGTCGGATGGCCCTGAACACTGCCGAACGCGATGACGAGAAGAAACTGGTTCTGCAGGTGCTTGAGCGTTATCCGAGCATCGACATGCTGAGGCTTGCGGTCGAAGCGGCGAAGATTCCGTCGCTGAAGAACGCCGCAGCCGCGACATCGCTGGTCATCGCTCAAAAGATCGGCGGCTCGGCCGACGCGCAGA
>JACKQG010002423.1_pt1 | contig 19596 bp, 16 predicted proteins | sample 8237621 | NCBI WGS metagenome assembly JACKQG01 (sample SAMN15677084, study PRJNA649215) | marine metagenome | biome: marine; feature: Black Sea; material: saline water; isolation source: suspended particulate matter (SPM) from the Black Sea western gyre | collected 2013-06-09/2013-06-10 | depth... | reverse complement strand
AAGATACCAATCCAATTATTTTGAGTCAGCTTTTCTTTAAAAATTAGTAAACCAATGAGCGAAGAAGAAACCACAACCCCCATGCTAACAAGAGGGAAAACTTCAGCACTAGAAATATTAGGATCTTCTAATGCTTTTAAGAAAAAAACTAGAGAGAAAAAATTAGGAACACCAAAAATAACTCCCCAAAAAAGATTTTTTAGTTGTAATGGTTTTTTTGATGTTATTGATTGCCCTAACAGAATTAGAATTCCAGTAATGCTAGCAAAAAAGAATAATACCATAAAAAATAAATAACTTCCTTCTTCAGGAAATTTTTGCGCAAAATCATTAAAAATAGCATCAGAAATTCCTTGACCAATAAAAACCAGTACAATTAACCAAAGATATTTCTTATTAAAATTTAATTTTCCTCCTGTTGTAGAAGATAAATAAATACCAATAATAGCTAAGAGAAATGCAACTCCTTTCAATAGATCAAAAGTGTTGCTTTTGGGGTATAAGAGTAGTGCTGCACCAACAGGAATAATTAATGACATTTTATTGGCAACTGTAGTGATAGAAATTCCAACTTTTTGTATTCCAAATGAATACAAGTTAAATACAATAAAAAATAGGGTACCGATAATTATTGCATGATATAGCCAAGAAACTTGCAATATGTAATCAAGTGAAAAATTAGTTTCTAAAAAAAGATAAGAACAAACTGCTCCAGTAAGATAGTTTGCAATTAATGCTTGTAAATTATCAACTTTATATTTCTGAAACATCTTAAATCCAATTATTAAAATATTGAATAGGAGTATGGTGTAAATTATGTTAATCATTATAAAGTATTTTTAGATGATCAACTCCAATTTCTGCTTCTTCTCTTGTATTTCCTATAATCTTTGGAGCTCTTACTCCATGAATTAGATTTTCTTTGGTAGTAAAAATTCTTGCTTCATCCCACATACTGATATCAATAAAGGATTGTAAAGTTATTGTTCCCCCTTCAATTATAACAGATTGAATATTTTGTTTATATAATTCTTCTAATATATTTTTAATCAAGTTATTAAAATTAATTTTAATGTAATTGATATTAGATTGAGTATCTGATTTTATGTGATTAAAGACAATAGTCCTAGCTTCATTATTGAATAGGTTTAACTCTTTTGAGAGTTTTAAATCCTTGTCAATCACAATTCGTATTGGATGATTTCCTTTTACTTCACGAACTGTTAGAGAAGGATTGTCTTTTTCAGCGGTAATTCTACCCACTAAAATTGCATCTTCTTCTGCTCTCCATTTATGAACTAATTTCTTAGATTCACTAGAAGTCATCCAAAAAGGTTCGCTTTGATTATGAGGTGCGATAAATCCATCTTTACTTTCGGCCCATTTTAATATAATGTAGGGCCTTTTCTTCTCATGAAAAGTAAAGAATCTGGTATTAAGCTCTCTGCTTTCTTTTTCCAAAACACCAAGAACAACTTCTAATCCTGCATTTTGCAATTTCTCAATTCCTTTTCCTGAAACCTTAGGAAAAGTATCCAAACATCCGATAATTACTTTTGGTATTTTGTGTTCAATTATATGACTAGAACAGGGAGGGGTTTTTCCAAAATGAGCACAAGGTTCTAGATTTACATAAAGCGTAGATTTTTTTAGCAAACTTTTATCTCTTACACTAGCAATTGCATTTACTTCTGCATGAGAAAATCCATATTTTTCATGATACCCTTCACCTATTATTTCATTATTGTAAACAATAACACAACCTACCATAGGATTGGGAGAAACATTTCCTTTTCCTTTTTTGGCTAACTCCAAACATTTTTGGATGAAAAACTCTTGTGTTTGCATGGCTCAAAAGTACTAAATTGAATACATTTGTAATATGGAAACGCTTAGCAATATCATTCCTTACTTTAGAAAAGAATTAACTCCTATTTTTGAAGAAAGAGAAGTGATAAGCTGGGCGTATTTGAGTATTGAGCATGTTTTAGGTTATAATCGCTCTGATTGTATTATTCACCCAAATAAAAGAATTGAGGCCAAGATATCCGATAAGTTTCAGCAAATTATTGCGGATTTAAAAACTAGAAAACCATTACAATACATTCTTGGTGAAACAACCTTTTATGGGCTTAAATTAAAAGTAAATGAATATACGCTTATCCCTAGACCCGAAACTGAAGAATTAGTAGCTTGGATTTTGCAAGAAGATTTTAAGTCTGCACTAGATATAGGAACGGGTAGTGGTTGTATTGCTATTGCTTTGGCAAAATATTCTAATGCAAGTATTTCTGCAATTGATATTTCACAAAATTGTTTAAAAGTTGCTGAGAAGAATGCCATTTTAAATAATGTGAAAGTAGTATTTATCCAGCAGGACATCTTGCAAACAAAAACACTTCCTAAAGTAAATTTAATTGTCAGTAATCCCCCTTATGTTTTGAATTCTGAAAAAGAAAAAATGCAGGAAAATGTTTTAGCATACGAACCTCATTCGGCGCTTTTTGTTACTGATAAAAATCCACTTATTTTTTACAAGCAAATTGCTAATTTAGCTACTGAATCACTTACTAGTGGAGGAAAATTGTTTTTTGAAATTAACGAGCAGTTTGCTAATGAATTAATTGTAATTTTGACTCAGAGTGGTTTTGTTGATATTGAGTTGAAAAAAGATATAAACGATAGAGATAGAATGATAAAAGCCATTTGGAAATAATTATTTTTGAAAACATAAAATTAGGATATGTCATTGCAAAATATAACAGAAAAAGAAGTGTTAGAAGCTCAAGAAAAATGGGCAAGTGGGGTTATTGATATAGGAAAGAAGTTTTTAGCAAAACAAGATTATGTATCTTGTGCTGAAATATTTCTTGACTCAACTTATGCTTTTAGAATGGGAGATGTTTTGTTTAAACCAACATTGGCCTCTGAAACACAGTTCAGATTAACCAAAAAAGCTGCATTATCTTATTTTGTAGCAGGAGATTCTGATTTTAAGGAAGATATTGGCTTTGCTTTACTGAATTGGAAAACAATAAGATTTGAGAATAAAAGTATACGTATTGAAGGAAATATAGCAATGGCTATGGGTAATTATTTTATAACAAGAGATAATGTTGAAACAAAGGTTGAATATTCTCTTGTTTATAAAAAAGATGTTCAAGGTAATTTGCGTATTATTTTACACGATTCTCATTTACCTTATGTTCGTGGCACATTTCAAGTTCAAATAAATGACAGATAAAGAACGTATAGCGTTTTTAACAAAGGAACTTCATTTTCATAATCACGCATACTATGTTTTGGATACTCCTGAAATCTCAGATTTTGAATTCGATATATTATTAGTAGAATTAAAGTCTTTAGAACAGGCCAATCCGCATTTAATGGATATCAATTCCCCTTCTCAAAGAGTGGGAGGAGCTGTTTTAGATGGTTTTAAGACGGTAAAGCATAAATATCCTATGCTTTCCTTAGGCAATACGTATTCTGCCCAAGAGCTGTATGATTTTGATGCTAAATTACGCAAACTTACAGATGATAATTTTGAGTATGTGTGTGAACTTAAATATGATGGAGTTTCTATTAGCTTAACTTATGAAAACGGGGAATTGACTCAAGCACTGACTAGGGGAGATGGAGTTCAAGGAGATGATGTGACTGCTAATGTTCGGACGATTAAGTCTATTCCATTAAAATTAATCGGTGATTTTCCTGCTCAATTTGAGATAAGGGGAGAAATTTTCATATCAATTTCTGGATTAGAAGCTATGAATAAAGTTAGAATTGAAAAAGGCTTAGAATCGTATGCAAATACTAGAAATACAGCATCTGGCAGTTTGAAGTTATTAGACAAAAATGAAGTTGCTAAGCGCCCTTTAGATTGTTTTTTCTATTATTTGTTAGGGGATAATTTGCCTAGTAGTAAGCATTATGATAATCTCAAAAAAGCACAAAATTGGGGATTTAAGATTCCTTCAGAAATCGAAAGTCATAAAAGTATAAATGGGGTATTAGATTTTATTACTAAATGGGATACAAAAAGACATGAATTACCTTTTGAAATTGATGGAATTGTAATTAAAGTAAATGATATAAACTTGCAAGAGGAGATGGGTTTTACGGCCAAAAATCCAAGATGGGCAATTTCTTATAAATTTAAATCTGAACAGGTAGCTACTAGATTAAATGAAATTATTTATCAAGTAGGTAGAACGGGTGCTATTACACCTGTAGCTAATTTAGAACCTGTGCAATTAGCAGGCACAACTGTTAAAAGAGCGTCCTTGCATAATGCAGATCAAATTGCTAAATTAGATATTAGAGAGGGTGATACTGTTTATGTGGAAAAAGGGGGAGAAATTATACCAAAAGTAGTAGGAGTGGCCTTAAAAGATAGAGATTTGTTTTCAAAGCCAACAGTATATACTAAGTCCTGCCCTTCATGTAAAACAGATTTAATCAGAAATGATGGAAATACTAAGCATTATTGTCCAAACTATGAGGGTTGCGCTCCACAAATTGCAGCTAAGTTTGAACATTTTATTAGTAGAAAAGCCCTGAATATTGATGGGCTAGGAGGTGAAACCATTGAACTTTTAATAAATGAAGGATTAATTAGAGAAGTTTCTGATTTATTTCATCTTAAAAAACCTGATTTATTGCCACTTGAAAGAATGGCAGAAAAGTCTGTAGAGAATCTTTTGCTAGCAATAGAGGCTTCAAAAAATATTTCTTTTGAAAGACTTTTGTTTGGTTTAGGAATAAGGTATGTTGGTGAAACTGTTGCAAAAGTTTTAGTAAAACATTTCAAAACTATTGATGCTGTTATAGAAGCAGACTTTGAAATCTTAGTTGCTGTTGATGAGATTGGAGATAAGATAGCCCAAAGCGTTGTAGATTGGTTTTCTGTTCAAAAAAATATAGATTTAATAAATGCATTGAAATTAAGTGGCTTACAATTCACTTCTACTATTGAAGATACAACTCTATCAGATAAGCTAGAGGGAATGAAAATCATTGTTTCTGGTACTTTTCAAAAACACAGCAGGTTAGAGCTTAAAAAAATGATTGAAGATCATGGAGGAAAAAATGTCGGTTCGATATCAAAAAACACTACTTTTGTGTTAGCAGGAGATGATATGGGGCCAAGCAAAAAACAAAAGGCAGAGGACTTGGGTATTTTAATAATAAATGAGCAAGAATTTTTAACAAAATTGAATTAATGCAATTTATAGAAAATTTAAAACAAAAAGTTGGAAAGTGGGTTTTTCAAAGAGACCTTAAAACAAATATGCGAACTAAGGAGGCTTGCAATCTTAAAGATGCAAAATCTATCGGTATTTTATATGATGCCACATCAGAAGAGCAGATCAAAATGATCAAACCTTTTGTTACCTATTTTTTTGATTTAAAGAAAGACGTAAAGGCATTGGGCTTTGTGAATTCAAAGCAGTTATCTTATTGCCATGTCCCTAAGTTACAGTATGATTTCTTTTATAAAAAGGATTTGAATTGGTACTATAAACCACAAAATTACATTATTGATAATTTTATTAAAAAGGAGTATGATATTCTCATCAATTTATGTGATAGCAGTGTTATTCCTATAAAATATTTAGTAGCTAGTTCAATTGCACATTTTAAGATAGGAATTTATGAAGAAAATTATGAAATTTATGATTTGATGTTATCTTTAAAAGATGATAAAAGCATGGAAAAATTGATGTATGAAATAAAACATTATATTAATTTAATTAATAAGAAAGATGGATAAGATTAAAGGTACGGGTGTTGCTTTAGTTACTCCTTTTAATAACGATAAATCGGTAGATTATAAAGGATTAGAAAATCTCTTAAATCATGTGATTAATGGTGGAATTGATTATCTAGTTTTAATGGGCACTACTGCCGAAAGCACTACTTTATCAAAAGCTGAAAGAATTGAAGTAGTTGATTTTTGCAAGAAAATCAATAATGGAAGATTACCGATTGTCTTAGGTATTGGAGGCAATAACACTATGCAAGTAGTGGCTGATATTAAAGCTGCAAATTTAGAGAATGTTGCTGCGATTCTTTCGGTTTCTCCTTCATATAATAAACCTTCACAAGAGGGTATTTATCAGCATTATAAAATGATTTCAGAATCTAGTCCACTACCAATCATTGTATATAATGTTCCGGGAAGAACTTCAAGTAATATATCTGCTGCAACTACAGTGCGATTGGCTAGTGATTTTAAAAATATAGTTGGAGTAAAAGAGGCTTCTGGAGATATGGATCAAATTATGAAAATATTAAAAAATAAACCTGCTGATTTTGTAGTGCTCTCTGGAGATGATGGATTAACATTACCTATGATACACATGGGTGCTGAGGGGGTTATATCAGTAATTGGTCAGTCGCATCCTAAAGATTTTTCTGATATGGTTTCCTTTGGTTTATCAGCAAATAAGAAACTTGCAAATCAAATTCACTATAAATTGTATAATTTTTATGGGCCTCTTTATGCAGAGGGAAATCCTGTAGGGGTAAAAGCATGCTTGGAAATGCTAGGAATTTGTAAAGCAGTTGTTCGCCTTCCGCTTGTTGAGGCAAGTAATACAATAAAAAATGAACTGAAAAAGTTATTACATTAATGAAAAACTTAATTTTAGGCATAATGGGTTTATTTTCTTTTTCTAATAGTTATACCCAAGAATCAATTTATGATATAACCATCAATGATATTAAGGGAAATCCTGTTGATTTAAATAAGTTTAAAGGAAAGCATATTCTTTTTGTAAATGTGGCTTCAGAGTGTGGTTTTACCTCACAATATGAAGAGATGGAGGAGTTGCATCAAAAGTATAAACAGAACTTAGTTGTTATTGGTCTGCCTTGCAATCAGTTTGGAGGTCAGGAGCCTGGATCAGCAAAAGAGATTCAACAATTTTGTGCTAAAAACTATGGTGTTAGTTTTTTGCTTACTGAAAAAATTAAAGTCAAATCAGAGGGCCAGCATAAGCTATACCGATGGTTAACAACTGAAAAATTAAACGGAAAATCTAGTTCTTCAGTAAAATGGAATTTTCAAAAATATATAGTAAGCCCAAAAGGAGAGCTTGTTGACTACTTTTACTCTACTACAAATCCAATGAGTCCAAAAATCACTTCCATATTAAAACAATAAATTTAAATTAGTATAGTTTACTAGATATAAAAATAATTTAGGAATATCCAAGTGTACCCTTTATCTTTGCCGGCCATTAAAATTATGACAAGAATTTTTTTAAAAATATTAGCAGCAACTTTTCTTATAAGTTCATGTGGAAAATATCAGAAAGTACTTAAAAGTGAGGATTACAATTATAAGTATGAACAAGCTGTTATATATTATGAAGATGGAGATTACAATAGAGCCATGCCTTTGTTTAATGAGCTCTCTACGGTTATGAAAGGAACCTCTAAAATACAAGAAGTAAGCTTCTATTATGCGTATTGTAATTATTCCACAGGTGATAATTTGATGGCAGCATATCTTTTTAGAAATTATACAATAAACTTTCCTAATAGTAAGCACACTGAGGAATGTGCTTATATGGGGGCATATTGTTATTATAATGAGGCTCCTGCCTATTCTTTAGATGCTACAAATACCCATAGAGCCATTAAAGAGCTTCAATCATTTGTTGATAGATATCCAACAAGTAATAGAGTAGCAAAATGCAATGAATTAATTGATGAATTAAGAGCTAAACTATCTTTAAAAGCTTTTGAAAATGCTAAGCAGTATTACACCACTTCAAATTATAAATCAGCAATTATTGCTTTGGATAATGTACTGATTGATTTTCCTTCATTTAATAATAGAGAAGAAGTACATTTTTTGATTGTAAAAGCTACTTATTTACTTGCTATTAATAGTATTAGCACTAAAGTAGAAGAAAGACTTCAAGCAACTTTGGAAGCGTATACTCATTTTAAAGATAATTACCCAGAGAGCACTTATTTAAAAGAATTAGAGACAACTTATAACAAAACACAAACAACCTTAACTGAACTAAAACAAAATAAAGATGAAATTTAAAAACACAGGAGCTGCCAAAACTACAATAACTAGAGATGTAAACGATTTTATGGATAAAACTGACAATATTTTTAAGGCAGTATCTATAATGGCAAAAAGGTCTTCACAAGTAAATGAGAAAATGAAAGATGAGTTGATGGAAAAATTAAAAGAATTTGAACTTTCACAGGATCAACTTGATGAAGTTTTTGAAAATAAAGAACAAATTGCAGTTTCAAAGTTTTACGAAAGTTTACCAAAACCGTGGGCTATTGCAATGCAAGAGTTTTTAAATGATGAGCTTTATATTAGAGATCAAAATACATCAGAAGATAAGAATGAACTCTAAATGCTTAAAGGAAAAAAAGTATTATTAGGTGTAACAGCAAGTATTGCAGCTTATAAAACAGCAGAACTTGTTCGGTTATTCAAAAAAGCAGGAGCTTCAGTTAAAGTAATTCAAACTGAGGCTTCTTTGCATTTTGTGACTCCTTTAACACTTGCTACTTTATCTGAAAACCCAGTTCTGTCAAAAATGGTTGATGCTGATAGTGGAGAATGGAACAACCATGTTGATTTGGGTTTATGGGCTGATTTTATGGTTGTGGGTCCCCTTACTGCAAATACTATGGCTAAAATGACAACAGGAGAGTGTGATAATTTGCTTTTAGCAACTTATTTATCAGCTAAATGTCCTGTTTATTTTGCTCCTGCTATGGATTTGGATATGTATAAGCATCCCTCTACCTTATATAATATTGAAAGATTGCAATCTTTTGGAAATATTTTGATTCCATCAGGATTTGGAGAGTTGGCTAGCGGTTTAGTTGGTGAGGGCAGAATGGCTGAACCTTCAGAAATTATGGCACACATAATTGCAGATTTATCAAAGGACTTGCCCTTATCAAATAAAGAAGTATTAATTACAGCTGGGCCTACTTATGAAGCAATTGATCCTATTCGTTTTATAGGAAATCGCTCATCTGGTAAAATGGGCATTGCATTGGCTTTAGAATGTGCTAATAATGGGGCAAAAGTTAATCTTGTTTTAGGTCCTTCACATATTGTTGTAAAACACTCCAATATTAGTGTGAGTAAGGTGGAATCCGCTAGTGAAATGTTTAAAATGGTAAATAGTTATTTTAAAAGTTCAGATATCGCAATATTTGCTGCTGCTGTTGCTGATTACACGCCTAGTTTTGTTGCAAAAAATAAGATTAAAAAATCAGATGAAAAACTTACAATATCACTTTTAAAAACTACTGATATTTTATCAGAAATGGCATTGAAGAAAACGGCTAAACAATTTGTAGTTGGTTTTGCTTTAGAAACCGAGAATGAATTAGAAAATGCAAAAGAGAAACTTAAAAGTAAAAATCTTGATATGATTGTGCTTAACTCCTTAAATAATAAAGGAGCTGGTTTTGAGCACAACACAAATAAAATCACTATTATTGATAAGCAAAATAATATCTTTGATTTTGAGTTAAAAGATAAGTCAGAAGTCGCAAAAGATATTATTGCAAAAATTATTGAACTAAGCTAATGAAAAAAACACTTCTCTTATTGTTAGTTTTAGCATTTTCATTTATGGTTAATGCTCAAGAGCTCCTATGTAATGTAAACGTTAATGCCTCACAAGTTCAAACTAGTGATAGGAAAGTTTTTCAAACAATGCAAACAGAAATCTATGAATTTATAAATAATAGACTATGGACATCTACGAAAATAGAGAATGAAGAGCGCATTGAATGCACCATAATGATTAATATTACCAAGCAGATATCTAATGATGAATATGAGGGCTCTATTCAGATTCAGAGTACTAGGCCTATTTTTGGCACTTCCTATAAATCTACGCTTTTTAATTATTTAGATAATAATTTCAAGTTTAAATATTTAGAGTATCAATCTTTAGAATTTTCTGATGCCACTCATATGTCTAACTTAACATCAGTATTAGCATTTTACATAAACATCATTTTAGGCTTGGACTTTGCTACTTTCTCAGAAGAAGGGGGAAACGAGTATTTTAATATCGCTCAAAGGATCGTAACTAATGCTCAAAATGCACCAGAGCCAGGTTGGAAAGCATTTGAGAGTGATAAAAATCGTTATTGGTTAGCTCATGATTTATTGGACTCAAGATATTCAGATTTTCATACGGTCATGTATCGTTATCATAGAGAGGGATTAGATAAATTAGGAGAAGAACCTGAAGATGCTAGATTTGAGATTACAGAAGCCCTAGAGAGCTTAAAGAGTATTTATAGGCAAAATTCCTCTGCTTTTGTTTTAAAACTATTCTTTGATGCAAAGACAGATGAGATAGTTAATATTTACTCTGGAGCTTTTGCTAATGAACAAGCTAGAATTATTAAAACTTTGGTTGAAATTGATCCTTCTCATTCTACCAAGTACGAATCGATTTCTCAGCAAGAATCAGAATCAGAGAGATGATAAAAAACCTTAAAATTAAAAATTATACTTTATTAAAAGATGTGAGTATAGATTTTAAAAAAGGTTTTACTGTTGTTTCTGGTGAAACAGGGGCAGGAAAATCTATTATGCTTGATGCGCTTGCTTTGCTATTAGGAAAAAGAGTAGAACGATTTTCAGCAGATAAAACTTCTTCTAAAACGATAATTGAATCTAGTTTTAGTATTGAAAAATCAAAACTTGCCTTTTTTGAGAGAAATAATCTTGATTTTCAAGAGCTAACAGTGGTTAGAAGAGAGCTGACCTCTGATGGAAAAAGTCGTGCTTTTATAAATGATACACCTGTTTTACTTAATGTACTTTCAGAATTTGGAAATCAAATCATTGAAATTCATGCCCAACATCAATCGATCTTGCTAAAAGATGAGATTGCTCAGTTTGCTTTGATTGATGAGTTGGCTAAATCAGAAAAAGTGCTTTTGGCTTACCAAAAAGAATTACAAACTTACAATCAACTTCATACACAGTTGACTCTAATTAAAAAATCAGGCAGTTTATCAGATTCTGAATTGGATTTTCTCCAATATCAATTGGAAGAATTAGAAAGCTGTAATTTAAAAATAGGAGAGAAGGAAAATATTGAAGAGCAGATTTCACTTTTGGAAAATGTTGAAGGAATTGCAAGTGCAATTTCTGAGAGTGAGGAATATCTAAATAATGAGCAGGGGATCTTGTCTCAACTCACAAATATAAGAAGAAAACTATTAGAATTCGAGACTTTTGCTGAGCTATATGCACGAGTAGAAAGTGTGATTATTGAATTAAATGATGTGAGTTCCGATCTTTCTTCTTTAAATAATAAGCTAAAATCAAACCCAGAGCAGTTGCTTAGTTTTAATAACAGGTTAGATGTTATTAATAAGCTATTACAAAAACACAGAAAAAATGCTGTAGAAGATTTACTTATTTATCAGCAAGAAATTAAAGAAAAAATCAAACTTTCAGGATCATTTGAAGTAGCGCTTGAAAAAAAGAAAAATCAGATCGAAAATCAATTTTTGATTTTGAAAAAATCCGCATCCATTTTAAATGATACACGCAATAAGATTTTACCTGGTCTCAAAAAAGATATAGAAAATCATTTAAAGAATTTAGGAATGCCTTACGCACAGTTTATGGCCGTATTTAGTGAAAGTGATAGTTATCACAAATTTGGCAATACTTCAATTTCTTTTCTTTTTTCAGCAAATAAGGGCAGTTCTTTATTAGAAATATCAAAAGTTGCTTCTGGGGGTGAATTATCAAGACTTATGTTAGCTATAAAATATATTTCTGCAAAATCATCAGAAGTAGATGCTTTGGTTTTTGATGAAATTGACATAGGAGTAAGTGGAGAAATAGCTGCATTGATGGGTAATATGATGCAAGAAATAAGCAAATCTACTCAGCTTATAGCAATTTCTCATTTGCCTCAGATTGCATCAAAGGCGGACGAACATCTTAAGGTAGTAAAATCAGTTGTTGGTAATGAAACTATATCAGATGTAATAAGTTTAAATAAAGAGCAAAGGGTAGAGGAAATTGCAAAATTATTAAGTGGCAAAGAAGTTACTTCAGCAGCTTTTGAAAATGCAAGAGTATTATTAAATCAATAATTTTATATTTGTAAAATAAATTACAGAAAATGGCAAATAATATTTTAAAAGGTAAGAGAGGCATCATATTTGGAGCATTAGACAGTAAATCTATAGCTTGGAAGGTTGCTGAACATGCTCACAATGAAGGAGCAAAATTTGTTTTAACAAATGCACCAATTGCTTTGCGTATGGGAACAATTCATGAGTTAGCTGAAAAAACGGGTTCAAAAGTTATTCCAGCTGATGCCACTTCAATGGAGGATTTAAAAGCCCTTTATGAAGGCGCAATGGAAGAACTTGGTGGTAAGATTGATTTTGTACTCCATTCTATTGGTATGTCAGTAAATGTTAGAAAAGGCAAGCCTTATTACGAGCAAAATTACGAATGGACTATGAAGGGTTATGATGTATCGGCAATGTCATTTCATAAAACTATGCAGGCTGCCTGGGAATTAGATGCTTTAAATGCCTGGGGATCAGTTATAGGGCTTTCCTATATTGCAGCTCAAAGAGTGTTTCATACTTATAATGATATGGCAGATAATAAGGCTGTTTTGGAGTCGATTGCTAGAAGTTTTGGGTATCATTATGGATTAAGAAGAAAGGTTAGGGTAAATACTATTTCTCAATCTCCAACAGATACTACTGCTGGTAGTGGAGTGGCTGGATTTGATGGTTTTTATAGGTTTGCTAATGATTTATCTCCTTTAGGAAATGCATCAGCTGATGAGTGTGCTGATTATTGTATTTCATTGTTCTCTGATTATACAAGAAAAGTAACTATGCAAAACTTATTCCATGATGGAGGGTTTTCATTTACCGGTATGAGCGAAACAGCAATGAACATGTATCTTAAAGTAATGGAAGATGAAAAAAAAGGTTTATAAAATTAACAGAAGTAGAAGGGGGAAAATTACCCTTCTAATTTCTTTTTCCCCTTAGCTTTAGGTTTTGATATTTTCATTTCCAAAGTAGTCTTTTCTTTACTCAAACTCACTTGAATCATATCTCCTTCTTTTATTTGGGCGTTAATAATTTCTTCAGATAAAGGGTCTTCAAAGTATTTTTGAATAGCTCGCTTGAGTGGTCTTGCTCCAAATTTTGCATCAAATCCTTTTTCGGCAATAAAATCTTTAGCTTCTTCAGATATTTTCACGGTATATCCTAAAGTTTCAATCCGTTTTAGTAAATAATTCATCTCAATATCAATAATTTGATTGATATCTTCTTTATTTAGACTGTTGAAAATAATGACATCATCAATTCTATTTAGAAACTCAGGCGAAAAAGCTCTTTTTAGTGCCTTCTCTATTACTCCATTGTTATTATCGACACTATTTGTTTGTTTAGCTAAAGTGTTGAATCCTATTCCTTGGCCAAAATCCTTTAATTCTCTTGCGCCAATATTAGAAGTCATAATAATTATGGTGTTTTTAAAACTTATTTTTCTACCTAAACTATCAGTCATTTGACCATCATCTAGCGCTTGTAATAATAGATTGAAAACATCAGGATGTGCTTTTTCAATTTCATCAAGTAATATTACAGAATAAGGCTTTCTTCTTACCTGTTCAGTAAGTTGTCCTCCTTCTTCATAGCCAACATATCCAGGAGGAGCTCCAACCAATCTGCTTACTGCAAATTTTTCCATATATTCACTCATATCAATTCTAATAAGAGCTTCTTGAGAGTCAAATATCTCTTCTGATAATGCTTTTGTAAGTTGGGTTTTGCCCACACCAGTAGGGCCTAAAAAGATAAATGATCCAATGGGCTTGCTTGGGTCTTTAAGTCCAACACGGTTTCTTCTAATTGCCCTAACAACTTTCTCTACGGCTTCATTTTGTCCAATAATTTTTCTTTTAATATTATCGCTCATTAAGGAAAGCTTTTTCCTTTCTTGGGAAGCCACTCTATTTACAGGAATTCCCGTCATTATTGAAACAACATCTGCCACATCTTCCTCCGAAACTGTTTTTTTGTTTTGTTTTAACTCTTTTTCCCAAATATCTTGTGCATGTGCTAATTGAGCTTGGAGTTTCTTTTCAGCATCTCTTAGTTCAGCAGCAGCTTCAAATTTTTGTTTTTTTATTGCTTCTTTCTTTTCATCAGTTATAACCGATAGCTTCTTTTCTAGTTTTGTAACGTGCTCTGGGGTCTCAATATTTGTAATATGAACACGAGATCCTGCTTCATCTAATGCATCAATTGCTTTGTCTGGCAAAAATCTATCATTCATGTATCTATCACTAAGAATAACACATGCTTTTATAGCATCATCAGTATACATTACATTATGATGTTCTTCATATTTGATTTTGATATTGTTGAGTATTTCAATGGTTTCACTAATAGATGTAGGATCAACAATAACTTTTTGAAATCTTCTTTCTAGAGCTCCATCTTTCTCAATATGCTGTCTGTATTCATCTAGTGTAGTTGCTCCAATACATTGGAGTTCCCCTTTTGCAAGGGCTGGCTTAAACATATTTGAGGCATCTAAAGAGCCAGAAGCACCTCCAGCACCCACTAGCGTATGTATTTCATCAATAAATAAAATAATATCAGGGTTTTTTTCTAATTCACCAATTACACCTTTCATTCTTTCTTCAAACTGGCCCCTGTATTTTGTTCCTGCAACTAATGCTGCTAGATCAAGCATTACCACTCTTTTGTTAAAGAGTACTCTAGAAACTTTCTTTTGCACTATCCTTAAAGCCAATCCTTCTGCAATAGCTGATTTACCAACTCCAGGCTCTCCTACTAAAATAGGATTATTCTTCTTTCTTCTACTAAGAATTTGTGATACTCTTTCAATTTCTTTTTGTCTTCCAACAATAGGGTCTAATTTGCCTTCCATAGCGTACTTGCTAAGATCTCTTCCAAAATTATCTAAAACTGGGGTTGTGCTTTTTGATGTTGTCTTTGATTTTTCAGGTGTAGTAGAACCAAAAATATCATCATCATTCTCACTTTCATCCATATCGTCATCTAAACTTGCTGAAAAGTCATTTTCAGACTGTCTTTCATATTCATTAAGAATAATTTCATAATTAATATGAATATGTTCAAAGGCATTGGTAACAATATTATTAGGGTCTAAGAGTATAGCCAATAAAACATGAATTGTTTTAATTTCCGTTTCATTTAAATTCTTTTGTTCCATCATGGATTTTTTAAGAATTCTTTCGGTTTGTTTTTTAAATTCAATACTGTCTTTGTCGATATCTTTTCGGCTATCTCTTTTTGTAATTTTGTTTTCAATGATTACTCTTAAATCTTTAGGGTCAATGCCAAGTTTTTTTAGCACTCTAATTGCCGTGCCCTCACCCTCTCTTAATATTCCTAAAAACAAATGTTCAATACCAATACTTTCATCTCCTAATCTAAGAACTTCTTCCCTTACATAGGTAAACACATCTTTCATTCTGTTTGAAAATTCTGTTTTCATAATTCAATAGTTTAACATGATTAAAAAATCTTTCGCAAGATACCGACTAAAATTGCAGTATTTCCAAATAAAAGATCTCCTTTTTTTAAACAAAAATTGTTTATAACTCACTACTTAAAAACAAAGCAATTTACTGTCTTAAAATACGAAAAATTCTTTTATTTGTTACTTAACTTTAAAAAAAATAAAAAAAAATGACATTAGGAGAAAGAATTGTTCCTATCAATATTGAAGAGGAGATGAAATCAAAGTACATTGATTATTCAATGTCTGTAATTGTCTCAAGAGCATTGCCAGATGTAAGAGATGGGTTAAAGCCAGTTCACAGAAGGGTTTTGTTTGGAATGCATGAATTAGGAGTAAGGTCAAATACAGCATATAAAAAATCTGCTAGGATTGTAGGGGAGGTGCTTGGTAAATTTCATCCTCATGGAGACACCTCAGTATATGATGCTATGGTTCGTATGGCTCAGGAGTGGAGTTTGAGATATATGCTTGTTGATGGGCAGGGCAACTTTGGTTCTGTCGATGGTGATAATCCAGCTGCAATGCGTTATACAGAGGCTAGAATGCGTAAAACAGCAGAAGACATGCTGCTTGATATTGATAAAGAAACCATTGATTGGAACTTAAATTTTGACGATTCATTAAAAGAACCATCTGTTTTACCAGCAAGACTACCTGCATTACTTTTAAATGGAACCACTGGTATTGCTGTTGGCATGGCTACTAATATGCCCCCGCATAACCTAACGGAGATTGTAGATGGTATTTTGGCCTATATTGATAAAAGAGGTCAAATTGAGATTAGTGATTTAATGGAGCACGTAAAAGCTCCTGATTTTCCTACTGGAGGAATTATATACGGTTATGATGGAGTAAAATCCGCTTTTGAAACAGGTAGAGGAAGGATTGTAGTAAGAGGAAAAGTAAGGTTTGAGGAAACCGCTACTAAAGACCAGATTATTGTAGAAGAAATCCCTTACATGATTAACAAATCTACAATGATTACTCAAACTGCAGAATTAATCAATTCTAAAAAAATTGATGGCATAGCTGATATTAGAGACGAATCTGATAGAAATGGAATGCGTATTGTTTATGATTTAAAGCGTGATGCAATTCCTAATATTGTACTGAATAAATTGTTTAAGTATACATCTTTACAGTCTTCATTTTCAGTAAATAACATTGCTCTTGTTAAGGGTCGTCCTGAGCTTTTAAATTTAAAACAATTAATCGGTTGTTTTGTGGAGCACAGACATGAAGTTTTAGTAAGAAAAACCAAATATGAATTAGCGGCTGCAGAAGCCAGAGCTCATATCTTAGAAGGCTTACTGATTGCATTAAACAATTTAGATGCTGTAATTCAATTAATTCGTTCTTCTCGTACTCCTGAAGATGCAAGAAATGGCTTAATGACTAATTTTAGTCTTTCTGAGGCTCAATCAAGAGCTATTCTTGATTTAAGACTACAAAAACTTACTGGTCTTGAAATTGATAAAATAAAAGAAGAGCATGCTGAAATAATGGAAAAAATTAAGCATTTTAACTTAATTTTATCTGATGAAGATTTAAGATATACTATGCTTTCTGATGACTTAAAAGAAGTAAAAGAGAAGTATGGAGATGAAAGAAGATCAATTATTGAATATTCATCATCAGAAGTGAGTATTGAAGATATGATTCCTAATGAAGAGGTTTTAATTACAATTTCTCATTTAGGTTATGTAAAAAGAACTTCTTTAAGTGAATATAGATCACAAAATAGAGGAGGTGTTGGAAGTAAAGGTGCTGCCACTAGAGATGAGGATTTTGTAGAAGAAATGATAATGGCTAATAACCATGATTACATGCTGTTTTTTACTGAGCAAGGTAAGTGTTTCTGGTTAAAAGTATATGAAATTCCTGAAGGCAGTAAAACATCAAAAGGAAGAGCTATTCAGAATTTAATTAATCTGCCTAAGGATGATAAAGTTATGGCTTACATCAATACTAAGGACTTGAAAGATGATGAATATATCAATTCTCATTATATAGTAATGTGTACTAAGCAAGGGGTGATTAAAAAGACTTCTTTAGAGCAGTATTCTCGTCCTAGAACTAATGGAATAAATGCCATTACTATACGTGAAGGAGATCAGTTATTAGAAGCAAAAATGACGACTGGTAAATCTCAAATTATGATGGCTGTGAAATCAGGAAAATCCATACGATTTGAAGAAGAAAAAGTAAGGGCTATGGGTAGAACAGCTGCAGGAGTTAGAGGCGTAAGATTGGCTGGTAAAAATGATGAAGTAGTAGGGATGATTTGTATTGACGATATGCAATCATCAGTATTAGTGGTATCAGAACATGGATATGGAAAACGCTCAGATGTAGAGGATTATCGAATTACAAATAGGGGAGGAAAAGGTGTTAAAACAATCAATATCACTGAAAAAACAGGAAATTTAATTGCCCTTAAAAATGTAACAGACCTTGATGACTTGATGGTTATTAATAAATCAGGAATTACTATTAGAATTGGTGTAGATACTTTAAGAGTTATGGGTAGAGCAACTCAAGGGGTTAAAATCATTCGATTAAGAGAGGATGATAGTATAGCTTCAGTTGCAAAAGTTTCTAAATTTGAAGAAGATGAAGTATTACTAGATGATGAAGGAAATGTAATCGAAATTTCTCAAGCGCCAGAAGATGAAATCTCATCAGAAGACACCACTGATTCTAATGAAAATAATGAAGAACAAAATAATAATCAAACAAGAGACGAAAATGAAGAAAATTAATCTTTTTACAGGATTTTTCCTGTTTTCAACAATTTTAGTAGCTCAGGATATCACTCAAACTACTTTGGTTAAATCTGAAAGTTCTAATCCCTTAGATATTCCTTATGAGAAATGGGAGCTTCCTAATGGATTAAAAGTATTAATCCATGAAGATCATTCAGATCCAATTGTTCATGTTCATGTAACTTATCATGTTGGTTCAAATCGAGAAACTGCTGGGAAATCTGGTTTTGCCCATTTTTTTGAACATATGATGTTTCAAGGGTCAGAGCATGTAGAAGATGAAAGAGCTCCTAGAATTATAGCTGAAGCAGGGGGAGAGTTGAATGGAAATACGACTTATGATAGAACGGTTTATTACCAAACAGTTCCTAGCAATCATTTAGAAACAATGCTCTGGCTAGAGGCTGATAGAATGGGATTTTTACTTAATGCTGTAACACAAGAGAAATTTGAAAATCAAAGAGATGCTGTAACCAATGAGAAATATCAGAATCAAATCAATCAACCTTACGGTATGAGTTATGAAATCTTAGGCCAAACATTATATCCGCCTTCACATCCTTATAATTGGCCAGTTATTGGTTATGTAGATGATTTAGATAGAGCGACTTTAGATGATCTTAGAAATTTCTTTTTAAGATGGTATGGTCCAAATAATGCTATTCTAACGATTTCTGGTGATGTAACTTCAAGTCAAGTAATGCCACTTGTTGAAAAATACTTTGGATCTATTAATCGTGGGCCTGAAGTAAAAAGGCAAAAAGCTAATGTCCCAAGACTTTCTTCTGATGTATATACTGGATATACAGATAATGTGTATTTACCTCTCACTGATATCGTTTTCCCTACCGTACCTAACTATCATATAGATGAAGCACCTCTTGATATTCTTGCTGCTTTAATGGGGGAGGGGAAAAAATCTATTTTTTATAATAATTTTGTTAAATCTGAAAAAGCCATACAAGCAGAAGTTAGCCACCCATGTAGAGAACTTGCAGGTGAATTTCATTTTACCGTAGTTTCTTTCCCAGATTTTCAAGAAGATATAGGAATTTATTTCAATAATATAGAAGCAGATATTAGAAATACAATTGCAGAGTGGGAGGAAAAAGGTTTTAGTGATGAGGATTTAACTATGGTCAAAACAGAAATGGAAGCACAGAGTATTGATATGAAGAGTTCTATTGCATCAAAGGCTAGCACCATATCATCATGGGAATGGCTAGGAAA
>JACKQG010003400.1_pt1 | contig 19605 bp, 16 predicted proteins | sample 8237621 | NCBI WGS metagenome assembly JACKQG01 (sample SAMN15677084, study PRJNA649215) | marine metagenome | biome: marine; feature: Black Sea; material: saline water; isolation source: suspended particulate matter (SPM) from the Black Sea western gyre | collected 2013-06-09/2013-06-10 | depth... | reverse complement strand
ACCAACAGGACATGAACTTCCTCCAAATGGTTTTGCAGTAGAAGATAATGGCTATCAAGCTCCAGTAGAAGATGGAAGCAATATTGAAGTAATTGTAAATCCTGAATCAAATAGATTGCAATTATTAACTCCTTTTAAAGCTTGGAATGGAAAAAATATAACAGGAGCAAAACTTTTAATAAAAGCAGAAGGAAAATGTACTACCGACCATATTTCTATGGCTGGACCTTGGCTAAGATACAGAGGCCATTTAGATAACATCTCTAATAACTGTTTAATTGGGGCAGTAAATGCTTTTACAGGAAAAACAAATGCAGTTTTGAATCAGGTGAATGGAAAAATTGATGAAGTGCCAAATGTAGCTAGAGCATACAAGGCCGTAGGAATTACTTCAATTGTAGTTGGAGATCATAATTATGGCGAAGGTTCATCAAGAGAACATGCTGCAATGGAGCCAAGACATCTTGGAGTGCTGGCTGTAATTGTAAAATCATTTGCAAGAATACACGAAACAAACCTTAAAAAACAAGGTATGTTAGGTCTTACTTTTGCAAGTGAAAGTGACTATGACCTAATAAATGAAGATGATACTTTTAACTTTACTGATTTAGCTGACTTTAAGGAAGGAAAAAAATTAACTTTAGAAGTGAAGCACAAAAACGGAACGATTGACTGTATACTTTTAAATCACACTTATAACAAAGCTCAAATTGATTGGTTTAAAGCAGGTTCTGCACTTAACTTAATTAGAGAACAAAATTCTTAAAATAAAAACCTATCTTTGTAATATGAAAAGATTATTAGTTGCTTTATTTTTTATAGCACCGCAACTTTTATTTGCTCAATCTCCTAATTGTATTGGCGCAGAACCATTTTGTACAGGCACAACCGCTACTTTTGCCGCATCTACAAATACTACTGCTCCAGTAGGTCCTTATTATGACTGTTTATTTACTCAGCCAAATCCGGCATTTTATTATCTGCAGATTGATCAACCTGGAAATTTAACAATCAACATGTTTAGTACACCTCTTGTTGATATCGATTTTATTTGCTGGGGGCCATTTACTGATCCAACTACTATGTGTGATAGCTTAACTGCAGCATATGTAGAAGATTGCAGCTATTCTGCTGCGCCAATAGAAGATTGTGATATAATAAATGCGGTAACAGGGCAATTCTATGTTTTATTAATTACAAATTATTCCAATCAGCCTTGTAATATTGACTTCTCACAAACAGGTGGAAATGGAACAACAGACTGTTGTATTTTAGGTGATGCTGGTCAAGATAATAATTTCATAGCTTGCAATAGCGATCCTTCATTTATATTGGAAAGCGAATTAAATGGAGCGCCAGCTTCTGGAGGCACTTGGTATGATAATAGTTGGAATATCATCAGCAATACCTTTAATCCTGTAAATGGAACAAGTGGTATATATTCTTATGTCGTTCAATCAACACCTACTCCAGGCTCAAGTGTGCCCTGTCCAGATGATACCTCTTTTCTCACAATTAGTATCAATCCTGATCCAATCATTATTTTTCCCTTATTAAATGATCTTTGTACAAATGAACCTCCATTAATCCTAAACAATGCCACTCCAGCAGGTGGAGTGTACTCCGGTAATGGAGTAAATGCAGGTATATTCACTCCAAACAACTTAATACTAGGGAGTAACACTATTACTTACAACATAACTGATGCTAATGGATGCTCTGATGTTGAAACACAAACAATAACTGTTAATGAAACTCCAAATGTATCCTTAGGTTTAGACACGCAAATACCTTGCAGGTCAACAATCACAATCACACCAATCCTTATTGGGGGAGCAATGCCCTATGCTTATTTGTGGAGTGATGGATCAATATCTGCTGACTTAACAGTTAGTGATGGTCTAATTGATTTAATTGTTACTGATGCTAATGGATGTATTGAGTCGGATGATGTAGTAATCACACAAGATATTACTCCAGTAGCAACAATAAGCGGTGGTGGACCTATCTGTGATGATGGCACAACCACTAATATCGATTTTACTTTTAGTGGCTTATTGCCATGGAATTTGACGTATACAAATGGAAGCATTTCTGCAACAATTAACAATATAAATTCAAGCAATTACTCTATAATAACTTCAAATGCTGGGCAATACAATATACTATTAGCAGACGATCCTAATGCCTGTAATGCAGATATAATTGGAGGAAATATTATCATAACCGTAAACCCTCTTCCAACTCCTGTGATTAGTCCAGATTATTACGAACTATACACCGGAGAAGAAATAGCTTTAACAGCTGGGACATATGCTGATTACTGGTGGTATGATAGTAATGATTCTCTTATCTTTAGGAATGAAATTCTTATTGTGGACTCTACTTTAACAACCTATTTAGTAGTGGAAAGTGACAAAGGATGTTTTGGAACCTCAGCAACTGCACAAGTTGCATACATACCAAGAGTTATATTCTTCATCCCTAATACATTTACTCCTAATGGAGATGAGCACAATGACCTACTAGTGACTATAGGTGATAATATAGCAACTTTCTATATGATTATAGCTAACAGGTGGGGGGAAGTTGTTTACACAACAAATGATATTAATAAATTCTGGGACGGTAAGTTTCAAGGGAAACCTGCAGAGCAAGGAACTTATAGCTATCAAGTGGATATAATAGGTACTGATAAAAGACCATTCATTACTACAGGAACAGTTAATGCTATTTATTAATACTATAGCAAGGTCTTAGAACTCGCGACAATTCAAAAGCAAAAAACTATAAGGCTAAAAATTAGGAATACCCTCCAAAAAAAGAATCTGATTTTTTTCATAATCCATCTCACAACAAAAGTGCTGCAAACCATTAGTCACTACTAGATATTTTACCTTTAGTTTGAAATTATACCTAGCAATCTGATCAAAAGTATCTTGTGTAATCTTCATATTTGGGGCTTTGCACTCAACAATCATACTTGGTACTCCCTCAACATTATAAAGCACAATATCTGCTCTAGTTTTCAAATTATTATACTTTATCATTTGCTCTACCCCCATCAAACCAAATGGATAATTTTTATCTTTATTTAAATAATGAATAAAGTGTTGGCGCACCCACTCCTCTGCAGTTAGTTTAAAATATTTTTTTCTTACTACATCAAAAACTTGTGTAGTTGCTTCAACTAATTTAGTTTTGAGCACAACATTAGGCAAGTTTAGTTTTGGCAAATCCATAAAGCAAAATAAGTGAATTATACAGAAATCATAGGCTCAATAAGTACTAAAGATTTACAGCCCGTTTATTTTTTAATGGGTGATGAGCCCTATTATATTGACAAACTTTCTGATGAATTTGCTAAAAATGTACTTAGCGCTGAACAGCAAGAATTCAATCAAGTTACGCTTTACGCAAAAGACATAACTACTGAACAAGTCATTGCAGAAGCAAAACAATTTCCATTTGGTTCGGAAAAAAGAGTTGTGATTGTAAAAGAAGGGCAACAACTAAAAAACATAGAACTATTAGATGCTTACTTAGACAATCCTCAGCCTAATACAGTATTGGTAATCTCTTACAAAGAAAAATCAATTGATAAAAGAAAAACATTTGGAAAGAACTTAGCTAAAAAATGTGTTGTTTTTGAAAGCAATAAACTTTATGATGATAAAATCCCCTCTTGGATTTTAGCTTATGTAAATGAAAACGGATATACAATTGATAATAGCGCAACAGCTGTACTTGCAGAATATCTAGGATCTGATTTATCAAAAATTACCAATGAGTTAGATAAGCTCATGCTAGTTGTAAAAAAGGAAGAACAAATCACCACAAAACTTATTGAATATCATATTGGTATTAGTAAAGATTATAACGTGTTCGAATTGCAAAATGCTCTTGGGGAAAGAAATGTAGTAAGAGCCAACCGAATTATTAATCATTTTTCTGAAAATACAAAAACCCATCACATTGTGCCTGTATTAAGTGCATTATTTTCTTTCTTTCAAAAAATAATCATCTATCATTTTCTAGAAGATAAAAGCTCAAAATCTGTTGCTAGCGCACTAAAAGTAAACCCTTTTTTTGTAAATCAATACCAAAAAGCTTCAAGAAATTACAACAAACAACAACTCTTTTCTATCTTTGAGTATCTTAAAGAATACGACCTTAAAAGTAAAGGCGTCAACAATAAATCTACTGACCAAAGTGGACTCTTAAAAGAGCTTATTTTCAAAATCCTTCACACATAATATTACTATCTTTAATTAGTTATATTTGCCCCCAATTTTATAAAATGAAAAAACTACTTTTTTTACTTTCAGTACTTCTAACCACTACGGCTTTTGCACAAACAGGAAATATTAGAGGCTTTGTTTATGAGAAAGAAAGTGGAGAGCCAGTAATATTTTGTAATGTTATCTTAAAAGGAACTACAATTGGAGCCGCTACTGACATTAATGGAATGTACAATATATCAAAAGTGAATCCTGGCAATTATACGTTAATTGTTACTTATATTGGTTACGACACTACTCAGGTAAATATTACTCTAAAAGGAGGACAAATTCTTAGCCAGAATCTTGAAATTAGAGAAGCTAGTATAAAGCTAAATGAAGTGAAAATTTCTGGTGAAAGAGAGGCAATGAGAACAGAGGTAAAGGCTGCAGCAATAAAAATTACCAAGCAAGATTTGGAGATGATGCCTACCATTGGTGGAGAGCCAGATTTAGCACAATACATGCAAGTCATCCCTGGAGTTATTTTCACTGGCGATCAAGGAGGACAATTATATATTAGAGGAGGATCTCCAATTCAAAATAAGGTTTTACTAGATGGAATGATCATTTACAGCCCCTTTCATTCTATTGGTTTATTCTCAGTTTTTGATTCTGACATAATAAGAAATACGGACGTCTATACAGGAGGTTTTAGCGCAGAATATGGGGGCAGAGTTTCTTCTATTATGGATATAAAAACAATAGATGGAAATAAAAAAGAAATTGGCGGAAAATTATCGGCTAACACCTTTAGCTCCAAACTTTTTGTTGAAGGTCCTTTAAGCAAATCAGGAAATTCATCTTTTGTTTTCTCTGGCAAGACTTCTTATTTAGATAAAAGTTCTGATTTACTTTATAAATATCCTATCCTCTATTTTGATAAAAAAGGATTACCCTATTCATATACTGACTTGTATGGCAAAGTATCTACAAAAGGAAGTAATGGAAGTAAAGTTAGCGTTTTTGGATTTAACTTTGCGGATAATGTAAACTATGAAGGAATCTCAGAGTTAAATTGGAACTCAAAAGGTATAGGGTCAGAATTTATTTTAATCCCTGGAGGTTCTCCAGTATTAATTGAAGGAAACTTTGCATATTCATCTTATAACATTTCACTTGATGAAGATGCATCTTCTTTAAGAGAAAGTGGAATTCAAGGCTTTGATATGGGTTTTGATTTTACCTATTTTCAACCAAAAGGAAAAATAAAATACGGTTTCGATATTCACGGTTTTTCAATTGATTATCTAACTTATAACTCAGAAAATTCTAAAATAAATCCAAAGGTAAGTACCTCAGAATTTTCGGCTTATGTCAACTACCAATTTACCAGCACAAGGTGGATAGTTGAGCCAGGCTTAAGATTACAATATTATGGGGATCTAGGAACTTCACCAGAGCCAAGATTAGGAGTTAAATATATTGTCTCTGAGAAAATGAGATTGAAACTATCCTCTGGGCTTTATTCTCAAAATCTTTTAAGCACAACATCTGATAGGGATGTTGTGAATTTATTTACTGGAATTATTTCATCTCCTGAGGATCTTCCCAGTCAAGCAGATGGAACTCCTTACAAAAATAATTTTGAAAAAGCAAGACACTTAATTACTGGAGTGGAATATGATGTGAGTAATAAAATTGATTTTCAATTAGAGGGGTACATTAAAGATTTTACTCAATTGACAAATATTAACCGAAACATGGTATCTAATACTGATAATCAATTTATTGTTGAAAGTGGTATTGCAAAAGGTATTGATGCCCTTGTTAAATACAAAGGTCAGAAATTATATGTCTGGGTTGTTTATTCTCTAGGAATGGTTACACGAACTGATGGTGAAAATACCTATTTCCCCCATTTTGATAGAAGACATAATGTAAATTTTGTAACTTCCTACAAATTTGGTAAAAATGCAAGTTGGGAGGCAGATTTCAGATGGAATCTTGGTTCTGGATTCCCGTTTACCCAAACGCAAGGTTTTTATGAAAATCTTACTTTTTCAGATGGGATAAATACCGACTATACAACAGCAAATGGGGAATTAGGAATAGAGTATGCTGAATTAAATAAAGGAAGACTTCCATATTATCACAGACTTGATGCATCAATCTCAAAAAAGATGAAATTAAACAAAAAGATAAATATAGATATTACCGCCTCAGTAACCAATGCTTATAACAGAGAGAATATTTTCTACTTTAATAGAGTAAAATATGAAAGAGTAAATCAACTTCCTATTATGCCAAGTATTGGAGCAAGCATCACATTCTAAGTGGATCTATTATATCTTAATAAACTTTTAATAATTATTTTCACAAGTAGAGAATAATCGTTTACAAATAGTATTTTTGTCCAAACAAAACCTGCTGTAAATTGTGAGTAAATCTCCAACAAAATACATTTTCGTTACTGGTGGTGTAACATCATCATTAGGCAAAGGAATCATTTCCGCATCATTAGGGAAACTCTTAACCGCAAGAGGATATGCGGTAACAATACAAAAATTAGATCCCTACATCAATATTGATCCTGGAACTATGAACCCTTATGAACATGGCGAATGTTTTGTAACGGATGATGGTGCTGAAACTGATTTAGATTTAGGACATTATGAACGGTTTCTAAATCACGGAACCTCTCAAGCTAACAATGTTACAACTGGAAGAATTTATCAAACCGTAATTCAAAAAGAAAGAAAAGGCGATTATTTAGGAAAAACTGTTCAAATTATTCCCCACATTACTGATGAGATAAAAAGAAGAATTCAACTTTTAGGCGTAACTAAAGAATTTGACTTTGTTATTACTGAAATTGGAGGTACTGTTGGAGATATTGAGGCGCTTCCTTACATTGAAGCAGTAAGACAATTAAAATGGGAATTGGAAAAAAATGCCCTATTCATACATCTTACTCTTGTTCCTTTTCTTGCTGCAGCTGGTGAGTTAAAAACTAAACCTACTCAGCACTCTGTTAAAACATTATTAGAAGCAGGTATACAACCTGATATTTTAGTTTGTCGCACCGAACATCCAATAAATACTGAAATTAAAAGAAAAATAGCACAGTTCTGTAATGTGGAGCGTGATGCTGTTATTGAATCAATAGATGTTTCTACCATTTATGAAGTGCCTCTTTTAATGCAAAAAGAAGGGCTTGATAAAATTGTACTTAAAAAATTAGGACTTGCTCCTAAAACAGAAGCTAAACTTGAAACATGGAAGAAATTCCTTAATGGATTACAAAATCCCAAGCGAGAAATAACGATTGGTTTAGTAGGGAAATATGTTGAATTGCAAGATGCTTATAAATCAATTTCAGAGGCAATAATTCATGCAGGAGCAAAAAATTCTTGTAAAGTAAAAGTAATATGGATACATGCTGAAAAAATTAATAACAGTAATGTAACCGAAAAATTAGCTGGATTAAAAGGAGTAATAGTAGCCCCAGGATTTGGAGATAGAGGAATGGAGGGTAAAATCTCAGCCATCAAATACCTAAGAGAAAACAATATTCCATTTTTTGGCATTTGTTTAGGAATGCAATCAGCAGTTATTGAATATTCACGAAATGTTTTGGGCTTAAAAGATGCCAATTCAACAGAGATGAATCCTAAAACATCCGCACCTGTAATTGACTTAATGCATGATCAGAAAGAAGTAACCGAGAAAGGTGGAAGCATGCGTTTAGGTGCTTACGATTGTTACTTGCAGAAAAAATCTAATGCCTATAAAGCATATAAACAGGAAAATATTTCAGAGCGTCATAGACACAGATTTGAATTCAATAATAAATACAAGAATGATTTAGAAAAGGCAGGTTTAATTGCCACTGGAATTAATAAAAAAAAGAATCTGGTTGAAGTAGTAGAAATCCCAAGCCACCCATGGTTTGTTGGGGTGCAATTTCATCCTGAATTTAAAAGTACCGTGGATAATCCACATCCCCTTTTCTGCGGTTTTATTGAAGCCTGTATCAATAAAAAATAACCAAGTTTAAAAATGAAACAATACGATAAAAATTCACTAATTGGTTTTGTATTAATGGCAATTATTTTAATTGTATTTAATACTTTCTTCTTTCCAGAAGTGCCTCAAAAACAAACACCAACTAATATTCCTACTAAAGTTGTACTTACTGAATCTCAAACTAGTGACACGACAACTGCAACCGCAATAGAAACTGTAGCTGTTAATTCTACAATAAATGATACAACCATTAGTGACGAGCTAAAAGCAACTTATGGCGTTTTTGCAAATGCTGCAAGGGGTGAAGACACTTTATATACGATTGAAAATGATAAATTAAAAATTACCGTAGCAAGTAAAGGAGGAAGAATTACTTCAGTAATAATTAAAGAAGGGCCTAATAAAGAACAATACAAAACATATGATGGCAAAGACTTAGAAATCTTTAACTCAGATTCATCAAATTTTAATCTTAATTTCTCAACAGGAATAAGTATTAATACAAATGAATTGTTTTTTAAGCAAATTAAACAAAATTCAAATTCTATAACAATGCGTCTGGCAGCTGATGACAATCAATTTATAGATTTTAATTATGTGATTAATGAGGATTATTTAATTGATTTTAGTATTGATTTAATTGGAATGCATAAACTCATACCAAATGAATTCAACTACATAGATCTTCAATGGCAAATGAAAACGCCTCAGACTGAAAAAAGCAAGACTAATCAAGATAAGTATACTGGTATATATTATCAATTGTTTGCTGATAAAGATGATATAGATTATTTAGGTTATACAAATGTAGATGATACTGAGAAAATTTCTAATAAATTATCATGGGTTGCTTTTCAACAACAATTTTTCAGTTCAATATTAATTTCAAAAGATGGTTTAGAAACTGAATCTTTAAGAAGTTTAAAAGAAGAAAATTCAAAATATATAAAAGATCTGTCTGCCGAGTTTAGATTACCATTTAAACATGAATCCAATGAAAAAATAGATTTTCAATTCTATTTTGGCCCTAATCATTATAAAACTTTAGCATCTTATAATTCTGGATTTGAAGAATTAATACCATTAGGATGGGGAATATTTGGCTGGGTAAATGAATATCTTATCATACCTATTTTTGATCTTCTAAGTAAGTATTGTTATTCTTTTGGATTTGGAATAATAATTCTCTTACTGACTCTGATTATAAAATTAGCACTCTCTCCTTTTACATACAAAGCCTTTTTATCACAAGCAAAAATGAAAGTGCTAAAACCTGAAATTGATAATATCACTGAGAAAAATAAAGGTAAAGATCAAATGAAAATTCAGCAAGAAACCATGGCTCTTTATCGAAAAGCTGGAGTCAACCCTATGGGAGGTTGCCTGCCTATGCTTTTTCAATTTCCTATACTTATTGCTTTGTTTCAATTTTTTCCTGCCTCTATCGAGTTAAGACAGGAAAGTTTCCTTTGGGCAGATGACCTATCCTCTTACGATTCTATTTATAATTTTGGATTTAATATTCCTTTTTATGGGGATCATATTAGTTTATTTACTTTACTGATGACCATTTCTACTTTGTTATATACCAGAATGAACTCGTCAATGGCAACTGGGCCAATGGCTCAAATGAAGTGGATAATGTACTTAATGCCTATACTGTTTCTTGGTTTTTTTAATGACATGGCTTCTGGGCTTACTTACTACTATTTCTTAGCAAATGTGTTCACCATGACGCAACAGTACTTCATGACGCGTTTAGTTGATGAAAATGCAATATTGGCTCAAATAGAGGCAAACAAAAAGAAACCTGCTAAACCAAAGTCTAAATTTCAAAAGAAATTAGAGGAAATGCAAAAACAACAGGAACAAAAAATGAAGAAAAGAAAATAAGTTAACTTATAATTTTTTTCAAGAAAAGCTCCATCCCTTTTAGTTTTTCAGCATCTAGGTTATAAGAAATTTTATTATTCAAATAATCTTTAGGACTTTTACAGTAGCTATAATTACTACCTTCTTGCTTCAAAGCCTCATCAATATTACTTAATCCTTTTTCAAGTGCCTTATTAAAATCAGTTAAAAAATCGTGAGGAAGATTTTTATTCCCTACCCAAGCTGCAAATACAAAAGGCAAGCCCGTCATCTCTTTCCAAATAGCAGATAAGTCATAAATATATGGATGCTTTTTATTCAGATTAAAAGCCCTATCCCCTATTACCAAAGCAGCATTATTTCCTTTTATATTATCTTCAAATCCAATTTCAGTTTTAACTAATTTGGGGGCTATTTTCCAATATTCTCTCAATAAAATTTTTAGTAGTTCCACTGAAGTCCGTGATTGATAATCCAAAGCAATTGTTTCAATTTCTACAATAGGAACATTAGAATATAAACAAACCGTATCCACAGCACCATCAGCTCCTATGCAATAATCTGAAATAATATGAGCTTCTTTTAAAATTGGAATCACAACAACAGGAACTAAGGCTAAATCCACTTCATCATTAATGAGTTTATCTGCACAAACTGCTGGGTAATCTAAGTGCAAATCAATAGTATCTATCAACTTACTTTGCTTTAATCCATAAATAAAAGGAAGTGTATTTAAATAAGAAACTGCTGAAATTTTAATCATCAAAAAAGCAAAAAATTAAAGTGAAAAACTCAATAAAATAGAAATCATACTGCTCATTACTGCTAAAAGCCATAAACTTCTAACGCCAATCAATATAAGTATTTCCATTTTCCAAAACTAGTAAAAAAGCAAATGTAAAACGTGTTCAAAGGACATCTTATTTAAAATGCTTAAATTTGCCACCTTAAATAAAAATATTTACAATGGCGCTTACTCCTTTAACTGCAATTACACCAATTGATGGAAGATATATCAGTAAGACATCTAGCTTGCAAGCCTACTTTTCTGAAGCTGCTTTAATCAAGTTTAGAGTACACGTTGAAATTGAATATTTTATTGCACTTTGTAATAGCTCTATAACACAACTGAATCATTTTCCTAGTAATAAATTTTCAAAATTACGAGATTTATATCTTAATTTTAAAGAAGAAGACGCCCAAAGGATTAAAGATATTGAAAGTATTACCAATCATGATGTAAAAGCTGTCGAATACTTTATAAAAGAAGAATTTGATAAATTAGGACTTGGAGAATTTAAAGAATTTATCCATTTCGGACTAACTTCACAAGACATTAACAACACGGCAATTCCTTACTCAATAAAAGAAGCCCTTGAAAAAGTATATCTTCCTAAATTAACTGAAGTTATTGATTTACTAAAAGAAAGAGTAGTAGAATGGAACACTATCCCTTTACTTGCAAGAACTCATGGGCAAGCTGCATCACCTACAAGAATGGGAAAAGAAATTCAAGTTTTTGTTGAACGAATTGAAAAACAATTAGAGTTACTAAAAACCATTCCTTTTAACGCAAAATTTGGAGGAGCAACCGGCAACTTTAATGCACATCATGTGGCATTTCCAAAAATTGATTGGAAAAAATTTGCCAACAATTTCACAGCTTCTGCATTTAACTTAGAAAGACAACAAACTACAACTCAGATTGAACATTATGACAATTTAGCTGCATTAATGAATAACATTAGCAGAATTAACACCATACTAATTGATTTTTCAAGAGACATCTGGACTTATGTTTCTATGGATTATTTCAAGCAGAAAATAAAAAAAGGAGAAGTTGGTTCGTCAGCAATGCCACATAAAGTAAACCCAATTGATTTTGAAAATGCTGAAGGAAATCTTGATATGGCTAATGCAATTTTCGGCTTTTTATCTAATAAATTACCTATTTCAAGATTGCAAAGAGATTTAACTGATAGTACTGTACTAAGGAATATAGGACAGCCTTTTGCACATACGCTTATAGCACTTGCTTCCTTAAATAAAGGAATTAATAAATTGCTCATTAATGAAGTAACTATTGCTGCAGATTTAGAAAAAAATTGGGTAGTTGTATCTGAGGCAATCCAAACGATATTAAGAAGAGAAGGCTATCCAAATCCTTATGAAACACTCAAAGAATTAACAAGAACAAACTCAGCAATTAATGCTGAAAGCATTGCTATCTTTATTGATACTTTAAATGTAAGTGAAACAATAAAATCTGAGTTGAAAAAAATTACCCCAAGTAATTATACAGGCATATAATTTCTGCTCTAAGGCTAAAAATCAAGCTTGTTTTTTTCTAAATATTCATCCCAATTCCAAATAAAATGGTTTAATAAATTCTTTAACTCATTTAAAAAGATAGGATTTGGTTTGTTTTTTTTCTTAAATAAATCTCCTTGAAAGTCATTTATATTATATTTTTCGAAAATAGCATAAGCCATGGCATCTATCGGAAATTCATGCCTTCCTAATAACTCCTTAAAATAATTTTCATACTCCAAAAACTTCTCAATAGCTAAGTGCCGATCATTAACTTCAACATCTTTATATATCTCATCTAAAATTAAGGCTCTAAGCGTAAACACCTCATTTTCTTCAAAATGCAAATCTAAATTTTTCATATTACCTAAAAATATAACATTTAAGAACCACTCAATATCAGTATCATTTAAATTAGGATTGCTTTCAAGGTTATTATTATTATTTATAAAATCCTTGATTTCAATAAAACCTTCCGAAACTACATTCTGCAATAAGGTAACATAAATAGATGCCGTAGTAGCTGGTTTTACTTTTTTCTTTTTTGAAAATCCGAAAAATTTTATCATCTTAATTAGAGTTTAAAATGTTTTTTTGCTTCTTCTAGTATCTGCTCCCCAATTGCCAAACAAGCAGTTGCAGCTGGAGATGGAGCGTTTAACACATGTATATTGTTTTTATTTTTCACAATTTTAAAATCATCTATTACCTGACCATCACTCCCCAATGCCATGGCTCTAACACCACTTCTGCCCTTAATAATATCATTCATCTTCAAAGAGGGCATCATTTTTTGCAATTCTTTCAAAAATAAAGATTTTGAGAACGCCCTTTTATACTCATTGAGTCCAAATTTCCAATGATTTATGAACAATTTTCGAGTCCCAGAAAAACTTAATGCCTGAAAAGTGTCTTTAATGCTAAAAGCTGTTTTACTATAACCTTCTCTTTTGAAAGTAAAAACAGCATTAGGTCCGCACTCAATATCGCCATTTGTCATGCGGGTAAAATGAACTCCCAAAAAAGGAAATTCAGCATTAGGAACAGGATAAATTAAGTTATTTACTTTTGATTTAGCACTCTCTGCAAGAGAATAATAATCCCCCCTAAAACCAACAATTTGTATATCTAATTTCACTTTATCTTTAAGCGCTAATCGATCAGAAAAAAGTCCTCCACAAAAAATAATGTGCTTTGCTTTAAAATTTCCTTTTGATGTTTTTATGAGCGAATCATTATAATCCAATACATGACAATTGGTAATAATCTCACTATTGGAATTCATTGATTTCACATTTTCTGCAAATCTATTTGTCACCTCTTTATAATCAATTATACCCGCTTGAGGAACCCAAAGTGCTTTTACTCCTTCAGCATTTGGCTCAATTTTTTTAAACTCAGCAGGATTTAACAACTTTAGACCTTCTAATCCATTTTGCTCTCCATTAATTTTTAACTGCTCTAGTCTTTGAGACTCTTCTGTATTTACTGCAACTACAATCTTGCCACAAATATCAAAATCTATATTGTTTTTTTGCGCAAATTCAATCAATTGCTTTCTTCCTTTAACACAATTAATTGCCTTAAAACTTCCTGACTTATAATATAATCCTGAATGAATTACTCCTGAGTTCCTTCCAGTTTGATGAAAGGCCAACTCTTTTTCTTTTTCAAAAACTACAATATTTAAATCTGGAAAATTAGTTTGTAATTGAAAAGCAGTAGCAAGACCTACTATACCTCCTCCTACTATTGCTATGTCAAATTCAGTGTTTTGCATCAAACAAAAAAAGTCTACTTATGAAGTGTAAAGACTCTTGATATATTAAATCCAAAATAGATATCTCCCTTTAACCATTCTCCGGTAGTTTGAGTAATAAATTCAGGATCAATCATTGCAGAAGAATTACTCAAATGCAACTGAAAAATGTGACCCCCAGTTTCAATATCAAATCCTAATGACAAAACATTATTATTTATTTTATCATTTAATTGATAAAAATACTCTGCATTTAAAGAAATTCGTTTTGTAAGCTTTTGTCTGCCTCCAATTCCTAATGAATACTTATCATTTGGTTCATCCTTAATTTCAACCAAATTATCATGCACTATAGTTGGAGATAATTGCAACGTCAAATCACGATTTATTTTTCTTGCAAGTAAGATTTGATTTGTATATGAAAGTTGATTAGTAAATAAAAAATCTTCTTGCTGTGCCTTGGCATATTGCCATTGCTTAAGATAAATAGCGGAATTTATAACTATTGTAAGAGGGAATCCATCTTTAACTTGTCTCTTTAATCTTATTTTGGAATTTGCATCTACAGTTTTAAGATAAGAGCTTCTGCCAATACTAACTGCTAACCCATCTTTTATACCGTAATCAAAACTAAGTCGTACCTGGGTATTATCAAGTCCGTAAAAATTATACAAACCAGAATTAAGGGTTCCAAACCTATGCTGAATATTAAATTGCAACACCCCTTTTGCTGGCAATTCAACAGATTGTCCATTAACTACTTTTGTTCCTTTAAACAAATAAGAAACATACATTGGCTCGTTATCCTCTGCTAACATATTCAATAAATCATCCTGGGCATTTGCAAAAAAAGACACTAGCAAAGAACTTATAAAGACAATTTTTCTCATTTGGTTTCTTTTAGTTCAATATTAACTTTTACAGCTATTTCTTCAGCAATTTTATACATCACTATTGTAGGAATTTTAATATTGTAATCTTCTAACTTTACTGCAAATTCTGCTGAGATAACAACTGATTTTTTATTTTGAATCATAAGCCCCTCAACCTTAATTTTCTTGGTTTTACCGTGTATTGTTAAATCCCCTTGAACAGTTGCTTTTCCATTTTTATTCTGGATTACCTTACCTGAAAAAGTAGATTTAGGATAAATATCTGATTCTAAATAATTCTCATTAAAATGTTCTTGCATTAAAGCTTTTGGAAAGATAAAATCACTTATTTTCAATTGAAAAACCAGATCAGAAGTACTCATATCAAATACTGCTGAAACTTTCTTATTAACGGCAGAAATATCTTCCATAGGGGCTTTTGAAAAAAATGAAATTTCTCCATTATTAGCCATAAATTTTTGAGCATAAAGCTGAGTGCTAAAAAGTAACAATATGATAATAAGTAGTCTATTCACAATCAATCCAATTTTTAATGATCTCAATATCTTCTTCGCTTAACTTTTGTCCTCCTTTAGGCATAAAGCCAACATCATTCACATCACGTTGTATTCTATCAATCAAATCAGTATTTAATATAGATATCCTTAACTCATCATAATTAGAAAAATCACCATTAGGACTACCATCAGAATGACAAGCTAAACAATTAGCTTCAATTATTGGTTGGACTAAATCAAAAAAGATTTGTTCATCCGGTTCACAAACAGGAACTACAGGAACTAATTCATTGTAAGTACATGAGCAAACTAATAAAAGTAAAAACAAACTATATCTCATCTTGCGAATTTAATAAATTAAACTGTATCCTACTAAATAAAAAGTATCCTAAAACAAAAAGAGCAATTACAACCCAAAGTGCCATTTGTTGATTATATATTGAGGTTACAATTCCAAAAAGTAGTGGTCCAATAAATGATGTTGCTTTTCCAGTTAGAGCAAAAAATCCAAAAAATTCATTATTTTTTTCTTTGGGAGTAAGCTGTGCCATTAAGGATCTGCTACACGATTGATTAGGTCCAACCATTAAACCAATCAAAATTCCTGATACCCAAAATAATTCTTTAGGATAATTCGTTTCTGGTGCATAAATAGCAATTAAAGTAGCAAAGATTAATACCAGCAGAGTTAAGTTAATTACCTTCTTAACTCCTATTTTATCTTCAATATATCCAAACAAAAAAGCTCCCAATCCTGCTGCAATATTTAATGCAATTCCCAATTTCATAACCTCATTAAAACTGAAATCAAGTGTGCCAACAGCATAGATGCCTCCAAGAGCAAAAATGGTAACTAAGCCATCATTGTAAAATAAACGAGCAATCAAAAAACGACTAATATTTTTATACTTTGATACAGATTTAAAAGTAGTTTGAATTGCAGAAAATGAACTCAAAATATGATGTTTGTTAAATCTTTCTTTTTTTCTATCTTTAATAAATAAGAAAGTTGGAATACTGAATATCAAAAACCAAATTCCAACCAATACATTTATTTTCCGAATACCAAGAACATCCAAATCAGGAAACAAAAACAAAGACAAAAACAAAGCCATTAAACCACCAACAAAACCTAGTCCCCAAGCAAAACCAGAAATACTTCCACTATTACTTTTATCAGACAAGTCAGGCAAATAGGAATCACAAAAGACTGAACCCATTTCAAAAGCAACATTTGCAATTATAAAAAATGTAAGAGCCATTAAAACATCTCCTGAATCTGGGAAATAGAGTAACATTGAAAAAGCAGCACAAAGCCAAGTAAACAAAATAAGAAAGAATTTCCTATAACCGCCACTATCAGCAATGGCTCCCAAAATAGGCGATAAAACTGCAACTACAATAGAAGAAATCGCAATTGCATTAGCCCACATTGTAGTGCCAATTTGTTCATCAGGTGCAATTACTTTTACAAAAAAAGCACTATAAATGAAAGTTACAATGATTGTAGTAAAAGGCGAATTTGCAAAATCATACAAGGACCAAGCAAAAACCTCCTTTCTATTTTTAAGTTTTAATAAATTCATGAAAATCTGAGTAGTCAATATTACGCATTTTATTTCAGAAATCTAATTAAGTGTTCCTCTTAAAAAAAGATATATTTGCATGCTTTAAAAAAATAAAATATGAACTTACAAGGAATATTAAATGTAGCTGGAAAACCAGGTCTTTTCAAAGTAGTTTCAAAAGGCAAAAGCACGGTAATCGTAGAATCATTAATTGATGGAAAAAGAGGTCCAGTCCACTCTAATTCTCAAGCAAATATGCTAGACGAAATTGGCATCTACACTTATGATGACACAAAACCATTAGCAGAAATTTTTGATGATATTGCAAAAAAAGAAAACGGGAAACAAGCTATTTCACATAAATCTCCTGAAACTGAATTAACCAATTATTTTAGAGAAATTCTTGCAAATTATGATGAAGAAAGAGTTTACATTTCTGACATCAAAAAAGTAATTCAATGGTATAACGCTATGCAAAATGCTGGCTTAATTGAATTACCAAAAATTGAATTGCCAAAAGAAGAAAAGAAAACAGCTAAGAAAACTTCTAAAAAAACAGCTCCAAAAAAGAAATAGTAATGAAATATAGCCAATATCCATACAAAAGAATAGATTTAAAACAATTTCAAAAAGATGTTGAAGTGATGATCAATGATTTCAAATCTGCTCAATCTGCTGAAAAACAAATTCAAATTATTCAAAGCTATCAAAAAGTACAAAAAGAAACTCAAACCTATAGTAGTATCGCAAATTTAAATTTTGCTAGAAATACAAAAGATAGCAAAGCCGTTGAAGAAAATAAGTTTTATGATGAGATTAGTCCAGAAATTGCAGCAATTGACAATCAATTTACCCAAGCAATTAATGCTTCTAAATTTAAAGACGCATTATTAAAAAAATTCGGTAAACACTTTTTTAATTTAATAGAAATGGAACTTAAGTCATTTGATCCTAAGCTAGTTGAGTTAATGAAAAAAGAAAACGAAATTTCAAATGAATACAGAACATTACTTGCTGGAGCTGAAATAGAATATAAAGGAAATAAATTAAATCTTGCTGGACTATCTCCATATATGCAAGACACAAACAGAGAAACAAGAAAAGAAGCATACCAGTTAATGGATAATTTCTTTTTAGAGCATGAAGAAAAATTAGATACTATTTTTGATAAATTAGTTAAAGTTAGACATCAAAAAGCCCAAGTTTTAAATTTTGATAATTTCATTCCTTTAGGCTATCTAAATATGAATAGATCAGATTATGGAGCGCAAGAGGTTTCAGAATATCGAAAGCAAATTGTAACTCATATTGTTCCTCTTGTTAAGAAAATAAATGATAAAAGAAAAGAGATCTTGGGCTATGACGAGCTATTTATTTATGACACGCTATATTTCAAAGAAGGAAATCCTAAACCAAAAGGAGGACTAGAATTTCAAGTTGAACAAGCTAAAACAATGTATACGGAACTTTCAAAAGAGACAAAAGACTTTTTTGACATGATGGTTGATGAGGAATTGATGGATCTAGAAAATAGAGCTGGAAAATCTGGTGGTGGATTCTGCACATCTTTTCCTTCATTAGAAAGACCGTATATTTTTGCAAATTTTAATGGGACTGATCATGATGTTACCGTTTTAACACATGAGGCTGGACATGCTTTTCAAGGTTACCAAAGTAGAAAACAACCTATAAATAGATACCTATGGCCAACTTATGAAGCCTGTGAAATTCACTCTATGAGTATGGAATTTTTAACTTGGGATTGGATGCATTTATTTTTTAAAGAAGATACTGATAAATTTTTATTTAAACATCTAGCTGGTTCATTGGCTTTTTTACCCTATGGAGCGCTTGTTGATCACTTTCAACATTGGGTTTATGAAAATCCCCAAGCAACTCCAAAAGAAAGAAAACAACAATGGCTTGAACTAGAAAATATTTATCAGCCAAACAAAAACTATGACAACTTAGACTTTCTTAAAAATGGTGGTTTTTGGCAAAAGCAAGCCCATATCTATGAAATGCCATTTTATTATATTGACTATACTCTAGCTCAAATATGTGCATTTCAATTTTGGATTAGAATGCAAGAAGATAAAGAATCCGCTTGGAATGATTATTTAAAACTATGTAAAGCTGGAGGTTCAATGTCATTTTTAGATCTTGTTAAATTCGCTAATATTAAATCTCCCTTTGATCCAAAGGTATTTGAAGAGGTCGCAAATAAAATTAATCATTGGCTTACTGAAAATAGCCTACAAAATTAGCTAAAAGCTAAAAGAGGAAAAAGAATCATATTAATCCTCTCATCCTTAATTTTTTATACAAAAATAAAAAAAGTCCTAACTCTTTCGAATTAGGACTTTTCTCTATAGGGTGGCAACTACCTACTCTTCCAGATTTCACTCTAGTACCATCGGCACAACTAGGCTTAACTTCTCTGTTCGAAATGGGAAG
>JACKQG010003399.1_pt1 | contig 19607 bp, 24 predicted proteins | sample 8237621 | NCBI WGS metagenome assembly JACKQG01 (sample SAMN15677084, study PRJNA649215) | marine metagenome | biome: marine; feature: Black Sea; material: saline water; isolation source: suspended particulate matter (SPM) from the Black Sea western gyre | collected 2013-06-09/2013-06-10 | depth... | reverse complement strand
AACTCCTTTCAGTTCACAAGATTGACCAGGCTTTGCCTGGCGCACCAGGATTAACAAGATTAACCGGATTATCTTTAGGATTTACAGTTTCTCCCGCTTTGAGGGACAGGCAGCTGAAACTGTAAAAACCCAAACCGCCTTCGGCGGTAGAAAACTATACTCAACATTGTATTTCAGACAATATCTCAACCTGTACAACCCTGTATCTGTTTTTAATGCGAAATACTCCTCCGCTGAAAGCGGATTGACCTTCATCACTTTCATCCGGAAAGTGATGAAAAAGAAAAAAATCCTGAAGATCCTGTTAATCCTGTCCAAGTGAAATATTAAGATTAACCGAAGTCATCGAATGCTATCATCTCGGGCTCAACGCCCAGGTCATCAAGCATCTTCATAACCGCGTCGATCATCATGGGCGGACCGCACAGGTAGTATTCGATCTCGGTGGGGTCTTTATGGCCGGCAAGGTATTCATCGTAGGCGCATTGGTGGATAAAACCGGTGCCGCCGTCCCAGTTATCTGCGGGCAACGGCTCGGACAGGGCCACGCAATAGGAAAAATTTTCGAATTTTTCAGCGAGTTCCCGAAACTCTTCGTGGTAGAACATCTCCTGCCGGGAGCGGGCGCCGTACCAGAAGGTCATCTTGCGTTTGGTTTTCACTTCCAATAGCTGGTGCAAGACATGACACCGCATGGGAGCCATACCGGCGCCGCCGCCGATAAAACACATCTCCCGCTCGGTATCCTTAACAAAAAAATCACCATAGGGACCGCTGAGAACGACCCGGTCACCGGGGTTGAGGCTGAAAACGTACGAAGAGCCGATGCCCGGGGGGACGTCCGGGGCGCCGGGCGGCGGTGTAGCAATACGAATAGTAAACATCAGCCTGCTTTTTTCCGACGGCGGATTGGCTAAAGAATAAGCCCGAAATACGGGCTCTTCAGCCGCGGCCCGCAGGCCCCGGAGGTTGAACTGTTCCCAGGTAGAGCGGAAGCGATCGGCAATACAAAAATCCATAAAAGAGATTTCATACTCGGGAATGTCGATCTGAATATAGGCGCCGGCCTTGAAATCGAGCTGCTCTCCGGGATCAAGCTGCAGCACCAGCTCTTTGATAAAAGTGGCCACGCTTTGGTTGGACACCACCACGGCGTTGTATTTTCTGATACTGAAAATCTCCGCGGGGATGCCAATTTTTAAATCCTCCTTGACCTTGAGCTGACAGGCAAGGCGCACGTTTTCAAGGCGTTCTTTGCGGCTGACATGGGTCAATTCCGTGGGCAGAATATCGCCTCCGCCCTCTTCCACAACGCACTTGCAGGTACCGCAGGTCCCCTTGCCGCCGCAGGCCGACGGCAGAAAGATGGCATTGTTCACCAGGGCTGCAAGTAAGGTGTTGTTACCGGGAACCTTGATACTCTTTTCCTCGTCAGCGTTGATCACTATCCTGCGCTCGCCTTTAGGGACGACTCTGGCTTCTACGACCAGCAGCATGGCTACCAGGGTGATAATCACCGCTGAAAAGACTGTCAGGCTTATTAGGTATATCATCTTTCGAGTTGCGGGTTGCGGGTTGCGGGTTACGCCCTATCCTTAAAGGTTCTGAAAATCTTTTTTAATATTTAAAGTTTATTGTTCACCGCAGAGCCGCAAAGTACACGGAGGTTTTACTATTTTTCTTTTCTGCTAAGAGGGCAGAAAGAAAAAAGAAATGAAAATTTTACTTCTCTGCGGCCTCTGCGTCTCGAGCGAAGCGGGCGGTGAATACATAACTTTTTCTAAATATCTCTACAAAGAAATTCCCGAAAACAACATAAATGCCATGGCCATCAGGCCGGTGGCGATCATGGTGATGCCGAAGCCTTCCAGGCCTGCGGGTACGTTCGCATATCGTAGTTTTTGTCTAATGGCGGACATGGAGACGATGGCCAGCATCCAGCCGACACCGGAGCCGATGCCGAACACCAGCGACTCCATAAAACTGTAACTGCGCTCGATCATAAAAAGCGACGTACCTAAAATAGCGCAGTTGACGGCAATCAGCGGCAGAAAAACACCCAAAGAGGTATACAGGGCCTGAGAAAACCGGTCGATGACCATCTCAACGATCTGCACCATGGCGGCAATCACGGCGATAAAAGTGATAAACTTGAGAAAACTCAGGTCAACCCCCGGCAGTCCGGCCCACGCGAGGGCGCCGGGCGCCAGCAGATAGTAATAAACCAGCCAGTTGACCGGTGCGGTGATGCCCAGCACAAAGATAACCGCAAACCCCAGCCCGATGGAGGTATCCATGTTGTTGGACACGGCTATAAAGGAGCACATCCCCAAAAAATAGGAGAGCAGGATATTGCCCACAAAAACCGAATTAACAAAAATGCTTAACAACTCTTCCATACCTTTACCTATAATTTTGCACCGCAGAGCCGCAGAGTTCGCAGAGATTTAGTTTTCTTTTTTGCTTTCCGTTGAGCCCCGCTAATAATAGCGGGATAAAAGGGCGGAAACCAAAAACATGCATCCCTGGGGGATAAAAAAAATAACTGTTTGTATTTCAATACAATATTGCTTTGATAAACCTTGAGCTGTTTTCTTTTGCCGGCGTCCCTGTCCCGCTATAAGCGGGGTCAACGGCAAAAGAAATAATATTGAACTCTGCGGCCTTTGCGCCTCAAGCGAAGCGGGCGGTGAAACAATATAAAACAATACGTAATCTAACTTGCTAATTAGAACACTTAGCGCTTGTCTTGGGCACTCATGATCGCTTTCTGGAGCCACACTAAAAGGCCGATGATGATAAAGGCCGCCGGCGCCAGCAGCATAAACCCCATGTTTTCATATCCGGCGGCGTAGAAGGCCTGGGGAACCACAGCAAAACCAAAGACTTTGCCCGAGCCTAACAGCTCCCGGATAAACGCCACCGTTATCAGTATCAGACCATAACCGAGTCCGTTGCCGAGGCCGTCTGCAAAAGAGCGCAAAGGCGGATTGGCCAGGGCATAGGCCTCGGCTCGTCCCATGACGATACAGTTGGTGATAATCAAACCCACAAAGACCGAAAGCTGTTTGCTGATTTCATACAAAAAGGCCCGTAAGACCTGGTCGGCCACGATCACCAGCGTGGCAATCACACACAGCTCCACAATGATGCGGATGTTGCGAGGAATCAGGCTGCGCATCAAAGAGATGATCAGATTGGAAAAGGCGACCACAAAGGTGAGTGCCAGGGCCATGACCACGGCGGTTTTGAGCTGCACCGTCACCGCCAGAGCCGAACAGATACCTAACACCTGTATAAAAACAGGATTGTTTTGCCACAGCGGCCCGGCAAAGGCCTTATAGGTTTTAGTTTTGGTAAGTTTCATGTTTGATAGTTTCGTGAAAAGTTAAAAGTGCCTAAAGTGATCTAAAGTGCCTAAAGTTGTGGAGTCGCTTTGCTCCGCTAAATTTATATATAATTTGCAGAATTCCTTAACTTTAGCTCACTTTAGATCACTTCAAACTTTAGTCACTTCCTTTCTCTCTGTGCTTACGAAACCTTATGGATACCGGCTCATAGACAGACAGAATATCCTTAAAGCCGGCGGTAAGGTATTTGCCGGTCAGGGTGGCGCCGCTGATACCATCCACGTAGTTGATCTGCAGCCCCGGCCGAACGCGATCCTTGACCTTTCCCCGGGCAATGGAGATCGACACAAAATTGCCGCCCTGGTCGACAATGCGCTTGCCCACGAAATTTTCCTGAAACCAGCCTTTTTCGATCTCGCCTCCCAGGCCCGGGGTTTCGCCGTGCTGATAGACCGTAAAGCCGCTGATGGTCGACCCGTCCTTTTCAATGGCCATGTAACCGTAAATCTTGCCCCAAAGCCCCCGGGTGTCGATGGGAACAATGTAGGCCTGCAGCTCATTATCTTTCATATAAAGGTAAAGCTGCAAATCTTTTTGTGTTCGCTGTGCCTGCTCCACAACGGCGCCGTCGGGCTTGACCCAGATCATCTTAATGTTTTCGGCATATAAAGATTCGACGGCAGCGGGTGCGTATTGCCGCCCTTGTTCGATAAGCCCCACCGCTTTTAAAAGATTTTTATGGCGATCAAGAAGCACGTTGCGATCCTGATAGTCTTTAAGCCCGCTGTATGCCAGGGTTAAGAGCAGGCTGCAGACCACACAGAGCACAAGGGCGAAGATAATCGACTTTAAGGTGTCAGACATTGGGCACCCTTTTTCTTAAAACAGCCTTGACCTCAAAATGATCCAAAAGCGGCGAAAACAGGTTCATAAACAGAATGGCCAGCATGATCCCCTCGACAAAAGCCGGGTTAAAGACCCGAATCAGTATCGTCAGAACCCCGATGGCAAAGCCGTAGATCCACTTGGACCGCGGCATATCCGGTGCCGTAACCGGATCGGTGGCCATATAGGCCAAACCGAAGGCCGATCCGCCCATGAGCAGATGATAAAACGGGTTCAGCGCCATCCACGGCAGAGAAGCGTCCGTTGCAAAAAGATTAAGCACCAGTCCGGCCGACAGGATCCCCAGCACCCCGCCCAAGATGATCCGGTAACTGGCAAGGCCCAGCAGTATTAAAAATACGGCACCTGTGATGCACAACAGCGTGGACGTGGCCCCGATGCTCCCCGGATAAAGACCCGCAAAAAGCTTTGAAACACTGTAGCCCGCCTGGGACAGGGCCGTCTGGACACCGACCCCTTTGTCAGCAAGGGCCGCAATTGCCAGGGGGGTGGCTCCGCTGACAGCATCCACAGCCGCAGCTTTAGCGCCGCTGATAACCGTCCAGACCGCATCCCCCGACATACGGGCCGGATAAGCAAAAAAGATAAAGGCCCGGCCGGTCAGGGCCGGATTTAAAAAATTCCTGCCGGTGCCTCCGAAAACCTCCTTGCCGATAACAATGCCGAAAGAAATTCCCACAGCAGCCTGCCACAACGGCAGCGTGGGCGGCAATGTCAGCGGAAACAGCATACAGGTAACAAACAGCCCTTCGCTGATATGGTGCCTTCTGACCACCGCAAAGACGATCTCCCAGAAAAATCCGACCACATAGGTAACGATCACCAGGGGCAGAACGATCCACATTCCTTTGAAAAACACCGGCAAAAAATTGAGCGAAAGTCCCGAGGCCAGATGCGATTGATACCCGGCGTTGTAGATGCCAAAGACAAGATGCGGAAGCAGGGCCACAATCACCAGGGTCATGAAACGCTTGACATCCAGGCTGTCCCGCACATGGGGCCCGTGGGCGGTGACATCGGCCGGCGCAAAGAAAATCGTTTCCATGGACTCAAAAAAAGGATGCAGCCTTGCAAAGCGTCCTTTCTCGGAGAAGTGTTTGCGCTGCGCATCAAAAAATCGTTTTAAAAATTTCATCAGGCCGTCTGTTCCTTGTAATAGGCAGCTTTGGCATGCACCAGAATATCGGCAAGCTCAATCTTGGAAGGGCAGACATAGGTACAAAGTCCGCACTCGACACAATCCAGCAGGCCATGGGCCAGAAATTCCTCGACCGCATCCGCTTCCACCGCCTTGAAAGTCAACTGGGGCAGAATATCGACCGGGCAGACTTGGGCACAATATCCGCAGGCGATGCAGGCCCGCACTCCCCCGTGCCGATTGCAGTCCATGGGCAGGGCCGCAGTATTAAAGTACGATAAAAATGCCCTGGAATAACTCGGTTTGTTAAAACCGGGACGCACAAAACCGAAAACCTCCTCCTGGTCGCCCGCGGGCAGCAGCAGCAATGATTTTTCGTAATATCCTAAAAAAGTGTTTTCGGAAGCTGTATACCCTCTGAATAATCCACCGGCAATATAGCGGATATTTTTCTCTTGTTTGCGGTCCCCGGCCAAATGCGCCAAGGGCACCCCCAATCTGGTTCCGACATGGCCAGGATCAGAGCAAAGAGTCCCGCCCAGGGCAACGATCCGTTCCACAGGGTATTTCCCGGTTTTCAAAAGACGGGCCAGCAGCAGCAGATCCTGCCCGCTGATATACCAGCAGCGGTTGGCGTCTGCAGATGTGCGTGTGTGATACAAAAGCACCCCCGGATCAGCAGCCGGATATTTGCCGGTATAAAAATGCGTAATCCACTGGTTGTATTCTGCGGGAACTTCGCGGTTTTCATGGCGGGCCGTAACATAGACATTGTCTTGGGCCAGCTTGCGCAAAATCTGGATGCCGTATGCAAAAAGCTCTTTTTGGTCTGCCAGATAGACCCTGGATGCGGGTTGAAACGGTTCGCCGGCATCCAGGCTCACAAAGACGGCCGGCGGAATTTTTCCAGGATCGGCAATATCCCGATAGGGCAGCTGCCGGATCAGCGGCCAAAGACCGCCATTAAGCAATATTTTTACCAAATCGTGGCGTTTAAGATGCCCAAGCTGCGTTTCCGGCACTTTTTCAAACGCTTCAGATGCTTCCTCGCTCTCCAGCTTAATGACAATTTCACGGATGATGCGACGCGGCCCAAAATTGATCTGTTCCACTTTCCCGCCGCCGGGTGATAAAAACTTTATTTCCGGTGCGCGTTTGTCCACAAAAAGAACCGTTCCGATCTTGACCTCGTCTCCAATCTTAACGGCCAGACGTGGCTTTATAAAAGGTATCTTTTCAGGAACAGCGGCGACATAGGCAGGGTTTGGTAATTGCTCGATCTTATTAGAAGGGCGGCCTTCAACGTTCAGATCATAGCCTTTTTTGATGCGGATTGGATTCATTTGCCGTCCATTTTATCGTCAGATCAGGTTGCCGGTAAACGTTGAAGAGCTGCTGAGTGAATGATTTTAGCACCTTTTGGCTTTGTTTTCAACGTACTGAAAAAATTATTTCAATTGGAAATTTATTTCACCTTGACATTCTTTCAAACAGAGCTCATTTTTAGAGTAATACACACCAAAAGCTAAGCCTGAAAGGAAAAAATCATGAGTGAAATAGTTCGCAAAGAGATCTGTGAATGCGTAAACTGCGGCAATGAAGCAGAAATGCTGATTACCTGCACGCTGGAACCGGTTGATGAGCCCGCTGAAAAAGTGACTGCCGGGGCTAAATCAGAGCAGGAAGCTTCCAAACAACAGGTAAAAGGTTCGGCCACCTGCTCTCATTGCGGCAATGAAGCGGATATGTGGATAGATTTATAAATTACTGATGATGAATTCGTAAGAAATCGAATTAATCACGTTTTAGGATTTAAGTGTTAGGTTTTAGGTTATTGTTTTACGTTTATTTACTAATACTTAACACGTTCGCAAAGAGGAAAGGAGGTTGCCATGCCTGACAACACACCAACCCAAAATACCGGTCTTAGGGGAGTTACCATTGCCAGTACCAAAATCAGTGATGTGGACGGTGCCGCCGGCAGGTTAATATACAGAGGATACCTGATCCAGGACCTGGCTGAAAATGCGACATTTGAGGAAGTCTGCCATTTGCTGCTGTATGAAAAACTACCCGAAGAGGATGAACTTAAAGACTTCAAAGCCCGGCTGGCCGCCGAAAGGGATATCCCTGTAGAATTGATCGCCGCCTTAAAAACCCGGCCCAAGGATGCCATGCCCATGGACATCCTGCAGTCAGGCGTGGCCATGCTGGCCCATCATGATCCTGACCTTCAAGATACCTCGCGCGATTCTTTATTGCAAAAGGCCCTTAAACTGATTGCAAAATTGCCGACGATCCTGGCGGCCTGGGACCGCATCCGCAACAATAATGAGCCGCTGGCGCCAAACCCGCAGCTCGATCATGCCGCCAATTTTCTGTATATGCTTAACGGCACGGTTCCTGATGAAGAATTCGCCAGGTTTTTTGACATCTGCCTGGTTCTGCATGCCGAGCACTCTTTTAACGCATCAACATTTGCCGCCCGCGAAGTCGCCTCGACCAGGGCGCATATGTATGCCGCCGTAGCGGCGGCAGTGGGCTCCCTTTCGGGTGAGCTCCACGGCGGAGCCAACGTTCGCGTCATGGAAATGCTTATGGAAATCGGTTCCCTCGACAACGTTGAAACGTTTGTCAACCAGACCTTTGACGCCGGGAAAAAGCTAATGGGTCTGGGCCATGCCGTTTACAATACAGACGACCCCCGTGCCCATATTCTGGCACCCATGTCAGAGATAATGGGGCAGCGTACCGGCGAAACCAAATGGTATGAAATATCAAAACTTCTTGAGGTCACAGGTAAGAAAATCTTCAAACAGCGCAAAGGCAGGGATATCTATGCAAACGTAGATTTTTACAGCGCTTCGCTTTATCATTCCATGGGGATACCGTTTGACCTCTTCACTACCCTGTTTGCCATTTCAAGAGTTGCAGGCTGGACCGCCCACGTCATCGAAGAGCAGTTTGCAGACGCAGCCCCTAAACCGATGCTTTACCGCCCGGAATCCGATTATATCGGCGATTACTGCGGCCCGGATGTCTGTGAATTCGTACCGATGGCAAAAAGGTAGTAATAAAGTAAAGACCAGAGAACCCGGCTTTGGTTTACCCCTGGAAGGAGTTAATATTACTGCGCATTAAGTGGCTAAGATGAATTAAAGTTACAAGTGCCTAAAGTTAAGGAACTAGTCCCAAAGCTTTTTTCTCAACCACTTTTTGACTTCGCCTTCGATGGAATAAACACCTTTGTTGTGGCCGACCGACTCTACGAAACGCTCTTGCAGATCCCGAGGCATTTCAATTCTGGCCAATTCCTTCGCATCCTCCGAGTTTCGTCGAATCAGGTAGATTACCGGCGTCTCCTCCCAAGTGTCTACCACAAAGTAATGCGAAACATCTCTGCTGGACCTGATAACATAGTTGCCGCCGGACCAGTTGTTGCCCCATTCCAGGTAGAGTCTGACCGCCTCCTCGGGTGTCATGTCCCAGTCGATGGCGTTCAGCAGATCATTATTATTATGCAGGTGTTCGAGCGTCATCATATCGTTATCTCCTTGTTAGAAAATTTATCTAATACCCCAAATTTGAGCGAAAATGCTCAATCGGGTGTCCGTTGTCCTTTGTCCGTCGTCCGTTGCTAAGCAACAAGAAGCACGTTTATATTTCAAGTACAGGTGAACTATAAGAAGAGGCCCTTTGAGCCTGTAAAACCACTGACTACCGACCACTGACAACTGACATCTAATCGAGTTTTGACTCGATTAGGGTAATATTAAAACAATATAATTCGAAAATACTATCCGTCAACTTTCGCAAGCTCCGGCCATATGATCATTCGTTCGGACTGTTTTATGAGACAATACTGTATCATTTGTTATCCTGAGACACATAAGCAGCATTGTCAGCCACGGCAATATTTAGTTGACTCTACATTTGCGCGCATTATATATATTTTTGTACACCAGCGACCTGTATCGCAACTGTCTCAGATCATTGTTTGCCGGACCAGAGTTCATCCCGGGTATGATTACTGCAACCATCTGTTAAAATAAAACTTTTTACAATACTTCAACTGTCTTCTCATTTTTGGCATGTATTTTGAAAGTATCCATGATTTAAACGCAACAAATTGTTTTTTTCTCGTTAATCGCCTTACCAAAAATTATATATGACACCACGAATTTCAGAGTAATTAAAGTTTTGAAACCCTGCGACAAAAATATTGTCAAAACCCTTAAGCTTGCGGATGCGATGATCGACCTGGCAAACCGCGGTGATATCGATCGTGAAGATGTAGGGTGCGGCATTCTTTATGGTACCATGCGGGATGCTGCCTATAAATTAAAGCTGCTGGCTGAAAACGAAAAGGAAAAACACATTAAAAAAGGCTGGTGGAACCGAGATCGGGAATAAGGGTATGCGCGTTTCCCGACAATATAGTTTATTATTAACCCGAAACGAATGGGAGGAAAACGTGGCAAGTTTAAAAGGAACACAGACTGAAAAAAACCTATTAACTGCATTTGCAGGCGAATCTCAGGCTAGAAATCGTTACACCTATTTTGCCGGCCAGGCTAAAAAGGACGGCTATGTGCAAATTGCAACCATATTCGAAGAAACCGCCAACCAGGAAAAGGAGCATGCCAAAAGATTTTTCAAATTCCTGGAAGGCGGTGAGGTTGAAATCACTGGAGCGTTTCCTGCCGGCATGATCGCTACAACCCTCGAAAACCTTAAAGCTGCCGCCGCCGGTGAACATTACGAGCATACGGAGATGTACCCCGGATTTGCCAAAACAGCTCGTGAAGAAGGCTTTGAAACCATTGCCGCGGCATTTGAAGCGATTGCAGTTGCTGAAAAGCAGCATGAAAAAAGATATGTTGACCTGGCGGCCAATATTGAAGCCGGCCGGGTTTTCAAGCGGGATGAAGAAGTTGTCTGGCGCTGCCGCAACTGCGGCTATCTCCATAAAGGCAGTGAAGCTCCGGAAGAATGCCCGGCCTGTGTTCATCCCCAGGCCCATTTTGAACTGCTAGGAGAAAACTGGTAATTTGTAACCGTTCAGGGTTCATAGGTTCAGCCGCCTACGCTGAAGCTACGTCGTGCCAAGCCGTCTTCGCATAGCTACGTCGTGCCAAGCCGTCTTCGCATAGCTTCGCCGTGCCAAGGGAGGTTCAGAGCTAGTTAGTCAAGGTTAACAAAGAAAAAAACAACCCGACTCGGCTGAGCTCGTCGCAGGCTGAACGGAGAACTCTGAACCTGTAAACGCTTACTGACAATTTATACTTATACAAACGACTTGCAAAAAGGAGGGAATTAAAAATGGCAGAAAGATTAGAAGTCTATAAATGCGATCTATGCGGAAATATCATTGAAGTTCTTCATGGCGGAGCGGGCGAACTTGTATGCTGCGGACAGCCCATGAACCTTCTGGCTGAAAATACCGTCGACGCCGCCAAGGAAAAGCATGTTCCGGTAGTGGAGAAAACCCCGGACGGAGTTAAAGTCTCGGTCGGGAGCGTTGCCCATCCCATGGAAGCAAAGCACTACATCGAATGGATCGAAATCATCGCCGACGGTAAGTCTTACCGACAATTCCTAAATCCCGGTGAAACTCCTGAAGCAACGTTTACAGTAGATGCCGAAAATGTCACTGCCAGGGAATACTGTAACCTGCATGGCCATTGGAAGGCATAACAACACCTATCATATTAAACCACTACCTGCTAAAGCAGGTGGATATCTGTTCCGGCTGAAAGTCAGTCGAAAGGTGCTTGGACGAATTAGTTCACCGTTCTGGGTTCTGCGTTCAACGTTGAATCTTTCAACCCTGAACCTTTCAACCTTGAACCTTAAACCGCAAATCATCATGATGCTAAAGCTGTTCGCCTGAAAGGCGAAGGTTTTAAACCTGATGAATAAAAAAATAAAGGAGGTGATCTTATGGCGAATTGGAAATGCAGCAACTGCGGCTATGCTCTGGAAACGGATGCGCCGCCTGACCAGTGCCCGTCCTGTAAGCAAAAATGCGAATTTCTCGACGCAACCTGTTATACTCCGGACTGTGCCGCCGAAGGAATTGACCAAAGAGTAGGAGAAAAGGGGAAATAACATGGCTAAAGCACTGATCGTATGCGCAACAAGAACAGGAGAGACACAGAGGATCGGTGAATTGATCGCCGAAGGTCTCAGGTTTTCCGGCATTGATGCCACGGTAAAAAACGTCAAAGACATAAGCAAGGAGACCGACCTGCAAGGCTATGATGCCGTTATCTTGGGGTCTGCCACTTACCACGGAGAAATGATGCCGGGGATGAAGACTCTGCTCTTTCTGGCTGAAAAAGCAAACCTCGAAGCCAAAGTCGGCGGCGCTTTCGGCGCTTTCGGCTGGAGCGGAGAAGCTCCTGATCGTATTTTCAATACCATGAAGAATATCTTTAAAATGGCTATGACCAGCGATCCCTTAAGGTTGAAATCAACCTCCCTCGGCGGCGGCCTTGAAATGGCACAGGATTACGGGCGTGAAATCGCCCGGAAACTGGAACCCTAATTAAGCGAAAACAAAATCGAGATAGAATTGCGAAACAATTGTATTAAAGGAGGAGAGTATGACTACACCAAAACATTGCCCTGGCTTTGAATCGTTTAAGACTTTACAATCGTTTATGTGCAAATGCGACAAATGTGGCGTGGAAGTCGAGATATTTTCAGACGAATTCGATAAAGCCCATAAATGCCACGCTTGCAATCAACAAATTGACTTTACCCAATGTACATTTGATGCCGGAGTTTAGCAGGTCTTTTTTGGCCGGCCGGAGAGGCCTTGAAGCCATGAAAATCGAATGTTCTATTCGGGGGTGTTTTTTATGTTTGTACTAGGGTTACAGGGAAGCCCCAGAAAAAAGGGTAATACAAATTTTCTGCTTTCAGCATTTATGAGCACGGCCGATCGTTTAGGGGCCCGGACCCATATTGTTGATGTGGTTAAAAAAAATATTCGCCCGTGCATCGGGTGTGGTTATTGTGAAAAGAACGGTTACTGCATCACTAAAGACGATGACATGAAACATGAGATATACCCTTTGCTGCGCGAGGCCGATGTGATCCTGATGGCTTCGCCCGTTTATTTTTACAATGTTACCGCCCAGATAAAGGCGCTGATTGACAGGACTCAGGCGCTCTGGTCACGAAAATACAAATTGAACCTGACCGACCCGGCCAGAAACTATCGGCGTGGCTTTCTGCTCTCCCTCGGCGCCACCAGAGGGAAAAATCTTTTCGAAGGCGTTCACCTGACGGCCCAATACTTCTTCGATGCTGTTGGAGCAGGCTATAACGGCAGCCTGACATACTGGCAGATCGAAGAACCCGGTGATATGGAAAAACATCCGACCGTCATAAAAGATGTAGAAAAAGCTGTCACCGATCTGTTAAAACCGTTGCAAAGCCGCAAAAAAGTTCTGTTCGCCTGCCGCGAAAACGCCTGCCGCAGCCAGATGGCCGGAGCCTTTGCCCAACTTCTGGGGGGCGGCAAACTGGATGTAATGACGGGCGGCAGCATTCCGACCGACAAAATCAACCCCGTCATGGTTGAAGTCATGCAGGAAAAGGGTGTCGACATGGCCTACCGTCAACCCCGCTCTCTGGAGGCGACCATATCGGTACTGCAACCGGACGAGATAATAACCATGGGCTGCGGGGAAGAGTGCCCGCTGGTAACGGGTGCCCGCATACAGGACTGGGACCTGCCCGACCCTGCCGGCAAGTCCATCGATTTCATGCGCGAAATCCGCGATAAAATCGAAACAAAGGTAAAAGGCTTCATTGGCAAGTAAAGAATCCGGGGCCAGCGAGACTTATACAGACAAAAATACCTAAAACAAATGGAGGAGAAAAATGGACAACTATGTTTGTACGGTTTGCGGTTATGTTTATGATCCCCAGCAAGGCGATCCCGACAACGGTATCGACCCCGGCACAAAGTTCGAAGATGTGCCCGATGACTGGGACTGTCCGGTGTGCGGCGCTTCAAAAGATGATTTTGAAATAGAATCGTAGTTCAAAATCATCCGTAAGCGGATATGAACGTTACGTTTGAATGAAATGCCGGTGCCCTTTTCTGTCTGAACACGTGCGTTTGACATAGAAGGGCACCGATGTTTACTAGAACCTGCCTTAGACTTATACAAAGTGCGAATTGAGGAAAGCATATGAAACCGGTTGAAATTGCAAAAGGAGTTTATGACGTTGGCGTTAATGACTGGAATATCAGAGATTTTCACGGCTATTCCACCTACCAGGGCACCAGCTACAACGCTTTTTTAATTATTGATGAAAAGATCGCCCTGATTGATACTGTTAAAAAGGATTTCTCAGATCAACTATTGGCAAATATCACTAAAGTTGTTGATCCCAAAAAGATTGATTATGTCATCAGCAATCATACGGAAATGGATCATTCCGGTGGTTTGCCCCGCGTGATGCATAAAATCGGAGAAGATAAACCGCTGTATTGTTCAAAAATGGGCGCTAAAAATCTTGCCCGGCATTTTCCGCAAAAATGGAATTACCATGCCGTTGGCACCGGTCAAGAACTGAGCCTGGGCGCCAGAAACCTTATGTTTTTAGAGACCCGCATGCTCCACTGGCCGGACAGTATGTTTACTTACCTTAAGGAGGACAAGATTCTCTTTGCCAGTGATGGATTCGGTCAGCACTATGCCGGGCATGAAAAGTTCGATGATCAAATCGGCGACGAAATCATGTGGCATGCCAAAAAATATTTTGCAAACATTCTTTTGCTGTATTCTCCGTTGATACTCAAACTGCTGGACACGGTTACGGAACTGGGCCTGGAAATCGATATGATTTGCCCCGACCACGGGATTATCTGGCGCCAAGATCCCGGAAAAATTATCGCCGCCTATGCCAAATGGGCCCGGCAGGAACCTGAAAAAAAGGCTGTGATTGTTTACGATACCATGTGGCAAAGCACCGAACAAATGGCCGAAGCCATCGCATCCGGCCTGTATAAGGAAGGTATCAATTTCAAACTCATGCATTTACGCAAGTGTCACCGCAGCGACATCATGACCGAAGTCCTCGATGCCCGGGCCGTTATTCTGGGATCGCCAACCCTGAACAATTGTCTGTTTCCAACTGTCAGTGATTTATTGACGTACATGAAAGGGCTTAAGCCTAAGAACAAAATCGGAGCGGCCTTTGGTTCCTATGGCTGGAGCGGTGAGGCCGTCAAGCTAATCAGCAAAGAGCTTGAAGCCATGAAATTCGATCTTGTAGATCCGGGGATCAAAATCCAGTATGTGCCCGATCAAGAGGATCTCGATGCCTGCATAGAGTTTGGCAAAAAAATCGGCAGGGCCATCAACGGATAGGCTTAGTACATGTATTCGTAAATACGGCGACGTATTTTGTTACAGGGCACCTGTTCATACAAGTTGGGACCTTTTAAGTGCCTAAAGTTTGAAGTGCCTAAAGTGAGCTAAAGTTATGGAACTCGCCTCTGGCGAGGTCAATTATAATTAAAATTGATAGAATACCTTAACTTTAGGCACTTTAGATCACTTTAGGCACTTTAAACTTTTAAATAGAATGAATAAACCAATTATAATACGACACCGTATTGATAAAACAGAGCACTTAGCCCCAGGATAGCTGTCGTGAAAATACCGGTCGTTGAACTCAGTCAGTGCACTCTCTGCGAAATCTGTGTGGAGGTATGCCCCGTTGTTTTCAAGCTTAACGAAGCCGGCTACATAGAAGTTGCCGAGCTTTCCATGTATCCCTCAACCGAGGTGGATGAAGCTATCAAAAACTGCCCGGAGGACTGTATCTATTGGGCAAAAACCAGGGGTACGCCATAAAAAATGGTGATCGTTCAGAGGTTAACCCGGAACGTTGAACCTTTGAACGGGGAACCTGGGAAATGTGAACGCCTTTAAAAAAGACAATGAGCATAAGAAAGCTCAAAAAAAAGGTTTTCAGCCTTCTGATTCAAAACAATTTTACCGGAGGGTTGGAAGCGATTCGCCGGTACCCCCCACGCCAAGTGGTCAATCCCCTTTTTTCTTTTATACTGAGCGGCGATGAGCTTGTAAAATGGCGAGCAGTCACTGCCATGGGTGCTGTTGTTGCCGATCTTGCGGCAAATGAGATGGAATCCGCGCGCGTCGTTATGCGTCGCTTTATCTGGAATTTAAACGATGAATCCGGGGGCATCGGCTGGGGTTCCCCCGAGGCCATGGGTGAAATTATGGCCCGGCATCACGGCCTGGCAGCAGAATATGCTAAAATTATTGTGTCTTATATTCAACCGGACGGAAATTTCATCGAACACGAGCTTCTTCAAAGGGGTGTTCTCTGGGGTCTGGGTAGACTGGCTCGAGCCCGGCCCCGATTGGTTGATGGAGCTGCCGGCTTTCTGCGGCCGTATCTTGAGTCTGACGATCCGACGCTGCGGGGTCTGGCGGCATGGACGGCCGGAGCGATCGGCGACGAATCGACGGCACCTTTGCTTCAGCGCCTTTTAAATGATGAAACCACGGTTAATATTTTTCTTGCCGGCCGGCTGGTTGCCTGCCCGGTAAGTCATCTGGCAAAGGAGGCGCTGAAATCGGGTTAAAGCTGCATCGAGGGCATGTTGCCTATGAAACAGGACCGCATCAAGTGGAACGAAAAATATCTTAAAGAAACCTATCCTCTGGAACCCGCAGGTATTGTAAAGGAATATCATCACCTGGCGCCCAAGGGAAGAGTGCTCGATCTGGGAGCCGGTAATGGGAGGAACGCCCTCTTTCTGGCAAAGCAAGGGTTTGATGTCATCGCTGTGGATGTCTCCGATGTGGCCATAACCGGTCTTTCCGGAGTTCATCCCCGGCTGCATCCACTCTGCCATGATCTGGATGACTACGACATCCCCAAAGAAAACTTCAGCCTAATTTTAAATGTCCGGTTTTTGAACCGGCGGCTGTTTCCTCATATCTGCGAGGGGCTCATCCCCGGCGGTCTTCTTATCTTTGAAACCTTTATAAATACTCCGGAGAAAGATTGCTCCCAGCCGTCCTGCCGGGATCACCTTTTGCTGGAGAACGAACTTTTACATGCGTTTTTAGCTTTCAAAATCCATTTTTATCAGGAAAAAACACATCACCGCCACAAGGAATACGCCTATATGGCCTCGCTGGTCGCCACCAAACAATAGTATGCACTAAAATCCCAGATCCTGATTTATCAACACAACTTTCACCCTCCCTTTGGGGAACGATTTTTCGGTAATCACCCAGCTGTTACAAATGCGGTCCGGGCTTTTGCACTCTTCGCAATAGGAGGTTTTGGCACACGGTGTCTTTTTGTCCAGACGCATGGTGTTGACCGGAGCTGCATAGTCTTTAATGCGAGTCATGGCCTCATCCAGGTCAGTGGTAATCTTATTGCGCCCCACTAAGATAATAACATGTTTGGGGCCGAAGGTGATGCCGCCGATGCGATTACCGATCATATCCAGGTTGACCAGTTGACCGCTCTCGGTCACGGCATTGGTGCCTGTCAGAAAAAGATCGACCAACAGCGATTGCCGGCGACGTTCGAAAGATTCTTCCGGAGACAGCTTTTTATCATATGTATCCAGCACCTCCATATCAGTGCCATCCTTGAGCACATCATACAACCCCGTGGAAACCAATGTAATCGATCCTCCCCAGGAGACACTTTTCGCGCCTGTGCGGGGAATAATCTGTTCCAGTACAACTTTCTTGGCGTCCTCGGTATTATCCGCCACAAAAACCTTAAAGTTATTGGCTTCCAGTGCCTCCTTGAGATTCGCCAACCTGATTTTCCAGTATTTTTCAATCGGCTTGTCCATTAGATACCTCCGTTTAGTTAAAAAATTTGTTGATTAAAATTAATGTTCGCCAACACCATATTTTTTGCTCTAATTATGATAATCTCGTAAAAAGTCACGGGTTAAATTAGAGATGGCTAAGCAGTCTTCGCATAGCTACGCCGTGCCAAGGTAAAAAGGTTCATATACCCCCGCCAAACCTCGGCGGGATAAAAATACTACAACGCAGTAGATGAGACTTTTTACAACGCCATCAATTATACCCCTTTATTCTGCATTGACAAGCAAAAGATAAAACAAGGATATAAGGTAAAATAAGCCATTGTTTTTCATCACAAAAACCGCGCAACGCACAGGCGCGCAACAAACACCTGCAACTGAGTTATGCCAAATTTAAGTTTAAGATTGACGATTGATTGTTTTGCCCGTAAGTGGTATTTGACTCTATACTATACGGATACGCATTAAGTAACTTCAATCAAAAAGGGGGATATAAATGAATAAAATGTTGTGCGGGGTGATGGTAATTGCGGCTATAATGCTTTTCGGTTGTGCCAAACCTACTCCTGAAGAGGTCGCCAAGGATTACGTTAAAAAACAATTTGCGGCCGACTACGGCGTCAAGCTCAACACGTCCACTTTAACATATAAAATCGTTAAAGAAGACGAGAACAGCGCCACCGTTACTGTTTCAGGCAATATCTATTACGAGGAAGATATTAAATTGGTCAAAGACGGCAACAAATGGATGCTCAAGAGCGAGGCCGCCCAAACAAAAGCTGTGGCTGCCGAACCAGAACACGAACCCGAAGCCAAAACCGAAACCGCGGTCGGGCATTAGTCCCGAAAACCGGCTATAACCCTAATTGAACATAAACAAAATCGAGATAAAAAGGCATCCCTGTTGAATACAGCGGGATGCCTTTTTTGATGACGCCATCATGATTGACAAAACCAAAATAATAGACACCGTGCACGAACGGCTGAAAAAGCTTCCAGACGGCCATTACCTGGATTTGCGAACCTACAAACGCAATCGGTCTGTTGTCATCGTTAAAATCGACGCAGACAACCTGCTGGTGATTGAAGACGGTTATTTCAACCAGCGATTTCAGATAAAAACCGAAAAACTAAAAAAACTGCTGAAAACCCTTTTAGAAAAAGAATTCCCCCGCAGCCATAAAATCAGGCTTTATGTTATGGGACGGTTCACCGAAGATGCATTAGGTCGGATAAATCGCAAAATTCTCTGATACGCACCGAAAGGAAACAATCAAATGCAATGGACTCCTGAAGCTGAAGCGGCCATCAAAAAAGTACCCTTTTTTGTACGTAAAAAGGTGCGAACTCGTGTAGAAAAAGAAGCAGGTGCAGCCGGAAAACATGTGGTTTCCATTGAGGACGTTAAGGCCTCCCAGGCTCGCTACTTGTCCAAAATGGACTCGGAAATCAAAGGATATCAGATCGACACCTGCTTTGGACCCAGCGGTTGTCCGAACCGGGCTATCGTCGGCGACCGCCTGGTCGAAAGAATCGAGACGCTTTTAAAAAAAGAGGACCTGCTGGCTTTTCTCAAACAACGGGTTCAAGGTGATATAAAGTTTCACCATGAATTCAGGGTTACCCTGGCGGATTGCCCCAATGCCTGCTCACAGCCCCAAATCAAAGATATAGGAATCATCGGGGCCTGCACCCCTGCACTTACGGATGAGGCCTGCAGCGAATGTGAAGCATGTGTTGAAGTCTGCAAAGAAAATGCGATTACCATCAATAACGCCAATGCAACCTGTAAAGTTGATTATAACCTGTGCCTGCAATGCGGCCTGTGCATCGACGCCTGCCCCACCGGAACCATTACCGCAGGCGACAAGGGTTTTAGAGTACAGATTGGCGGCAAACTCGGCCGGCATCCCCAGCTTGCCAGAGAATTACCCGGTATTTTCAATGAAGATGAAGTCCTTGCAATAGTAAAAGACTGCATCGCTTTTTACAAAACAAACAGCAAGCACGGCCAGCGCTTTGCTCAGATTTTTACTGCCCAAGATTTCGAAAACCTTGCCAGTTTCCATTCATAAATGAGGGGTCGGGGAGTTTTTATTATAGAGCATTATCTGTCAGCGGAATGGATGATCTTTTTTTAAAGCGTGTGCTGTTTGAGTGTATTAGGGATCCGTTAGAAAGAACAGACGGATGCCGCAATTGTTTCATAGCAAACGATTGCCCATCGTAAAGCAAACCTGTTGTTTTTTTGTGAGAAAAGCCTCTGTTCTTTCTTTACGAGCCCTTATACACGAGTTCACACGGTTTAAAAAAAGATTTTCCATGAAGCGACCATAAGAGAAAACTCCCCGAC
>JACKQG010003398.1_pt1 | contig 19608 bp, 22 predicted proteins | sample 8237621 | NCBI WGS metagenome assembly JACKQG01 (sample SAMN15677084, study PRJNA649215) | marine metagenome | biome: marine; feature: Black Sea; material: saline water; isolation source: suspended particulate matter (SPM) from the Black Sea western gyre | collected 2013-06-09/2013-06-10 | depth... | reverse complement strand
CCGGTGAATATATTCCCTGGAGTTTAGATAGAATGATCCGATTGGTTAAAGATTCATTAATAGAATTTCAAAAAGCTAAAATTCCTATAATTCGAGTGGGTTTGCATGCAGATGAATCTATGTTAAAGAATCTTGTAGATGGGCCTTATCATCCATCCTTCCGATATCTGGTGGATCGGTTGATAGCCAGGGAGAAAATGTATGATTTGTTAAACGAATTGAATAAGGTTCCTGCAACAATCACTTTTAAGGTTCCTTCGCGACAAGTTTCGTTGTACCTGGGGCATAAAAAAGATAATATTCTTGCTATCAAGAATAGGTATGGCATTCAAAATATTTTGTTTCAACAAATTGACGATCAGAAAGACTTGCAGTTGGTTGCCTGATTATTTGGTTTATTAATGGGTATTTGAAAGGATAAGTTAATGGTTACTATTGGAATGAATTACAAAATGATTCCTGGAAAAGAAAAAGTTTTTGAAGATGCTTTTACAGCTGTTTTAGGAGTGATGGAAGAAATGGAAGGGCATTCGAAATCTTTTTTGTATAAAGATGTTAGTGATGCGCAGTCCTATTTGATTGTGTCGGAATGGAGTGAAGAGCAGGCATTTAATGATTTTATGGCATCTGATAAATTTAAAAATGTAGTAAATTGGGGCAAAGAAAATATTTTAGCCGGACGTCCTTCACATACCGTTTATAAACATTAATTTGCCGAAGTGTGCTCATATAGTCCGTCGCGTATACAGCGCTTTACTTTTTTGTAAAATAGCTCGGTATCGTGAGGTAATTGGCCATCCAATCGCCAACGGACTTTGATTATTTTTCCTGCGGGATGTTCCGTGACAGCAATTACTTCTCCTGTGTTGCGTGACATGGGTTCGTAAAGTGTGTCGCCAGTATTTATTTTCATTTTTGTTTGCCAGAGATATTAGATTTTAAGTTTATACATTTTTAATTAAAAATGCATTTTAAATCCCATAGTTGGGTTTTATTTTTTAATCGGTACGCACTCAAGACATTGGGTTTGATCTGCAAGGTAGATAAGTGCCATCAGGCTTTACACTAAATTCACTAACGTTATATGTTATTTGTAAGAGAGGAAGGCTTGATGGAGGATTATATTATCATGTGCGCGATGTACCCCACCATGACGTCAGGGAAAGTTGATAAATTCCTGGTTAGAAAAGGGGATAAAGTAGTGCCGGGAACTGCCGTTGCCGAGATAATTTCTGAAGGTTATTTTACCCTGCTTTCGGAAGTTGAAGGTGTTGTGGCAGAATTCTATGTGCAAGAGCAGGAGTATGTCGAGGTTGATACTGCGATTATAGAGATTAAATTGGCGGAACCTAAGGAGGATTAATTAGAAAACAGCAAGAATATATTTGGCGGTGATAAGGTAAATAGCCAGGCCAAGGATATCGTTTGCAACGGTTATGATAGGGCCTGTACTGATTGCAGGGTCAATGTCCAGATTGATGAAGAGTATGGGTGTTAGGGAACCCACCAAAGAGGCTACCGAAACAGCAAGAATGATACCCGTTCCGACAACCAGGCCTATTAAAGGTTCGGTGTTTAATAAAACTTCCGCTGTAAGATTGATAAGTATTCCACAAAGAACCCCAAAAATTATTCCGTTAAGAGTTCCTACCAGTATCTCATTTTTGACTATGTGCGAAATATTATCTTCCTGAATATCACCCGTCGCAAGCCCTCTAACGATAATAGTTGCCCCCTGAATCCCTACATTCCCTGCAAGGCCAATTACGAACGGAATAAAAAGTATGATTGCAGTATATTCCGATAATGTTCCGTCAAATACCCCCAATATCCATGCACTAATGATTCCTCCGATAAAGGTTGTAAAAAGCCAGGGGGCTCGAGCCAGGATTTTACTACTGGTTTTTTTAGCAAAAGGATCTACTTTGGCTGTGCCCACCATTGTATAAATATCTTCACTGGCGATATCTTCCATAACTCGAATTACATCATCAAAAGTAATAACCCCTTGAATGACGTTGTTCTCGTCTACAACAGGCAAGATGCTGAGGTGTTCTTGACTCATCAAATTAGCAACTTTTTCGCACGGATCATTGATTTCTATCTTGGGAGTGTCGGTACGTATAAACTCTTCTGCTAAAGCAGATGCGGGAACATTTAATAGATCGCGAAGTTTAAAAAAACCTAATAATTTATCGTGATTGTCCACAACATAAAAATAGGGTTGTGTGTCGGAATTGGATTCCTGGCGTATTTTTGTAAATATTTCGGCAGCAGGTTGGTTCCAGAAAATTTTATTGAATTCCGGGGTCATTAAACCCCCGGCTGTTTCCTCTCCGTATTGAATTAAGTCTTTTATTATTTCAGCATCCTGTTTTTCCATTTTACTCAGGATTTCTTCCTGAGCTTGATTGGAATGCTCCTGAATTAAATCGGTGGCTTCATCTTCTGCCATTTCATCCAGAAGTTGAGCGAGATAATCCTTATCCAGGGTTTCTTGAATTTCCATTCGGCTGTCCATGTCTGTTTCATATAGCAAAGCATGGCGTTTTATATCACTATCCAGCAGATGAAAAACCCTGACTTTTTCTTCTGTTGTGAACTCGTTCAAACGGCGGGCAATTTCGAAATGATCCAACTCGTTGAGCAGGACTGCGAGGTCGGATTCTTCGATATTTTCATCTTTTAATGAATTTTTTATTTTCTCAAGAGGCATAAAAAACTTTCAACTTTTATCAAAATTAGCGTAATCTATTTGGGTTAAAGATTTAATTTTCTTAGATCGCCAGATTTTGTGAGGAACTATGATTCTAAATATGTCCCATGAGGACAAAAAAAAATATAAAGATGCTTATGCGGAACGTAAAACCCATACTAGGAAAAAAAGGTCTACTATTTTATCAAAAAAAACTAAGAGCCTGCTATCTAAAAAATTTGATGATGGTCATCCAGAAGGTAAGGAACAAGATGCCCCGCAAATTGATCCGCATGTGAAAATGAACGACAACTATTTACGAACAGGCCCTTATAAGCCTAAGAAAAAATAGGTCGGATTCAAGCTAACGCATTAGATTGCGATCAATAGATAAGAATATATAAGGCGGGTGTGCTGAGTATCGGAGATTTAGTTCTCGGTGTTGCCGTTTTCGTGTTTTTCTTGATAAATTTTGTAAATTTCCTGATCAATAAATAACTCTACTAGATCGTTATCCAGTTCTCCCTTTTCTGACATGGACCTAAGGATTCGGTAAACTGTCTCCAGAGGCATTGCTTTTTTATAAGGCCTGTCGGATGCGGTCAGTGCTTCAGCTATATCTGTAACTGCCATGAGTTTTCCTTCAAAAGGTATTTCATCTCCCTTCAACCCCAGTGGATAACCATTCCCATTGATAAATTCATGATGTGCACCAGCAAAGCTTGGTATGTTTTTCAGTTTTTTGGTAAATGGGATTTGTTTGAGCATGCGTAATGTTACTGCTGCATGATCCTGCATCTTTTTTCTTTCCGCTTCCGTAATACTGCCACGGCGTATCGATAGATTGACCAGTTCGTCTTCGGTCAGAAAAGGCTGTTCCTGTCCTTCGTTGTCCAAATAAGTTCTCTGGGATATTTCCTTTAGCCTTTCAAGGGTTTCATCTTCGAGGAACTCTCCGGGCTCATTACATTTATTTATGATAGCGCGAATTTCTTCCAACTCCTGAATTTGTTTTTCTGAGTCCGCTTCAATTTTCTTGACCTCTGAGGTATCAGCTTTATTTTCTAATAGTGTAATTTTCTTTTCCTGACCTTCCAATTTTACTTTTTGAATCATGTAATCCATTCGCAGGCGTACATAATGAATACGGTCAAATATGGTTTGCAGTTTTTTTGCTTTTTCCACGATTTCGACAGGTGAGGTAACCTTACCTATATCATGCATATAAGCGGCAATTCGTAATTCATACATTTGATCTGGAGAAAACTTAATTTCTTTGAATGCGCCATCTTCATGGTTGTGGATGACTTCGGCCATAGTGAGGGTTAAGTCTGCTACACGTCGAATATGTCCACCCGTTACTGGAGATTTTTCATCAATCGCAGTTGCCATAACTTTTACAAACGCTTCAAACAATTCCGTCATGTTGGAGATTAGCTTGGCATTGGTAATGGAAACGGCTGCCTGCGAAGCAAGGGATTCAGAAAGATTTACATAGTCCTGTGAAAAGGATATGACTTGATCGTTAACGGGGTTGGTGGCATTCAGTAGTTGAAGAACGCCAATCACATCATCCTCATGGTTTTTCATGGGAACTACGAGCATCGATTTGGATCGGTATCCCGTCGATTGATCAAATTTTTTGGGGCCTGTGAAATCAAATAAATCTGTGTCATAAACATCGGGGATATTGACAGACTCTCCCTTTAAAGCGACAAACGCAGAGACATTAGATTCTTTTAGCTCAACCGGAGGGAAAGGGATCGTTTCTCCCGTTTTCCCGCCCATGCGGATTTTCAGACTGTCATTTTGCACAATTTGAAAACGCAGAGTATTGTCTTCGACAATATACAATGTGCCTGCATCTGCATTGGTAAAGTTGCGCGCTTGATCAACGATCATTTCGAGCAATGTATTTAAATCATAAACACCTGAAAGGGCTCGGCCAATATCAGACAATTTCCTTATTTGCCCTCCCAACCGTTCAGCATAAACGGTTACTTCATTGACCACACTACACAATAAGGTATTTAAGTTTTCATCTGGCGAGAGTCTGATGTCTTTTTCAGGTTTTTTGGATGGAGTTATGTCATTCATATAAAGTATTTTTAATGGTCAAATAGACCGCTATAAAATAGTCAAATTATTAACAAAACAGATAACTGATTATGAGATAAAAAAGGGATTAAATCAATTCAATTGGGAAAAATGATTGGAAATCATTTTTTTTGATTTTGTAGTTTTCCCACTAAAATTATTGAGAAATCGCATATTAGAAATAATCCTTGAGTAGCTGGGGTTCCTCGGATAACCAAATCTTCTTTCCACATACATTAACGAACACAGGATTGTTGGATTCAAATAATGTCAGATGAGATTGATAGAGGTCTTCCGCATTAGTTCGGCAATCCCCATAGGCTTCTTTTTCCTCCTTGAAGATTCCTTCCTCAAATTCTTTAATTCCCTCCTTGGAACTTTGCCCTACGAAATAGGATTTCAGTAAAGGGTCTTTAAGGTTCTCAGGGTTTTTCGCTGATTTTCGGAGTAGGAGTTTTATTCCCCGGGATGATTTAGACTCGAAGAGTCCTGCACGAATACAGGCATGATGCGATTTTCCAGATTCAAGAGCCCATTTTTCTATAGCTTCTTTGGAATAACCCATAGCCCCATAAGTAGCTAGTTGATGTCGAATTACATAAAACGTTGAATATGCCACAATGGTTTTAATGTTCAGCCGCTCTTCGAGCATTGGAATTGGGTCAAAAGACAAGCGGTTAGATTGTGTTATGGAATCTTTTTTAGCTTCAGCAATGGGAACCCCCACTTCTCCCAGCGCAGTAGCATAAAACATGAAGTCAAACGGCTCCTGGTTTTCAGCCAAAATTTCATTTACACAGTTTGGGTCAGAAATATCTCCAAATATTGTTTTAGTGGCGCCTTCAACCGAATACCCTGGTTCTTCTTTTCCAAACCAATTGGCAATTATATTAGCATCGTTACCAAATTTTGTGCGAACCGCCTTAATGGCCGCCTGGCCCATAACACCGCTACCACCAATAACCAAAAAATTGCTCATTTTTTACCTCAGAGATATGTTTTAAATTATTTATTGCTAGAAATTAAGAGCCGCCAGAACTTTCATTAATATCAACATAAGGGACATTCGCGTTCTCTGTTAAAGCCTGATTCATATACTTGTTGGTTTCAAAAAAGTGGTCAATTTCCTGGGCAAGCCTTTTAGTATTTTCAGTAATGGAAGCATCGACAACGCCATTATTAATTGCTGTCGCAATTGACACATATGAATTGATATAAGGTTTCGCCTTTTCTATGGATTCGAATATAGAGTTCAGCTCTAAAGAACGTTCTTTATTCTGAAGTGAAAATCGAGCGAATTCAAACCATATATCAACTTCAGTTTCTGGTTTTCCAAGGTCAATGAGTTCTTTGCGAAATCCACCTTCTCCTTTTTTTTCGATACCGTCGCGCACGAAACGAGCCACTTCATTCATCGGGATGCCATTCAGAGTGTCACAAAGGTATTCAAGATGGAATAAAACCGAGTTAATTTTTCTATCCAGGTTTATTGCAATCACAGAGTTGCCTTGAAGTACACGATTTTTTTCAAACAATCCCCATATGCCATCCAATTCAGCTACTATTTCACGCTTCTCATGGAGAGGTTTGATATGTTCATGGCATTGCGCAATAGTCTTTTGGCTGGCAAACGTTGTGTTTGAAAACATAAACAGGAGTAAAAAAGAGAATAATGAAAAGCTTTTAAGCATTTGGTTATTGACCGCTAAAATGGGAGGAAGAGGGGGCTCCAGAAATCCGAGGTGCTCCACTGCCACTAATGCGATCATTACTTGGTTTTGCTGGATTGCTTAGGGGCTGGACTGATTTTTTCTCGATGGTTGTGGTATTTTTTTTAGGAGTCTGCGTCTCCTCATTATCACCAGAACAGGCGATAGTGAAGAGGGATAAAAATATTATATAAACAAATTTCATTTTATGCCCCTGCTGTGATCAAGGATTTTTGAATTTATACTCCTGCATATTTTAAGTCAATCACAATTTGTTAAGTGTTTTTCCGAGTTAGCATAACAGCTTGTGTTTTTATTTGGGCAGACTTGTATTCCCAAGTTTTAATAAGAATTGAAATTCTTTTTTGGTAATGGTCATAACTGACAATCTTGCTTGTTTGATAAGGGCAATCTCGGAGAGTTCTTTTTGAGCTTTTATTTCTTCAAGAGTTACTGGCACTTTGAATGCTTTTATCGGTTTTAAGTCAACAACAACCCATCGTTCATCATCGGTTGTGGGATCTGGGTAAGACTCACGAGTGACCTTCGCAATACCGACAATTTCTTTGCCGATTACACTATGATAAAAGAGAACTAAGTCTCCTTTTTTCATAGCAATTAAATTATTCCTCGCCTGATAGTTGCGAACTCCATCCCAATATGTGCTCCCATCCTTTATAAATTGTTCCCAGCTATACTTGGAAGGTTCTTGTTTTATAATCCAAAAAGATTCTTTATTTTCCATGTTTAGAGGTGCTTTCTTGATTATTATATTAGGTTCTATTGGTTGGTGAAGCCTGAGAAAGGCATATTATTTTTCAAAACTCTTTGTCAATAAAGGGATTAAAGTTAAAATTAGCAATTATCTGATTGACGTTAAACTGCAATGGAAATATAATCACTTTCTCCAATTTGTTGAAAATTATACTGCAATTTCGTTTTATTCGGGTGTGTTAAATACCCGTTGGGAGATTTTATATTATGTACCGAAAAGAAATCAAAGTTTTAGATTGCACCATCCGCGATGGCGGATTGATGAATAATCACTTGTTCAGTGATGATTTAGTTCGTGGCGTTTTTCAAGCTGTTAACCAATCAGGAGTGGATTATATCGAATTGGGTTACAAGGCAGATGAAAATCAATTCAAGCGCGGCGAATTTGGTCCCATGAAGTTCTGTTCAGAAAAAGATTTGGAAAATGTAATTGGTGACACTGAGCTCAATTGTAAAGTTTCTGTCATGGCCGATATTGGGAGATTTGATCCGAAAGCAGTTATTCCAAAGTCTGAAAGTTATGTAGATATGATGCGAGTGGCTTCTTATGTGAAAGATATCGATAAGGCCATTGAGTTCGTCAATACTTTAAACGAAAAAGGCTATGAAACGTCAATCAACATCATGGCTGTGTCTCATGCTAGGGAAAGGGAACTTGATGAGGCCCTTGAGCAGGTAGAAAAAGAAAGCTCTGCCGATGTTATCTATTTAGTGGATAGCTTCGGTGCCTTGTACTCGGAACAGATTGCTTATTTAGCAAAAAAATATAAAGCAGCGATGCCCAGTCGAGAACTAGGTATTCATGCTCATAATAACCAGCAACTTGCATTTGCGAATACGATTGAAGCCATAATTCAGGATATCAACTATCTGGATGGAACTATTTTTGGTATCGGCCGTGCGGCAGGCAATTGTCCTCTTGAATTATTGTTGGGGTTTCTAAAAAATCCGAAATTCAATATCCGCCCCATCTTGGAAGTTTTAGGAAAAGATTTTGTAAAGCTGCGGGAAGAAATTGAATGGGGCTATACTATTCCCTATATGATTACAGGTATTTTGGATTTGCATCCCCGTGCTGGAATGAAATTGAGAAATTCTGAAGACAAAGACGAATACTTAGGTTTTTACGAGAAACTGACTTCCGAAGCCAACGTCTGAAAGTCATAGATGTCTTTCGATTTGGATCGCTTTGAATCCATGCCTGTCTTGGGAATTATTAGAGGGGTAAAGCTGGACTCTCTCCATGGCGTCGTGGAGTCGTCTCTGGCGGGTGGGCTCAGTTTTCTTGAATTAACCCTGAACACTCCTGATTCTACCAACTTTATTAAAGTAATTGCAGAAGAGTATCCGCAGGTGGTTGTTGGTGCGGGTACTGTCCTTTCTCTGGATGATGCTCAAAGTGCCTACGATGCAGGAGCGCAATTTATTGTCGCCCCTGATTTTAATGAAGAGGTTGCAGCTTTTTGTGTGAATAAGAAGTTAGCTTATTTCCCCGGTGCATTAACCCCTACTGAAATTCAAAAAGCATGGCAGTCTGGTGCTACCATGGTAAAGGTTTTTCCTGCATCGCAAATGGGGCCTGGATATTTTAAGCAAATTAAGGGGCCCTTCGATAAAGTTAAATTAATGGCTGTTGGGGGCGTGAACCCTAATAACATTAAAGATTATTTAGGTTCTGGCGCAGATGCTGTGGCATTGGGAGGGTCAATTTACTCATTAGAACGCATGGAAAACCGATTGTTTGCTGAAATTCAAAAAGATATTGAAGATTTTATGTTTGAAGTAAAAATTTTTTATTCTAAAATATCTTCTAATGAAATAACGAATCACTAAAGTATGGGTGGAGCTGAAAATGAGTTTTGACTTTATGAAAGATTTTATGATGTTTGAAGATGAAGAACGGTTTGTTGGACTTTGCGAGCAAATTGAAGAAGCAATCAGAGATGTCGATGCGGGTGATGGCAAGGTTTCCGAGTTGGAGATTATGCAGGCATTGGACTACGTGGGTTTTAATTTATTTCGTGATAACTGGGAAGAGTATAAAAAGATGGATATGATGAACCGCGACCCGTCTTATCCCTCCACCTTCAAAGGTAAAGACAAGCGGTTTCTGCATTAATTAGTTTTTTCCAGATCCTTTAGACGTTGCATCATCGAATGCATTTTCTTGTCTAAGATAGTCAGATGTCGACTTACCTCACCAATTTCTTTTTTCTCCTGATCCATATATACGAGACGACATTTCTCAATATGTTCGGTGATATGTTCGATCATATCGTGAATTTCTTCGCTTTCCAAAGTTAGCTCATCTGTTGTTTCCTGCAGTTGGATAGCCACATCCGTTTCGATTTGGGGTGCTTTTCTCTTTTTTACCCAGGAACGGTAGTAGGCGATCACAACACCTGAAAAAGTCAAAAAGATCAATCCCAAGGTGGCGATATCAACCAGCAAAATAAAATAGGATCCGAAAAACCTTCCGTTATGAATTTCGGTGATAACTTTCACCACATCCATTTTCATTTCACTCTGAGATAGTTGATTGGCCGCACCACTTAGGTTTATATTTTCCCAGTTTTTGCCTTCATTCAGAGACATAAAAAGACCGGATGTGGTTGCCGCGAAGATTGTTTTTCTGTCTATGGTTTCAATTTGAGTAATTTTATGAGTGGCCGAGGTGCCTTCTTTGAATTCGATGAGAATAGGGGGGAAGGAAGTCCAAGTATCTCCGCCATTTTTTGTTTGGGATATTTTTTCACCACTTGCGAAGAGTAAATGGGAGATATTGTTTGGATATGCATAACTTGCCGTGACTGGAAGGCTGCTGAAAGTATCGTCTGACACCCAATTTCTACCACCGTTAAAGGATTTAAGAAGTCCTTCTTCTGTACTGGCATATAGGAATTCAGGTTCCGTTTTTAATGCCAATATCGAAATCGGATGGGTAACAACATCTTGCCAAACCTTTTCCCAATCTTGTCCACCGTTAATACTTCGAATCATATTTTCTTTGGTGACTGCATAAATGATTTCTGGATTGACTTGAGAAAATTCAATTTGTAAAACTGGCTTGTTTTCGTAAACCGGTTCCCAAGATTCACCGGCATCGTCGCTTTTAAAAATTCCACCCTCTGTTGCTGCAAATAGTATTTCGGGATCTTGTGTGTTTATAGCTATATCGTGAATAGTTGTATTTGTCAGTCCTGTGGATTCATCCAACCATTCGCTCCAGTTATCCCCATCGGATTCCGATTTAAAAATCCCCTGAGTGGTACCGGCATATATAGTTTGTGGGGAATCTGGGTGAGAAGAAATGGCTCGTATTTTTTGATCGAATAGTCCCTGATTAATTTGCTCCCAGGACTCCCCAAAATCTTGCGAACGATAGACTCCTACATCGGTTCCAACGAAAAGGGTTTTTCTATCTGAAGGGGAGGCTAGCAGAGCTTTTATAGGACGATTTTCTGTCTGCACATTAAAATATTTGCTGGGAAGATATTCCCCGCTCATTTGTGCATTTTGAATCCCAAATTCTTCCGGGTGCATAAGCAGGAATCCGGAAACAGAAAGAATTAAAATGAAAACTCCACAAAGGATACCGGACCATTTGTGGAGAACACGGGTATTTTTAAATAAGCGAACGTTCAAAGCTTTCCCTAGTTTTGTTTTCCCTGAAATGCTTGCTTCGCCAGTTTTTCATATTCATCTTGAAGCTGGTTCTCAACATACTTAACATGACCGAATAACTCGTGAATCTTTACATCAATTTCTTTTAAATGACCTGAAAGTTCCTGCAAATCTTGATCTGGCGTGTCTTTCAACAGCACTTCGCATTTTTTAGCATGATGAGAAATATGTTCCACCAAATCATGAACTTGAGTGATGTTACTTTGCAGTTGCGATGTTTCTTCCTGTAGCTGTGTTGTCCCCAACTCTGCTTTAATTATGAACGTGTAAATCAATGCAAATACAAATGCTGCAAATAAAACAGCCTGCCCAATAAAGGTTTCCCAGGTGGGGTAGATACCCAGCCAGGAAATGCTGGGTAGACTTTCTGAAATACTCATTGAAACCTGCTCGCCCATTTGCAAAACATGAATACCCTTTCCCATGAAAGTGAAAGCCATATAGTAAAGAAGGGCACTTGTGAAACCAAAAAACCATTTGATGGGGATACGCAAACCCAGATAATTTATTAAATAAAACACTCCTGCTAGCACTACACATCCTGCAAAAAAACCCGAGATAATTCCACTCGTTGATTCACCAGCATATAGAAAAAGAGCTTTATAAAATAAAACGGTTTCAAACCCCTCTCTGTAAACTGAAATAAAAGCTACGGCGCTCAAAGTAAAAGCATTGCCCTTGGACATGGCTCCGCGCATTTTTTTGTTTATGTATTCCTGCCATCTTTTATTGTCGATTTTAGAGACCAGCCAATAGCTGACCGAGAATAAAATAGCGACGGCCACCAGCATAATCCAGCCTTCAAGAGCCTCTTGACTAACCGCGCTTAAATGAAGAACCTCATGGATAAGGTAGGCCGTTAGAAAACTTGCCAGAATACCTACCACGACACCCACATGAATGTGTTTAATGCGCCCCTCATTTCTTGATTTGCGTAAGAAAGCAATTAGCGCAGCAATAATAAGAATGACTTCAAAACCTTCGCGCACGATGATGGAAAGAGATTGAAAAAATAATCCTGAAAACCCGACTTCATTGTTCAGCAGTTCGAGGCCCCTGGATAGATCTAACAGTATTTCGCTATTGAGTTTTTCTACATGCTCCAAAGGTGCGCCGCGTTTGATTTCGCCACGGTAGCGACTGAATGCAGATTCCAATTTAATTCCTAAGTCCCTGTCCCGCGTGATCAGGTTGGATTCAACCCTTTCATAAGTCATATAGGAATCAAAAGCTGTTTCAGCGGCATCTTCAAATCTTTTTTCTTTGAATTCTTTTAAACTTTGGGCTAGTAGACCTCGAACCTCGGTCATTACCTGGTTGGCTATTTCCGGCCCGTTATCCGCTTCTATTGCGGCTAGTTCTAGGTTTACGGGAGGGAGTTGCACATTTGCATTAGAAAATGATCGGAGATAATAGGTGACATCCCATATTTGAGCTTCAGATAAAACACCGGCCCAAGCCATCATGGCTGTGTTGGCGATGCCAACGCTTATTACCTCAAAGTTGTCGTAGGCGGTGGTGTTGGCATCGCCCGTAAGCTTTGGATTCGATAAAACGGCAGGGAGCGGGTCGAACTGTTTGGCCATAGGGCCATCTCCGTTACCGGTTATCCCATGGCAGACGGAACAATTATTTTCAAAAATATTTTTTCCGTTAGTCAATGAGACAGGGGTTATGGGAATCTTATTAATTTCAATTCTAAAGGTAGACATTAATTGGGAGTTGAGATCGTTCACCTTGTCCCAAACCTTTTGAGAGTCTACTTTTGCTTTGATCATTTCCATTAACTCGGGGAAACTCTGAATTAAGGCTTTGGCTTTGGTTTTATCTGGAATGGCTTCGGATTCTCTTGCAAATCTTTCGGTAGCTTGTTGTAAAAATATCTGGCTTTCTTCATATTCAGGTGCAATGACCACTTTCCCATCCACTACGCCATCTTGAAATTCTTTTGCAGCAATATTCAGCATCATGACTATTTTTTTTACCTTGTCATGAGTTTCCTGATTGAAGGATTCAGATGGAGAGGGTTTAGTAAAAATGAAAAGGGTTAAAATAATTGCAGGCAATAAAAATTTTGAGGAAAGAATTCGTGGCATAGTTAGAAAATCCAATTAAGCGGTGGTTGTTTGAAATGATTTTATTGTTTGTACTTCTAAATGGCTTTTTCGTCGTTATAATAATGAGAATAGTTATCAATACTAGGCCAAAACCTTTTAAATGTCAATATTATTTGAAGTTAGCGTGATTTTTAAAATTTGAGGAGGGAAATGGGAGACTTGGGAGAAAAGCAATAAAATTTTACCAAGAAGCCTTGTGTTAAAAGGGTTAGAGGCCAATTGACTCGGTTTTTAAATAGGGTTAGAAATTCATCCTCCTAATTCTTTAAGTTTTATTTCCCATTGCTCAATGAGTTCGCGAAAACGTTCTACATGATGTTTTTCTTCTTCCATTAAATCTGCATACATACGGCGAATTCCAATATTTTCTTCTGTATCCTCGGGAGTTTTTTCTAAAAGAGTTTTATAGTAATTAACAGAATTTTCTTCGCTGACTATACCTTTACGGAGGATATTTAAGCGTCCTTGTATCGACTGAATTGTTTCTTCATCAAATTCCATTTTGGACCTTGTTTTGAGGTAAACTATTTAGTAAGAGTTTTAATTATAGCAAACTTGAATTCAATTTTCTGGAGGGACCTATGTCAAAAATTTTAATTTCAATATTCCTAACAATAGGTGTTTTTGCAGGTTGTTCACTGCATTCAGGTTCTACCTATGAACGTGGTGAAATGGGAGCCCCTGCTTATTTTAAAAAGGGAGTCATTTTATCTGTTAGGGACGTTAAAATTAAAGGGACAGAGTCGGGAGCCGGAGCCGCAGCTGGTGCTGCTGCAGGTGGGCTTGCAGGTTCCACACTGGGGGGTAGTACAGCGACCCGGGCTTTAGGTGGCCTGGGTGGTGCAGTCATAGGGGGAATCGTTGGTCATACCACTGAAAACGTAATTACAAGTGGGAATGCTTCTGAATTCATAGTTCAACCAGATGAAGGCGAACCTTATTCCGTGGTGCAGGTCAATGATGAAGATTTGAAAGAAGGTGAAAGAGTTTTGATAATGGAATCGGGCAAGTTACGTATCGTGCGCGATAATACTACCGCTAAATAATTTAAAGAAAATATGAATAGCAATTATCAAAAATTAATGGAACGACTAGAAGAGTCCAGCCGTCTTGGAGGTATCATGGGCATTCTACATTGGGATCAGGAAGTAATCATGCCCAGTGGAGCGGCGGAATCGCGTGCCAAACAGATGGGTGTTCTAGCTGGAATCATGCACGAGAAAAGTACGGATCCTGAAATCGGCCAGCTACTGGATAGTTTAATTGGTGAGAATTCTTTTAACAATTTTGAAGAATGTAATATTCGTGAAGCTCGGCGGGAATATGAAATGGAAACAAAGGTGCCCAAAAACCTGGTCATGGAATTGGCAGAGCTTTCTTCCAAGGGCCATCAGGTTTGGGTCAAGGCTCGTTCGGAAAACAAGTTTTCAGATTTCGCCCCTGTATTATCTCAATTGATTGAGTTAAAAAAACGTTGGGCCGAATATGTTTCTCCAAATTTGCAATCCTACGATGCCAATATCGATCTTTATGAGCGCGGCACGACCATGGCCGATATCACCCCCGTATTTGAATCTTTAAAGGCAGAACTTATACCTTTGATTCGTGAAATACAGGCCTCAGACTATAAACCCGAGACCTCTTTTCTATCCGGGGAGTTTCCTTTAGAGAAACAGGAAGCGCTGGGACGCAGAATCAGTGAAGAGATGGGCTTTGCCTTTGATCGCGGTCGTATGGATGTGTCGGTTCATCCTTTTTGTGGAGGAAGTCACCCAACAGATGTTCGAATTACGACTCGTTATAGAACGGATAACTTTGTTGAGTCCCTCTATGCTGTCATCCATGAAACGGGTCATGGATTGTACGAGCAGGGAAGAATGGAAGAGGGGAGAGACCTCCCGGTGTCGGAGGCACTCACCATGGGTATCCATGAATCTCAATCCCTTTTCTGGGAAAGGATGGTTGCGCAGAGCCCGGCATTTTGTAGTCGTTATTTGCCATTGATAGCAGAAACGTTCCCGGAAAAATTCAAAGGTGTTTTGGGAGAGCAATTGTATGAAGCTGTCAACATCAGCGAACCGTCCTACATCAGGGTCGAAGCCGATGAGGTAACTTATCCAATGCACGTGATTTTGCGCTACGAAATTGAAAAGGGTTTGTTCGATGGCTCCATAGAAATTAATTCCCTTCCTGAGTTATGGAACTCTAAAATGAAAGAGTATCTGGGAATAGAACCTGCCACCGATACGCTGGGTGTTCTGCAAGACACACATTGGAGCGGCGCGGCCTTTGGCTATTTTCCTTCTTATACTTTGGGGGCCATCTATGCCAGCCAGTTTTATCAAACCTTGCAGAAGGAAAAACCAGGTTTGGAGAAGGACATTGAGTCGGGTAATCTTTCAACAATACGCGAATGGTTGAATCAGAAAATTCATCAAAAGGGACGTTTGCTTTCTGTTCCCGATTTGGTGAAGCAGGTTACTGGGGAAGGTTTAAACCCCACTGTATTTTTGGATTATCTTAAAAATAAATACCGGAAGATTTACAGGCTAAACTAAAAAATTATGGATCAAAGTGTTTTAAATAGTTTCAGGGACGAGCCTGAACATAAATACTTGTATTGTGATACTTGTAATTCACTTTTGCCTGCTCCGGGGTATTATTGTGTTCAATGTGAACCTCCGCACGGTCCTGAATCAACAATAGAAGGTGAGCTTACTTTTTCTCAAGCGATGCTGCGTATCAGCCTTTTGATCCTATTGTTTGTGATTCTTGCTGTTTTCAAGCTGGATGTCAAAATGATGGATGTTCTACCTATTGGCCAGGAGAAGAAATTACAAATTGCGGAGGATGAAGATTTTAAAATATTTTTTAAAATCAACACAGGCCTGGCCAATATAAGAAGCCTTCCTAATGTAAAAACGAGCAAGATAATAGCTTCTCTTCCTATGGGAACTCAAGTTGAGGTTCTGGGCTCGGAAAGAGTTTGGTCGGAAGTGAAGTTTAACTCGGAAGCGGGAGATCAAGCTCAAACGGGGTGGATTGCTACAAAACTTCTCAGTTCTGAAATCAAATAAAGCTTCCTGAACTCAAAAGCCTGCTAGATACTTTTTGCGGTTTCAATAAATGTTTTCTTGAACTCGTCGTAGTTGCGGGTAACAGGAAACTGTGGAAACTCCTCAATCACATTGTCGGGTGCTCTGAAAAGAATCCCGGCTTCAGCCTGCTTCAGCATACCTGTATCGTTATAAGAATCGCCGGCAGCAATGACCTTTAAATTAAGTCCTTGCAAAGCCTTTACTGCTTTGGTTTTTGCATCGGGGATACGTAATTTATAGTCCGTTATTTTTCCCGAATTATCGACAATGAGGTCATGGCATAAAAGGGTAGGATAATCGAGTTGTGCCATTAGCGGACCTGCAAACTGGTTGAAAGTATCTGAAAGAATGATTACCTGAAATTCGGTTTTTAACCAGGAAAGAAAATCTTTAGCTCCTTCCATCGGGGAAACCTTCTTAATAACCTCATGAATGTCTGATATTAGGAGATTGTTTTCATTCAGAATTTTTAACCTTCCCCGCATTAGCTCATCGTAATCAGGTATGTCGCGTGTGGTCAGGCGGAGCTTTTCAATGCCAGTTTTTTCTGCAAAGGCAATCCAGATTTCTGGTACCAGTACTCCTTCAAGGTCAAGACAGGCTACAATCATTTGGAATTCCCTATTTTCGTTTTCAGTTTGGATCGGCCGGAATTTTACGGCCCTTATTTTTTCTTAATTCCAGCAAATAATGCCATTCCTCATTTTTAAAAAAATGAGAGATTAAGGCATATACCAGCATTCCTATAGATATGCAAGCTAGTAGTATGGTTATGCGGACTCCAAGCGGATCACTCATGTCAAACCAGAATGTTTTGCAGAAATAAATTATGGTTCCCATCGCAGTTGCTGCCGCAGACATTTTGAGAGCGGATCGAAGAATCTTTCTCCCCCCCAATAACCCCAGTCGTTTTCTAAGGCAATAGGTTAGGACTACTACATTAAACAAAGCAGAAAGAGAAGTTGCAAGGGCCAAACCCCCATGTTGCAAAGGCCCCATGAGGATAAGATTGAGAACAATATTGAGTATCATGGAATAGATACCAATTTTTGCTGGAGTCTTGGTGTCTTGAAGGGAATAAAAAGCCGGAGCAATAATTTTCACTCCAGAGTAAGCACAGAGACCAATTGAATAGTAAAGCAGGGCAATGGCTGTTCCCTGGGTAGACGTATATAGAAACTCACCCCGCTCCCACAACGTATTTACAATCGGTTCTCGAAGTATGATCAACCCAATGGTGGCAGGGATAGTAATAAACAAAATGAGCCTTATGCTAAAACTTAATGTTTTTATCAGCTCTTTTGTTTCCCCTTTTGCCGCATGGCCTGAAAGAGTAGGCAAAAGCACTACTGCGAGGGCTACAGCAAACACTCCTAATGGAAGTTGAACTAATCGATTGCCATAATAAAGATAAGAAATCGATCCCTCGGGAAGCGTGGATGCCAATAAGGTGTCTACCATAAGATTTAATTCGTAGACCGCCAGACCTAAAATGGCCGGTCCCATTAATTTGGCAATTTTTATAACCTCTGGCTGCTTTATATGAAAATGTTTTTTCCAGCCATAACCTTTTTTGAAAATGGTTGGCAATTGAATAAGAACTTGCAGGGCACCGCCTATAAGAACGCCCACAGCCAACCCGATAATCGGTTCATCCATTTGCGGAACAATGATCAGAATGGCAACAATCATGGAAATGTTTTGCAGAATAGGTGTAGCAGCAGGCAGAGCGAAGATTTTCAGGGAATTTAAAACCCCCATGGAAAATGCCGCAAGACCAATGAAAAATAAATAGGGGGACATCCAGCGAGTCAATTTCACTGTGAGATTGAATTTTTCTGGATCATCCAAAAACCCGGGCGCGAAAACTGTGATCACAGTCGAGGAGAATATAAAAAGAGCCAGGGAGGTTACTGACAAAAGAATCAATAAAATATTAAAGATATTAGCGGTTAATTTCTGAGCCGCTTGTTGCCCCTTTTGCGCTAGGGTTTCTGAAAAAACAGGAATGAATGCAGAGGCAACAGCCCCTTCTCCTAATACCCGCCTTTGCATATTGGGTATTCTAAAGGCAACGAAAAAAGCATCTGCTGCTGTAGAAGAACCAAATGCCATGGCAATAAACATATCCCGGATGAATCCGAAAATACGGGATAAAAGTGTCATTCCACTTACAGCGCCTGCAGCTTTGCTTAATTTGTTTTTCATCTGGAGGGAAGGAGGGATTGGCGTATAGTTATCCGAGGCTTCACGAGAGATAGTATAGCAAAGCTCAACTCATTAATTGCAAAAAAAGTGTAGTTGCGACTGTACATGATATACTTAATTTAGTTTAGAACGCATTACGGAGTTTGAAGTGCCCAAAATAAAATTACGCGCTAAAGACAAGGTGATCTATGACAAGATTTCCGAGGCTTATGAAAAAACTGAAATAGTTCAGAGACAACGGCAACTGACTTCAGGTCGCTGGGACTTTGTGGTTTTTGGTCAGGCTGATAAAAACCAAACTGTTTTCAGGGAAGGATTTGCCGAGCACGCATCCATCAAGCGTGCGCCGATTTATATTGCTTCTCTTGCGCAATCCGGTTTGACCGATGTGAACGGAATTCCTATTGAGGAGTTCATTGAAGAAAATATTCCCGAAAAATATAAGGGACTGGAAATAATTCAGGTAGATCCTTTACGACCTTTAACTATTGTTAAAAAGGATAATTATTCTGGAAAAAAAGGTGCTGATAAAATTTGTAGAGAATATGAGGAAGTAAATATTGCCGTTATCCGTTCGCCCCATGAAACGGATTGGATGATTTCCGTTATGAAGTATTTGAACGAGTGCGACCAGAATTTCCCCGATCCCGTGCAGCAGGCGTTTTCTGGACGGGCTTCTCAAGATATTTTTTCACTGGGGCATACCCGTCCTTCCTCAAGCAAATTAAACTAATTCTTATTCCAACCCTTCTTTTTCGTAAACAATGTATCCTGAGTCTTTCATGCCCAAGGCTTGATAGGTGTTTTTACCTGAATGATTATCCTGTATGACGTAAAGGCGTAGGGCTTTTGCCTCCGGATTGTTTCGCGCAAGTTTCTCTATATGATTAAATAATGCGCGAAATACCCCCTGGTTTCGGTAATTGGGTAGAACGTACACACTCTGAATCCACCACATCACCCCATTTCTCCAATCACTCCATTCATACGTAATCATGGCCTGGCCTACTACGGCCTCATTTATTTCTGCAACAAAATAATGACAATCCTCTCGCTCCAATGCGTTGGAGACACCGGATAAAATTGTTTGGGAGTCGAGTTGCATGTTTTCTGTCTCATGCGCCAGAGCTTGATTATTTTTAGCCAAGGTTGGGATATCTGTTTTGACAGCCTCTCTTATAAATAACTCCATGATTTACAAATCTTGGATAAAACGTTTTGCGTAG
>JACKQG010003397.1_pt1 | contig 19610 bp, 14 predicted proteins | sample 8237621 | NCBI WGS metagenome assembly JACKQG01 (sample SAMN15677084, study PRJNA649215) | marine metagenome | biome: marine; feature: Black Sea; material: saline water; isolation source: suspended particulate matter (SPM) from the Black Sea western gyre | collected 2013-06-09/2013-06-10 | depth... | reverse complement strand
CACGCACAGGATCAGCGGCAGTGACGACGACGCCGACGGCGTCGAGGCGGACGGGTTCTGAGACAAGGGAGAGGAGTTCCTCGACGGCTACACCGGCCCCGGCAGCTGGGTCGGCTTCACCGTCCAGGACGAGCCCGAGACCAAGGACTGGACGGTCCTGGTCTACGCCGACGGCGAGGGCGGCCTCTCCGGCACGCGCTCCCAGTACGCCACCGAGATCGCCACCGCCATGGACGGCGACACCTACGCGGGCGTGCTCTTCGACGGCGATGACGGCGCCGGCTTCACCGACTGCAAGCGCTACATCTGCCAGTCCGGCGGCACCGTGATCACCGACCAGGACTACGGCGAGCTGAACATGGGCCAGGCCCTGACGCTCTACGACTTCCTGATCTGGGGCATCGCCAAGTTCCCCGCCGACCACTACATGGTCGTGCTCTCGAACCACGGCGGCAGCTGGTACGGCGAGAGCCACCCCGTGCCCAACGAGCTGGACTACGACGAGCCGGGCAAGGCCATGTGCTACGACAACGGCGACGCCCTGAACATGTTCGAGCTGGAGCGGGTGTTCCGCGACGTCAAGACCCTCGTGGGCGACAAGCTCGACGTGGTCTGGTACCAGGGCTGCCTGATGGGCGCCGTCGAGGTGGCCTCGATCTCCGAGGACTACTTCGACTACATGGTCTCCCACGAGACCGTGCGCTACGGCAGCGAGAACACGAACAAGTTCCCCAACCTGATCGCCGAGATCAACGGGAACCCCGGCGCGGGCACCGCGGCCGGGAAGGCCGTGACCGTGGAGACGGCGCCCAACAGCTCCTTCGCGGCCAGTTACGACCTGAGCCGGTACAACGCTCTCGAGACCGAGATCCGCAGGTTCGTCGACGCCGCCCTCGGCCACGCCGACTGGGAGACCTTCAAGGGCGAGATCTCGACCATCCTGAACACGGTCCGCCGCGTGGCGCCTCCGGGCGGCGCCGGGCTCGATCTCTACATGCAGAACGGCGACCTGATCGATTTCTTCAACAAGATCGCCGCCGCCACCGACCGCGCCGTCCCCGAATCGATCCGCAACGCTGCGACCGCCGTGTCCGCCGACGCCGCTTCCCTGGTGGACGAGACGGACGGCAACAACGAAGGCCTGGAGGGTCTCTTCGGCGTGGCCATCTGGCTGCCCCGCACGGCGGCCGAGTTCAACAACTACGCCGGCGAGTACAGCGGCTTCGACTTCGCCACCAACACCCGGTGGCTGCAGTTCCTGGCCGATCTGTACGGCGTGGCCTACCGCATCGAGCTCACCTGGGGCGGTGAGCCGCGGGATCTCGACTCGCAGCTCTACGACGCCCAGGATCCCTTCAACCACATCTACTACGGATGCATGACCTGCATCAATGGCGCCTTCCTGGACCTGGACGACACCACCAGCTTCGGTCCGGAGAACGTCCGGATCAGCTTCCTGACCCCCGGTCCGCGCGGCGTCTACGAATACATGGTGCGCCTGTGGAGCGGGTCCCAGTCCGAGGAGATCAGCACGGTCAAGGTCTACCGGGGCGGCAGCTTGACGCCCGTGAAGACCTACTTCCGCAGCTGGAACGATTCCCAGCGCGGTTGGCATGTCTTCAACATCGACGTGGACACCGGCGGCATCGTCGACGTGGACACGGTGCTGCCGGACGTGCCGGATCCGCACAAGAACGACACCAAGTAACCGGGACGACCAGATCGTCATAAACAGGAAGAGGGCGACCGCAGCAGCGGTCGCCCTCTTCCTCCCTCTTCCGGGGGCGACTCAGTCCGCCAGCGCCGCCCCCTCGTGGCAGGGCAGGCTGCGGTTGTTGGCGAAGACGCGGAACTCCAGCCCCTCCGGGTCGAAGGGCGCCAATCGGAAGCGCACCGCGCGCTGGTGGGTGCACTCGCAGACGTCGGTCATGTACTCCCAGATGCGCAGCTCGACCACGCCGTCGTGCACCTCCACCGACGGCCGGATCCGCTCGGTGCAGCAGTTGACGCTCAAGGACAGCAGGGTGATCACCGCCGTGTCGCCGTCCACGGTCACCGTCACGGGACAGGAGCCGCCGGTGTCCGGCTTGCGGATCTCGGGCAAGAGCTCCGCCTCGCCCTGCACGAGTTCCTGGCCCGGCAGCACGTCGGGCATGGGGAAATGCACCAGGTCGGGACTGTCGGTCGTGTCGACCGGGGTTGCGACCTCCTCCGCGACGTCCTCCGCAACATCTTCAGCAACATCTTCAGCAACCGAGTCGGCGGCGGCCTCGACGCCCGCCTCCCGGGCCTCCTTGCAGCCGACGGCGCTCAGTACGAGCAACAGCGCCGCGCACAGTAGGCGGGCCCGCGTCCATTTGGCGATATTCATGGTCCACTCCCTCGTCCGGTCACGTGTTCCCTGCACGATCGGGACACTCTAACACGCCCGATCCGGGATGGTTCAAGACCAATCCCGCAAGCCCCATTCCCGTGCCCGGGATGCCACACGGACGTGGTATCCTTACATTGATCCGGGAAGGGGTTCCCGCCGCCCATTCTCGACCTGCCGGCGCGTTTCCACTCCCCCTGGGAACGCACGAAGGATTCGTGCGAACGAGGAGATCCAGATGAAGATGGAACGCAATCCGCTCGCCGGAAGAGTTCGGCTCGCGCCGCTCACCCTGCTGGCACTGGCCATGGCCCTCGCCCCGGCGACGGCCGTCGCGCTGACCGGCACGGCCGTCTCGGCCGCCGATACCCTCGACAGCCGGCCGCCGGTCATCGCGATGGTCCATCCCGTCGGCGGCGAGATCTTCAGCGGCGCCGACACCGAGACGCTGCGCTGGACCATCGACGAGCATAGCTGGGCCGGGGCGGCGACCCCGGTCACCGTGCGCGTGTACGAGGGCGCGGTGCTGCTCGACGAGGATACGGTGCTGCCCGAGGCGGGCGGCGTCTACGCCTACCCGTGGAGCGTGGCGGACGTCAACACCTTCCTGGCGCACGTGGACGTGGCGGCCACCGACCGCTACGGCTGGGGCGGCGACGACGCCAGCGAAGACTTCACCATCCACCAGATCGGCGTGGCCGCGCCGCCGGTGCCGCTGCCGCTGGCCGACCGATTGGGCCCCGTCTCGCCCAACCCCTTCAATCCGAGCACGCGCATCGCTTTTGCGCTCTCGGCCGGCGCCGACATCAGTCTGGCCGTCTACGACACACGCGGACGCGAGATCGCGCGGCTGGCCGACGGTCCCTGGCCGGCCGGCGCCCACGCACTCGTCTGGCGGGGACGCGACGACGAGGGCCTGCCCGTCGCCAGCGGCGCCTACCTCGCCCGCCTGACAATCCGCGGCGGCGACGGAACGACCCGTCCCGCCGACCTGATCACCCGACTGACCCTGGTCCGATGAGGAGGTCCGCCATGCGCAAGCACACGACACGCCCCGGCGGCCTCCGGACCGCCCTCGCCCTGCTCCTGCCGCTCTCGCTCGCCGCGGCGGTCACGGCCGCGGCCGAGCCCCGCGCCCGGACAGTCCCGGGCACCGACACGGCGGCCCTGCAGACCCAGGCAGTCCGCTACGCCGCCGAGGCCGATGCCCGACGCACGCCGCGCTGGCGGGAGCTGCGGGCGCGCACCGACGGCCCCCAGGGCGCCCTGAACCGCGACCTCACGATCGAGCTGCTCGGCATCGACGCCCACGGCCGGCCCTGGTTCGCGGGCACGACCAACCTGATCGCCGCCCAGACCGTCAGCTTGGACCACGTCTGGCCCGGCGGCTCCAGCGGCTTCGACCAGGACGGCGCCAACGTCGCGGGCGAGCTCGCGCTGTGGGACGCCGGCGCGGTCATGACCAGCCACCAGGAGTTCGGCGGCCGCGTGGCCATCGCCGACGGCTCGCCGGACGTGCACTACCACGCCAACCACGTGGCCGGCATCCTGGTCGCGGCGGGCGTCGATCCGAACGCCAAGGGCATGAGCTTCGCCGCCTACCTGGACAGCTACGACTGGAGCGACGACGAACTGGAAATGGCGGCCGGCGGCGCGAGCGGACTGCTGATCTCCAACCACAGCTACGGCTGGGTGACCGGCTGGCAGTGGAGCAGTACGGCCGAGGCCTGGTACTGGTACGGGGACGTGGACGTGAGCACCGTCGAGGATCCCGGCTTCGGCTTCTACGCCGGCGGCACGCAGTGGTGGGACGAGATAGCCCACGACGCGCCCACCTACCTGATCGTCAAGTCCGCGGGCAACGACCGCAACGACTACGGCCCCGACGACGCGAACCCCGGACACTGGTACTGGAACGCCGGACTGGAGGACTGGGACTGGAGCACCGACCTGCGCGAGTACGACGGCGAGGCCACCTACGGCTACGACACCCTGCCCTACCGCGGCAACGCCAAGAACGTCCTGACCGTGGGCGCCGTGCACGACGTGCCCGGCGGCTGGACCCAGCCCTCGGACGTGGTCATGAGCACCTTCAGCGGCTACGGCCCTACCGACGACGGCCGCATCAAGCCGGACATCGTGGCCAACGGCATCGATCTCTACAGCACCTACGTGGACTCGGACACCAGCTACGCGAGCTTCAGCGGCACGTCCATGTCCGGGCCCAACGCGGCCGGCGCCATCCACGTGCTGGCCCAGCAGTACCGCGGGAACCACCCGGGGCAGACCGCCCTCTCGTCAACGTTGAAGGCCCTGGTGATCCATACGGCGAACGAGGCCGGGGACAACGTCGGTCCCGACTACAAGCACGGCTGGGGTCTGCTCAACGCCCTGTCCGCTGCCGAGATCATCGACGCCGACGCCGACTTCGCGCAGCGCATCACCGAGACCGCCCTGGCCCAGGGCGAGCGCGACACGCTGATCCTGTGGAGCGGCGGCGTCGATCCCGTCGTCGCGACCCTCTGCTGGAACGATTCGCCGGGCACGCCCCCAGCCTGGTCCGTCGACCCGACCGACCTCATGCTCGTCAACGACCTGGACCTGCGCGTCGAACGGGTGAGCGACGCCTTCGCGTACGAGCCCTGGATCCTCAATCCCGTCGGGTACACCGTCGCCGCCTCCACCGGCGACAACTTCCGCGACAACGTGGAGAAGATCGAGACGGGCACGCCGCAGAGCGGTTACCACCGCGTGATCGTCTCGCACAAGGGGACCCTGACCGACGGTCCGCAGGCCTACTCGCTGGTCCTGAGCGGACTGGGCGCCGCCCCCCAACCGCCCGTGGTCTCCAACGTGGCCTTCAGCCAGCGTACGGACGGCTCGGGCATCGTGGACATCGCCTACGACCTGGCCGACCCCGACAGCCCGTCGGTCACGGTCTCCCTGCAGGCCTCGGCCGACGGCGGCGGAACCTGGGGGCTGACGACCTCGACCAGGTTCGGCGACGTGGGCGAGGGCATCGCGACCGGCAACGGAAAATCCATCCAGTGGAATTTCGCGGCGGATCATCCGGGGCAGTTCTTCGGCGAGGCGATGATCCGCATCACCGCGGCGGACGCGCCCCTGATCGTGGTGCTGGGCTCGTCCACGGCCGCCGGCGCGGGCGCGTCCTACGACGAGATATCCTGGGCCGGGCTCTACGCCTCCTACCTCCGGATCGAGTATCCGGAGGCGGTCGTCATCAACCTGGCCGAGGCCGGCTATACGACCTACCACATCCTGCCCACCGGCCACGACACCCCGCCGGACCGCCCCACGCTCGACCCGACCCGGAACATCACCAAGGCCCTGAGCTACGAACCCTGGTCGATCATCGTCAACCTGCCCAGCAACGACGTGACCTACGGCTACAGCATCGCCGAGCAGATGACCAACTACGCAACGGTCGCCGCGCGGGCCGCGGCCGAAGGCGTGCAGATCTGGTTCTCCACGGCCCAACCCCGCAATCTCCCCACCCAGGCCGCGCGGGACCAGCTCTTCGCCCAGACCGACACCACGCTCGCGGTCTACGGCGACCACGCCCTCGACTTCTGGAGCGGGCTCGGCGATCCCACGGGCATGATCCTGCCGTTCTACGACTCGGGGGACGGCATCCACCCCAACAACGAGGGGCACAGGGTGCTGTTCTCGCGCGTGGTCGACGCGGAAATCTGGTAGGGGGATTCCGGAGGGGCCGGGCTCAGAGTTCGACGTCCTGCCCCACGCCCGCCGCCTTGGCCGCCTCGTAGACCACCCGCCCCGACGACACGTCCTGGATCGCCAGACCGCAGGACTTGAAGACGGTGATCTCCTCGTCGTTCTCCCGCCCCGGCTTCGCGCCGATGACGATCTCGCCCAGGCTGGCGTAGATGTGGTCCTCGGTGACCGCGCCCTCCTGGATGGGAATGAGGATGTCCCCGGCCTCGGCCAGGTTGGCCTCCTTGAGGTCGGCCACGAACTTCGAGCGCACGACGGTGCGCGTGTCCAGTTCGCGGGCCAGGGGCGAGTGGGAGCCGATGTTGTTGACGTGGGTGCCGGGCCGCAGCCAATCGCCGTCGAAGACGGGCTCGTGGGAGCTGCTGGCGGTGACCACGATGTCCGCCGCCCGGACCGCGGCCTCGGCGTCCTCGCTGGCCTCGATCGCCACGCCCAGCAGGGCCCCCATCTCGGACACGAAGGCGTCGCGGGTCTCGGTCACCATGTCCAGCACGTGGATCTTCTCCAGGGGCCGCGCCAGGTGCACGGCCTCGAGCTGCTTGCGCGCCTGACCGCCCGCGCCGAAGATCGTGCAGACCTTGCTGTCCTCGCGCGCCAGGTACTTGGTGGCCACGCCGCTGGCGGCGCCGGTGCGCACGGCGGTCAGGTAGCCGGCGTCCATGATGGCGACGGTCCGGCCGGTGGTCGGATCGCAGAGCAGCAGGGTGCCGTAGATGGTCGGCAGGCCCTTGCCCGGGTTGTCGGGATAGACCGTCACGACCTTCAGGCCGAGCACCTCCTCGTCGCCGCCGATATGGGCGGGCATGCCCAGGAACACGCCCTTGTGCCCGGGCACGGCGATGAGCGAGCGCTGGGGCATGTTCGCGTTGCCGCGGGCCAGCTCGGCGAAGGCGGTCTCCACCGCGGCCAGGCAGGCGTCCATCGAGAGCACGGCGTCGACGTCGTTGCGGGAGAGCAGCAGGGGCATGGCGGTCCTCCGGATGGGGGTCTGTGCGCAGCGGGTCCCACCCACTCTATACCAGCCGTCGGGCGCGTCAAACGCGAAAGACAGTCCGTAAGATCTCCATGCGGCCCAAACAGATGTGCTAGAATCAATTTCGGTTTTTCATCTTCATTCGGCCCTGGACGAGGGAGACCGCCATGACCACCCGCTCACGAAACGCGCTGATCCTGGCGCTGCTGCTGCTGGCCGCCGCCGCGACGGCCACGCCCTGCATCTGCCCCGACGACGGCACCGGCACGGTGCAGCTGCCCCCCTCCTGCGCCTCCGGTTTCGCCGGCCAGATGGTCATCGTCGACGGCCTGCCGCCGGGCAGCACGCTGGAGATCGACGCCGAGCTGTCGGGCTTCTTCAACCGCTTCTCCTTCCCCGGCGGCGACCTCGGCGGCGAGGTCCACACCTTCGAGGGGAACCTCCACTGGGACCTGAACGGCACGGGCGACTACGCGGGCTTCAACCGGACCATGGTGATCCCCGTCTCGGGCGTCATGCACACCGGGCCGCGCACCCCCGGCGATGACGTCCAGCAGTTCGACCAGATCCTCTTCAACCTGCAGGGCCAGCTGTTCGGCGATCCCGACTTCTGCGAGCTGATCGTGGTCGCCGGTAATTCCAACGGCCTGCCCAGCCCCGGCAACTGCAAGCTGACCAAGCTGCCCGACGGGAACTTCAACGTGGACAGCTTCTTCGACATCACCTACCGGATCGAATTCCAGGGCTGCCCCGGAGGTGCCCTGGACGGACTGGCGGGCGCCACCACCGACACGAAGACCTTCCGGGCCGGCGAGGAATACTACCCGCCCGTCGACCATTCCTGCGTGCTGCCCGACAACGGCCTCGGCACCGTCACCATCCCCCCCGACTGCCCCGACGGCTTCGAGGGACCGATGCAGATCGTCGACGGACTGCCGCCGGGCACCACCCTCGACATCGACGCGACGCTCACCGACTTCATACAGGTCTTCGAGGCGCCGGGCGGCACCCTGGGCGGCATGGAGCACCACTTCGAGGGCACGCTCCACTGGTCCGTGACCGGCACCGGCGACCTGGCCGGCTACGCCCGCACCCTGGCGATCCCCGTCGACGGCGAGATCCACTCCGGCCCGCGCAACCCGGGAGACCCCGTCCAGGACTTCGACCAGGTGCTCTGGAACCTGCAGGGCGAGCTCTTCGGCGACCCGGACTTCTGCTTCCTGCGCGTGAACGCGGGCGACGCCAACGGTCTGCCCAGCCCGGGCCTCTGCACCCTGACCGAGCTGCCCAGCGGCGACTTCGCCGTGGACAGCTTCTTCGACATCACCTACGAGATCGAGTTCGCGGGCTGCCCCGGCGGCCCGCTCGAGGACTTCGTCGGCACCACCCCGGGCACAGAGCGCTTCCAGGCGGGCGAGCCCTACTTCCCACCGGTCGACCACTCCTGCATCCTGCCCGACAACGGCACCGGCACCGTGGACCTGCCGCCCGAGTGTCCGGACGGTTACCAGGGCCTGATGAGGATCGTGGACGGCCTGCCCCCGGGCTCGACCATCGAGATCGATGCGACGCTGACCGACTTCTACAACGTGATCCCCTCGAGCGGAGGTACTCTCGGCGGCGAGGTGTTCCAGTGCGACGCCACCCTCTACTGGGTCATGACCGGCACCGGCGACTACACGGGCTTCGGCCGCAACATCGCGGTCCCGGTAGCCTGCGAGATGCACACCGCGCCCCGCACACCGGGCGACCCGGTGCAGCAGTTCGACCAGACCCTGTTCCTGATGACCGGCCAGCTCTTCGGCGATCCCGACTTCTGCGAACTGATCGTCACCGCCGGCGACGCCGCCGGCCTGCCGAGCCCCGGCCAGAGCACCCTGACTCGGCTGCCCAGCGGCGATTTCGCCGTGGACAGCTTCTTCGACATCACCTACCAGATCGACTTCCAGGGCTGCCCCGGCAGCCAGCTCGAGGGCCTGGCCGGCAGCACGCTCGGCACCCATCGCTTCCGGGCGGGCGAGCCCTACGTGACGGCCGTGCCCGACCTGGGCGACACGGGCGCGCTGCTGCTGCGCAACCATCCGAACCCCTTCAACCCGATCACGACCATCGTCTACGAGGTGCCCGCCGCGGCGGGCCTGGTCAGCCTGGACATCTACGACCTGCGCGGCCAGCACGTGCGCTCTCTCGTGCGCGGCCGCCTCGCCGAGGGCGTGCGCACCGTGAACTGGGCGGGCGACGACGCGACGGGCCGCCAGGTCGCCGCCGGCGTCTACCTCTGCGCGTTGCGGACGGATCGCGGCGTGGAGTTCAGGAAGATGGCGCTGATCAAGTGAGGCCGGACCGACGAGAAGAGGGCGCCCCCCGCGGGGCGCCCTCTCGCTTGCCGAACGGACGGTCGCTAGTCGCCCTCGCGGATCACCTCGATCACCATCTCGTCCTCGGTCTCGACGCCGTCGCCCTCGTGGGTCATCTCCAGGTCGATGGTGGTGACGTCGCCCTCGGTGCTGACGTCGACCTGGGCCTCACCCTCGAAGCCGCTCTCGAAGATCTGCTGCAGGATCTGCTCGCGGATCTCCTCGTCGGAGCCCTCGACCTCGAAATCGAAATGGAACACGTAATGTCCCACCTTCTCGGCCAGGCTGGTGCGGACTGCGGTGGAGAGATCGTCGGTCTCAGGTTGCGCGTTCGCCAGGGCGGGAAACGCCTCGGCGATGCGACCGGCGAGCCGGCCGCCGTCGAGACCGCGGCCCCAGACCATCAGATCGACGGTCGTCGGACCGCCGTCGACCTCCTCGATGGCCACCGACACGTCGTCGACGCCCGGCTGGGCCTCCACGAAGCGCGTCACCTGCTGCAGGTCTTCCAGGTCGCCGCCCGTGGGCAGGGTGTAGGTCAGGCGCTGGCCCATCTCCACCTCGGTCTCGGTCGGCACGGTGCAGGCGCCCACGCCCACGACCGCCAGTATCAGGGCCACGTACACGGGCCTCTTGAGGAACATCATCTTCATACCCCTCTCGCGGGACATCGTCCGGTGGTGTCGGGCGAGAAGCTCCGCCTCCAGCTCGTCGCGTCCGCGGGCGGCCTCGCGCACGGGTCGCGCGAAGAGGTCCCGCAGGATCCTGTCGAGTCTATCGGGTCGCATAGTCACCCTCGCCCCCCCGTGCGGCCACCCCGCCCGCCCGCCGGCGCAGCGGGCGCGCCGCCCGCGAGGGCAGTGGTGCGAGGGCGCCCCCGCAGAGGTCCGTCGTGGCGGCGATCTCGCGGATGCGCAGCCCTCCGCCGTACCGCGGCGCGACCACCTGGCGCGGGGCCGCCGGCAGCAGCCCCAGTCCGACGCGCACCCGCTCCGCCTCTTCGGTGCGGATCATCCCCGCCAGGGGATCGCGGGCCGGGCCGGCCAGGGATTCGGCCAGGTCGTCCATGTCCACCATGTCGCGCCGTCGGCGCAGGTGGTCGATCAGGGCGTGACGGGCCATGGTCATCAGCCAGGCCGTCACGCTGCCCTTGCGCGGATCGTGGTTCGCCAGGTTCTTCAGCAACTTGTGGAAGACCGTCGCGACCAGATCCTCGGTATCGTGTACGTCGGGCAGCCGCCGGTCGAGGTAGGCGAACACCGGGCCGTGCAGCTCGCGGAAGAGGGACCCGAAGGCCTTCGTGTCGCCCCGGCCCGCCTGCCGCAGCAGGCTGGCGTGACGACGGTCCCTGATGGCTTTGCGCACGTCCAAGCGGTTCGCTCCTCTGCCGGGTGATGCGGTCATCCCTTCTACGTGCGGGAAACGGTTCGGTGACAGGCCTCGTACGGCCCCGAAAACGGAGATGGTTGACCAGTCGAATATTGACCCGTCAACTATCTCCGTTTTCAGCCCAGCGCTCGCCCCTTGTGCGCGGCGGGGCGTCAAGGCTACCACATCCGTTTCAGGGCGCTCCAGGTCAGCGACTCTGTCTCGACCACCTCGCCGATGCTCGCCAGCAGCGCATGGGCCAGGCACCACAGGGGCGTGATGTCGTCGTTCGCGATGGGCGCGCCCACGATGCAGTAGAAGCAGCGCTCGCGGAAGTAGATCAGGCCCCCGTCCTGCCAGACGAAGAAGCGGTGGGGCCCGGTGCCGGGCCAGGTGGCGAACTCCAGCCCGATCGCGCCGTAGGTCGGGTCGTCGAACATGGCCTGGGCCTGGGTGCCGTTCCCGTACTTGAAGACGGACGCGAAGCACTCCTGCGTGGGCGCCCCCACGTCGACCTGGTAGTTCTGGAAGCCGGCGGCCACGCAGCCGTGGTTCCAGTACGTGGAGGCGGGCGGCTCCCCGATCACGCCGATGAGGTCGGCCTCCGAATAGACGACGATGGTGATGCCGTCGAGCGTGAAATCCGCGCAGGGGGCCGGCACGGGCAGCAACGGGCCCACGGCGATGTCCACGCAGGCGGCCGAGGCGGGCGCGGCGGCCGCCAGCAACACGAACAGTCTCCACAGACAGCGGTAACTACGCGCGAACACGTCCACCCCCGGGTTGAGTCCTCGGCACCTGAAAATGGTATCACATTCAGTCCCCGCGCCGGGCCGGAACTTTCCATTTGCGCCCCGCCGCCGGGCTAGACAACGTTCAGATACCGCCCAGGTCACGATCGCCTTGCCGGGAGACGCGATGGCTCCGCAACCGAAAGTCGTGGAAGAGATTCTCGGCCGCTACCCGGCCGAGCCGGCCAGCCTGATCATGGTCCTGCAGGACCTCCAGGCCAAGCTGCGACACGTGCCGGACGAGGCCGTCGCGCAGGTGGCCGAGGCCCTGGACGTGCCCCGCAGCCGCGTGCACTCGGCGGTCTCCTTCTACAGGGCCTTCTCCACCACTCCCCGCGGCAAGCACCGCATCGACGTCTGCATGGGCACGGCCTGCCACGTGCGCGGGGCCGAACGCCTGGTCAGCCAGCTCTCGGACGAGCTGCAGGTGGCCCCCGGCGGCACTACCGACGACCACGAGGTCACCCTGGACACGGTCCACTGCGTGGGCGCCTGCGCCCTGGGTCCGGTGGTCGTGATGGACGGCGTCTGCCACGGCGAGATGAAGCCCCGCAAGCTCAGCCGCGCGGTCGAGACCTGTCTCGCCGGCGAGCAGGCGGCGGCGTTCACCTCCGCGCCGGTCGCCGGGCGGGACGTGGCGCGCGTGTCGTCGGCCGCCGAGCTCGAGGCCTGGCGCGAACGTCTGCGCGGCGCCACCGACACGGACACGGCCACCATCTCCATCTGCGCGGGCAGCGGCTGCCGGGCTCTCGGCGCCGACGCGTTGGCCGCGGCCTTCGCGACGGCCATCGCCGAGCAGGGACGGACGGACGAGATCCGCATCCAGCGCAACGGCTGCCACGGCTTCTGCGAGCGCGGATTGATCTGCATCGTGCGGCCCCAGGGCATCTTCTACCAGAAGGTCAAGCCCGCCGACGCCCCCGAGATCGTCGAGGCGACCCTCGGCCGCGGCGAAACGGTCGCGCGGCTGCTCTACACGGATCCCGCCACGGGCGAGCCCGTCGTCCACGAGCAGGACATCCCCTTCTACGCCGGCCAGACGCGCTCGCTGATGCGGCAGAACGCCCTGATCGACCCCCTGAACATCGACGACTACGTGACCGCGGGCGGCTACGCCGCCCAGGCCAGGGTGCTCGGCGGGATGAGCCCGGAAGAGGTCATCGACGAGGTGAAGCGGGCGGGGCTGCGAGGACGTGGCGGCGGCGGCTTCCACACCGCGCGCAAGTGGGCCGCGGCGCGCAAGGTGCCGGCCGAACGCAAGTACGTGCTGTGCAACGCCGACGAGGGCGACCCCGGCGCCTTCATGGACTGCTCCCTGCTCGAGGGAAACCCCCACTCGGTGATCGAGGGCATGATCATCGGCGCCTACGCCGTGGCCGGCGGCACCTCGCGCGCGGACGGCTACGTCTACGTGCGGGCGGAGTACCCCGTGGCGGTCGAGCACCTGGGCATCGCCCTGGACCAGGCGCGGCGGGCCGGCCTGCTGGGCACGGACATCCTCGGCTCGGGCTTCGACTACGACATCCGCGTCAGCCGCGGCGGCGGCTCCTTCGTCTGCGGCGAGTCGACGGCCCTGATGAAGTCCATCGAGGGCGAGATCGGCGAACCGCGCGCCAAGTACATCCACACCTCCACCAGCGGCCTCTTCGACAGCCCCACGGTCCTGAACAACGTGGAGACCTGGGCCAACGTGCCCCTGATCGTCAACGAGGGCGCCGCGGCCTTCGCCGCCGTGGGTACCGAGACATCCAAGGGCACCAAGATCTTCTCGCTGGTGGGCAAGGTGAACAACACGGGCCTGGTCGAGGTGCCCATGGGCATGAGCCTGCGCGAGATCGTCTACGACATCGGCGGCGGCATCCGCGACGGCCGCGCCCTGAAGGCCGTGCAGACCGGCGGGCCCAGCGGCGGCTGCGTGCCCGAGTCCATGCTGGACATCCCGGTGGACTTCGACGCGCTGACCGCGGCCGGGTCCATGATGGGTTCGGGCGGCATGATCGTCATGGACGAGCGTACCTGCATGGTGGACGTGGCCCGCTACTTCACGCGTTTTTTGGCCGAGGAGTCCTGCGGCAAGTGCGCCGCCTGCCGGCTGGGACTCGAGCAGATGCTGGCCATCCTGGAACGCATCTGCGCCGGCGAGGGCGTGCCCGGGGACATCGCGGCGCTGGAAAAGCTCTTCGGGGTGCTCGACGACGGATCGCTGTGCGGTCTGGGCAAGAGCGCGGCCAACCCCGTGCGGTCTACCCTGGCGCACTTCCGCGGGGAGTACGAGGCGCACATCGGAGAGCGGCGCTGCCCCGCCGGCGTGTGCCGCGAGCTGATCGTCTTCGAGGTCACCGACGCCTGCAACGGCTGCGCCGCCTGCGCCAAGGTCTGCCCCGCCGACGCGGTCGTCGGCGAGAAGAAGGGGCGGCACGCCATCGACGTCGACAAGTGCACGAGTTGCGGCCTCTGCCAGTCCTCGTGCCCCGAAGACGCCATCATCGCGAGGTAGGAACGTGAGCGACACGATCCGCATCACCATCGACGGGCAGCCGACGGACGTCGCGCCGGGCACCCTGGTGCTGGCGGCGGCGCGCGGGCTGGGCGTCGAGGTGCCGACCCTCTGCGACCATCCCTCGCTCGACCCCAGCGGCGCCTGCCGGCTCTGCGTGGTGGAGATCACCCACGCGGACTGGGGCGGCTGGTCCGGCCTGGTCACCGCCTGCCTCTATCCCGCCGAGGACGGTCTGCAGGTCTCGACCACCTCGCCGAAGGTGCGCGAGGCGCGGCGCGGCCTGCTCGAACTCTACCTGGCGCGCTGTCCCGACGCCGAGGCGGTCCGGGCCGCGGCCCGACGCGAGGGCGTCGACACGACCCCGTATCCGCCCCGCGCCGACGCCGACAAATGCATCCAGTGCGGCCTCTGCGTGCGCGTGTGCGGGGACCTGAGCACGCGCGCCCTGGCGCCCCTGGGACGCGGCACGAACAAGACGGTCGGACCGCGGCCGGACAAGACCGCCGAGGACTGCGTGGGTTGCCTGGCCTGCGCGGAAGTCTGCCCCACCGGCGAGATCGCGTTCACGCGGACGGACGGCCGCCTGACCATCTGGAACCGCGACTTCCCGGTACCGGTCTGCGACGTGCGGACGGACAGCTGCCGCGGCTGCGGCGCCTGCGAGGAGGCCTGCCCCTTCGATATCCCGCGCGTCTACGCCACCCGCGGCGGCGGATTCGTGGCCGACATCTCGCCGCACACCTGCACCGGCTGCGGCATCTGCGCCGGTGCCTGTCCCACCGGCGCCATCACCCAGCGCCACCATCCCGACGCGGCGCTGATCGGCGCGCCCGACCTGCGCGGCCGCACGATCACCTACGCCTGCGCCCGTTCCGAGCTGGGCGAGGGTACGGACCTGATCCCCGTCACCTGCGTGGGCCGCGTGGGCGTGGACGACGTGTTGTCCTGCCTGGCCCGCGGCGCCGACGGCGTGGAGCTGATGTGCCGTGATCGCGACACCTGTCCTTATGGCGCGGGCGGCGAACTGGGCGAGGCGCAGGCGGCCACGGCGGGTCGGATCGCCGAGTTCGTCGGTCTGGGCACTGAACGAGTGCGCTACGTGCGCCCGCGGCCGGGCGACGGCGGCCCCGACCTTGCGGCCGCCGCCTTCCGCGCGGATCTCTCCCCCAACCCGCTCGCCGCGACCTGCCCGCCGGACCTGACCGCCGAGCGCGGCCTGGACCGCGCCCTGGGCGTCGTGCGCTGGCTCAAGGCCCGCCCGGAACTGACGCCGCGCCTGCCGGACGCCGTGGCCGGCTTCTTCGACACGGATCCGCGCGCGATCGACGTCCTCTACCTGGGCGACCTCGTGGAACTGGACCTGCTGCTGGACGACCTGGTGGCGGACTGGCGGCTGCGCGACACGCTGGCCGCGGCCGGCGCGCTGCTCGCGACGCTGGGACTGAAGGTCCGCCTGGCCGTGACGCCGCGCGAGACCGAGGGCGCCGCCCGTGTGATCGTCTGCGAACCGAACGCCGGCGCCGATCTCGACGGCGAGGCGGTCACCCTGGACGAGCTGGCCGGGCGGACGCAACCGGGCGCCGCGCCCTTCCGCTTCCGCATCACCCCGGAAGAGCGCCGGGACCTGGTGGCGCACCTGAAGACCGCGGACGTCGCGGACCTGCGCGCCGGGCCCCACGCCCTGGCCCAGTTCAAGATGCTCACCCGACGGGGCGCCTGGGTCGAAGGCCGCTACGCCGAACACGTCCTGTCCTTCGCCGACAAAGCGGAGGTGGATTCATGAGCGACCGCCGCATCGACGCTCACCCCATCCTGCAGCCCCTGCCCGACGAGCGGATCGACTTCAGCTTCAACGACCGCGATCTGCAGGCGCGCAAGGGCGAGGTGATCTCCTCGGCGCTCTACGCCGCGGGCATCTCCGTCTTCGGGCACCACCACAAAGACGACGGCGCCCAGGGCATCTTCTGCGTCAACGGCCAGTGCAGCCAGTGCACCGTGGTGGCCGACGGGCGGCCCGTCAAATCTTGCATGGTGCCGGTGACCCCCGGCCTGTCGGTGCAGAGCTGCGAGGGCCACCCGCGTCTGGGCGAGGTCGCCGCCGAGGCGATCAGCCCCGACGTGCCCGACCGGGCCGTGCAGGTGCTGATCATCGGCGGCGGTCCCGCCGGCGTGTGCGCCGCCAACGAACTGGGACGCCTGGGCGTCGAGGTGCTGATCGTCGACGACAAGCAGGCGCTGGGCGGCAAGCTCAGCCTGCAGACCCACAACTTCTTCGGCTCGGTGGCCGACTGCTACGCCGGCATGCGCGGGGTGGATATCGGCACGAAGCTCGCCGACGAGGTCGACGATCTGCCGACGGTCGACATCTGGCTGGATTCGACCGTGGTGGGCGTCTTCTGCGACGGGAAATTCGGCGTGGCCGGCCCCGACGGCTACCGTCTGGTCACCCCCGAGGCGACCCTGATCACCTGCGGCGCCCGCGAGAAGGGCCTGGCCTTCCCCGGCTGCGACCTGACCGGCGTCTACGGCGCCGGCGCCTTCCAGACCCTGGTCAACCGGGACCTGGTGCGCTGCGCCGAGCGGCTGTTCATCATCGGCGGCGGCAACGTGGGCCTGATCGGCGCCTACCACGCCCTGCAGGCGGGCATCGACGTGGTCGGCCTGGTCGAGGCGCTGCCCCGCTGCGGCGGCTACAAGGTGCACGAGGACAAGATCAAGCGCCTGGGCGTGCCCGTCTGGACGCGTCACACGGTGGTGCGCGCGGAAGGACACGAGAAGGTCGAGCGGGTGATCACCGCCGCCATCGACGACGGCTTCCGGCCCATCGCCGGCACCGAGCGCGCCTTCGAGGTGGACACGGTGCTGGTGGCGGTGGGCCTTTCGCCGGTGGACGAGCTGCTGGTCAAGGCCCGCGAGTACGGGATGACCGTGATGGCCGCCGGCGACACCAACGAGATCGCCGAGGCCTCGGCGGCCATCTTCTCGGGCAAGATCACCGGCCGCCGGCTGGCCCGCGAGCTGGGCATCGACGTGCCCATCCCCAGCGACTGGGAGAGCTTCGGCGAGATCCTCAAGCACCACGGCGGCGAGCCCGGCGCCTTCGCGCCGCCCACGCTCGACCAGCCGGTCTATCCGCTGCTGCGCTGCGTGCAGGAGATCCCCTGCAACCCCTGCACCGAGGCCTGTCCCCACGACCTGATCTCCATGCCGGGCTCGATCCTCGCCCTGCCCGAGTTCTCGGGCCTCTGCGAGGGCTGCGGACAGTGCGTGATCGCCTGTCCGGGACTGGCCATCAGCCTGGTCCACAACGACTACGATCCCACCGGCGAGACGGCCCTGCTGACGCTGCCCTTCGAGTTCGCGGACGAAAGCGTCCCCTTCGATGAGACGGTGGTCACCGTCGACATGGAGGGCGCCGAGGTGGGCATCGGCCAGGTGATCGCCGTGCGCATGCGCGAGGACCAGGACCGGCGCAAGCTGCTGCTGCTCGAGGTGCCGGACGCGGACAAGCTCCGGGTGGCGGGTTTCCGCATCCGCGAGCCCCTCCAAGGCGAGCCCGTCGACTTCGACGGGACGCACGAGGACCCCATGGTCTGCCGCTGCGAACGGGTCCGCAAGAGCGAGATCGCGGCGGCCATCCGAAGTGGTGTCCGCGACATGAACCAGCTCAAGGCCGTCGTACGCTCGGGCATGGGCGGCTGCGGCGGCAAGACCTGCACCGAGCTGGTGCTGCGCCTCTACCGCGAGGAGGGCGTCGACCCCGACGAGGTCACGCGGCCCACGGTGCGCCCCCTGGTCGCCGAGGTGCACCTGGGCGACTTCGTCCGCAAGGCCGACGAGGAGGGGAACTGAGGTGGGCGCCAACGGAACCTACGACGTGATCGTCGTCGGCGCGGGCAGCGTCGGCAACCCCAGCGCGTGCTTCCTGGCCCAGGCGGGCCTCAAGGTGCTGGCGCTGGACCGCCGACCGGCCGCGGGCCAGGGCGACAACAAGGCCGCCATCGGCGGCGTGCGCGCCACCCACTCCGACCCCGGCAAGATCCTGACCTGCGGCGAGAGCCTGAAGATCTTCACCTCCTGGGAAGACGAGTACGGTTTCAGCGTGGGCTGGAAGCCGGGCGGCTACTGCTTCCCCGTCTTCGACGAGCCCATCGAGGGCGTGCTGCAGGGCATCCTGCCCATCCAGAAGGAATTCGGCCTGGAGATCGACTGGGTCGACGCCGACCGCATCGCCGGACTCTGCCCGGGCATCGTCCGCGAGGGGCTGCGCGGCGGCACCTACAGCCCCCACGACGGGCAGGTCTCCCCCCTGCTGGCGCCCGTCGCCTTCCAGCGCGAGGCGCAGCGCCACGGCGCCGAGTACCGCTTCAACGAGCGCGTCACCGGCTACCTGCGCGACGGCGACCGGGTGATCGGCGTCGAGACCGATCAGGGCGTCTACCACGCCGGCGAGACTCTGCTGGCCGCCGGCGCCGACGCGGCCGAGCACGGCGCGATGCTCGGTCTGGAGATCCCCGTCGCACCGGACGTCCACGAGGCGGGCATCAGCGCGCCCGTCGAACCCTTCCTGGCGCCCCTGGTGGTGGACCTGCGCCCCGGCCCCGAGGGCAAGACGGCCAACTTCTACTTCGGACAGAACCACGAAGGGCAGATCATCTTCTGCTACACGCCCAGGCAGCTCTTCACGGGCACCAACCGCGAATCCCTCTCGGAATTCCTGCCCATCCTGGCCAACCGGATGATCTCCCTGATCCCGCGCCTGAAGAACCTGCTGATCCGCCGCGTCTGGCGCGGCTGCTACCCCATGACGCCCGACGGCGTACCCATCATCGACCGCGTCGCCGGGGTCGACGGCCTGCTGCTGGCCGTGGGCATGTGCGGCCAGGGCTTCATGATGGGGCCGGGCGTGGCGAAGAACGTCACCTCGCTGATCACCGAGGGGCGCTCGACCCTGCCGGACGAGGTGCAGGCCTGCTTCCGCTTCGATCGGGACTTCTGGGCGGCCAAGAAGGAAGCGCTTAAATAGACAGATCGTGACATATATAGACATCAATTGACAACTTGGCCCGATAATGCTATGATGGACTCGTGATATGGACCCCAACGAGGAGCCTGTCATGAGCGATTACCCAGAGATCCTCACCCTCGGGCAGGCCGCCGAGCTGCTCCAGGTCTCCGAACGCACCATCCAGCGCATGGTCAAGCGCGGCGAGATGCCAGGCACCCAGATCGGCGGGCAGTGGCGCTTCGACCGCGATCAGATCAAGGCCCTGGTCCGCGGCGAGTGGCGACCGACCCCGGACCCCCTGACCCAGGACGAGCTGGTAGAACAGGAAACCCGGCGTCTGGGCGTGGACCGGCCGGAAACCCTCCTGGAGATGCAGCGCGCGGCCCGCAAACGGCTCGAGGGCGATACGGAAGACTGAGCCTCCTGCCACGATCGGGATAGGGGGGCCGGGCATTAGCTCGGCCTCCCCTCCCACACCACCCGGCA
>JACKQG010003396.1_pt1 | contig 19612 bp, 19 predicted proteins | sample 8237621 | NCBI WGS metagenome assembly JACKQG01 (sample SAMN15677084, study PRJNA649215) | marine metagenome | biome: marine; feature: Black Sea; material: saline water; isolation source: suspended particulate matter (SPM) from the Black Sea western gyre | collected 2013-06-09/2013-06-10 | depth... | reverse complement strand
GAAAGTAACGATAAAATGAGTAGTCGTAATATCAACATAGGTAAAAATGTGCTAAAGATTGAAGGCGAAGCTGTCTTAAATCTGGTAGATCGTATCGATGAAAATTTTGATGATGCTGTTAAAGCACTAAAAAATTGTGAAGGTAGAGTCATAGTGACTGGTATGGGAAAATCAGGTTTAATTTCCCAAAAAATTGCTTCAACACTATCAAGCACTGGAACACCATCTTTATTTTTACATCCCGGGGAAGCAAGTCATGGAGATCTTGGAATGGTCACGATGAATGATATTATTCTGGCGATTAGTAATAGTGGAGAAACGTATGAATTAATTCAAATAATTCCATCTTTTAAACAAATGGGATTAAAGATAATTGCATTAATAGGACGACAAAAATCTACTATTGCAAAAATGGTGGATATTTACATTGATACATCTGTTGACCAAGAAGCGTGTACATTGGAATTAGCACCAACAGCCAGTACGACTGCTACGTTGGCAATGGGTGATGCACTCGCTGTAGCACTTTTGGAAAATCGAGGGTTTAAACCTGAAGACTTTGCATTGTTACATCCTGGAGGAAATTTGGGTAAACGATTATTGCTTACGGTCGGGGACATTATGCATTCTGGAGATGAAATACCTATTGTAAATGAATCATCAACAGTAAATGAAGCTCTATTAACAATGACAGAAAAAGGATTTGGAGTGACAGGGGTTTTAGATAATGCAGGAAAAATAACAGGAATTATCACAGACGGAGATATTCGGAGAGGAATGGAAAAATCAGGAAACCAGATTTTTGAACAGACTGCAGCTTTTCTACAATCCAAGAATTTCAAGTGGGTTGAAAAATCTACTTTAGCAATAAATGCTCTGGAAGTTATGGAGGATCATAATATTACCAGTTTATTTGTTTTTTCGGATAAAATAAAAGATACGCCAGATGGGCTTATTCATATACATGATATTCTCAAAACAGGGATTCTATAGTTAATGAGATTTAAATCAACTCTTTAAAAAAGAGTATTGTTTTTAAACAAATACAAGTTTATTATCCAACAACTGATAGCCTAAATAACCTTTCAGGTTCAGGTAAGATAATCTTAAAAAGGAGGTTTCATGATGAAACACACAATAACACGAATGTTGATGTTAACAGTTCTGGCGTGCTCAGTTAACAACTTAGTTGCCCAAGGAAAACTCGGCGGTGACGAGGTAAAAAAAGATGATCCCAAAACTGTAGTAAAAGAAAATTCGAAAGACTCCAAACCTAGTTTAGATAATTCGAAGAAAGTCAGTACTGATCCTGACAAAGTTAGTTCAGATGCTGATATTAAAAATGAAGGACCTAAATCATCTTTTGGCAAACTTATTGGCAAAAGTAATAAAAGTGGAGCGTCTGCTAAATCTACTTCATCCGGAAAATCTGCTCCCGGCAGTTCAAGTGCTAAAAAAGGTGGCAAAACAAAAGGTAAAACCAGCGATGCTCCTTCAGTTGGGGGTGGTGAAAAAGGTGAAGAATCAAAAGATGAACATCGTCAAGATAAAGATGATGGTGGCCGTTAATAAATAATTTTGATTAATTATAAGTAAAAAACAGGGTAGTTCTTCTACCCTGTTTTTTTTTACAATAATTTCTAAATTAACACTTTCAAAAGAAGAATATTTTCAATAAAACAATGAGGAATATATGAATCGACTTCTAATAGCATCATGTTTTATCTCTTTTATTATAGCTGAACCCATGTCTCTGAAATTATCAGGATCATATTATGGACGACGAGGAAATTTAGATTATCATTATTACACAGGTTCTTTTTCTATTTCTAAATATGGTCATATACAGTTTGGTGGTTTATCCCTACATGACACAGAATTTCTATTCGCTGCTGACAGAGCTAAATCAACTTATGATAACGACCCTTATGAAGATGATGGTAGTGCAATCTTAAAAGTAGATTTATTTGCCAATCAGACGTTTTCTCCCTTTATTTTTGCAGAATGGGAATTTGACTCTTTATATGCTCTTGAAAGCAGAACCAATATTGGAGCCGGTGGAAAATATCGTTTTGGTCCATATTTTTCTATTAGCTATGCTGCTCTTTTTGAACAGGAAAAATATACTGATGATTCGATACATACTCTACTATATCGTCATTCGTTCAGACCTAAATATAAACGTAAATTTGAATCATTAGGATTATTCATGGATTGGCAAATATTCTATAAACCAAGGTTTGATGATTATAATAAGTATTTATTAAAAAATATTCTTGTACTTTCCTTCCAAACTTTTTCTGATGCACTAACATTAGATATCAGTTACCAATATGAATTCAATTCCAAGTATGAATTAGATAATGTAGTAAGAAGTTATCAATATTCAATTGATGATTCTTTGGGATACTATTTTGTTGAAGATTATACAGAATATTATGGTACAGATATTCCTTTTGTTTATACGATAGATTCAGATGGTCTCGTGATGATTCCAAGTGAATATTATAAACCTGAAGATTACACAATTTCAATTGGTCTGACATTTACATTTTAACTTAAACCTGGGAATAAAATGATAAAACACACACTTTTTTTAATATCACTTACTTTAATACTTAATAGCCAAACTATGCAAACTCATGATTCGCCGGGGTTGGGCGATTATGATTTACCCTTTAATGCAAATGGTACTTATAATAATGAAATCCAATCTCCTTCTGAATTTCTGGGGTTTGAATTGGGATCTAGACCCGTTCATCACTGGGAAACAAAAACATACTTCGAGTATCTAGATGCTACTGTAGAAAATGTAACTTTATACAATTATGGACAGACTTACGAGGGACGTGAATTGATTTATCTTATCATTACCAGTAAGGAGAATTATCAAAAACTAGATGAATTGAGAAAAAATATCGACAAACTTGCAGATCCTCGAACAATGAGCCGAAAAGAAAAACCTAAAAATATTATTGCAAAAACACCGGCTATAGCCTGGATGGCTTACGCAATTCATGGGGATGAAATTTCAAGCGCTGACGCTGCCCTGCGAGTAGCTTACCAACTGGCTGCTGGGACAGATGAAGAAACAAAATCGATCCGAGATAATGTTATTGTGGGTATTGATCCCATGGAAAACCCAGATGGCAGAGAACGCATTTTATCGCAATATCAACAATGGCGAGGGGTGGTTCCAAATACTGACTTGCAAAGTTTGAATCATCGCGGCATGTGGCCTTGGGGTCGGACTAACCATTACCTATTTGATTTAAACCGTGACTGGTTCGCCACTGTTCATCCGGAAACACGAGGAAAAGTCCAAGCCATTTTAGACTGGAAACCGCAATTCCTGGTAGACTCTCATGAAATGGGAGCCTATGATACGTATTTATTTAATCCTCCCCGCGAGCCCTTTAATCCATATTACCATAAAGTTATACATAAATGGTGGGACCGTTTCGCGAATGACCAAGCAAATGCATTTGATCAATATGGCTGGAGTTATTATACGCGAGATTGGAATGAAGAAATCTATCCCGGATACGGCAGTTCTTGGGGAATTTATGCTGGTGTTGTCGGTATTTTATATGAACAATCACGGACATCCGGACAGTTGGTTAAACGCCCGGATGGGTCGGTAACAACATTCAGGGAAGCTATCCATCATCAATTTATCAGTTCCATTTCAAACCTCTCTACTGTAGCTGCACATCGAGAAGAATTATTAAACGATTATTATGAAATTCGTAAAAACGCTGTGGAGAGTAATCCAAATGAAGCATTTATCTTTCCCTTATCAAATAATCTAGATCGTATCGATGATTTTGTAGAAACGCTCCAACGACAATCCATCGAAGTTCATTTTACTCCAAACGATTTAAAACTTGCTTCTGCACAATCTCATGAAAACAAAAAAGTGAAAAATATTAATATGGATGGAGGTGCAGTGGTGATAAAAGTGAATCAACCATTGCAAGCACTCATCCAGAATATCCTGCAATTTGATATTCGTCTTGATACCAAATCGATGGAAAAAGAACGGCAGAAAGTTCTAAAGAATGATGGCTCCACACTCTATGATGTAACAGCTTGGTCTCTTCCTCTAGCATTTGGACTTGAAGGATATTATACGACAAACCTACCTCGTGTTGATCTTAATCTATACACAAAATTGTCGAATAACGGACAGTTAATAAATACGGATGCAGATTATGGTTTTGTTTTAGATGGATCTGAAGATGGCATCTATATTGCAATTTCACGGTTAATGGAACAGGAAATTCACATCTATGCCATTGAGGAAGAAGTCCAAATTGAGGGAAGTCGTTTTCCGCCAGGAAGTATATTAATTCGTAAACAGTCCAACCCTGGTTTACAGTATGAATTGCTGCAAGAAATTGCTAAAGAAAGTGGAATTAATGTTGTGGGCATTGGGACAGCCTTAGCAGAAAATGGACCGGATTTAGGCGGTAGTAAAGTTAATTTGCTAGAAGAATCCCGTATCGCCTTGATAGGCGGACCGCCCACCAGTCCTTATAGTTTTGGTTCAATATGGCATTTACTGGATTCGAAGCTGAAAGCCAGGGCGACACTTTTAAATTTCATGGACGTGCGCCGGACGGATTTAAGAAAGTATAATGTTTTGGTTTTGCCATCGACTTGGGGTGGATCTCTAAAACAAGTGTTGGGAGAAAGAGGCTTAAAGAAACTAAAAGATTGGGTAAGTGATGGGGGTACACTCATTGCCTTAGGTGGAACGGCTAATTCTATCGCTGATTCTTCATCAGGGATTAGCAGCGTTCGGAAAAAAAGAAATATTCTGAAAGATTTAGACAGTTATAATTACAATTTAATTCAGTTCCAGTCAGCAGCAGAAATTAGTGTGGATAGTTTGGAATTGTGGGAGGGAAAAACTCCGACTGATGACAAGACTAAAGAAGATCAGGAAAAACCTGGTTTTAAAGAATTAAAAAATCGTGATGAGTTGGGACAAAAATTGAGTCCTCAAGGAGCAATTCTTCGTGTCAATCTGGATCAGGAACACTGGCTTAATTTTGGCTGTGGTGACATGGTTCCTGTTCTGTTTAATTCTTCTACAGTATTGATGACAAAAAATCCTTCTGCAACTCCTGCTCGATTCGCCCCAAAAAAAGATTTACGTCTCGGCGGATTATTATGGCCGGAAGCAAAAGAGCGAATCGCAAAAGGTTCATGGGCTACACGGGAACGATTGGGTAATGGCCAAGTAATTCTTTTTGCCACACAGCCAAATTTTAGAGGTTATTTCAGAGGATCTGAACGATTACTTCTTAATGCGATATTTTATGGCCCGGGATTAGGTGCAAACGCTTCAGTTGACTGGTAATAGATTCTGCAAATACATATTTTTAAACTCATATAAATCACTAAAAATAGTTGCACCTGTTTCTAGTAAACGTGACTTACTTGTATGCCCCTGTGCAATTAAAATACATTCTACACTCATATTATTGGCAACATCCAAATCATGGAGCGTATCTCCAATCATCAATACTTCATGAGGATCATAATGCATTTCGTTGATCCATGCCTTACCAATGTCTGTTTTCCCGCTGGCATAATGATTGTTTATTCCCAGGACTTTAATAAAATATTTTTCTAAACCATGAAAGGCAACCCAATCCTGAACATAATCGTGTTTTCCGGCAGATAGGATTGATTGCGTCAAACCTTTAGATTGTACAAATTCAAGTAGGTCTACAACACCATCTTGAAGATCCGGTTCATGAAATTTTGAATTATAGTTTTCGATAAATTCGGTTCCAGAAACAGTAAACGGTTCCTTTTCAAAATCAAACCCAAGTTTTATATAATAATCTTCCACAGGGAATGTAAAAATATCTAAATACTTTGCTTCTGACATTTGAGGTAAATTTCTTTTACGAAGAGCTTTATTCATTGCTTCGACGCAAAGCCAGCGATCATTAAGCAACGTGCCGTTCCAATCCCAAATGATGTGTTTTATTTTCATATATTCCCGTAAATATCAAGTACGTTAATGAAAATAATAATAACTTTAACCATTGATGAATCTAATTGAATTAAAAGATATACTGGAAAAAAGATTAACGCTTAATCTTCCTGGACAGGAAACGCAGCGGCAAATGTTGATCAAATCAGATAAACTTTATCCTTTTAATAATAAGGTAGAGGATGCCATTCCATCAGCCGTATTAATTTTACTTTTTGAACAAGGTGGCGGCATCCATTTTTCCTTGACGGAACGAACTCATACTGTGGATCATCACCGTGGACAAATATCATTGCCGGGAGGGGTTCAGGAAAAAGGTGAAGATTTATCATTTACTGCAAAACGAGAAACGCATGAGGAAATTGGATTAAACCCGGAGGAAATAGATATTATTGGCAAATTATCTTCGTTATTTGTAATTGTAACCGGTTTTAATATTCAGCCTTATATAGGAATATATAATTCAACATTCGAACCAATTCCTGCACCCAATGAAGTGGCGTCTGTTTTTTCAGTGTCAATTCAAAGTTTAATCAATGATAACAATATGAAAATTGAGAAGCGAACCATTCGGGGATTTGACGTGAATGTACCTTATTTTCATTTTAACAGACACAAGGTTTGGGGCGCAACTGCAATGATATTATCAGAATTTAAAACTGTATTAAAAGAGATATTTGATGAATAGGATTGGAATAGATCTTGGCGGAACCAAAATTGAGGGGATTCTACTGGATCAAAATAATAAAACAATCGATCGGAAAAGGGTACAAACACTTCGGGAAGATGGATATAAAGCTATTATCAATCGTATATCAATATTGGGACATGAATTGTTGGAAAAATCATCCGGAGTTGAACGTATTGGTATCTGCACTCCAGGTTCAGTAGACCCAACTGAAGGAATCATGAAAAACAGCAATACGTTATGTCTTATCGGGGAACCACTACAGGATGATTTAGAAAATAGTTTTGATTTGCCTGTTTTCATGGAAAATGATGCAAACTGTTTCGCCTTGGCAGAAGCAGTGCTGGGGGCAGCCACTGGTTATGGTATCGTTTTTGGTGTTATAATGGGAACAGGTGTCGGTGGTGGAATTATAATTAATGGTAAAATACATCGAGGACCTAATCATATCGCAGGAGAATGGGGTCATCATGTTCTTTATCCCGATGGGCGCGATTGTTACTGCGGAAATAAAGGCTGCACAGAGTCATACATCAGCGGCCCTGCGCTAGAAAAAGAATGGGAAGAATTAACCGGTCAAAAACAATTTGTTACCGATATCATCGAAAAAGAGTTTTATAAAGAACATCCTGAGTGGAAAAATAAATTTATCCTCAACTTTGGTCGGGCATTAAGTCATATAATCGATATATTAGACCCTGATTGTATTGTGCTTGGCGGTGGTTTGTCAAAAATTGATTTACTTTATTCGGAAGGAAAAGAATCTGTCTATAATGAAACATTCAGCACACATGTCATTACTCCAATTTTGAGGAACAAACTTGGAGATTCAGCTGGTGTGTTTGGTGCCGCCTTACTAGGAGAAAAGCAATGAAATTTGGGCGCTGGCTGAATTCATTAACATTTATTGATCACGCTATCATTTTATTAATATTTACAATCTGTTTTTGGCTGGCTTCTGTTACAATGAAAGGGTTTAGAACACTGGTTGAAAAAACAAACCGAAGCCCCTATGCCCAGGAATTTCGCTCGAGCCCTCTCATTTTATTTGTGATTGCTATTCCGTACACAATAATTCTATACAGGATTTTTGGAATATATCTAACTGAACTTCTGAAGTCTACTTTTTAGAAGTTCCTAAAACATACATCTCTGTAAGTAGTTCTACAGGCTTTCGGTAGGCGAAAAAAGAAATAATCGTAAATCTAAAATCAATTACCCGTCACTGTTTTCAATAGAATAATAATTCCCACAACAAATCCAAAATTATATTTTCTCCCTACATTTTCAGATTCATATAATTTTACGCTTGGATTATATTGACTATAAATAAATGTAAACGGCAGCATAAATCCATGGACAAAACCCGGCCAAAAATCCGCGGGGATATTTTTGTATTTTGAGTTTGGACCCGGCATGTATTTTTCTAACTTTTGGAGAAATTTTGGAGCTTCGTTAGTCCTTTTCATTTTTTAAAACCTCATTTTTTAAGAAATGTATATTTAACAGGATTTTTGAAACTGAACACAGAGCCTTTTCGGACTTTATTTTTTGTAAACAATATTTTTATGATCGATTTCCCGTCAAGAATTGTATATAAACCAATCATAAAGAGTACCAAAAATAATCTAAAAAGATTCGGGTTGTCATTAAAATAAGTAGTTACTAGAAATATGGCAATTGGTACCAGTAATAAAAAAATAATCAGAGTAAAAATATAAGCGTTTTTTGTTCTTAACTCAATAATCGTCTTATCTTGAGTTTCTGTTTTTTTAAACAAGTATCCCATGATTATTCTCCAGTTTAAGTATTAAAAAATCCCCGCTCAATTTTTATTTACTAATTGTTTTCATCCTCATAAAATTTTATCTTTTTTTAGATTTCTTTCTCATAGCATCCATCGCTTTCCACGCCATTTTCGGCATTCTTTCAAGTTCGTTGAATTGACCGGCGCCTTTAAGCCATTCACCGCCATCGATCGTAACGACTTCTCCATTAATATACCCTGCTTCATCGCTGAGTAAATAAGATGCAAGATTTGCCAATTCAATATGTTCTCCGAATCGTTTTAAGGGAATTCGATTTTTCATTTTCTTTTCAATACCAAGTCCCGGTGGTGCCAATCGACTCCACGCTCCTTTAGTTGGAAAAGGTCCCGGTGCTATGGCATTTGATCGAATACCGTACTTCGCCCACTCCACTGCTAGAGATCGTGTAATCGCCAAAACACCCGCTTTTGCTGCGGCTGATGGAACTACATATCCGGAGCCTGTCCAGGCATAGGTTGTAACAATATTTAGTATTGAACCGCCGCCATCATTGATCATTTCTTTCCCTACAGCATGGGTGCAATTAAACGTTCCATTGAGGACAATATCCACTATAGCTTTAAATCCATTGGCAGATAAATTTTCCGTTGGACTGATAAAATTCCCTGCAGCATTGTTGAGTAAAACATCAATTTTCCCAAATTGTTTTTTAGCAGCATCCACCATGCCCTGAACGCTTTCGGGGTCGCGAACGTCGCAAGTTAAACCTAAAACGTCTGTTCCTGTCTTGCGCAACTCATCAGCTGCATCTTGAATAACCTGCTCTCTTCTGCTGGCGATTACAAGATTTGCTCCCAATTCCCCAAAGCGAGCTGCCATGGATTTTCCTAATCCTGTACCGCCACCGGTGACAATGATTGTTTTATCTTTTAGTAAATCTTCTTTAAACATGTGTAATTATTTCCTGTTAATGATTCATAAAGTTAGCAATGATTTTGTTTACGAGTTCCGGTTGTTCTAACATTACAAGATGGGATGCTTTTTCAATTATTTTTAATTCAGCATGGGGTATTTCAGCAGCTAAACGCTTTGCTCCTGCGACAGGAGTTAATCCATCCGTTTCTCCATTTATAATCAATACTGGAATTGAAATATCGTTAACATTCATTACTGGCATTTCTTTCATACCTTTCATCAACCCCTTCATTACATTCATGGGATTTTGATCACTGGTTGCCCGTTCCCTGTTGATAAATTCCGGATCTGTATCAGGATGAAAAGCATTTTTCGCAAAGCCATTACTGAAAACCGGCCGCAGCCATTCGAGCATTAATACGGGAAGATTCCAAAGGCCCACACGTGAAATCGGCCGCGGTTTATTTGCTCCGATAAGTATAAGTTTTTGGATTTTATGCTCATTCTTTAATGCGAGTTGTAAGGCAAAGGCAACGCCGTAAGAATGAGCAATTACAATATTATTGTTGCATTTATATTTAGTATATATTTTTTCTACATCTCCCATTAGTTCTGAAAAAGTATATCCGGTTTTAGGTTTTGGGCTCCTGCCATGACCCAACAAATCAAATGCTACAATCGTATATTTATCTTTTAGGGCAGTGATTTGGTGGTTCCACTGATCAGCACGACCGCCGGCTCCATGAATGAAGAAAATGAATGTATCGGAATCCGTTCCGTAATGATAAATTTCAAGTTCATATCCTAGACGAATTTCTTCTGTAAAATGATGATTTATTTCCTGATTCATTCTTAAACTTCTTGCATATGCGCTATTTAAACAAAATATAACTGATAATATCAATACAGATAGGCTTGGTTTGATGGAAGTCATCTGGCTATATTTTATTCATAATATGTATTTAGAAAATAGATTAAACCAAACCCAATAACAACCAGTGCCTAAAACCAAGTCTAAAACAAAACTATTTATCCTGGATACGAATGTAATTCTCCACGATTCCGAATGTTTATACAATTTTCAGGATAATGACATTGTTATTCCTATTTCCGTTTTAGAAGAATTAGACCAATTCAAACGGGGAAATGAACAAATCCATTACAATGCCCGGGAATTTTTACGTCAGTTAGATACATTATCATATTCGGATACTAAAACGGATCATAAAGTTTTAGAAGACCACCAAGGGACTGTTCGCGTTGTCGTAAATCATAATTGGCATCGGGATGTTGAAGCGTCTTTCCAGGAAGATAATCCCGACCATCGTATTTTAAATTGTGCTTTCAAACTGGCAGAAGATAATCCGGATCGAGAGGTTGTTTTAATTTCTAAAGATACGAATATGCGTCTTAAAGCCCGGTCTTTACACCTTCATGCAGAAGATTATACTACGGATAAAATTGAAAGTATTGAAAAGATTTATACGGGTGTTAGACTGATTGAAAATTTTCTAAGTGAAGCCATTGATCAGTTATATAGTGATCAAGGAATTATTGATTCAGATTTATCGGCCAAAATTGATAATCCAATTCCCAATGAAAATTTTATTTTACGTAATGGACAAAAATCAGGGCTAGCAACTTACTGTCCCCAAAGTGAAAACCTAGTACATGTAGATAAATTACACGCTTACGGAATTAAACCTCGTAATGCTGAACAATCGTTTGCAATTAGAGCATTATTAGATCCTGACATAAAATTAATTTCTATAACGGGCAAGGCAGGAACCGGAAAAACATTATTGGCCTTGGCTGCTGCTTTGGAACAGCGATCTGATTATCGTCAAATTTATTTAGCCCGCCCTATTATTCCTTTAAGTAATAGAGATATCGGCTTTCTTCCGGGAGATATTCAATCGAAGATAGATCCATATATGAAGCCCCTATTTGATAACTTGTCATTTATTAAACATCAGTTCAAAAAGAATGATCCGAGAGCTAAAAAAATTGATGAATTATTAGAGGTTGATAAATTGGTAATTACACCGTTGACTTATATTCGAGGACGCAGCTTTCAGAAAGTATTTTTTATTGTTGACGAAGCTCAAAACCTTACTCCTCATGAAGTGAAAACGATTATAACTCGCGCGGGAGAAGGGACAAAAATCGTGTTTACCGGGGATATTAACCAGATTGATCAACCCTATTTAGATAGTCTTTCGAATGGAGTTAGTTATTTGATTAATCGTTTTAAAGGACAATCTGTTTACTCACATGTAACATTACAAAAAGGTGAACGGTCAGCATTAGCTGATTTAGCAAGTAATCTATTGTGAGCCATTTCTCTGATTTTTCAAATAGTGTTATAACTAATTGAATACATCATGAAATTCTTAAGAAAAATATTTGATATTAAAGAAGGAGAAGGCAAACCCCTTTTTATTCTTTTTATACACTTTTTCTGTTTTTCTGCAACGGGTATTACGGCCGGTTCGGCTCGTGATGCTTTCTTTTTAAACCTGTTTGAAAAAACGTATTTGCCTTTGATGTTTGTTGCAATTGCCATCATCATGGCAGGAGTAATTCCACTATATACAAAATTGACACGAGGTAAAGATCTAACAAAAGTCATTATGTTTTCAGCTGTTATTTTTGGTAGCAGCCTCATTCCACTGACATTCATGCTAAAAGGCTGGATTATTCCAATTTTATACATTTGGGTGGAGATTATCATTGTCCTATCCATTGCACAATTTTGGATACTGGCCGGAGAAGTGTTTGACCCTCGGCAGGCCAAGCGATTATTTGGTCTCATTAGTGGCAGTGGAGCAATTGCTTCCATGGTTATTGGCTCCAGCATCCGACCTTTTGTTCAAACATTTGGTTCAGATAAAATTCTTTTTGCAACAACCTTTTTTATAAGTATTACGGCAATAACATCCTTTCTGATTCGTCCCCATCGCATGCAATTAGAAAGCGGTCCTGTTAGACCAGTTACGCCAACTAAAGGAAAAAGTAAATCAAAATTTGATGGCTATTTAATTGCAATAACAGTTGTGATTTGTTCGATGGCAATTATATCAAAATATGTGGATTATCAATTCAAAATTACAGCATCAAATGCCTATCCTACTCAAGATGAGTTAGTCAACTTTTTTGGGTTATTTTATGCTCTGACTGGAGCGGCAGCTTTTATTGTACAATTTTTTCTGACAGGCAGAATTTTATCTAGATTCGGAGTGTTGGTGGGATTGATTATTTTACCTTTAGCTGTTTTATCCGGATCAATCGGCTTTTTAATGGTTCCGGTCATGGCGGCTATTTTTGTACCAAAATTTGCTGATCAAGTTTTCAAATTCACCTTAAATAATGCTACGATTCAATTGCTGTGGCTTCCAGTTCCACCTAAATCCAAAAATGAAACTAAACCGATTATTGATGGAACAATAAAAGCATTTATGGAAGGCTTTGCAGGTTTATCTATTTTTATCATAGCTACTAAATTAGGTGTACCAATCCATTTTTTAAGTTTATTTGTTTTACTTGTGGCCGGAATATGGATTTATTTCACATTCAAAACAAAAAAAGGGTATGTCAGCGCATTGCAAAAAGCTATTGAGAAACGCCAACTGAATTTTGAAGAACTTGAAGTGGATGTTGCGGATAGTGAAATGGTGGCCACAATTGAAAAGGCACTGCGAGCGGATGAAGAAGTAAAACAACTCTTTGCGTTGGAATTGATTGAAGATATTCCTCTAACGCCCTGGGCAAAAACTCTGAATGAACTTTTTCACGGAGAAAATCATGAAGTAAGCAAAACTGTGTTGAAAATATCCGCAGATAATTCAAAAGTGATTTCGGATGAAGATTTAATGGAAGCACTTCAGAATCACGATTTTGCAGAGATAGCTATCAAAGTGGCTGCTACCCGTAAACTTTCAGATGCTGTTGCTAGAGTGGAAACATATTTAAATGATGATAATCCAGAATTACAAATAACAGCGGCAGCTGCATTGCAGATTATGAAATCTGAAAAATCTGATGAAGCTCGAAAACTGATTCAAGAAAAAATGAGCAGTGATGATCCTATAATACAGGCAATGGCTGTTAGGCATTTGGTTGACCAAGAAGACATTCTTACACAAACATTATTGAAGCAATTTTTAGAAAACCCATCAGAAATAACCAGCAACGCTGCGCTGGCTGTGGCAGGAAAACGTAAAAACCCTGAATTAATCCCAGCAATTATCACCAATTTGGCAAATCCAAAAACATTACCTACTGCACGTTATATACTTCAGCAATTTTCTGATGATATTGTCATCACTGATTTAATAAAATTCCTTGAAAATGAAAATATTGATCGAGATTTATTGCGTGGAATTGTCGTTACATTAAAAGTTTTTAAATCAAATGAAACCATTGATGTACTGATAGCATTATTAGAAAGAAAAGAAAAACGTGTAATGGGTGAAATTGTTGATACACTACTTACCATGGCTCGTCAAGAGCCTTTATCAGAAGAGCATGAAAACAAACTCAAGCTAGAAGTCAATAAAATTTCAAAACATGCCTATCGATTAATTGACTTTTTACATGGCGTTGAACAAGTCGACAATGAACATACACTTAATGAAGTCATTCAGCATGAGTTGTCAAAACAAGTTCCTCTACTTTTAAAATTGGGTATATTGGATATTCCTTCAACACCAGTGGAGTCATATCTGCAAACGATCAAAAAGAAAGATCAACGACAAATGCCCTTCGTTTTGGAAGTGCTGGATAATATTTTTGATAGAGATGAAAAAGAATTAATTACACCTTTGGTTGAAAGTAACTCAACAGAAGAACTTGCTGAAATTGGTGAAAAACATTTCGATGAAATACCCATCGGATTGGAGAAACATTTAAATATTATGATTTCCGGAGACAAAAAATGGGCAGCAGCTGTGGCTACAGATTTTGCTTTAAAACATCAACTGACAACTGTATTAAAAAACGTTAATTGGGAAAATATTTCCGGATCATTAGCATTGCAAGAAATCATAGCCAAACATGATAATGCGATTGAAATGAATGAACATTTACAAAAATTCAAACTAAACAAAGAGGAATTAGCCATGTATTCTACATTGGAAAAAACAATCCTGCTAAAAACCGTAAACCTATTTCAAACAATCCCCACCGAAGACTTATCTAAAGTAGCACAGATCGCTGTAGAAGAACAGTTCAATGCAAATATGCCTTTGTTTGTTGAAGGAGATTTTGGTGATTCTTTATATATTATCATGGATGGAGATATAAAAATTCATAAAGGTGATCGTCACATCGCTTCATTGGGTAAAGGTGCATGTTTAGGAGAAATGGCGTTATTGGATCAGGAACCGAGATCTGCTGATGCGACTTCAGAAACAGACGCAACTCTGCTAAAAATTACACAGGAAGATTTTTATGAAATTATGAGTAGTAATATGGAGATTATGCAGGGGATTTTGAAATTATTAACAGGGCGCTTACGGGATGCCATTAATTAGGAGAAAATAATTCCTCTGTTTTTTCATCAAGCTTTTCTTCGACTGCTTCACCCACTTTTTCTTTCATTGATTCACCGATTTCACCTGCCTTTTCAGAAATGGATTCTCCTGCAGATTGAACACCTTCCTTGATTCTATCCATATCTACTTCTTCACCGGTCCAAACAAGATACGCAACATAAATCACTAATACTGCTGCCATAACTAACACAAGTTTTATCAATTTGCGGATGATGCCGAATAAAATGACAATAGCTAATACAACGGCAACTGCCAGATAAACAGGATTTTCAATTAGTGCTTGAATTATAGCTTCCATTATTCAGATTTCTGATGTTTTAGTTTGTTGCGGTTTATGTGGCCAGTTTCTTGCTCGTATGAATTTATTAATTTCATAATATACGGATCATCAAGCATGTCAAGAGTCATGGTTTTTATTTTGGCTGATTTTGACTTTATATTTTTTTCATCATCGAACTGAATTTCAACTATTCCTACATGATATCCTTCTTTTCCAGCTTGGACGATTAAGCTTTCATTGACTACATCACCGGAATCCAACTTTGTTTGTGAATGGCTGCCAACAATGATATCTAATCCGGAAATTGATTCTGCCAATAAAACATCATTGTCATGCCCTTGATGCGTTAAGGCGATAATTACATCTACTGAATCAGAAAGCTCATTAATGAATGTGCGAATTGTTTCTTCCGGATTTTCCAGTTCAATCCTTTCTTTAATTTCTTGCGGATAAAATCGAAAAACTGCGGGGTGCACTATTCCAATAATTCCTAATCTATATCCTCCCCGCTTGATAATTACATTACTTTCTAATCCAAGCTCGTTATGATTGGTTAAGTTCGCAGCTAACAATGGATGGTTTAAATTTTTTGTATACTGACTCAAATTTTCCCGGGACAATTCCTGATCGCCTGCAAGGACGGCGTCGTAAGGTAAGGAATTATATGCATCAATAATCAAGCTATCCAAAAAGGGGCGTTTGGTAACCGAAAATAAATCTCCAGCATCTATTATAAGTGTATTGGGATTCTCTTTAATAAAAGCATTGATAAAAACGGATCTCTTTTCGATTGCACCATATGGATGGTCAGGACAATAACAATTTTCCAAAGCACCATTGGTATTATTAGTATGCAAAATATAAAGAGTATTGTCTTCTGCCACCATGCAGGAGATAATCAGGAACAGATATATAAAATATTTCCTCATGACCATTGGTTCAAATTGCCGTAAAAGCATGTAGGATTCAAGAGAATTTTTCATAAACTCAAACATGCTGAAACCGATCATAACAGCTGTCATCATTGCCGTTTTTCTGTTTTTCACCAGTGCGTATATTGCACTGAAAATGGGAGCCCTTCCCTGGCCGATCATTTTTTCAATCATTGTTTCATCCGGAATTTTAAAATTAGTAAATGATGTATCTCCGAATAGAATTAACATTGCTCAGGCCGGAGGGTCTATCGGCGGACTCATGGCCGCCGCTGTCGTATTTACACTTCCTGGACTCATTATTGAAAATCCGAACTATTTCTCCCATGGTTGGTTGGTGTTGGTTTGCGCCTCTAGTGCGATTCTCGGAATTGGCTTATCTATTCCATTGCGGGAAGAATATGTTATAAAACGCAATTTGCCCTTTCCCGCCGGGCGAGCAGGAGGCGAAGTCATCAAAGCCGGATTCAATAAAGATCATCGTTTTGGGCTTATGCTTATTTTTGGTATTCTGGCAGCACTTTTCACTTTAGTCAAAGATGCACTCGGTTGGAATTATATCGATCTTGGCATAGTAGGCTCCCAACCCATTTTAATCTTGATTATGCCCATGGTCATTGCCACAGGAGTCATTTTAGGATCGGCTAACAGTTTTTCCTGGGGAGCGGGAGGTATTCTTTCAGTCATCGCTGCAATGGGTTTTACAGCATTGTTCAATACTCCGGATATTACACCGAAGATTCAGAATTTTGGAATGGGCATGGTCATTGGTTCCGGAATAGGATATATTCTTTTACATTCCGGTTCAACCCTTCCCTCAAAATCAATCATTTTCAAACAAAAGCCTTGGGTCTGGGGAATGGCAATTATCAGCGGATTAATATTATTTTTTATGGGCATCCCAATATTCGCTGTTGTATTATGTTTAATACTTACTTTTTTTACTGTAAATCTCGCCAGCCGCATGACAGGATTGACCAACATCGATCCTTTAGAACAATTTGGATTATTGTCGGCATTATTAATCACATTTTTCTTTGGGATGGCCAATCTTGATCTTGCACTGGAACACCGTTACATTATTACATTTTTCATCGCTACCGCTACTGCGATTGCAGGCGATATCGGCCATGATTATAAATCAGCTCAAATTGTGGAAACCGATCACAAACAAATTGTGATTGTCGATCTCGTAGCTGCTGTGGTTGTTGCATTGATGATACCCTTATTATTGGGAGTTATCCAAAGTCCGATTATTGCTGATAAATTATTCACACCGGAATTTCCTGCACCCCAAGCACACATTGTCGCAATGAATCTAAAGGGTTTGCCACATCCATCTATTTTTATTTCCGGATTGATATTAGCGATTATCATCGAAGCGTTTCGGTCCCGAGGTAAACTTTCAGCTGTGCATTTAATGCCATTGGGAATTGGTTTATTTTTAGGTTTCAACTTGGCATTCCTCATTGCCATCGGTGGTTTCATTGCGCTAGGGATTCAGAAAAAAGGTTCGGAACACATGCTTACTGCCATTGTGATTTCTGCTGCGATTCTTGGCGGTGAAGGAACCATTGGATTTCTGCAATCCACTATGGAGGTTTTCTTTCCAGCTAAAGAAACAGCAATTTTAGGTTCGACAGCATTACTGCTCATTGCTTTATTAGCGCGTAGTATTCGAGGACACTTTCAGAAATCATGAAGATTATTAGTAAATATTATGTTTATTAAGACAATTAAACTTCCTATCCTCTGCTTCCTTTTTACTCCCCTCATTTTTTCCCAATCAAAATATCCTGCTGATTCAGTTCTCGTTTCGTCGAATTCTACACTTATAGAAAAAGCTCTGATTTTACCCATTGCAGCATGGCAAAGGATTTCGCACAATGCTGATTTTCTAAACTGTCAATTTTATCCCAGCTGCAGTCAATACGGCGCCATCGCCATTAAAGAAAATGGAATTATAAAAGGAATTCCCATGACAGCCGAACGCATCGTCCGTTGCAATCCATCTGCATTTTTTAATCAATTACATATTCGCGGTGGATTTCATGAGCATGATGGCCGGCTGATCGATCATCCTACGTCTCATTTAAATAACTCTACCAAAAAATCACCCGTTGTAGCAGGGTTATTATCTGCTATTCTTCCAGGTTCCGGGCGAATGTACGCCGGAAGATGGTTTGACGGATTTATGGGTTTTGTTATGGTTTATTTAACAGCATCTTCCGCACTGGAGGCATCTAAAAGTGAACATAATTTTCAAAAAAGTTTTTCCTATTCGATGGCAGGAATTTTTTATGCGGGTGAAATTTATGGTGCATACAGAACAGCGAAATATTATCAACGTCAATAGTGGTTTTATTGAGGCATAATTCTATTATTCGTTATTTTATCTAACCCTCTATCCAAACTATAGATTTTACGATCATTCTCCGTTTCAGATACAGCTACCAAATATGCATCAATTATATCACCTCCGGATTTTGACCAAAGATCAAGCATCAATAGGTAAACCGGTTTATTCTTAATATAAAATCCTGTTGTAGCAAGTAACGATGTAATAAGATTAATCATTTTACTCTGTTCAACGTGATAGAAGCTTTTCATTACAAACATAACTTGAAACAGTACAAGATGGACACATTCAACAGATTCCTCCTTCTTCATTAATCTGTCGAATAAACGATTCACCTTGTGAACATTATCTCCATCACCAACAAGATATCGAATTATTACATTTGTATCAATCAAGTTCATTTTTTTACGAATCCTTCAATGGTCGCCTTGTTAATTTCATCTTCACTCGGGAATCTATATTTTAAGTATTCTTCTTTTATACTGCCTTTTAATTCAATGGATTCTTCAGTAACAGGATATAAATGAATACCTTCATTGTCGTAAGTCACATTCACATCATCACCAATTTCCAAATGAAATTTTTTTCTGATTTTTGCCGGTAATACAACTTGCCCTTTATTATGTATTTTCATTTTCATGATAAATTCCTAGAGTTATACTATAGTGTATAACATTTGTGCAATATAAAGCAAGCATTCTTTGTTTTATAGATAGCATAGATTAGACATTCTGAATTGGAAGTTATAAAAAAATAAGGCGTCATCGACCTGATGGGTGGAAAATTATCCAGGTGTGGGGGATTATTATAAAGAGCCGGGTATGGGATTCGAGCCCATCGACTACTGATTCGACGAGAAACAAGTACTTGATTGGGCTTTTTCTTTAACTTAATTTTTCTCCTGAATTGCAGATAATTGCAATCTCAACCAAACAATTTATTTAATCCGATAAAGAATAGGAATGTTAATATGGCAACGTTGATTTTGCGGGAAACGTACCGCGCATTGGAAGAGGAAATGAAATCTATTGATAAATTAAAGAGAGAGACTTCAATAAAGATAAGAGATGCAGCTAGTCATGGAGATCTTAAGGAAAATGC